>Ga0310696_10003525_pt1 | contig 19492 bp, 16 predicted proteins | sample AusTroGonzalo_MG_4_FD_203885 | JGI IMG/M metagenome (GOLD analysis project Ga0310696, IMG submission 203885) | Bovine rumen microbial communities from tropical cattle in Woodstock, Queensland, Australia - Gonzalo_02 (v2) (version 2) | ecosystem: Host-associated > Mammals > Digestive system >... | reverse complement strand
CCCGTTTCCGGCGTATGCGGTATTAGCGTTCGTTTCCAAACGTTATTCCCCAGTGGTGGGCAGTTTCCCACGCGTTACTCACTCGTGCGCCACTCGCTCCACAGGGCAAGCCCTGCTTCACTCGTTCGACTTGCATGCCTAAGACCTGCCGCCAGCGTTCGTTCTGAGCCAGGATCAAACTCTCAAGTTCTAAAAAAACCTGTTAGTAAGTCCCGTGCATATTAAACAAAGCTGACATATATATCAGTTCGTCTTTACATATTATATTATTCGCAAGACAAGTGTTTTTAACGAGGTTTATATGTAAACCTACTACCTGTCTAGGATATGCACATTGACTTAGTCAAAGTTTGGATATTTCCAAATTCAACTGTCTGCATATCTCTTCTTGAAATAGATGAGCTGCTTTTATTCACAATGTTGCGGATTTCTTTCTTCCGCTTTTCAGAGGTTAAACCGCTTTTTTCTATCGTCTTAACTTGAAAGCCCGTATACTATGACCCCGAAACAAAAAAAAGTCAAGAATTTTTTCGTAACCATTTTTCATTTTTTCTAAAAAATATAAAAAACAGCCAAAATCCGCCATTTTTCCAAATACGTTTTTTTGGTTTTTTGCATCTTGGACGGATAAAAAACGGCAAAAATACGATTCGTTCCACGATTCGTTTAAACGTTTTTTATTATTTTTTGCGATTCGGTGGGGCAAGTGGTTAGTCTTAGTGGACAGTGATTAGTGTTAGTGGTTTGTGGCCAGATAAAAAATAAATGGACGCGTTCACGCCCACACCATCTACTAACCACTTACACTTCACACTAACAACAAAAAACCGCCCAAACGGGCGGTTGTTGTTTTATTCAAGTGTTATTTGAACCATGTCACCATACGAACCCGCTTCTTCGGACCCAATATAGCAATGGATTTTATCACCAATTTGTTCCATCCATTCTTTTTGAGCCGCGGTGAACTTTTCCGTGTTCTTGGATTTGATGACTTCGCTTGTCGCGACACCAGCTACACTTGCCAGAACACCGGCACTTGCAACGTCTATGACAGCACGACCACCACCATTTTGCCAAAAACCAGATTTTTCAGTGGAACCGCCAGCATTTTGTATTTGCTGTTCAAGGTTACGCGCATACTCACTAACCTCATCCTCTAACAACTCTCCCGAAGATTTGGAGGTAAGTTTTTTCATGGTAAAGCCGTTTACACTGCCAGCAGTAACCAATGCCTGATTCTTATAGCATTTTTTACTATCTGTATCTGACCCGCAAATTTCTGTTGCCGACCCCAAGGTATTCAATTTATCGTTCAGATCGCTAAGATTAGCCTCTAATTTAGTCAAAGCATCATTGTTCTTTCCTTTGCCTTTTTTGCCCAAAACTGCTTGGACACCTTCCGCCCCAGCGACACCAACCGTGGCACCAAGGATTGACATACCCGCAACTTTCCATCTTTGGGCGCGATTCATTTTACCATCAGCATTTGTTCCGGTTTCCTTTTCCGCCGCCGCTTCGGCAATTGCATCCAACTTGTTTTGGTCTATCCATGCACCACATGTGAATGTATCACCAACCGCAAAGTATGCCGTGGACCAATCCGTCCCCTTGCGCAACACGGCTTGGACATTTGGGTCATCCGATTGAACCGTCACACGTGCACGACAGAATGAACCATACAAATCGTTGCTTATTGCAAAATCGTTTGGTTTCAAACCGTTTACAGTGTAATTCTTTGGAACACGCGCACTCTTTAACTTTACCCATTGGTAAGTGCTACCTTCCATGTCGTTTTTACCCATAACACCGCCTTGGTTTTGGGAAATACACATACTTTGTTCCTTGGTAATCTTAGCATTATATTTCGCCTGGGCTTCTTTTTCCAAATCAGCCAAGATACGACGGAACATTGTGTTCGCATTCATTTTTAATGTGTATTCTTCAAACGGCAATTCTTCCTTTTTGCCGAACAAACAACCGTCATTATCAATAGAATCACATTCCGCAGATACACCTTCTTTGCCCTGACACGCTTCGTTATTCTTTAAATCTTCATCCGAAACGACACAGAAACCAGTTTCAATGGTAGATGTAGTCAACTTGAAATTATCGCCCTGACCATAACCACCACTTACCGCGGTCGCCCAACTGTCGCGAACACTTTTCGCCGCATCTGCACCACCCCAGAAAGATGTGTTTTCATCACCTTCGGCAACTTGACGTTCCGTTTCAATTGCAAAGTGATCTTCACAAGATGTAGCCGTTTTAACTGTTTCCATACACAACCCAGTTATGATATTAAAGTCCAAAACACCGCCAACTTTGTTCATACTGTTGTTAAACTTGTCACTGTCGGTATCATATGTATCGCTAAGGATGTCATTTCTGTGACGATAACAATTCACATAATCCTTGCCACACATAGATTTAATACAACTTTTCGTTGTGTTTTCACAACGTTTTGCCATTTCGTTGATTTTCTGATCACTGTAAGAACCAAACAAACTTGCATTCAATTTACCAATAACACCGATTGGGTCCTTGTAACCCTCTTCCCATTTTGGGAACAAGATATCAAAAGCGTCAGCATCCGAATATTTATACGTAGCATCTTGAGACGCCGCATACAAACAATTAGCATCGGTATTTATCAAACCTTCGCAACTTTTTCTTATCGCGTTATATGGTGCACCCGAATTCACACTGCGACCGGCACTCTTTGTCACCCCAACATAACACTTAGCACCAACACCATTACCGCATGCATGCATAGCACAATCCGATAAGGTTGCATAACATTTATCCTTTGTTTTCTTGTCAAACTTTGCCGTAATTTCTTCAATTCTCACACTGGTTGTGGAATTGTTCATACGACGATCGTAGACACCACTAAATACCTCGGCACGATTATCCTCGTCCAACAAATCCGATGCCTTTGGCATTTGTTCCATAATTGTTGCATAACAGAACTTGTTTGAACCAATCTGATCCATACAAGCCCCCTTTAAGTATTTTGTAACTTGGGATTTTTGAACAGTATCTTCCTCGATACTTTCCGTTAAAGATTTCTTAGTTGTCGCAACAGATTGACCACCTATAACATCGGCAATTTTGCTTTTAAGCACATCCGCATCAACCGTACATTTAAACGGGTTCTGTTCACACGCCTTGATAAAGCATTGGTCCGCAACCTTATAACATGTATTTACCGCATTCGCCGCCGCCAAATTAGCACCCTCGGCAATTGCGACACCGATACGGCTTGACGATGAAGGAACAGCACTTGGCGATGTAGAACCCAACAATTCTTTTAAACCATCCGCTTGACAACGCGCCAAGGTCGGTTCACAGAATATTTTTTGCTTTTTGAATTCATTGTTATCGGTGCACATTTCAAAGTTTTCACCGCAAACACTGTCTTTCTTTAAGCAGTTTGTATATTTTTTCACACAATTTGTTGTATCCAAACGATTGCTAATCGCGCTTGCTTCAACGAATTGTCCCAAAACACTTGATGGCGATGGGTAAACATATTCACCATTAGAATCCTTGGTCGCCAAACTGTCAGTACTACTTGTCCCAAATAATGTGGCAATAGCGGACGACGAACACTTCAACAAAACACTATTACATTGGGGCTTTTTAGCATAGAACAAAGTATTGTTAATACACTCTTCGAAACTTGTACCACAAGCGTCACTACCCTTGATACATTCGGTATAATTATCAATACATTCAGCATCCTCTAAACCAGTAGAAGTACTTGTCGTGGTTGTACTACTTGACGATGAACTGCTACTAACACGCAAACTTGACGTATTCGCAGTCACAGTTGGCGAACGACGAGCCGCAGCCGACACAGCCGCACTGTTTACACCGACACGACTTGTTGCAGGACCACTCTGCCGCAAGGCCGCCCAAGACGCATCAACCATACACAAAACAGGCAAAAATACCATACATTTAGTCAAGAACTTCATTCTCGTTTCCCCTTTTAGTATCACTGTATTATATCATAGGGTGCAACAAAAACAAAGCGAAAAAATAAAAATTATTTGATTATTTTACACATTTTCCAAAACATATCGTAATTCAAGCATATCGTCGGGCAATTCCGTTTTAAACCGCATTTTCTTGCCCGTTATTGGGTGGTCAAATTCCAAAATTTGCGCATGCAACATTTGACCATTGTGTGTTTTCAGAAAATCCAGCAAATCAGAATTACGAACCGAACCGAACCTTGATGCCCCATGGCCATAAATCGGATCACATAAGACGGGAAAACCATGCGCCGACAAATGAACACGAATTTGATGGGTGCGACCAGTCAAAAGCGTACAACGAAAAAGTGAAACACCCGCACGTGTCCACACGTCAAGCACATCAACTGTTGTATGTGCCGGCTTCCCCCCCGATTTAACCATTGTCATTTTTTGTCTGTTTCGGGAAGAACGCGCAATATTTCCAGTTATATCCGCCCCCGTCCAATTCGGAACACCCCAAACAAAAGCCAAATATTTTCGGGTCAAATCATGTGTAGAAAATGTTTTAACCAAATTTCTGAACGCCATATCAGATTTTGCAAATACCATAACCCCACTAGTATCCTTGTCCAAACGGTGCACCACACCCGGACGTGTAACACCACCAAGCGACGATAAATGTGTATGCGCTAATATATTTTGCACCAAAGTTCCCGTTTTATTTCCAGCAGATGGGTACATAACAACACCACGCGGCTTGTTCACAACAATAATATCATCGTCTTCGTATAAAATATCCAATTCAAAATCACACGATATATTTTCGGTGGCAACATCAGTTTGATTTTCCGTTATTTCAACGCTTATTTTATCGCCCACCCGTGTTTTTTCAGAAAACTTTACTGGTATTCCATTACAAACAACAGAAAAGCGCTGAATCTCGCTGCGCGAATATTCGGGCATTTGGGAAACAAGATATTTATCAATACGCAACCCTGCGTTTTGATCATCAACAACAAACTCTTTCATTACTTAATCCGTTCCCATTTTTTACCTATTTGTATTCACGCCATTCACGACCACGCGCACATTTAGAGATATCTATGGATAATTCATGGTCACCTTTTACTGGACATGTCAAAATACCCGTACTAACCGCTTGATCCGCATCACGTTTTGCATTACGCCAAGTAAAACTTATTTTTTCGGGCGCATGCACACAGACAAGCCGAAGCTTACCCTCGCTTTGATTTTTTGGACCAAGCCAGACACGAACACTATCCGCTTCACCATAACAAGGAAAAGCATCAAGATAATACAAAACCAAACTCTGGCTTACATCAGCGTTGTTCCACGAAAACTTACCAACATATTGACGCAAAGGCAACCCAGTCAAAGCCGCCCAATCCGTTGTGGTTGAAAAAATACTAACACGTGGTGGCAATGGTATTTGCGGATCATCAGCAAACACACCAAAAGACAAAGTTGCACACAACAAGCCCAATATTATTTTTTTCATTTACGAACACCCCTATCAGAATCTTCCAATTCAATAGTCACTTTCTTAATATCGGAAATTGCACCAGACAAAGTGTGTGAAAAACCAATCGTTTGACCGGAATCGATAAGCGTCGCAGGTGGCATAAAGCGTTGTTTTGCAATTGGATTACCATCGGCATCATGTAAAACAACTATCAAATCAGGTAACCCATATACATCAGTAGAACGATTCTTGATTATACCATCAACAATCAACTGTTTTGTCCCGGAATCATCAACCTGACTTGTGATTTCGGTAATTTTCGCGACAAGTGGTTTTTTATTTGGACTTGCGTTACGTGATGTCACAATCACCGCAACCGCAAATATTGTCGCAGCAAGCAATGCACATACTGATGCAAAGAACATCAACAAAACATTACGACGTGGTGCACAATCACAATTCCAAACATTACCACAAACTGCACAACGAACACGCCCCTTGGTATCTTGCCCCAAGGTATATTCGGTTTTACAAACATCACATTTTATTTTCATCATGATTCCTTTATAGCATATTTTATTCCAAATTCAACAGACGATATTTCGCCGTGATTTGTCCCTTCATTTCCATAATGGCGTTCAAATAGTCCCCCATTGTAGAATTTTTATTAGCAGCAACACCGCTAAATAAGTTTGTCGCCACAGAACCCGAAACAGATTCACGACGCAAAATCTTTGTCACCATATCATTTAAAACAGGCGAAGAAATATCCCCAAGATTCGCCGTACCTTCCCTGACATTCCAATAATAGTCCGCATTTCTTGAATCGGTAATTTGTTCACGAACATTAAGTTTTGATGTTAATGACCCCGTAAAACCAACGGTTACACTTAACGCAGTGATTTTTCCTTCGGTCATATCAAGCGATTGGTTTGCTGATAAAATAGCCGGTTTATCCGATTCTATGGAAAGCCCGCTAAGATTCAAATTATTTGTCCAAAGATTATCCATCACCACGCCCGAAAATTTGCCATATTCAGATAAAATCAAACTATCGCGAACATCAAGGGTACGTGCATCACCAGTTATAGAACCCGATACCACACCCGTTTGACTTGTGTAATTACCATCCAGCGCAGTTTGGGTATCAAATATTAAATCTTTGATATTCATTTTATTTATATCAAGTGTTTCATCAAACCTTGCCCCTGTGCTATTTACAAAGGCAACATTTTGAACATCACGCCATCCAAGATTCAATCCGGATAGCATTGTCGCATCCGCCGCCTTGTCGGATGGAATACGCCACAAATATAACGAATTATCACGATTAGAATTTGTACGTTGAATAATTCCGGATTTACCATCTATACCAAGTTCCGCTAAATCTGTCCGCCAAGTTCCAAAACCACCATACGCACGTGTACCATCGACAAAACCGACCTTATCATCACCCATTGAAATAATTTCACGTGTTCTTATTGGTGTTATATCGGAATCAGAAAGAACTATTATTCCTTGTAAAGCAGATTGATTATTTTTATCCACCGATTTCAATATTCTTAATTGATATTTATCCCCGGCATCTTGAACGATCCCCTCATCCAAACCATACTCAATCAAATCAGATAAATTTAACCTTATTATATTGCGTCCTATGGTCGTAAGCATTGCATCCTTATTATCAACTATATACCTTTCAAAAACCGATTGTATTTTTTGCATCTGACGAATCACAACAAGATTTTGAGCACGTTCCACAGCACGTTGTTGATATTGGTAAATGAACGGCAACATTGTCCCAGCCAGCGCAATTGTGAGTAAAAACTCCATCAACACCGTTCCGCGATGCGAATTACCCCCAGCAAAAATTCTTGTTCCTATTTTCATTTATTTTTTTCTTCTTTTGTTGATGTATTTGGGTCGGCTACCACTATATCTTTACCATCAATAACAGAAACACTTGTTGTACTTGATTTCCAATTATTATTTAATACCGCCGCAAAAACATCATTTGATGGAACCGCCGAAATTGGCGCACGTCCCAAAGTAAGCGTTTTAAACGATGGTATATTTGTTGATGGGAAAGACCAACTTCCCAACCTAAGTGGCGCATTGGTTGACATTAATAATTCACCAGATATAGTCAATCCAAAATCTTCAAAGAAAATCACTTCTTCGGAATAAATGAACGGAGTATAAACAACACCTATATTCATACCAGAAAAACCGGAAATAGTTTTTATACTTTCCGACTTTATTACAAGATTCTTTCCTACATTTACACTATTGTTTACACTTGCCCTATCTGTAACAACATGACCATTTACCGTAAAAGAAGAACCATTTAATCTTCCCGCCTTGATAGTACGAAAACCGTTTATATCCCCCGACACACGCAATGTCCCAAAATTCACATTATCTCCGCTAATTTTTGCCCCACCCGAAAAATAAGCATTCGTTGCATCTATTTGTTCGGAATTAACAAATATCGCATTCACAGTATTAGCACGCAATGAGCGTCCAACTATTCCGCCAATATTGTACATATCATGCCCGCCCATATTTAAATCGCGCAACATCATATTCAACCCATCTTCACCAGATGTTCCACGATGTAAAAATCGTGAAGTGTCTATATCAGAAATATCACGGGTAATTTTATAAACCAATGTTCCTTGGGCAAAATCAGGCGATGTGACCGCCCAAGAATTTCCATATGCAATTCCATCAGAGCCGACTATGGCGGCATCCCCACCAAGATTATTTGCTATCTGCGCAATACGTTTTTCATCAAACGGCAAATCAAAACCTAAATAAACATCAACTATTGTCCCGTTTCGCACAGAATATTTATCTATGATCCCCGCAACAATATTTTCCGAAAACATATCAAGTTCATCACGCGATAATTTTATTTGGGCTTTTTCAGGCCATAAATCTTGATTTGCACGAACAAAATTCAAAACCGAATCGCGTAAACTTATCATATCATTTGCGATCGCCATATTGTGCATAGAATGTGTTGTTTCAGAAATCATAGAATATGTAAAAGGTGCGGCAACCGCTACTATGACCATTGCCAACAAAACTTCCACTATTCCGCCACCACGCTGTGATTTCACGGAATGTTTACAAACAGGCAACGAAAATATTCTATATTTTTTAACAGCCACTTCTACCCTCTTGTAAACATTTCTTTATATTTATTCTTGTTTCAAGACGCTGCCAATAAACATATTGGCAAATGATATTTTGCGCCAAAGATTTTTGATTATAAGTCACCCCTAATGAACTAATAACCGATTTACAATCAACAAAATCTGTTTCTTCGCTTTTCGGACTTTGCAAAATAGAAAAGGCATCGTTATTTATAGTATCCACTGCAACATCCGGCAATACCGATGTTCCAGCGGGTCTTATATCAAGCAAAACCGCCCCACTATCACCACGCGACAATCCAGATGACGTTTGATCACGCAAAGTTATATGTGATGATCTGACAACCGCGGCATCTATCCCGCTTGATGTACTGTAAGACAAACTGTCTTCATCAACAAACACATCTTGCCCACGTGTCGCATTCAAAAACGAACTAACATTTAATTGTTCGGTCGTAAAACTGATCCTACTTGTTACTACATTACCATGCACCGTCCATTTTTGTGGTCCAACAAATCCCGTACGCCCTTGCGCCATATCAAAAGTATCCGCCGCACCATCTATAACTTCCAGCACACCAGTATCACCAAACTTTGATACAGTACGCCCCACAAGAGTATCCGCATGCAATGTTCCACGCCCAACCGACAAAGCCGATTCACCATCTTTGTTTTGGAAAACCGTTTTTTGAACATTTAATTCTTTGATATTATTTTTCGCCCGACGTCCCGCTTCGGTTCCACTGATTGATAAAGTATCTATCTCGGCTGTATCAAATTCACCACGACGCCCAAACAGACCAGAAACATTTTTCAAACTAAAATTACCCATATCTAAATCAGCAAGAAACCCAACCAAATCAGAATTCGTTTCATTACGCCGCACAACATCCGAATAACTTTCCGCCAATGGAATCCCCACGTCTATGACACCCGTATCACTGTCCGGATTATAACTGGCATAAAACCCGATACGACGCGCCAATTCAGCAAGTTGAATTTTGGCAAGATTTCCACCACTTATACGCAAAACCGCAAACACATCCGTATCAGTTTTTGTTATAAGCAATTCCATATTTTGTCCCAATGGTGTCCTTGGGACAAAGCCCAATGGTAACCCATACGGTTCCAAAGTATCAGAAAATTTTTCACCACTTATACTTGTTGTTTCATAAGGAAATGAACTTGCGTTTTCAACAATATAAAGTCGCGCCGCATTTTTTGCCGTTTCAATTTGTCGTGTTGCTGCGTACATTTGCGCACCAACATCACGGGACGCCAAACGTTGCGCAAAAAACGGGATAAAAGCAAAAACCAGTGTTAATGCCATTAATGCTTGTAATAAAAAATTACCTTTTTCGGCACGCAAATGAAAATCCCTCTACTCTGTTATTGTAAGCATAGCAATTGAAAAAAAATATTGCAATCGGTTTTAAGATGCTTTATCATCAAAAACATTGAAAGCGATTAAGAGATAACTTTCAATGAAGTTTTTTCCTTAAAAAAAGAAATAAAATGCAAAGTAAAAAAAATCAAACATCTGTTGGAATGATGATTCAACGTTGTCATAAGTGGCGTCAAAAACGCAAACAATACATTGATCAAGCACGTCAAACATCTGATGAAATAGAACGTGAAAGATTGTTGCAATTTGCTGAACACTATGGACGCATTGTGAATGCTGAACAATCAAAAATAGATTCTTCACGCGATCCAAAAGATAAAACCACAATCGAACCAGTAGACGCGACACCAACCGAAGAAACAACAGACGGTGCCGAAACCAGCGAAGACGAAGAAGTTGGATTCCCAGATTTCATTACTAATCTGAAATAAAATTTATCCACTTTATTTGTTGAAATTTGATGTAGGTTTGCTATTCTTGTTGCAAAGGAAGCTTACATGGATAACAACTATACTGTTTTAGCGCGAAAGTATCGCAGCCAGGATTTTCAATCACTTATTGGTCAAGATGTATTGGTCAAAACACTAACAACGGCGATAAAGACTGGTCGTATCGCGCATGCTTACATTTTTACTGGTATTCGTGGAACTGGGAAAACAAGTACCGCCCGCATTCTTGCAAAGGCCTTAAATTGTACTTCAAGCGAGGGTCCGACCGCAACTCCATGTGGAACATGCGACAATTGTCGTGCAATTGCGGCGGGACAACACATTGATGTTTTGGAAATTGACGCCGCATCACACACTGGCGTTGATAATATGCGCGAAATTTTGGATGCGGCACAATACCGCCCCACAAACGGTCGCTATAAAGTTTACATCATTGACGAAGTCCACATGTTGTCGCTAAGCGCTTTTAACGCGTTATTGAAAACTTTGGAAGAACCACCATCCCACGTTATATTCATTTTAGCAACCACTGAAATTCGTAAGGTTCCTGTTACAATTTTATCGCGATGCCAACGTTTCGATTTGGTACGTGTTCCGGTGGATACATTAAAAAATCATTTCGCGTGGATCGCGTCCCAAGAAGGCGTGGAATTAAGTGACGGTGCAAACGAGTTATTAGCACGTGCTGCGGATGGTTCTGTTCGTGATGGATTATCATTACTTGACCAAGCAATTGCCCAAACAGGTGGTCATGTTGATGAAGAATCGGTAATGAACATGTTAAAACGCGCTGACCGCGGGGTTGTTGTCGATTTTATGCAAACTATTTTGTCCGGAAATGTTGCGACGGCGATTGCAAAAGCCGATGAAATTTACACCAACGGAACTGATTTATCTATGTTGCTTTCCGACATGATGGATTGGACACATTGGGCAACACGTATGCATCCGGTATTACACGCACCCGAAAGCCAAAGCGTTCCATATACCGCTGAACAACGTGAACGCATCAAGGAAACGGACAAGCACGTTTCATTGAACACATTATCACGAATTTGGCAAGTTATGGTAGCCGCCGTTCCAGAAATGCAAGAATCATCAAATCAAAAACAATGTTTTGATATGTTGGTTGTTCGACTTATGCATATTGCAAACATGCCGTCCATACCAGAAATGATGAAACAAGAAAAAACTAACACACCAAAGGTTGTGGCACCACAACCAACCGAAGCACCAAAACCCACTTTTATAACAATAAAAGATTCAAAAGATATAGCAAACGCCTTGCAAACAGCACGTGAAATTGCGTTGTATTCTTATTTTGTAAAAAATATTGAAATTACCGAAATTGCGAATAACAAAATCAAGTACTTTGATAGGGGTGACGACAAAGATTATCAACATAAACTTGTGTCATGGTTGGATGAAAAGACTGGGTGTTCTTGGACCATGGAAAAGGAACAAGAATCTAGTAATTCACAAACTGTTAGTGAACAAGCAAAAAGTGAACTCGAAGCCGACCCAATGATTGCGAATGCAATGTCTTTATTTGAAGACGCTGAAATCATAAGCGTATCAAAACAATAAGGAATACAAATGAAAACAGAATATGGACGTTCTTTGATAGAAATTATCGGTGTGTTGGCATTAACCGCGATTATGACGGCTGGTGCCATTAAACTGTATTCTTCAATACGAACGAACCAAAATCATACCATTGTGTCCGCAAACCTGCGTGAAATCGCAAAGGACATAAAGTTATTGTTTGATATGCGTGAAGATTATAACGGGCTTTCTGTTGAATATTTACAAAAAGCTGGTGCCATAAAAAATGTAAACGCACCTATTGGAAATAACTGGGTAATTGAACCCATTGAAGATGGCAAAGCGTTTACGATAAAACTTTTTGACATTGGGCATTCTGATTGCGAATTTTTTGCGGTATCTGTTCCCCAGTGGGCAACAAGGGTTTTGGTAAACAACCATGATATTGACGATAACCCTCATTGTTTTTCGGGAAGCACAAATAATGTATTCTTTATTGCGGAATAAATATTATGCACATAAAAAAACTTTTTTTTGTCATATCAATATGTTCAATTGCTTCATGTGCTCGTTATCAAACCCCACCACGCGAAACGTGGTCAACCCACCTTGCCGGGGCTAGTTTTATGGAAATGACCGAAACGGGTCGCATTGCTAAGAAACCTATATTCCAAGGTGCGGGTGGACGTTTAATTCCAGAAATAGTGAAAACACAACCAAATATGGATTATGGGGACAAGGTCTTAAACGATTCTGCTTTATATCTTGATTACATGGCAAAAATGGAAGACGCACTTTATGATGTTTTGCGCAAACCGGGGACTTCGGTTCAACGTGCAGGAACCGACATAGTTGTTTTAATGGTGCGCGATGCGATTATGGAATTACGGATTCCAGATATATCAAAAACAGGTGATGAAAACCTTGGGGCACTTGCCAAGGTATTAAAGAAATATGATGGAACTTTCATTGAAATCGCTGGTTATACAGATTCTATGCGTGACACACATGCGGCAAGGGCCCTATCGCTCGATATGGCGCAACGCGTTGCGGTATACCTTGCCACACATGGTATTTCAACAACAAGAATGTTTATCGTTGGGCGTGGTGCGGCACGTCCAATCGCCGCCCAAGATGAAATGGGACGTCTTACTAACCGCCGTGTAGAAATAAGAATTACCCCTGTAAGATAAAGACAAAAACCACATAAATTTCGCTTTTATTTTGTTTTTTTCTTGCTATACTGATACCGTCAAACAAACAAAGGATGGAAAAAATGAAACAAATTGAAAACAAAACATCAATTGATATCAAAAAATATTCTAAAATCGGCATTGTTGCTGCCGTTGTTATTGCTATCGCTTTGATTGGCGTATTGGTTATTCGCCTTAGTTCAAAAACGGTTAGCGTAAATGATGCGATCAGCAATGTTTCCAGCGAAGCTGTAACCGGTGCTGATTTACGCATTGCGGTTGTCCGCATGGACGCAATTCAAAATGAAGCAAAGGCCTTGCAAGATTTACGTAAACAACGTGAAACTTATGAAAAGAAATTACGTGATGAATTGAATTCTCGTCAAAAAGCGTTGGAAAAAGAAAAAGCCGAAATTGAAAAATCACAAGATATGTTATCTCGTGAAGCATTGCAACGTCGTGTTGTTGACTATCAAAACAAAGTCACAAAATTGCAACGCGATTTAACAGAACGCGCACAAAGCATTGAAACATCGTTTCAAAAAGCATTGGCGACAATCCAAGAAAAACACCTTGACCCAATTATTGATGGTATAATTACAAAAAAGAATTTGTCTTTGGTTGTTGACGGTCGTTTTGCCCGCACAGGTCATAACGTTGAAAACTTGGATATCACAAAAGATATTGTGTCTGCTTTGGATAAAAGATTATCAAGTTTCAAAATGGATAAACCAAAAGGTTTTTAACCAATGATTAGGTAATCAATTAATATGGGCGCACCTGCGCCCGTTTTTTTTTACCCTGTTACCGATACCCACCCACACTATATTTCCTCTTTTCTTTTATTTTTTTTGGATTATAATGCGACTATGTTAAACGTAATTAAATCTTGGATGGCGCCACGCGCCACAAAAACAACCGCTGGTGAACTTGCAGAAAAGTTTGGTTTAGAATTGCGTGGAAACGCAAAAACCATAATTGCAGGAATCGCCCCAATTGCCGATGCAAAAGTCGGGCAATTGGCGTTTTATTCAACCGAACAAAATAGCAACGCATTTAAAATATTACCTATCACGGTATTGGAAAATACGCGCGCATCGGTAATTCTTGTTCAACCGGAAATGGCGTCCCACGCACCAAAGGGGGCCACATTATTGGTCTGTAAAAGTCCACGTGGGGAAATCGTAAAAATTCTTGGTGAAATATATCGAGAAAAACCAAGAACAGGTATTTCCAGACGTGCATATATTGAACGTGGGGTGTTTTTTCGTGACCGTAAATCTAATTATGTCGGTCAATTCGCAACTATTGAACGAGGGGCGGTAATTGAACCCGATGTGAAAATTTATCCTGGCGTATATATTGGTCGTAATGTGACACTTGGACGCGGAACGATTGTTCATTCTTGTGCACACATTGAAAATGCGACGATTGGTACCGATTGCGTAATCCATAATGGTGCTTCCATTGGTAAGGACGGTTTCGGTTATACACGTCAAAATGGTCACAATGTATTTATCCCGCACGTTGGACGTGTGGTTATTGGTAATCGCGTTTCTGTTGGTGCAAACAGTTGTATTGATCGTGGCGCGCTCACTGACACACGCATTGGTGATGGAACTAAAATAGATAATTTATGTCAAATTGCCCATGGTGTTGTTATTGGTCAAGAATGTTTCTTGGCTGGGGGCGTTGGAATTGCCGGCGGTGTTACTGTTGGTGACCGTGCTTTATTGGCTGGACATGTTGGTATTGCTAATGGTGTAAAAGTAGGAAACGATGCGGAAATCGGTGCAAATAGTGGTGTATTCCGTGATGTTCCTGACGGACAAAAGCACATGGGATACCCCGCGGGACCAGGAACCGAATTCTTACGTCATTATGCTTGGATAAAAAAACATGTGAATAACGATTAAAGGGAAAAAGATGATAGACGCAAAAGAAATAGAAAAAGTTATTCCACACCGTGGCGATATGCGCCTGATAGATGAAATCCGCGAGGCAACCGATAATACCGCGATCGGTATCAAGCACGTCACGGACCATGAATTTTGGTGCGCGGGTCATTTTCCAAATTCCCCTATTATGCCTGGGGTTTTAATTGTGGAAGCAATGGCTCAAACAGCTTGCTTTTTGACATTGAATCGTTGTGGTAATAATGACGGTAAAACACTTGGTTATTTTGTATCCATTGAAAACTCACGTTTTTCACGCATGGTTGTACCAGGTGACACACTTGAATTACACATAGAAGAACTTGGGTCTAAAATGAAATTACATAAATATACAGGAACTGCAATAGTAAATGGTGTAAAAGTAGCAAGCGCGACCTTTTCGGCAATTATGGATAACAACAATTAATTTAAAAGCCCCGACCTCGGGGCTTTTAAATTATGATTTTTTTTTACCAATTTGGTGCGTGATCGCCTTCCTTGATAATCGGTTTTTCATCTTCCCAAACGGTCAAACCTGTTTTTACATCCGTCAATGTCAATTGCAAATAATATTCTACGCGTGTATCAACACTTGAAAACCATCCAGATTGTAATTTTAAATTGCGTTGTATCATTTTTCCTGTCATAGACATATTAGGTGCAACAAGTGTTCCCTTGGATGCGATTGTTGATGCATCATATTCATCGTTACCACGGGTATTACGAACATTATGTGTTGTTTCATCTTCAGCAGATTTACCGTTTTTAAATGCGGTCGTAACTTGGGCACGACCAGAATTCACCAATGTCGTTCTAATTTTCTTAATCAAAATATCCGTATCAAATCGTTGCATGGTGTCATTTTTTATTTCACCAATAGCAATAACCGGATTTTTCACTTTGGAAAATGCACCGCTTGACATCATGGATTTTGTCATGCTTTCCGCAGTTGATGTCCAATCACGATATTCAAGTTCCATCACATTTTGCATTTCGGCGACATCATTCGCATCATTCAAATCAACAACGCGCGTTTCGCCACAACCACACAATACCGCACAAAGCGCCACAGGTAAAAGTTTTTTCATTTTGTTCCCCCTTTATTTCAATTTTATTACTTTTATATCTTGCCCTTTTGGTCCAAAGCGAACATATACCAAATAATTTCCACTAAGCTTTGGCACAGATATATTTGAAACCAGATTACCATTTGAACGTAATTCAATCAAGCCCGTTTTATCATTTTTCATACGCAACACAGATATACTTTTCGGTAATGTTGCCCAAGTTCTTACTTCCGCGCCAGAAGTGGTAATAGAAAACAAACTTGATACCAATCCTAATAAAGGTGCAGCTGAACTATGCGAATTATACATTGACGATTGCAACGCGATCCGTCCCGCCACAGATGACATAACACGCAATGCATCATTAGCACGATATTCCTTATATTCGGTCATAAACATAGCATCAACATCTGCCAGTGCTTTCGCACCATCAATATTTGTAAAATTATTCATAAATACTGGTTCCGATAAAGCAATTGTCGCAAGTGATGAGCCACCACCAATAACCACAGGCACTGTTATGCGAGTTTCATGAAGTTTCGGTGCAAATCCATCTTCAATAAAAACCCAAATTGTATTTGTCGGTTTTTCGCGTTTTTCTGCTAGTTCTAAATCAAGTTTAACAAAAGGATTCGCCGACTCCATACCTGATGTACGTTCAAGATAAGTACACGCTTCAGAAAAATCACCGCTATTCAAGAAATAAATTCCCGATAAATACATAAGTGCTGGATTCATAATATCACGATATGCTGTCCACACCAAATTCCCAGCATTAAGTTTTGATGCAAGTTCTTCATTTGATTCCAATGCTTTTTGATTTTCTTCCAATGTCTTTTTATACGATAACGACATATTTTGTTGTTTTGCATATGACTGATTTATTATCACACGTGCATCATCATAACGTCCCGTGGCCAGCGCACTCCATAATTGATAATATGATACAAACAAGGAATCCATCATGTATGGTTTATAATCATTTGCCGACGGTCCAACAACAAAACTGATTGCTTCACGTGTAAAACTTCCACCAATATCATCAATATTACGATGATTAAATTCTTCATAAGCATCATCCGCTTTCGCATAATCATTGCCATGAAATAAAGCATCCGCCGTCAACAATAAATCAAGATTATTTTGTTTTTGGAATTCGGTGTTCAAAACATCTTCACTTGTCATAAAATCACCACGCACCGAATCTAATCGCGATTCTATGGTCATAGCACATCCACACACCAATAAAAACGATAACAAAACACCACTAATCTTAGACATTATTGCGTCACCGGGGTCAGTTCTTTTATTTCGCCAGTTTGCGGTATAAATATCTTTGGTGTTCCAGCATATTCCAATATAGCATGATGTGACGGTATAAGGAATTCTGGCAACGGGGAGCACCTTCCCATTTTCATATACGAAGTAAATACTGGATCATTAAATGCCATTTTAAAATCAACTTCCAAAGGTCTGTGGTACCACCCTTCATAAAGAAGATACCCCTTACCAAATTTCGATTTCATAATATCGTATTCTGTTAAAAGTGGTTCTTCTTTTTTCTCCTCTTCTTCCTTTTCTTTACCCTTTTCGTCTTTGACCTTTTTCTTTTTGATTTCTATTTTTGTCCCCACCATTTTTGAAAATGTCTTTGCGGAATCGATATCGTTTTGGCGGAAAACGACCTTGGCAGCAGTGGTTGTAAGCAACGTGGATGCCGCATCCTGACCGTATTTTTCAGCAACCTGGTGCAAATCCTGCGCAATCATCAAATATGAAATTTCTTGGGAACGACCAACATCGGGCCCTTGGATAACAGCGGTTATCTTTTGCAATTTTGGCATTTCATCTAAAAGGAACAACACTGGGCAAGGTCCCATTTTCTGACCACTTCCCCCAACCTTGTTTGGCGGATTAGCCAACAAAAAGTTAGACATTGTTTCAACAAACATGGATGTAATCGGCGCCAATGCTTTTGCATCAACGACATTGATAGACAAATATACTGTAACTGGTTTTATTTTTCCATCTGTTGGGTCAAGTATACCGCGCATATCGGCAAAATGAAAATCCGAATGGCTTGTTCTGTTGCGCACAGCCGCATTCCGGAATATCGCTAACCCAGTTAAAATTGTTGATAAAATGGACCCACGTTCCGTTTGCGGTGTATTTGCAAGTTTTGTCAATTCAGCAACAGCACGATTTGAATAAGAATACAAACGCGCTTCATTCACCGCACCTTCCAACCAATCTTTCATAGGATCTGCCATCATGACACTTTGATCACCTTGGCGTTGACGTTCCGCCAAATTATTTGCAACAGCAATTTGCGCTTCGGTAATCCAATCAAGCATAAGTGCAAAAGACGCTTCTTTGCCAAGCCACGATTGTGGAATATTAGCCCAAGTTCCTATGTGCACATAGTTTGTTGTGTTTATTTGTTTCTTTTTTACTAAATCCAGCGCAGCAAACGCGTTCGGATCGTTTACCATTGAAAAGTAATAATCGGATAATAACGCCGCATCTTCATCATCAAATTCATTTGCTTGCAACCGTGAATAAAAATAATCGTCCGCTTTTGCACGTTCAATTTTCGAAATAATAAATTGAAGAAAACCCGCCAAACCGGCGCGACCTGCCTGAGTCCAGTGTGGGTCGGCAGAACTGCCTTCGGCATCGGGAACCAAAACATCGCACATATAATCGACATACAATTCGCGTTGTTCCGCATTGAACGGAACATGTTCGGGCGACAAAGGATTCCACGATGGGTAATAAATCCCCTTTTCCGGATCATCCTGACCAGCCCAATTCATAATAAATACAGGACCGACCTTTTCAGAACGATAAGCACTGGATTTTTCGTCAATTTCAGGTTTGGGGTCATGAACAATCATGGACACGTTTTTACATTCAAAAAGTGTGGGCAACGCAATAGCCTGTGTTTTACCAGTCCCCGGAGGCGCGACACATAAAACCGACAACGTTTTTGGCAAGGATAATTTTTTTCCTTTGAAATATCCTAAAACCATCATAAAACCGTCTATCAACCCCATTTCTTTTACATCCGTCATTGTCGCAAAACGGGCTGATTTCTTATCATAAAACTCCTTACCATTTGGATTGAATTCCTTAATAAGGTTTTCATCGGTCAACAAAAAATATCCGAAAAGTGGCACCAATGGGACTAAACATGCAAAATCAGCATGCATAAACGTGCGTTCCACCCAATAAGGAATTTCTGCAAATGCAGTAAGACCAAATGAAGTGAT
>Ga0310696_10003524_pt1 | contig 19495 bp, 15 predicted proteins | sample AusTroGonzalo_MG_4_FD_203885 | JGI IMG/M metagenome (GOLD analysis project Ga0310696, IMG submission 203885) | Bovine rumen microbial communities from tropical cattle in Woodstock, Queensland, Australia - Gonzalo_02 (v2) (version 2) | ecosystem: Host-associated > Mammals > Digestive system >... | reverse complement strand
TTTAGCGGGTTGACTGATAGTAAACGTTTTTACATTGGTAAGTCCACTAGGTACATGAGTAACTGTAACCGTATAAGAACCTTCTTTAAGCCCTGTAACTGTCTTTGTTTTCCCTGTAAACGCAACATTCGTTGCCGTTGTAGGACCCGACAAAGAATACTTGTAACTATCTGTTCCCCCTGTTTCAGTAACAGTAATTTTCATTTCACCATCATTACCTCCATTACATGAAACCGGCTTTGTCTGAGCTGCTGTAATGACTATATACTGAAACTGAACATATCCTTGACTTCCACCTCCGCCATTACCTGTTGAATATCTATAACCTCCAGTCAAACGATATGCTATAGCTGATCCACCAGAACCACCAGCACCGTAACCTCCTGTTCCACCAGAACTTGCATAATTATCACAGTTCGTATAGTAATGGCTTATTTCACTCGCTTCCACTCCACTAACATTTATGCCCGATATGTTGCCAATATTACCATCTCCCCCTTTACCGCCTCTAGCATACATTCTATTTGCCGCATTATGTATATATCCATCTGAGCCAGATTGTCCTACATAAGCATTCGTTGAGGATGTACCGCCTGATCCACCCGATTTTTTATCACTTGCATTAACTGCACTTGCATTAACACCTTTATTCCCATGTATTGCTGTAATCGTAACATCATTAAAAGTAATCCAGGAGTCATTTCCATCTGTTTCAGCATCAACTGCTTCAGCAACATAAAATGTGAATAAATCTTGATATTGAACAGAGTAGACTCCTTGCACGTAGGCACCACCACCACCGCCACCACCTGCTGCAGAACAGGCTACAGCCTTGTCTTTAGCTGCTGCATACGCTTTACCACCACCGCCGCCACCACCTATAGCCTGAGCTCTGACCTGAGTAACACCATTTGGTACAGACCAACTTCCTTCTCCTTGAGTGGTTTTTTGAACCGTCTTCTGTCCCCACGCCACATTGCTTACGCCGAGGAGGAGGGAGAGGAGAAGGAAGAGGGAAGAAGTAAGAGGGAAGAGGGAGCGCGGGCGTTTTGCTTCAGCGCAACTAGGCTCGGCCAGCGAGCAACTAGGCATGTCGCTGGCAGCAACTAGGCTTTTCTCTCGCAGCAACATGGCATGTTGCTGTTTTCGCTCATTAACGCAATCATGCATTAACGCATTCTCACAATCACTCATCCCCACATTTCCACATTCACTCATTCTCAAATTCGTAAAAGTTGTCATATCTCAATTTTTTTATTTTCTCAACTAATAAATGTTCATTTTGGACACAATCCTCCCCTCTAATCTTTCGCCGCGCAAAAATACAAAATTTAAGTATATATATATAATAAAAATCCATCGTTTTCAATTACTTGAAAGCCACCTATTTGCAAATGTTAACAAAAGTTATCAACAGTCCGCCTTTTGGCGTATTTAGAAGTTTTTTCCTCTCAGTGCCGCAGGCACGACACTCTCCATAACCCCGCACGTCAGTGTGGGGTATTTGACGATACATCCCATATACCTCTCAGTGCCGCAGGCACGACACCCTCCATGACCCCACACGTCAGTGTGGGGTGCACCGTCCCGTTCCCCCCAACCGTCGGCGTTGCCCTCGCACGCAGCATCAGGGCAAGAGATTGGTTGCGGCCTACGGCCTTAGTGTGAGGTTAATAGAATATAGTCCCTCTGGGACTAATTATCCCAAACTTTGCAGGCTAAACAAGAGTTTGATTCTTTAAGGTCAAAAATTTTGACCTTAGAAGGTGAACTGGTGGAAAATTTCCACCGGTTCGAAAAATCGTTTTCAAGGGAAAGAGGAGGTTGTCAAAAATTTCAACCACATAGAAGATCCATTATATTCTCCTTCTATTACCCAATTTTTTACAGAGAACCGATAATTTTAGTTTTCTATTTAGAAAAAATTTGTATTTTTGCAGGCGGAAAACGGGAGGTGGATTTTTCTGACCTTTGTCAGAAGTGGGCCTATTATATCGGGAATATTGGAAAAATGGATGAGGATGATGTGAAAGGAGAGACTGGAATTTTCCTTGAATTTATAAATGATTGCAGAATGTCGAACCTAAATGAAGCAGAAATGAGAGAGTACAAGAAAAGTGTAATGGACTATGCGGATGTACGTGATGCCTGTGTTGCCGCAAAGGAAGATGGTTTTGCCGAAGGCAAAAAGTTGATTGTTGCCAGGATGCTGGCTCAAAAATTGTCAATTGACGCCATTTGTGATTTGACCGGTTTGACTGAAGAGGAGATCAGAGGCATTATGGTGGAGAATAATGCTTAAAATCACCTCCCAAAACCGAAACTCAACCGAAACTCAACCGAGACTCAACCGAGACCCTATGAGTGTTGCCTCAGAGTTCCCTCAGACTTGAAACAACCTTCCAGCAAACCTCTTGCTACACAACACCAAAAAGAAAAAAATTCACATACTGCATTCGTCGAATCAAAAAAATTATTTATCTTTGCAACATCGTTTCAGCACGTTATGGGCGTACAGCGTCACGACCTGCAAAAGGTAGCAGACAGCACTGTAAGACTTACGGAACCGCATCCTCAGATGCGGTTCTTGTTTTTTCGACCAAATATCTTCTTCTCCTCGCTTACCAAGCGGCGTTCCACCTTCTTGACATCCTCCGCAGGGGGAAGATTTTCAGGAACGATACCTCGCTCCGTAAGCATCTTCCTAACAGCCGCATTGTTATCCACATGCTCTTGAGTGATAGATTCTTCTCCTTGCAGGTCTTTCGACTGTACGTTCACACTGGTCATCTCAGCGGCAAAATCCTTTGCCTTGATACTAATTGTCGGCAGAAAGTCCGCCAACGGACGGGCTTGCGGAACTCCCATACGTTTCTTCATCATATTGGTGCTGAGGCGGAAGAGCGCCTGGTCGCCTTTGGAACGGATGACCGCAAAGGTCTGGTCGTTCACCCCGCGTTCATAAAGGATACCCGAAAGTATCTTTTCGGTCTCCTGTAATTTGGCACGGGCCTGTACCCTCTCGACATCCATCAAGCGCTTCTCGATCAGCTCCGCACGGCGCGTCTGTACAGCGAAGTACGTCTGAGCAAAAGCAATCTGCGGCTTCCTTGAATCGCCATTCTGCGCCACTAAATAGCAAGCATAGCGGGTAAGTAGGATATCTTCGATATCTCGCTGGGAACCTTTTCCCGCAATTATCATCTTATTGACGTCAATAAAGTGATCCTGTATTGGTTGCCCAGCATTCGCACAAGCATCTTTTGCTTTAATAATTACATTGCAGAAATTCTGCCATAAGCTATAACCAAACAATTTACAGAGGTCTCTTGCACTCCAGCATTCCGTCTCGTCAATCATGCAGACAGCCTGCTCAAACTGCTCAAAAAGAGCCATTATTTCTTCCTTTTTCATAGTCATTATATTGTTAAATTTCAATTCTGCAAAAATACAACAATTTCCAATACAATCTGCAAATCTTCGCAAATAATTTAAAAATTTTTCAATGTGAAAACACCCCTCAGTGCCGCAGGCACGACACCCTCCATAACCCCACACGTCAGTGTGGGGTATTTGACGATACACACCCATCTACCGCTCAGTGCCGCAGGCACGACACTCTCCATAACCCCGCACGTCAGTGTGGGGTACAGCACGTCAGTGTGGGGTGCAGCACCCCGTTCCCCCCAACCGTCGGCGTTGCCCTCGCACGCAGCATCAGGGGAATTGGCAAAGAGGCAAGCACAAGACATACCCTAGGCATACACTAGGCATACATTTGGCATACATTTGGCAAGCACTTAGCATACCCAAGCATACCCTTTGAGGCTGCCAAGTGTATGCCTAGAGCGAACGAAGTGCGTGCCAAGTGCGTGCGAAAGGTGTACCAAGGGTGTACCAAGGGCGTGCCAAAGGCATGGCAAAAAAATCTGCCAATGTTTACTCTAAAGCAAAACCTGCCCATTTTGGGCAATGTCGGCGGCAGCGTCATCCTCCCACGGAGGCATCTGCGTCCCGCAGATGCTGTCCTGCATCAGTATCAATGAAAAATTAATAAAATAATTTGTATTTAGCTATTGCTTTTATGGTTTATTTTTTGTATTTTTGCAGCCAGTAAGTACTATTAAATCATTAATTCTATGGAAAAGAAAGAAATGAAATCTATGGACAACATTGAACCTATGGACGTGCTCTATCAGGATGCCCGTCAAATCATTGAAACAGCCCGTAGCAATGCTGTTCGAAGCGTTGACTTCTGCCGGGTGCAGATGTACTGGAACTTGGGGAAGCGCATCTTTGAAGAAGAACAGCAAGGGAAAGAACGCGCCGACTATGGCACGTATTTGATCAAGAACCTTTCGAAGCGCTTAACACCTGAATATGGCAGTGGGTTTGGACCAAGACAATTGGAGCGTGCGCGGGCTTTTTACCGACTTTACCCAATTGCGTCTGCAGTGCGGACGCAATTGAATTGGAGCCAATATAAGTTGCTTACTGCTATTTCAGATCCTGATAAACGGGAGTATTATGAGTTGGAGTCTGTAAACAATGCATGGACGGCGCGAGAAACGGAGCGGCAAATCAAGAGTTTTTCGCCGACCTCGTATTTTATAATCGCCTCTTGAGATGCTTTGTTATTATTGACCTAAAATCGGGCAAACTAACTCATCAGGACTTGGGACAATTGCAAATGTATGTCAACTACTACGACCGCATTGAGAAACTGCCCGATGAGAATCCCACCATAGGCATTTTGCTTTGCACTCAAAAGAACGACACCTTGGTGAGGATGACGCTTCCCGAAGACAACAAGACCATTCTCGCCAGCGAGTATAAACTGTATCTCCCCACCACAGAACAGCTTGTCAAGGAAATTGATACAGTGAAGAAGCTAGCCAAGGGAAGAAAGAAAAAGAAGTAGAAACAGGGTGAAGGTTACTAAAACATCATCCCTCCAGGACTACAACTCTTAACTATTATCTCTTATCTCTTAACTATTAACTAAATCATATCACTTCCACCGCGCTGGCTTCTACCCAGCCCTTCTCGCCGTTGGGGAGGCGGATCTCGAGCCAGCTGCCTACACGGTCGGTGACGACTACCTTCAACCCCTCGTGGATGACAAAGAGGCTGGTGCCTGACTCGTCAGGGGTACCCTTGGCGTTGACTACCGACTGCATCACGATGGCCTCGGGCTGCTCTACATAACGCTTGGCTTCCTTGGAAGCAAAGATCAGGGAGAAGATGGCGATCAGCAGCGACACGACGGCCAGCACCACCGAGGCAACGCTGAGCCAGCGACGGCGGGAAACGAGCATCAGGGCAACCGACAGGGCAAACACAGCCGCGAAAACGACAGCCATCACGGCCCAGCCGTTGGAGGTCATACTGTGCGAGAGCCCATTCCACCAGCGAACGATGAAAATCTCGGGCAGCACCTCTATCTTGTCGGTAATCTGCAGGTTGGCAAAGGCGATGTTATGCTTGATATCCTCGTTAGAGGGGTCGAGCCGCAGGGCACGCTCGTACCACAACAGGGCCTCGGCGGTCTGCTTGCTCTTGAAATAGGCGTTCCCCAGGTTGTAATACAAGACCGCCCCTTCGTTGCCGTGGTCCACAATCTCGTGGTAGCAGGCGACGGCGGTCTCGTAGTCGCCCTGCTGGTAGGCGTCGTTGCCGCGCTGCATCAGCGAGTCGTCAACAGAGGCAAAGGTGAGGGAACATATCGTCAAAAATCCAATAATGGAGGCTATTCTTTTCATATTCAAGCTGTTTTATCTTCGTTCTATTTTAGTCATAAAGTCGTGGGCACGCTGATACATGTCGCTCATCATCTGGCTGCTGTCGCCGGGAGCAAAGCGGGCAAACTCACACTGGTTCAGGGTTTCCAAGAATTCCTTGATGTCGTCTTCGTTCACCTGTTTCTCCCGCAGTTTTTCTTCCACGGTGTCCATCGAGAGCTGCGACAGCGGGATGTGGAATTTGTCGCTCATATATCCCCACAGCACCTGCGAGATCTCGACATAAAACTCCTCCTTCTGACCGGCTTTCAAGAGCTGGCCAGCGCGTTTCAGCCGCCTCTTGGCTACCTTGTTGGCACGCTTGTCCTTCAGCAGCATTACATTTTGCTGGGTCTCCATCCGCTTGCGCCATACTATAATAAAGATAATGAGCAGGAGGAAGGGCAGGATCATGCCGACATAAAACCACGAGGAGCCGTAGAAGTCACTGTGCTTGGGGTGGAAGGCGTGGCCGTTGGTCTTGATATAGCGAATGTCTTTCGACAGGAACTTGATATCCTTCTGGTTGGTTGAGCTGGTGGTGACTCCCCCACCCTTGCCTTTCTCCACTTTCATCTTGTAGCTATCGGTAGTGAGGGTCTTGTAGCTGTGCGTCTTGGGGTCAAAATACGAGAAGCTGGCGGCGGGCACGGTAAAGTCGCCCGGCTCGCGGGGGATGATGATGTACTCGAAGCTACGACTGCCGGTGACGCTGTTGCCCCGTGTGTTGATGTTGTCGCTGATTTTCGGGTCAGTGACGTCAAAGTCGGCGGGGAACTCCATCAGCGGAGCTTCCACATGCTGCAGGTTGCCGGCGCCGTTGACGGTAATCGTGAGGTTGGTGGCGTCGTTGGTCTTCAGCTCGCTGCGACTGAGGTTGGAGCTGAGGGTGAAACTGCCCACCAGTCCGCTGAAGTCGTCGGGCTTGTTGGCCTCGGGCAGGGGTTTGCAGTTGAGCACTACGCTGTTGGACTTCAGGTCGAGCTCATAGTCTTGCGCATATTGGCGACCTCCGAAAAACATGTCGAAGGGGTCGTTGCTGTTCTGCTGGGTGTAGATGATGCGAGCCACAAAACCGATCTCGAAGGGGGTGACGGTAATCTTGCCCGACTTCTGGGGGAAGACCGCCGTGCGTCGCACCTCGAAGACGGTGAACTTCTTGCCGTCGATAACCTCGGTAGTCCTAGGCGCTTCCGCATCGGGGTTGCCCAAGGTATAGGACCACAGGCCGCTCTGGGTGGGCGCGTTGACAGAGGTAACCTGATAGCCACCGTTGACACTGGGCCCCACATACAGCTTGTGGGTGATGATGACCTGCTCGCCGACGTAGGGGTTGGTGTTCGAGCAGAAGGCCTTCACATAGACATCGCGCTTGTCAAAACCCTGCGACTGCTGGCTGCGTTGCTGTCCCTGACCGCGGCCGCCGCCAGAGGCACCGCCGCCGCTACCGCCACCTTCAACGACACTGATGGTGACGCTGTTGGACTTCACCTGGTTGCCATTCACCTGAAAGACCATCCCGGGAATCGTAAACTGGCCTTCCTTCTTGGCGGCCAGCGTATAAGTATAGGTATAGGACGACGACTGCGTCATCTTGCCGTTCACTATGCTGATGGAAGAAGAGGAACCCTGACTGGGACCGTTCAGCACGTCAAAATTGCTAAATCCGGTGCTCAAAATTTTGGACGGTTTCTCGTTTAGCACCACCTGATAGCGGAACGCCTGCCCCACGCCCACCTCCGAGGGGGCACTGGCGGTGCAGGAGACCTGCGCCCAAGAGGAAATACAAAATATTGAGAATAATGTAGTTAGAAATATTTTTAGCAATGATGAAATTCTTTTCATAATATCAATCCTTAGGTCATTCAAAATAACGATGCAAAAATACAAAAATTGTGCGTGAGGATTCAAAAAAACGTTTAAATTTGCCTCTGCAAACACAAAAAAACAACCTATTAAAAACCAGCTTCTTATGAATTCAGATGTAGCATTAGTTTCCGGCGGAGCCAACAGGGTATTGGCCGAGAAAATTGCCGAGCACCTTGGCATGTCGTTATTATCCGTTGATATTCCGCACTTTAAGGACGGCGAAATCCAAGTGTATTACAACGAGACCATCCGTGGCAAGCATGTGTTTATCATCCAGCCCACCTTCGCCCCTGCCGAAAATATCATGGAGCTATTGCTGCTGATAGATGCCGCCAAACGCGCATCAGCCTATAAGATCATCGCCGTGGTGCCCTACTTCGGCTATGCCCGTCAAGACCGCAAGGACAAGCCCAGAACCTCTATCGGCGCTAAGCTGATGAGCAACCTGCTGACCGCTGCCGGCGTAGACCGCGTAATTACCATGGACCTGCACGCCGACCAGATTCAGGGCTTCTTCGAGATTCCGGTGGACCACCTCTTCTCGTCGAACGTGTTCCTGCCCTATATCAAGAGCCTCCAATTGGACGATCTCTGCATCGTATCGCCCGACACAGGTGGTACCAAGCGCGCTTCTACCTACGCCAAAGCGCTGAAGTGCGACCTCGCCATCGGCTACAAGCAACGCGCCAAACAGAATGTGGTGGCCGACCTGCAAATTATCGGCGACGTGAAAGATAAGAATGTGATTATTGTGGACGACATCATCGACACCGGCGGCACCCTGTGCAAAGCAGCTGCCCGCTGCAAGGAAGCCGGCGCCAAAAGAGTGATGGCCATGTGCGCCCACGGTCTGCTGTCGGGTAGCGGCATGGACAACGTGGAGAACTCAGCCATCGAGAAGCTGATCATCACCGACACCATCCCCCTCAAACGCCCCTCAGAGCGCATCGAGGTAGTGTCGGTAGCCGAACTGCTGGCCGACGTCATCCGCAGCGTCATGGAGAAGACTTCCATTTCCTCACATTTTGATGTATAATATGGAACAACCGGATGTAAACCCCAAGGTCGAAGAACTCAAAGAGTTAGGCAAATTCGGCCTGATTAAACTGCTGGGCGAGAAATTCTCTCACCACAACGCCTCGTCGCTGACCGACATCAACGAGAATGCGGCGGTGATTGCCCACGGCAATACCGACAGTGTGGTGAGCAGCAAGCTCTTCATCGAGAACATCCACTTCGACCTCACCTACGTGCCCCTGAAGCACCTGGGCTATAAGACCATCACCGTGGCGGTGGCCGACATCCTGGCGATGAACGCCCTGCCGAAACAGGTGATCATCAACATCGCCATCAGCAACCGCTTCTCACTGGAGGCGGTGAACGAGTTGACCGACGGCATGCAGCGCTGCTGCGAGCGCTACAGCATCGACCTGGCGGGACTGGACCTGTGCTCGTCGCAGACCGGCCTCACCATCACCGTGACCGCCATCGGCGAGGTGGATGACGAACACCTGGTGCAGCGTGTGGGCGCCAAAGAGAACGAGCTACTGTGCGTCAGCGGCGACCTGGGGGCGGCCTATACCGGCTTGATACTGCTGGAGCGCGAGAAGAAGGTGTTTGAGGTGAACCCCAACGAGCAACCCAAGCTCGACGAGTTCAGCTACCTGCTCGAACGCCAGCTGAAGCCCGAGCCCCGTGTGGACATCATCCAAAAACTGCAAAAGGCAGGCATCACCCCCACCAGCATGATCAACGTGAGCGACGGACTGGCCTCCGCCCTCATCCACCTGTGCAAGGCCAGCAAAACCGGCTCGGTGATTTTCGAGAACAAGCTGCCGGTGGACCTGCTGACCTTCCGCACCCTGAAGGACATGAACATCGTGTCGACCACCATCGCCCTCAACGGCGGCGAAGACTACGAACTGCTGTTCACCATCGCCCAGAAGGACTACGAAGCCCTGAAGGAGGTGGAGAACGTCTCGGTCATCGGCTACATCAAAGAGGCCGCCGCCGGCAACCAACTGGTCACCAACGACGACCGTCAAATCGAGCTCCGCGCCCAAGGCTTCGGCGAAGTGAAAGATAATTGATAATTGATAATTGACAATTGATAATTAATTGACAATTATTACCATAGAGTGCCGCCAGGCACGCCACCATCAATAGCCCCACACGTCAGTGTGGGGTATTTTATAATACGATATATTTACCATTCAGTGCCGCCAGGCACGCCACCATCCATAGCCCCGCACGTCAGTGTGGGGTATTTTATGATACGACATATCTACCATTCAGTGCCGCCAGGCACGCCACCATCAATAGCCCCGCACGTCAGTGTGGGGTATTTTATGATACAACATATATCTACCTTTCAGTGCCGAAGGCACGCCACCATCAATAGCCCCGCACGTCAGTGTGGGGTATTTTATGATACAACATATATCTACCTTTCAGTGCCGAAGGCACGCCACCATCAATAGCCCCGCACGTCAGTGTGGGGGAACAGGCACGCCACCATCCATAGCCCCGCACGTCAGTGTGGGGTATTTTATGATACGATATTTTTATATAATATATGATACACATATCAGAAATTTTCCGTACCTTTGCACTTTTATTCTAAAACGCAAATAAAATGACGCAGCTGGCCATAGTGATATTGAACTGGAACGGGAGGCATTTCTTGGAGAAATTCCTGCCGACTCTGTTGGCTAACTGCAACAGCGACAGCGAGGTGGTGATTGTGGACAACGCCTCCACCGACGACTCGGTGGCCTTCCTGGCCGAACACTTCCCCCAACTGCGCGTGATCCTCAACGATGACAACTACGGCTTCGCCAAGGGCTATAACATGGGACTGCGCCAGATTGAGGCCAAGTACTACTGCCTGCTGAACTCCGACATTGAAGTCACTCCCCATTGGACCGAGCCGGTGATAGCACAGATGGAGGCCGACGAGCAGATTGCCGCCGTGCAACCCAAACTGCTGTCGTATCACCGACGCACACAGTTCGAATATGCCGGTGCCGCCGGTGGTTTCATCGACAAATACGGCTACCCCTTCTGCCGCGGGCGTTTCTTCGACGTGCTAGAAGAGGATAAAGGACAGTACGACAGCGTGATGCGTATCTTCTGGGCAACCGGTGCCGCCCTCTTCGTGCGTAGCGAAGTCTTCCACCAACTGGGCGGACTCGACGACGACTTCTTTGCCCACATGGAGGAGATTGACTTCTGCTGGCGCATCAACAACGCGGGATACAAAATCATGTTCAACCCCGACTCGGTAGTCTATCACATTGGCGGAGGAACCCTCCCCAAAGAGAACCCCTTCAAGACCTATCTCAACTATCGCAACGACCTGTTTCTGCTGCTCAAGAACCTGCCCCGTCGCCGACTCTTCATCACCTTCTTCATCCGCTTCTTCCTCGACATCCTCGCTGCTTTCGTCTTCTTGGCTCAGGGTCATAAGGGCGATTTCAAGGCTGTCTTCCGTGCGATGAAAGAATTCTGGAAGGGCGCACGCCAGATGAAACAAAAACGGGCCACCATCTCTGAAGAGGCCTTCCGAATGACCTACCCGCACTCCATCGTCTTCGCCCGCTTTATCAAAAAGAAAAAATACTACGACGGACATAAGTTGACATGAAAAATTCCCCTTCTATTAGAAGGGGTGGCCAAAGGCCGGGGTAGTGACGCAAGTATAATACAATAAAAAGAACACACAATATGGAAATCTTCGCAACCTTCTACGAATACCTCCTCTGGATCATGACCATCCTGGGAGTTATCGTATTCATCGTCCTGCAGTTCATCACCCCCGCCTATGGTATGACCTACAACAACCGTTGGGGCAATTCGGTGAGGAGCAAAACCGGCTGGTTTATCATGGAAATCCCCGTTTTTGCGGCCATGCTAATTATGTTTCTGATATCGCTGAAATACGGTCACGGCTTCAACTGGGTGACTTTCACCATGTTCTGCTTCTTTGAAATCCACTACCTGCAGCGCTCCATCATCTTCCCCTCGCTGATGAAGGGTACCAGCAAGATGCCCATCTCCATCATCGTGGTGGGTGTGTTCTTCAACACCTGCAACGCCCTGATGCAAGGCGGCTGGCTGTTTTACCTCTCGCCCGCCGACTACTATCCTATCAGCTGGTTCTGGTCGCCGCAGTTCATCATCGGCACTATCCTCTTCTTCTTGGGGATGACCATCAACCTGTCGGCCGACCGCATCATCCGTGCCCTGAGAATCGACAAGAACGACAACAACTACTATATCCCCTACGGCTGGCCTTTCGAGAAGGTGAGCTCGGCCAACTATTTCGGTGAGCTCATGGAATGGGTAGGCTTCGCCATCCTCTGCTGGTCGATGGCCGGATTGGTGTTCGTCATCTGGAGCTTCGCCAACATCGTGCCCCGCGCCAAAGCCGTTTACGAACGCTACACCCAGTTCTTCGGCGACGAATTCACCAAACTGAAACGCTACAAAATATTTCCATATATTTATTGATTGGGACAACGCAATAACCACCCACATCCAAGTGCCGCCAGGCACGCCACCATCAATAGCCCCGCACGTCAGTGTGGGGTATTTTATGATACGACATATATCTACCTTTCAGTGCCGAAGGCACGCCACCATCAATAGCCCCGCACGTCAGTGTGGGGTATTTTATAATACGACATATATCTACCTTTCAGTGCCGAAGGCACGACATTATCAATAGCCCCGCACGTCAGTGTGGGGGAAGAAGGCACGACACCATCCATAGCCCCGCACGTCAGTGTGGGGTACGGGGCGATTTTTACATATTAAAGGAACAATTTTAAACATCCCATCCCACCATTTCAAAAAAATCCCTTATAATCAACGGAATAAAATTTTTATTTCTATTGAAATTATTTCATTATTTATTTTAATTTTGCAAAATAAAAAAAGAAAATAATGACCCAAGAGAAAATCGTACAACTGAAGGAAAAAACGCTTTGCGAGGCCGAGAGGTATTACGACAACGCCAAGATGATGTTGTCGGAGAAAGCCGGCAAAAAAGGTGATTACTATTCTGATGCCAAGTATGTTAAAACCGCCTGCGGTACTGCCTATAGCGGGGTGCTGCTCATCCTTGACGCATATATTAAGATAAAGGGTCGGGTGACGAACTACAAAGACAGAAAAAGCATCGAATATTACAGAGATAATATTACCGACAGGGATAACAAACTACTAAAATATGTTAACTCTGCTTATAATGTGTTACATCTAAGCGGCTATTATGATGGTGAGTTGAAATACAAAATCATCCAAGGCGGGATGGAGGTATTTCAGGATATCATCAAGTATTTCAGAACGAGATGCTAATATAGAATAGCCTCTTATGAGTTACATATCATCATACTACCATATTATTTTTCGCACTTATCGCAGCGAGTTGTCTATTTCTGAAGAACACGAGCGAGAGTTGTATATGTACATGTTTGGTATTGCCCAGAGTCTTCAATGTAAAATCTACAGGATAGGTGGTATGCCTGATCATATCCACATATTCGTGTCGTTACAAGCCTCAATTTCATTATCTACATTTGTCCAAAAAATTAAAGCAAATAGTAGTAAGTGGCTAAGGAGCAACCCTCATTTCCCAAATTTTCATGGATGGGAGCATGAGTATGCAGGTATTAGCTATAATCTCAAAGACAAAGATATGATAATAGGTTATATCAAACGTCAGAAGGAGCATCATCGTAAAGTCCCTTTTGCCGAGGAATATAGGGCTTTCTTGGTGGAATCATCCACAAATTGACGTGTCATCGTACCGATTCCCATACATTTGTGCGGGACTATGGATAATACCGTGCCCCGATCCCCACACTTACGTGCGGGGCTATTGATATTGTCGTGCCTACGGCACTTGGATGGGGGTGGTTGTCGCGTCGTTTCGTATCCCCACACTGACGTGCGGGGCTATTAATATTGTCGTGCCGTTGGCACTTGGATGTGGATGGTCATCGCGTCGTACCATACCCCACACTGACGTGCGGGGCTATTGATGGTGGCGTGCCTGCGGCACTTATATGCCGTTACATCGGCACTTGGAACCAGGTCGTCTTCTCCCCCATCCCAACGGTTAACGGTTAACGGTTAATTTCGTATGTATTCCACCTATCTCCAAGGAGGAAAATTCCCCCTCTCGAAAACATACAAAACATTTAAAATTAACCGTTAACCGTTAACCCGTCAACTTGGATCAGTCGTAAATCACTAAAAGTGATAACCTTAATCAGCAAACTACACTGTAACCTGAAACCTTGAACTTGGAACTTGGAACTTTGAACTTGGAACTTTGAACTTGGAACTTGGAACTTGGAACTTTGAACTTGGAACTTTGAACTTGGAACTTTGAACTTGGAACCTGAACCCTGACCCCTGAAATCTCTTCTAACTCTGACCTAACTCTGACTTAACTCTGACTTAACACTGACCATCCATTTTATGTACCCCACACTGACGTGCGGGGCTAAAAAATAAAAAAGTCCATCGTTATTTCAACAAAATTGTGTACTTTTGCACCTCTTAAATATTAATGCAATTTAAAACGTATAATTATGAGCGAAATTATTGGTATTGTGGGTCGTCAGATTCTCGACTCAAGAGGAAATCCTACTGTGGAAGTTGATGTTTACACTGCTGCCGGCGCCATGGGTAGAGCTGCTGTTCCGTCAGGAGCTTCCACCGGCGTGCACGAGGCTTGCGAGCTGCGCGACGGCGACGAGAGCGTATATATGGGCAAGGGCGTGCGCCAGGCCGTACAGAATGTGAACAAGATCTTGGCAGAAGAGTTGAAGGGCATGTATGTGGAGAACCAGAGCGAAATCGATGCCCGCATGATTGAGCTGGACGGTACCCCCAACAAGTCGAAGCTGGGCGCCAACGCCATCCTGGGCGTTTCGCTGGCTTGCGCCAAAGCGGCTGCTTTGGAGGCCGGTATGCCCCTGTATCGTTACGTGGGCGGCTGCACCTGCAACACCCTGCCGGTGCCGATGATGAACATCCTCAACGGCGGTTCACATGCCGACAACTGCATCGACTTTCAGGAGTTTATGATCATGCCCGTGGGCGCCGACACTTTCGAGAACGCCCTGCGTATGGGTGCCGAGGTGTTTCACAACCTGAAGAAGGTGCTGAAAGCACAGGGCTACTCTACCAACGTGGGCGACGAAGGCGGCTTCGCTCCCAACCTGAAGAGCAACGAAGAGGCTATCGAGGTGATACTGCAGGCTATCAACAATGCCGGCTACAAACCCGGTAAGGACGTGTGCATCGCCCTCGACCCCGCTTCTTCCGAATATTATATTCCCGAAGAGAATGTGTACCACCTGAAGAAATCGACCGGCGAGAAGCTGACCCCCGAGCAGATGGTGGACTTCTGGGAAAAATGGGTGAGCAAATATCCTATCGTTTCCATCGAAGACGGTATGGCCGAAGACGACTGGGACGGCTGGAGACTGATGACCGACAGACTGGGTGACAAAATCCAGCTGGTGGGCGACGACCTGTTTGTGACCAACGTAGAGCGTCTGGCACAAGGTATCGAGAAGGGCGTGGCCAACTCTATCCTCATCAAGGTGAACCAGATTGGTAGCCTCACCGAGACCATCAACGCCGTGAACATGGCCCATAAGAATGGCTACACCGCTGTGATGTCGCACCGCTCGGGCGAGACCGAAGACACCACCATCGCCGACCTGGCAGTGGCACTGGGTACCGGCCAGATCAAGACCGGCTCGGCTAGCCGTACCGACCGTATCTGCAAGTACAACCAGTTGCTCCGCATCGAAGAGCAGTTGGGCTCACAGGCTTACTACCCCAGCACCAACTTCCCCTATATGCCGGAAAAGTAACAAAAAATGTACAATATAAAAAGAGGCGCCTGAGCGCCTCTTTTTTTTTGCCACACGACTCGAAATTTTACGTATCTTTGCAGCGCAAAACCGAGAACCGGATTTATCTTGTTCGAAGTACGCAGACATATCATCAACCATCTAATCCAAAGGAAGTTGCTAATGGAAAAGAGAATAGGAACCGTCAGTATCCTGATTTCAGACACCCACATTGTACCCGAAGTAAACCGGCTTTTGTCCGACTATGGCGCTATGATTATAGCCCGCCAGGGAGTGCCCTTGCACCAACACGGTATCAACATCATCACCCTGATTATCGAAGCCACCACCGACGAGCTGAGCAGCCTCACCGGCAAGCTGGGCCGCCTGCCCGATGTGGAGGTTAAGTCTATACTGGCGAAAGCCAGGAGCTAGGAGCTAGGTTTCAGGTTTCAAGTTTCAAGTTTCAAGTTTCAAGTTCAAAGTTCCAGGTTCCAAGTTCCAAGTTCCAAAAAAATTCCCCTTCTATTAGGGTTGACGAATGAGCGAGAGCAGAGGCAAAACTTGTTTTGACTATGCCGAGCGAAGAGGAAACGAAGACAAAGTCTTCAACGGGTGGCCAAAGGCCGGGGTAGTGACGTAAACATAATTCAATATAAAAATAAACATCATGGATGCATCAAAAAAATTCAAAAACTTTATCGACAGAGAAAAACTGTATGGATTGATTGAGGGTGCCGCCCCTACCGAAGCGGAACTGCAACAGATACTAAACAAGGCGCTGGAGCTGAAAGGGCTCGACCTGAAAGACGTGGCCGCCCTGCTGCGCGTGACCAAGCGCGAGCAGATTTATGAGATCATGGAGACCGCCAAGAAGGTGAAACAAGACATCTACGGCAAGCGACTGGTGCTCTTCGCCCCCGTTTATACCGGCAACAAGTGCGTGAACAACTGCGTGTATTGCAGCTTCCGTAGAGACAACCACCTCATTAAGCGCAAAATCCTGAATATGGACGAGATAGCCACCGAGGTGAAGACCCTGTTGAGGGACGGCCACAAGCGCATCCTGCTGATTTGCGGCGAGACCCCCGCCAACGACATCAACTACATCTGCGAGGCCATACGCACCACCTACGCCGTGAGGGAAAACGGCCAGTATGTGCGCCGTATCAACGTGGAGTTGGCCCCCATGTCTATCGAGGACTTCCGCCGACTGAAAGCCGAGAAGATTGGTACCTACGTATGCTTCCAAGAGACCTACGACCCCGTGTTGTATAAGGAATACCACCCGGCAGGCAGTCCCAAAGCCGACTACGAAAACCGTCTGCTGGTAATGGACCGCGCCATGGAAGGCGGCATCGACGATGTAGGTCTGGGAGTGCTGTTTGGACTGGCCGACTACCGCTTTGAGATTATGGCCTTGATGGAGCATGCCCACCACCTGGAAGAAGCCTTTGGCTGTGGACCCCACACCATCAGCTTCCCGCGTATAGAACCCGCCGAGGGTGCCCCACTGCCCGAGAACATTCCGCATAAGGTGAGCGACGACGATTTCAAGAAGATCATCGCCATCATCCGCATCGCCCTACCCTATACCGGTATCATTTTGAGTACCAGAGAGAACGACGAGATGAGAACCGAGCTGTTCAACTACGGCATCAGCCAGATTTCGGCCGGCTCGCGTACCAACCCGGGAGCCTACGCTTCGGAAGAAGAGCACACCGGCAGCCAGTTCCAGCTGGGCGACCACAGAACCCTGGACGAGGTGATTGCCGAGATGATCAACGCCGGCTACATCCCCTCGTTCTGCACCGGTTGCTACCGCAAAGGCCGTGTGGGCCACGACTTTATGGACCTGGCCAAGCCCGGACTGATTAAGGAATTTTGCATGCCCAACGCCCTCTTCACCTTCAGGGAATACCTGAACGACTTTGCCTCGCCAACGACCAAAGAGAAAGGCTATAAGCTGATGAAAGAGCTGATAGCCGGAGTGGAGAAAGAAAGCCTCAAGAAGACCATCGAGACCAACGTGGCCAAGATTGACGAAGGCGAGAGAGACATCTACCTGTAACAGACACCTTGTAATTTGACCTTTTTATATGGAGAAGCGCACGCCCCTGCGGGGGAGGTGCGCTTCTCGTTTTATGGTACCTAAATACGATATTTTAATAATTAAAATAAAACAAGTATATTTGCAGTTTTAAACACAAACGATAACAACAGCCTAACAACAAGCCCACCGCACAACGCAAGAAACTAAGATTTAATGAGATACTGCAAACCCACACATACTACCCTATGCTACTGCCTACTCGTGCTGGCACTGCTTTTGCTCCGAAATCTACCGGGGTTTGCACAATGCCCTGATGCTTGCTTAGGACAAAAGCCCATTAACTCTATAGACACTGTCAGGGTTTGTTCTGGCGAGCCCTATACCATCAACGTCGGCTATAACGATACTAATACCGTTGTGCTGACACCTGGAACACCAAGTATATCAGATCCAAATCCTAGTATATCATTTATACCTGGAGGTGATTGTGGCAATGGTTGTATATACACTTCTTCAATTATTGTCAATGGATACAGACCTAACGATACTATTCATAACGTTGAAGACATCAACTATGTGAGATTAAACATTTCTCATTCGTTCATGGATGTTTTGAATATCAACATCATTTGTCCAGGAAACACTCACAAGACTAGTATTCTAAATATGTCCTCTGCAGCAGGCTCAATCTATGGGAGCAGTCCACTCGAAAATGACTGCTATAATAGTGTTGTTGTTACGGGCAATACAAGACCTGCAATTAGTGATGAAGATTATCTAGAGTTAGGAGATATAGATCCTGATAACGCTGATTTTATTGACTGCAATACTACATACATACCAAATACAGGATTTGATTACTGTTGGTCGAACGCTCAAAATCAAGGCTATAGTTATGCTTCAGGATATGAATCTGCATATATTTATCGAAACAGTAACTTAACAAACGGATATATTTGTACTGCAACTAATCTTTTTTCAAACCCCATATCCCAAATGTACCGTCCAGACGGAAATTTCGAGGATCTTATAGGATGTAGTATCAATGGAGAGTGGAAAATTGAGATTATAAGTGGTTATGATGGGTATTTTGGACATCTTTTTGACTGGGAGATAATATTTAATGATAATTTAAGAGCAGAAGGAATAGACAGTACAGTAGTAATAAATAACGGGAATCCGAGTGGGTCTGTACAACCTGTTGACGAGAATACAGCTGCAAATTTCAACTTCACCGCCCCCAGCGTTAGCACCACCACCACCATCACCGACACCCTCCGCCTCTACAGCCACTCCAGCAACGGCGACTGCTACTACGACACCGTAGTCAGGGTTGTGGTGCTGGCGCCAGGGATTGGAGATACCACTGCCACCATCTGCGCCAATCAGCTACCGTACACCTGGCACGGCAAGTCATACGATGCCGGTGGAATTTATCCCGATACCCTCTCCATCCCCGCCTCCAACGGCTGCGACAGCATCGTCACCTTGCACTTGACTGTAAATAGTCCGACCGTTTCTATTAACCCCATCGCTCCCGTCACCGTATGTGCCGGTGGGAACATCAGCCTGAACGCTTCCGCAACAGGTACACCTTCCGACGGCATCTCATACAGCTGGGCTGGACCGAACAGCTTCACCTCCACCCAGCAGAACCCGACCGTCAGCAATGCCACCGCGGCCAATGCAGGCACCTATACTGTTACTGCAACAGCTTCCTATGGTGCCGGTTGTTCCGCTACAACCTCCACCACCGTGGACGTTACCGTCAACTCGCCGTCCGTGGCCCTTAACCCCATCGCTCCCGTCACCGTATGTGCCGGTGGGAACATCAGCCTGAACGCTTCCGCAACAGGTACACCTTCCGACGGCATCTCATACAGCTGGGCTGGACCGAACAGCTTCACCTCCACCCA
>Ga0310696_10003523_pt1 | contig 19499 bp, 10 predicted proteins | sample AusTroGonzalo_MG_4_FD_203885 | JGI IMG/M metagenome (GOLD analysis project Ga0310696, IMG submission 203885) | Bovine rumen microbial communities from tropical cattle in Woodstock, Queensland, Australia - Gonzalo_02 (v2) (version 2) | ecosystem: Host-associated > Mammals > Digestive system >... | reverse complement strand
TTTCGCACTCGTCGGCGTAGTGGTCTACGGCAGAGAGCGAAAACGGCGAAAGGCAAGGCGGCACGGGCAAAAATGCCCGTGCCGCGTCTTTCTTTTAACCGTTTTTTATCTTTTCATTATGTTCTCGGATACGCGTTATCAAGCCGTTTTTTGCCGGTCATGCAAGTTTGTCTTCGGTCTGGCGCCGCGCGCACCGGAATCGGTGCGCGCGGCGTATCGTTTTTGAAGCGTTTCGGATCACGGTTCGGGCGTCGTCAGCGTCAGCGTCGCGACGACGGCGATGTGATCCGAGAGATCGGTTTCCACGGCGTGGAAATCGGTCATCGTCAGTCCCTTGACGACGATGTCGTCGACCGCCCATTCCAGTCCGCCGGTCTTCGATCCGGTGCAGGTCAGGGTCTCGCCGTAGTTGCCGAGGGTGTAGCCCGCCTCCGCGAAAGGATCGAACATATTCTTGTAATAGGCGTTCCAGTCGCCCATCATCACGACGTGGTCGACGTCCTTGTAGAGCTCGATCAGTTCGAGGATCTGGTTTTCCGCGACCGCGTCGAAATTATAGGGGGGTTCGTCGTAGCTGACGTCGTCAAAGGCAAGATGCGTAAAGACGAAGTGGACGGTCTCGCCCGCGACCTCGAGTTCGGCGGTAACGTAGTAGTAATACTCCGCCTTGTTGGAACTCGAATAGCGCAGCGTCACGCCCTGATTGCATTCAAAATCGTGCACCTCGATATTCCGGAGCGGCAGGTTCGAGAAGAAGGCGTTGCAGCTGAAGTGGCGCTGCTCTCCCGCATAGTAGATCGGGGGCTTGGTTGCAAACAGCGCGTCCTCCGCCGCGTTGTGCGGGGTGAACAGACGGCTGTATTCGTTGAAGCAGACGATATCGGCGCCGAGCCCCGCGATGTAGTCGCGGTACTCCTCCGACTTGGCGGCGTAGTCGTTGTCCGAGATCCGCGTGTCCTTGGCGTTCCCGAGCGCGAAATGACCGATATTCCAGGTCGCGACGGTAAAGGTGGTCGGGCATTCGGCGTCCATGAAGACGGCGGTGTATTCGGCGTCCGCCGTCACCGAAACGACCTCGTGATCCCATCTCGCGAAGAAGAATCCCTCCTCCGCCAGGTCGTCGGGATCGACGGGGCATTCGGGGGTCGCGTACGCTTCGAGCGTGAGCGGATACTCGTTTTCCCCGATCTTGAACGTGACCGTGTAGTAACGGGTCTCGTAGTTGTAGATGGGTTTGTAGACGGGCGTCTTTTTCCCGTTGTTCGTGTTTTCGGAGGTCGGGGGGACGAGTTCGGGTTCCCAATGGTCGAACGTGCCGATCTTTTCGACCCTCGAAAGGTCGGATTCGTACCCCGCGGGCGGGGTCGGCGTCTCTCCCTCGTGCACCTGGACCTTGAGAATGCCGGAAACCATAACGAACCGGACGTCGTAAACCGTCAGCCCGTAGCGCGCGACCGTCGCGGTATAGGTTACGTCGGCTTCCGCCGGGACGATCTCTTTGTCCCATCCGGTCACCTTGCAGTAGTTTTCCGCCGTCTCGAACGTGAGCAGTTCCGCGGGGCAGACCGGGGTCTCGCCGCGCGGCACCTCATACGAAGTCTCGTTCCCGTCGATCGAGAACGTGACCGTGTAGATCCCGTCGTCGGTCGTTGCCGGCTCGGTTTTCCGTTCGGTTACCGGATCGGTCACGGGATCGGTCACGGGATCGGTCACGGGATCGGTCGCCGCCGCTGTCGTTGCCGGCTCGGTCGCCGGTTCGGTCGCCGGTTCGGTCGCCGGCTCGGTCGCGGGAACGGTCTCTGCGTTCGTTTCAGGGGTCGTCGCGGCGTTCGTTTCAGGGGTTGTCGCGGCGTTCGTTTTCGCGTCGGTCGCCGCGTTCGTTTCGGCGGGCTGTTTCCCGCCCCCGCAGGAGGCGAGCAAAAGCAGAGAAGACAAAACCAGAAGGATCGAGATCAACCGTTTCATATTGGAAGGTCCTTTCCGTCTTCGGATTCGGGTCGCGTCGACCCGTCGACGTTTTAGATTTTCATTATAACGCTTTTTTTCAAAAAAAGCAATATATTGAATCGAAAAAGCGCAAAGATCCGGGACGGCGTATGCGCCGAACGCGCCGCCCGTCAAAGCGACGGGCGGCGCGACGTCAGTTCACGACCAGTTTTCCGTTCTCGGCGCCGACCTTGAGGACGGTGCCGGGCGCGGGATCGTCGGACAGGATCTTGCGGGCGATCAGCGTCTCGAGCTGCGATTGCAGATAGCGTTTCATCGGGCGGGCGCCGTAGACCGGGTCGAACCCCGCGTCGGCAATCAGATCCTTCGCCCCGTCCGAGAGTTCGAGCGAAAGATCCTTCTCGGCGAGCCGCGCTTTCAGCCCGTTCAAGAGCAGATCCGCGATCTTCACGATGTTCTCGCGGGTCAGGGGACGGTAGAAAACGATCTCGTCCAGCCGGTTCAGAAACTCGGGGCGGAAGGACGCTTTCAGCAGTCGCTCGACCCCCTCGCGCGCCTCGTTTGAGATCTCGCCCGATTCGTTGATCCCGTCGAGGATCCGCTCGGAGCCGAGATTGCTCGTCAGAATGAGGATGGTGTTCTTGAAATCGACGGTTCGTCCCTGGCTGTCGGTGATCCGCCCGTCGTCAAGCACCTGCAGGAGGATATTGAAGACGTCGGGATGCGCCTTTTCCACCTCGTCGAAAAGCACGACCGAATAGGGGTGGCGCCGGACGGCTTCGGTCAGCTGACCGCCCTCGTCGTATCCGACGTATCCCGGGGGCGCGCCGATCAGCCGCGACACCGAGAACTTTTCCATATATTCGGTCATATCGATCCGGATCAGGTTCTTCTCGTCGTCGAAGAGCGCTTCGGCGAGCGCCTTCGCCAGTTCGGTCTTGCCGACGCCGGTAGGACCGAGAAAGAGGAACGACCCGAGCGGACGGTTCGGATCCTGGATCCCCGCGCGCGAGCGCAGGATCGCGTCCGCGACCCGCGAGACCGCCTCGTCCTGTCCGATCACGCGGCGGTGCAGCACCTCGTCGAGATGGAGCAGTTTCTCGCGCTCGCCCTCCATCAGGCGCGAGACCGGGATCCCGGTCCAGCGGGCGACGATCCGCGCGATCTCCTCCTCGGTCACGGCGCGGCGAAGCAGGGAAGTCCCGCGCTCGCCCGCCTCGGCTTCCGCCTTTTCGGCGTCCTCCAATTCCTTCCGGAGCCCCGGCAGTTTGCCGTACTTCAACTCGGCGGCTTTGTCGAGGTCGTAGCGCGCCTCGGCTGCCTCGATCTCAGCGTTGGTCTGTTCGAGTTCCTCCCGGATCTTCTGCACGCGTCCGATCGCGTCCTTCTCGTTTTTCCACTTCGCCTGCATCGCGTTCATCTCGTCGCGCTTGTCGGCGAGTTCCGCCCGCAGTTTTTCAAGGCGCTCCTTCGAGAGTTTGTCGGTCTCCTTTTTCAGCGCCGTCTCCTCGATCTCAAGCTGCATGATCCGGCGGGAGATCTCGTCCATCTCGGTCGGCATCGAGTTCATCTCGGTCTTGATCAGTGCGCACGCCTCGTCGACGAGGTCGATCGCCTTGTCGGGCAGGAAACGGTCGGTGATATAGCGGTTCGAGAGCGTCGCCGCGGCGATCAGCGCCTGATCGTGGATCTTTACGCCGTGATAGACCTCGTAACGTTCCTTTAACCCCCGCAGGATCGAAACCGTGTCCTCGACCGACGGTTCGTCGACCAAAACCGGCTGGAACCGCCTTTCGAGCGCGCTGTCCTTTTCGATATATTTGCGGTACTCGTCGAGGGTCGTCGCGCCGATACAGTGCAGCTCGCCCCGCGCGAGCATCGGTTTCAAGAGGTTGCCCGCGTCCATCGCGCCGTCGGTCTTGCCCGCGCCGACGATGGTATGCAGCTCGTCGATAAAGAGGATGATCTTTCCCTCCGACGCCTTCACCTCGTTCAGAACCGCTTTCAGCCGCTCTTCAAATTCGCCCCGGAACTTCGCTCCCGCGATCAGGGCGCCCATATCGAGCGAGAAAAGCACCCGGTCGCGCAGATTCTCGGGCACGTCGCCCCGCGCGATCCGGAGCGCCAGCCCCTCGGCGATCGCCGTCTTGCCGACGCCGGGTTCGCCGATCAAGCAGGGGTTGTTCTTCGTCTTCCGCGAGAGGATCCGCACCACGTTCCGGATCTCGTCGTCCCGCCCGATCACCGGGTCGAGTTTCTGCGCCTTCGCCTGCGCCGTCAGGTCGGTGCCGTACTTTTTTAAGACGTCGTAGGTCGCCTCGGGATTGTCGCTCGTCACCTGGCGGTTCCCGCGCACCTGTTTTAAGGCGGGGAGGATCGCGTCGCGGGTGATCCCGTTCTTTTTCAGGATCGGGGAGAGCGTCGCGTCGGCTTTGTCGATCAAAGCCAGAAGGATATGCTCGACCGAGATATACTCGTCCCGCATCTTCGCGGCGATCTCTTCGGACTCCGAGAGGGCGAGATCGACCTCGCGTGAGACGTAGATCCGGTCGTCGCCGCTCGCCTTCACCTTCGGAAGCCGCCCGAGCGCGATGTCGAGCGCCCCGACGAGCAGATTGGTTTCGATCCCCGCCGCGCGGAGCAGCCCGGGGACCAGCCCGTCGTCCTCCGAAAGCAAAGCCCGCAGCAGATGGATCTGCTCCATCTGCTGATTCCCGTTCCGGATCGTCAGATTCTGCGCCTCGCGCAGCGCCTCCACGCTCTTTTGCGTGTATTTATCGGCGTTTACCATTTCGTTTCACCTCGTTTTGCACCGCCCGCTTCGGCGGTTAGACTTTCTTTGACCATCTGAAAACAGTATATCCCGAACCCGTGAACGCACATTGACAGAACTGTGAACAAATTGTAAATGTTAGCACTCAAACGCGTCGAGTGCTAAACGAAAAAAAGGCATCCGGCAGAGCGGAACCATAAAAACGAGCCGACGAAAGCGTCCCCATCTATTAGTGGTGCGTTTCGTACCTTGACAATTTCTGCTTTTTGGTATAATATGAATTGAAGACCCATAAGTGCTTTTTTTCTTTCAGCCACGCTGATAGTATTTCCGAATATGGTGAAATTGAGGCGACGGCGTTTGCGCCGTATTACCGAAAGAAGAAAAAGCGTTATGAAGGAGACGCTTTCAAATGAAGTTATCAATTGGTGCAAAGTGGTTGTTTTGCTTGTGTTTACTATGCCTGATGATATTGCTGTCTTCCTGCAATGCTTCGTCGACGCTCGGTGCCGCTTCTGACCAATCCGAGACGCAAGACGGAACCGCCTCGACAAGTGAGATTGATTGGACTGAATTGCAATTCTTCAAAGAGAACGGAATACCGTTAGAGCCGGACAAGACGGATCTGCCGTCATATACCGTTTTGAGTACGATTGTGCGTGGTATGACGAAAGAAGAAGTGTTTTCGCTTGTCGGTAATCCTCAAAGAGTGGAAGTCAGGAAAATGTCCCCTTCTCCGGCAACGTCGATTGCTGCAGAATCCATTTGTTACGTTTACGACAGTAGCGACGGGGTCTCTGTTTATGTCTTATGGGGGCATATGGGGTCGAGTGAAAGCGACTTGGTGGTTTTGAATACGTGCCCGGATTCAAACTCTTCCGCAGATGAAGAAGCGTACGTTCATAAGAACAGATTAACCGAAGAAGAGCAATCTCTATTGAAGGATCAAACGAAGTATGATTATCTTGACAACGCTTTGAAAGGGTTCGTCTATTCAGAACAGCCGGTTTTACCGATTTCGGATCAGTTGATTTTTCGATTCGGTCCTTTTCTCGAATGCGACGACTCCCAAAGGCCGCTGTACACCGAAAGAAACGAGATCTTTCGTAAAAACGTTTCTTCTTTTCTCGTTTTTGACGACACGATGGTCATAATGCAACGAACCGATCCGGAAGAGGATCAAATCCGAATCGGACGTGCCGCCGTATCCGCGGCTTGGATTCGTGATCTGATCGGTTTGCGCGGGACGATTACAATTCTCGGAGCGCCCTGTCAAATAATCGATCTGTATTGTTCTTACGTCAAGGATCTCGACGGAAGAACGAGCGTTGTTTTATACTTTGACACAAGTCAAGGGGGCTACGTTCATTATTACGATCATGCGCAAGCCGAAAATGCCGGCGAGTGGTTTAACGAACAAACGTTCGTCGAATACGTGCAGCAGTATAATCAGTATTTGCTTGACAATGCCTATAATGAAAACGGAGAACCGTTGTACGGTCAGATGCCTTTTTGGGAATATCTGGACGTCATTCGGGCAAAAGAAGAATAGAGAACGTTTTTTCCCGCCGGGCGCGCCCGGCGGGATTTTTCGCGCGTTTTTTCCTGCGGGGAACGACCGAAAAGAACGGGGAGAAAACGACTTGATTTTTCGTGTGAGATAGTATATAATGATAAACGGATACTCCTGCAATCGTTTCGCCCGGATACCGGACGGACGGTAAAAAACCGATAGGAAAGGAAAACGAACAATGGGAATCATCAGAGCGATCGCGAGCGCTGTTTCGGGCAACCTTGCCGACCAATGGCTTGAGGTGCTCGAGGCGGACAACATGACCGACACCACCGTTTGCACGAAGGGGATCACGGTCCGGAGAAACGACCGTCGCTTCGGCAACAAGAAGGGGACCGAGGATCTGATCTCGAACGGGTCGATCATCCACGTTTATCCCAACCAGTTTATGATGCTGCTCGACGGCGGCAAGGTCGTCGACTATACCGCCGAGGAGGGCTACTACAAGGTCGACAACAGCTCGTCGCCCAGTCTTTTCAACGGGCAGTTCGGCGATTCGCTGCGCGACGCGTTCAGCCGCGTCAAGTTCAGCGGCGTTCCGAGCCAGAAGCAGAAGGTCGTCTACATCAATCTGCAAGAGATCAAGGGGATCAAGTTCGGCACGCCGAACCCGGTCAACTATTTCGACAACTTCTACAACGCCGAACTCTTCCTGCGCGCGCACGGCACCTACTCGATCAAGATCGTCGACCCCCTGAAGTTCTACGCCGAGGCGATCGCGAAGAACGCCGACCGCGTCGATATCAAGCAGATCAACGAACAGTATCTGTCCGAGTTCCTCGAGGCGCTCCAGGCGGCGATCAACCAGATGTCGGCGGACGGCGTCCGGGTCTCGCAGGTCGTCTCGAAGGGGCGCGACCTCTCGCGGTATATGTCGACCATCCTCGACGAGGATTGGCGGCAGATGCGCGGTATGGAGGTGCAGGCGGTCGGTATCGCGTCGATCTCCTACGACGAGGAGTCGAAGAAACTGATCAATATGCGCAACCAGGGCGCGATGCTCGGCGACCCGACGGTTCGCGAGGGCTATATGCAGGGCGCGATGGCGCGCGGCTTCGAGGCGGCGGGCGGCAATTCCAACGGCGCCGGCATGGCGTTTATGGGAATGGGCGTCGGGATGAACGCCGGCGGCAGTATGTTCGGCAATATGAGCGCGAACAACCAGGAATTGATCCGTCAGCAGCAGGCGGAGAAGAAAGCCGCCGAGGAAAAGGCGGCGGCGCAGAAGGCAAACGAATGGACCTGCGCCTGCGGCGCCGTCAACACCGGTAAGTTCTGCGCCGAGTGCGGCGCCCCCAAACCCGCGCCCGCGGGGACCTGGACCTGCGCCTGCGGCGCGGTCAACTCCGGCAAGTTCTGCTCCGAGTGCGGCGCGCCGAAACCCGCCGACGGCAAGTGGATCTGCCCCGAATGCGGAAAAGAGAACACCGGTAAGTTCTGCGCCGACTGCGGCACGAAGCGTCCGTAAACCGGGGAAAAGCCATGGAAACGGCCGCGACGGTTTACCAATGCCCGAACTGCGGGGCGACCCTGCAGTTCGACCCGGACAAACAATGCTTTGCCTGTGAGTTCTGTCTGTCGGAGTTTTCGGAGGCGGATCTGCGCGCCTCCGGCGCCGACGACGCGGCGAAACGGGAGGAAGAGGCGGGACGCGATTACAGCGACAGTTTGCAGGAATACGTCTGCGACAACTGCGGCGCCGAGATCGTGGCGGACGCGAACACCGCCGCCGCCTTCTGCCTCTACTGTCACGCGCCGATCATTCTGCGCGGCAAGGTCGAGGGACAGATGAAGCCGCACAAGCTGATCCCCTTCAAGATCAGCCGCGAGAACGCCGAGGAGCGGTTCCTTTCGTTCGCGAAGAAAAAGTGGTTCATCCCGCGCGGACTTTTCCGGCGCGGATGCCTTGAAAAGATGGAGGGCGTCTACTATCCCTTCTGGGTGACCGACGCCGATACCGACTGCCACCTTGAGGCGCAGGCGACCGACGTGCGTCACTACACCCGCGGGGATACCGAGGTGACCGAGACGCGCTATTACGATATCCATCGGCGGGGCGACATTCATTTCGAGGATCTGACGACCGCGGCGATCTCGACCGAGGACAAGAAGATGCTCGAGGGGATCCTCCCCTTCCCGTCGGAGGCGCTCTCGGATTTCAGTATGCCGTACCTCACCGGCTTCTACGCCAAAAAGCGCGATATCGAGCGCGAGCAGCTCTACGGAGAGGTCAAGGAGAAGATGAACCGCTACGCCGCGACCATCCTTCGCCGGACGGTCAAGGGCTATACCACCGTCGAACCCCGTTCCTGCGGCGTGCGGGTGAAGAACAGCCATTGGGAATACTCCCTGATGCCGGTCTGGGTCTTCTCGTACCCCGTGAAGAACAAGATGTTTCAGTACGCGATGAACGGGCACACCGGCAAGATCTGGGGAAAACTCCCCGTCTCGCCCGGCAAACTCGCGATCCTCGGCGGCATCGTTTTCGCCGTCGCGGGCTTCCTCGGCGGGCTGATCTCGGCGCTCGTGATGGCGGGAGGAGGGCTTTGATATGAACTTTTTACTGACGGAAACGGTCGGCACGATCAAATTGATCGAATGGGGCAACGTGGTGCTCATCGGGATCATCGTGGGGCTTGTCGCCGCCGCGCTCTCGATCCTCGGCGTGGTTCTCGCCTATCGGCGCAAGAACCGCTCTCCGAGTTATCCCCTTGATCAATTCACCGACCTGCACCTGACCGAACAGGCGGACAGATACCTCTATACCCGCACCACCACCCGCACCATCAACCGCGGCAAAAAGTAAAGACGGCGAGAGCCGGAAAGGGAAGACTATGAAACTGCTCGAAGAGCGGATCCTCCGGGACGGAAAGATCAAACCCGGCAACGTGCTGAAGGTCGACGGATTCATCAATCACAAAATCGACGTTCCCTTCGTTTACGAACTCGGGCGCGAGTTCTACCGCCGCTTTGAAAAAGACGGGGTCACGAAGATCCTGACGATCGAGGCGTCGGGGATCGGGATCGCGTGTCTCTCCGCCCTGCATTTCGGCGTTCCGGTCGTTTTCGCCAAAAAGAGCCGGACCAGCAATATCTCGAAGGACGTCTACACGGCGAAGGTCGATTCGTTCACCCACGGCACGACCTGCGACGTTATCGTATCGAAGGAGTTCTTGTCCCCCTCCGACCGGGTGCTGATCATCGACGATTTTCTCGCGCTCGGCAACGCCCTGATCGGGCTGCGCGAGATCACGCTCGCGTCGGGCGCGACGCTCGTCGGCGCGGGCATCCTGATCGAGAAGAGTTTTCAGCCGGGCGGCAAATTGCTGCGCGAGCAGGGAATGCGGATCGAATCTCTTGCGAAGATCGCGTCGATGACCGATACCGGCATTACGTTTGAAGAGGACTGACGCGGGGGTTTTATGAAACGAAAAGAGGCGAAGACCGTCCCCGAAAGCGAGGAAAAGAAAAGGGACGCCGGCGCTCTGCTTGCGCGCGGGCTGATCTTTCTTTTCGCCGCCGTCTCCGCCGTCTGCGCGGTGCTCTGCTTCCGCGCGGGGTTCGACGGCGAAAAACTCGGGTGGAAGATCACGTGGTTCGTCGGCGGCTCGATCCTCGCCGTCTTTTCCTGTGTGACCTGGTTTATCTTCGCCGCGACCTTGCATACCGAGCGCCGCAACCTTTTTCTCTACGACCGCGCGACGAAATCCGAGATCAAGGTCGAGGATCTGACGTGGGAACGGATCGACGAACGGCTCTCCGGATGCTTCGCCTACTTTTTCGCCAACCGTCGCCGGCTGTCGATGATGCCGGAGGTGCTCCATCCGCTCTTTATGCCCTTCTACCTTATTCAGTTCAAGGAGGCGCAGGACGACGACGTCGACCGGCTTTTGAAGAACAAGGAAATGATCGACTCCGCGGTGCGCGCCCTGAACGAATTGGGGCTCGGCGACGACGGACGGCAGCTTCTCTACCATTTCGGCGCCTACGAGGGCGATCCCGTCCCCTTCCGCGCCTTTCTTTCGGGTGCCGAGCCGCGCCTCCGCGAAAAGATCACGGAGTACGTCAAAACGCATATCGACGAGTTCGTATAAAAAAGCGCCGCGCGGGGAAGTGGGGCTCCGCCCCAATGATGTGAGGCTTTGCCCCAATGATGTTGACCGCGAGCGGTCAAATGATGTGAAGCCCGTGCGGGATCTCCGCACGGGCTTCAATGATGTGGGGCTCCCCCCCAATGCCGCGCGCCGCGCATTCACGCGAACTTTGTTCGCAATTCACGAACGGCGGAGCCGTTCCATTCACGCGACCGACGGTCGCAATTCACGCCGCGCGGCGTCATCTCGCGTTTTGCGCGCCGCGCAAAACGTATCGCACGAAGCGCCGGGAAAAACCCGGCGCTTCGTGCTTTGCTCTATTGTGCTTTTTTCACAAATATTACGGTTTTGTTTGTACCATTTGACAATTTTGACGGACAAGAGCGCGTTTTCCTTGCTTTTTTGACCTTCATCGTGTATAATGAAAGGGCAAAGGAAAACGACTGTCCCGTCGTTTTTCTAAAAAAAGGAGGAAAATCGCATGAAGAAACTGTCCATAGCGCTCGCGCTGGTTCTGTGTCTCGTTCTTTGCGTCTTCGCGTTCGCGTCCTGCGGCAAGAAGAAGAGCAACGAAACGACTCCCGTAACCGACGCCGCAACGACCCCGGCAACGACGCCGAAGACCGATGCGGCAACCGACGCGAAAACCAACCCGGCAACCGACGCAAAGACCGATCCGGCTACCAATCCGGCGACCGACAAGGCGACCGATCCGGCAACCGATCCGGCTACCAACCCGGCGACCGACAAGGCGACCGAGCCGGCAACCGATCCGGCTACCAACCCGGCGACCGATCCGGCAACCGATCCGGCAACCGAACCGGCAACCGATCCGGCGACTGATCCCGTGACCGATCCCGTGACCGACCCCGTGACCGATCCCGTGACCGAGCCGGTAACCGATCCCGTGACCGAGCCCGTGACCGAGCCGACGTGCGAGCACGTTCCCGCCGACGAGTTCACGATCATTCCCGCGACCTGCTCGGCGAAAGGGCAGAAGTATAAACTCTGCACCGTCTGCGGCGAGATCATCGAGGATACCTTTGAGGAACTCGATATCGATCCCGACGCGCACGTCGTGACCGACTGGACGGTCGACGCGGAACCCACCGTTCTCTCTTCCGGCATTCGCCACGGCGTCTGCACGATCTGCTCCGAAAACGTTGTAGAAGAGATCGATTTCGAACCCGACGTTCAGAAGTGGACTGACGCTTCGAGCGGCGTATATACGCCGAACGCTGCGAAGCTCGGCGACATCCGCGGCGAAGAACACTTCTACGATGAGGGCAACTACCTGATCATTGAGTATTCGGTCCTGTGGAACGAGACCGCTACGGATCTCAAAGCAAATGATCAGCCCTATATCGATACCCGCTTTACCCCGGTAGAGGCAGGCAGCAGCAAAAACAAGAACATCGTTTACTGGACGCCCGTTGCCGACAACGGTATGTCCGACTGCGAGTTCGCCGGATCATTTGAGTACGGCGGCATCGCATACAACGAGCCGGATAACCCCTATCCGAAGTTCACGAACAAAGGCACCTTCGGTACCAAGTTCGATGAATTCCCGAACATCGGCGGCGCCAACGGCGGCGACGGAACTCCTCAGGGCGAACCTCGGTACGGCTGGCACCGCGTCAGCATCTGCTACAGCGAGGTCATCACCAACAAGGACGAACTGATTGCGGCTGGAGAAGCCGGCGTTAAGGCGACCTACAAACTGGAAGTCTGGGCTTTCGTCGACGGCGTTCTCATCATCCACGCCAACAGCTCCGACCTTCTCGACAATGACAAAACCGACCGCAAACTCTACTCGGCGTCTTCCAACGGCGAGGGCGGCATCGCCTATGTCGAAAACGACGATCTCTGGCTGCACGGAACGTTCCTCCACTCGATCAAAGCGGCGAGTGGAAAGACCGTGTACTTCGCGTTCGCAGATTACTCTGCAAAGCTCGGTGACAAGTTCGATTTCGAGCAGACCGTTGCTCAACTCGACGACCCGACCCCCGCACAGCTCCAGGTTGAGGAGGGCGTGTTCGTCACCTCGACTGTCTGGTACACCGTTCCCTGCGACGAGCATACCTGGGACGGCGAGTTCACCGTGACCAAGACGGCGACCCTGCTTGAGGACGGCAAAAAGGTCGAGCATTGCTCGGTCTGCGGCGTCGCTCACGTGGTCGACATTCCGTTCGTGGCGGAAGTTTACGATTCCAAGAATCCCTCGGGACCGTACAAGAGCGACAATGCCTTCGCGTACAATAAGAAATTCGGCGACATCCGCGGCGAAAAGTCCTTTGCTCCGACCGACGAGGACGACGACGGCAACGACCTCTGGTTCGAGTATTCTTTCCTGTGGAACTCTTCGCTCCAGTATCGCGACAATCCGTCTAACCTCGCGGAACTCCGCATCTTCGGTTTCCGCGATATGTCCAGCTGGTCGAAATACAGAGGGTTCTATTACCTCTACACGCGGAACTATAACGATCCGTTTAAGACCAACTGGGACTGCCCGCTTGCGGGTCACATCGACTTCTCGACCTATTATCTCCACGCTGATCCCGGAGAGTACTGCGCGGATGATCTGGGCGGCGTCGATACCCTGAACGGACGCGCGATCGGCAGATACATTGCCGGTTGGGGCAGAGGTCGCAACGACTCTCCGTACCTCTGGGATTCCGAGTATCAGACGATGGGCGGCTGGCACCGTCTCGGCTTCCACTATCATCAGGAAGTGGAATCGGTCGAGGGCAGCACCGTCAATTACGCCGGCTACACCGAACTTTACATCGACGGCGTGCTGTGCTGGAGAGTTCATTCCAACTTTGACCCGACGAGCGACGACAGCTTGAACAGCACGAAAAAGAAAAATAACCTGCTTCTCTGGACTGCGACCGCCGAGGACGGCGTGATCACCGGTTACACCAACAACGACACGGTCGGCGTTGAGTTCCGGATCGATAACATCACCAGTTCTTCTCAGTCGGTCTTCATCGCGGTCGACGACTTCCAGACCAACTGCGGCGACGGCTTCGTCCATCCCGTGGTCCGCGTCGAGGATCCGAAACCCGTGAAGATCACTCTTCCCGACGGCAACGAGTACGACGGCGCGATCTACTTCACCTACGAGCACGAGCACGAGGCTGAGGACGAGTACGTCGTCACCAAAGAGGCGACCGTGCTTGAGGACGGCGAGAAGGCCCTGTATTGCGCGATCTGCGGCGAGACCCTCGACGTCAAAGCATACGAGTATGAGCCGATCGTCATCTCTTCGAGCATGAGCAAGTCCGATCGTACCGCCTTCAACACCGCCAACGGCGTTGACTGGCTGAATCATTCGGATCTCTCCAAGGGCATCATGATCAAGAGAAGCATCAACGACATCAAGGATGCCGACCAGCACTACTATCCGACCGATGAGAACAAGGACGGCAACGACCTGCTGATCGAGGTCTCCTTCCTCTGGAACGAGACGCTTGCCAACACCTACTCTTGGGAAGCTCTGACCTTCGGTCACATTGACGGCTACGACGTTTACAACGTCGACGCGACGATCCATCCGAAGGACAACCGGACGCACAAAGTGGACGGCGTGAACGTACCGTACGCGTACAGCTACGTTTATCCGACCGAGGGCTCGCACACTCCGTCGATCGGCGAGTACGGTTGGCACCGCCTCGGCTTCCGCGTGCACGAGACCGCTGCGATCGAGGATGGCGCGGTGAAATACACCTACGTCGCTTCGATCTATCTGGACGGCGAGCTCAAGGTTTCGCTTGATATGACCGACTGGGTCATCAACCGCGGAGCCAGCACGGTCACCGCTCTGCTTTACACGGCGGAGATCGATGCGGAAGACAATACCAAACTCAACTACTTCGATATCGGCGACGAAAACGCGAAGAGCGAATTCAAGACCAGTTACGGTCTGATCTTCTTCGAGGACTTCTTCGAGAAGGCGGGCGGCTACTGCGTGATCGGCGATCTGTCCATGACCTGCGGTCAGGACTTCGTTCAGGACGTTCAGGCGGTTGCCGAACCTGCGGCTGCGACCTTTGAGGTTGCTCCCGAGGTCGAACTCGACGCGAGAATCTGGTACGAAGCGAAATAATCGCTTGCACGCAGAACGTTCGTAAAAAAACAACCCGGCGCGCCGCGCGAGGAAACCCCTCGCGCGGCGCTTTTTGTGGGGCGACGCTTTTGTGGGGTTTCGCCCCAATGATGTGAGGCTACGCCTCAATGATGTTGACCGCGAGCGGTCAAATGATGTAAAGCCCGTGCGAAGATTCCGCACGGGCTTCAATGATGTGGGGCTCCGCCCCAATGACGCGCGCGGCGCAATTAGGCGAACTCCGTTCGCAATTCACGCCGAAGGCAATTCATCCGTCCTCCCGTCCCGCCGCGCGCGTACCAAGTCTTCCCCTGGAGGGGTAGCGGGAACCCCCAACGCTCTCAAGTTCGCGTCGGGGAACCCCTGCCCGACGTCACGGAGTGACAGATGAGGTGGCGCGAAAAATGCGAACTCCGTTCGCAATTCACGAACGGCGGAGCCGTTCAATGCACGTTGGTTTCTACTCACGCCGCGCAGCGGCATCTCGCGTTCTTCGGGCAAACAGCCCGAAGAACATATCGCGCGGGACGATCCGTCCCGCATATCGCGTTTTGCGCGTCGCGCAAAACATATCGCACGAAGCGCCGGGGAACCCCGGCGCTTCGTCTTTTATTTCCTTTGTCAAATATCGTATTTCGACAGGATCTCGCTCGGCGTTTTCCGCAGCAGTTTCATCACCGGCAGCGTTCCGCAGAGCGCCGAGACCCCGATAAGAAGCGCAAGCGAGGCGAGCGCCAGCGGAAGCGGGTAGTAGAAGAGGTCGCCGATCAAGGGCACCTTCGCGAGCCACGCCGAGATCAAGAGAGACGAGAAGAGATAACCGATAAAGACGGTGCAAGAGGCGACGGCGAGCGACTCGACGAAGAACCGGAAGAGCAGGTTCTTTTTCGACACGCCGATCGCGCGGTAGATCCCGATCTCGCGGATCCGTCCCATCGTCGACGCCCGCATCATCAGGTACATACAGAGCGACATCACCGAGAGGAAAACGGCGAGTTCGATCGCGTTCGAGACGATATCGCCCCGGTAGAGGTCGAGCGCGTCGCGCCGGAATCCGGCGGGGGTGTAGAGCGCGGCGTCCCGATCGTCGATAAACCCGTTCTCCTCCTCTTTCAGCGCCCGGTAATGATCCCCGAGCGCCGCCTCGATCGCGGCGGCGGTCTTCTCCGGATCGTCGGTCAGGAGCGCCAGATAGGTCCGTTTCGCGATATGCTCCTCTCCCGCCTCGAAGGTCTTTTCGTCGTAATAGTCGTAGGTGGATTCGAGCAGAGTCGTTTTTCCCACCCGGGAATAGGCTTCCTCGGCTTCGCGTTCGTTCAGCAGATAGCCGAAGGGCTGATAACTCCGGCTCGTCATAAGAGAATAGAAGAATTGGTACTGCTCGGGGTAAAGGTTCGGCAACTCTTCGAGCCGCGCCTTATACAGAGAATACGCGGCGTCGCCCGCTTCCTCCGCCCAGAGTTGCACCTGTTCCTCGGTCGGATTCGCTTCGCCGGGGTGCGCTTCGCGCCAGAGCGCGCGGTAGGCGAGAGGGTAGAGCGCCGTTTTGACCGCGGGATCGCCCGGATCGGTCCAGTAGAGCGCGTCCTCGCCTGCCGGCAAGAAAGAGAGCAGGGTCGGGAAATCGGGGTAGCCGAAAACGTCGGATTTGTCGCTCAGATACTCGCGATAATGCGCAAGATACTCCTCCGAGGCGGCAAAATCGAACCCGCTCGGCGCATCGGGCAGCAGATAGCCGCGCTCCGCGCACCAGGCGGCGTAGGTCTCGTTGAATCCGCGGATCACGCGGTCGACGACAAAGGTCTTTCCGTTGATCAGAACGCTGTCTCCCGCGGCGGGGATGCGGGTCGGTGCGGCGGGTTCGTAGGGAAGGACGATCGTCGTCTTTCCGTCGGCGGGCGCCGCCACGACGCCGTAGGGAGAAGGAACGTTGACCTGCGCTTCGGAAAAGGAGTCGTATTCCATGAGGGCGCGGATCGGAAGAAAGAGTTCCCGGTCGTCCCCCGAGACCACGCCGGCGATCCGATAACCGCCGTCCTGCGAGGTAAGCCCGATCAGGTCGTCGTAGTCCTTCAGGTAATCGACGGTGGCGGATTTGAGCAGCGCCCGCGCGAATCCCTCCGAGACCAGCGCGTCGTCGAACGCAAGGTCTTCGTTCCGTCCGGCAAGCAGCGTCCGCGAAGCCGCCGTCGAGCGCAGAAGCGCGACCCCGGTCGAATCGACCGTTGCGCCGCCGAGGCGACGGGAGTAGCGGTTAGAGGATCCCCTGCCGGTGAAGGTCTCGAAATCCCCGGCGTTGAAGGTGAACGCGTCACCCGATGCGGGACCGGAGAGCAGGATCTGCCGGTAGGTTACCCCCGCTTCCGCGCCGATGGCGGAGAGCGCCGCCGCCGCCGTTTCGTCCCCCGCGTAGGCGTAGACGATATGGTGGTGGTAGGAGGCGTCCACGTCGGCGAGGTTCCGGATGAAAATGCCGAGCGACGCCGTCATAAAGACGACGACGGCGGCGAACAGGATCAGCGCGTTGCGAAGCAGTTTGCGCCCCCGCCTCTGTTTGCCGAGATTGGCGCGAAGACCGCTCTTCCAGGCGTCGGCAAAACCGAACAGCCGTCCGAAGCGCGTTCCTTTGATCGGTTTGATCTGTGAAAGGTCGGGAAGGTCGTCTTTTCGACCGGCTTCGTTCTTTTCGGGCGCCGTCCCGTTTTCGAGTCTGACCTCGCTCGACTCGTCGAGGACGTTCACCTTTCCCTCGTCGATCTTGAGGAAGACCCGCCCGTCCTTTGCGCGGACGAGCCGGAGTTTCACGCCGGGCGCCTTGCCGTAAAGGTCGAGCGTCACGCCGCTCTTGCCATCCAGGAGCGTTTCGTGCGGCAGTTCCCCGAGGTACACGGCGTTCTTATCCCGCGCGGTAAAACCCTCGGTCGGCACGTTTTGGCGGTCGGATACGATCTGCCCGTCCGAGAGTTCGATCACCCGGTCCGAAAACGCAGAGACGAGGTTTTCTTCGTGCGTGACCAAGAGAACCAGACGGTCGCGCGAGATGGCTTTCAGCAGCCGCATCACGTGCAGGGTGTTCTGCTCGTCGAGGTTCCCGGTCGGCTCGTCGGCGAGGATGACCGGGGGGTTCTTCACGATCGCGCGGGCGATCGCGATCCGTTGCTGCTGTCCGCCAGAAAGGGTATCGGGCATCCGGGAGGCAAAGCGTTCCATTCCGACGGCGCGGAGCGCGGCGTCGACCTGCTCCCCGATCTCCGCCCGGTCGGATACGCCGAGCAGCCGGAGCGCGTCGGCGACGTTTTCGCGGCAGGTCTTTTCCCGATTGAGACAGTAGTTCTGGAAGATATAGCCGACCGACCGGTTGCGGAGCGCGTCGGACGAGACGGTCATCCTCTCGCCGTCGATCTCGACGCTCCCGCTCTCCGTGCGGTCAAGTCCGCCGATCACGTTCAGAAGGGTGGTCTTGCCGCACCCGCTCCGTCCGAAGATCGCGACCATTCCCGCGGCGGGAAGATCGAGCGAGACGTCGCGGATCACGCGGATCGCGTTTGCCTTTCCGCGGTTGAAGGTCTTTTCGAGATGGCGGATACTGATCACGCCGCGTCACCTCCTCTCAGGGCGGTTTTGACGCTCTCTTTGAAGAGACGGCGGATCTGCCGCCGCGTCGAGAGCAGCGCGAGCGCGAGCATCCCGACGGCGATCAGGACGAATTGCCACGGAGCGGGGAAGCGGAAGAGCCGGTTGAGCGCCGGAGTCCGGAAGACGAGGACGACGGCGACAGCCGAAAGGAGGTACGCCGGGATAAGCGAGAGAAGCATCCGGACGACCATCCCGATCCGGATCACCCGGACGGGGATCCCCATACTTCGCATGATCGACGCGTCGCCGCGGAAGGCGTCGATCGACCGTCCGCAGCAGAGCGAGACGAAGAAGGAGAAGAAGAGGATCGCGAAGAACCAGAGTACGGCGGAAAGGAGAAGCAAGATCGAGTTCGCGATGAACTCGGCGGGCTCGGGCGAGTAGGTGGCGTCGGAGGACACGGCGAGATAGTCGCCCTCCTCGTTGATCGACCGGATCGCCTTCTTCGCCGCACGGTCGGACTTGAAAATGAGCGAGCCCTGCCGGTACAGGTCGTCCTCGACCCCCTCGGTGACGTCGATGAACAGTTCGGGCGAGACGGTGATCGTCCGGTCGGGCGTTTTCTCGCTTTCCTCGACGTTGACAAAAAAGCACGGATAGGACCAGGAGACGTTCCCTTTCTTCCCGGTCGCCGTGAGCGATTCGACGATCGGCGTCGCGGCGTTCTCGCGGAGCGAATCGAACAGGTCGGCGCTCGTTTGGGAAACGGTCGCCGTGTCGAAGGGAAGCGCGGGGTCGACGACGACGGATGCAAGGGTGAAATTGCTGTACGCCGTCTGCCCGGCTTCGACACTGACGAGATAGGTCAGCGAGAAGGACTGCGAGGCGAGCAGCGCGTACGCCGAAAGGAACCGGAACCCCTCGGGGGAGAGCCGGACCTCGGCGGTCTTCGTATTGTCGATGAAATAGGTGATCCCGGTGACGGTCAGGTTGACCGTTCCGATCCCGACCTCAACCGGAAAAACGGTCTCTTTGATCTCCTTTTTCCCGAAGTAGTCGGCGGCGGAGATCGGGAGATAGAGGTGCGCCTCCATGATCCCCTCGGGGGCGCGCCCGATCTTCGGCGTTCTCCCCTCGTTTTCGGAGATCACGTAGGAAAAATCAAGTTCGTAGTCCCAATCCCAGAAAGAGTAGGTCTGGTCGTACAGGTAGTCGTAGCGGACGGCTTTTTTCGCGCCGTACCGTCCGGCGAGGGCGCTGAGTTCCTCCGTCGTCACCGTATCTACGGTACGCGAGGTGACGACCGCCCGTCCCTCGATATGCCGGAACATCCGCGTCGGCTCGAACACGTCCCACGCGCTTCCGGTCAGCGAGGTGACGAGCGAGACGGCGAGCGTCCCGACGAGAAGCAGAAAGCAGAGAAACGCC
>Ga0310696_10003522_pt1 | contig 19500 bp, 19 predicted proteins | sample AusTroGonzalo_MG_4_FD_203885 | JGI IMG/M metagenome (GOLD analysis project Ga0310696, IMG submission 203885) | Bovine rumen microbial communities from tropical cattle in Woodstock, Queensland, Australia - Gonzalo_02 (v2) (version 2) | ecosystem: Host-associated > Mammals > Digestive system >... | reverse complement strand
TATTACCCAGCGCTCTGCGCCTCTGCGTCTCTGCGCGAGATATAACGATGCGCCAGTTTGACACGCTGTAGAGCGTCCTCCCCCAAAATTGGAATCTTTGGTCGATTTCTGGTTGTTGCGCACGATTACGAAATTTTTGGTATAATACGCACTAAGTTTCAACACCAAAAGGAAAATTGCGATGGTATATTCGACCGAGGTTCAGCACCAGTGCCCTCTCATGAAGGGGTGCAATCACGGGCCTGCCCCGATTCCGGAGGAGGGCAAGTGGGTTCAGGCGAAGCAGATCAAGGATATTTCCGGCTACACGCACGGCGTGGGCTGGTGTGCGCCGCAGCAAGGCGCGTGCAAGCTTTCCCTCAACGTCAAGAACGGCGTCATCGAAGAGGCTCTTGTCGAGACGATCGGGTGCTCCGGCATGACGCATTCCGCCGCGATGGCGTCCGAGATACTCGTCGGCAAGACGATTCTCGAGGCTCTTAACACAGACCTCGTGTGTGACGCGATCAACACCGCGATGCGCGAGCTTTTCCTGCAGATCGTCTATGGCCGCACGCAGAGCGCGTTCTCCGACGGCGGTCTTGTGATTGGCGCTGGCCTTGAGGACCTTGGCAAGGGGCTGCGTTCGATGGTCGGTACGATGTACGCGACGAAGGCGAAGGGGCCGCGTTACCTTGAGATGACCGAAGGCTACTGCACTCGCATGGCTCTTAACAAGGCCGGCGAGGTGATCGGCTACGAGTTCGTCTCCCTTGGCAAGATGACCGACTTCATCAAGAAGGGTCTCACCCCGAACGAGGCGTGGGAGAAGGCGAAGGGCCACTACGGCCAGTTCGAGGGCGCTGCGAAGTACATCGACCCCCGCAAGGAATAGTGGTTAGTCGTTACTGATTAGTGAAAGGAATTTAAGAAATGGCTACGAAGAAGACTGCCGCAAAGAAGACCTCCGAGAAGCTGTTCGAGGGCTACGAGCGCCGCGAGGCGAAGATTCTCGCCGCGCTGAAGCCGTACGGCATCAAGTCGATCGAGGAGTGCGCCGAGATTTGCAAGAAGGCGGGCATCGATCCGTACAAGATCGTCGAAGAGACTCAGCCGATCTGCTTTGAAAACGCCAAGTGGGCCTACACGGTCGGCGCGGCGATGGCGATCAAGAAGGGCTGCAAGAAGGCGAAGGACGCGGCGGCGGAGATCGGCGTCGGCCTTCAGGCGTTCTGCATCCCCGGTTCCGTCGCGGAAAACCGCCAGGTCGGTCGCGGCCACGGCAACCTCGGCGCTATGCTTCTCGATGACGCGACGGAGTGCTTCGCGTTCCTCGCGGGCCACGAGTCGTTCGCCGCGGCCGAGGGCGCGATCAAGATCGCCCTCAACGCAAACAAGGTTCGCAAGACGAACCTCCGCGTCATTCTGAACGGCCTCGGCAAGGATGCCGCGTACATCATCAGCCGCATCAACGGCTTCACGTACGTCAAGACGGCGTTCAACAACAAGACCGAGAAGGTCCGCGTCGTCGAGCGCAAGGCGTTCTCCAAGGGGCCGCGCGCGGCGGTTAACTGCTATGGCGCAGACAATGTTCCGGAAGGCGTCGCGATCATGCGCCTCGAGAACGTCGGCGTCTCGATCACCGGCAACTCCACGAACCCGACGCGGTTCCAGCATCCGGTCGCGGGCACCTACAAGAAGTGGTGCGTCGAGAACGGCAAGAAGTATTTCTCCGTCGCCTCGGGCGGCGGAACAGGGCGTACTCTCCATCCTGACAACATGGCTGCGGGTCCTTCCTCCTACGGAATGACCGACACCATGGGTCGCATGCATTCCGACGCGCAGTTCGCGGGCTCCAGCTCGGTTCCCGCCCACGTCGAGATGATGGGCCTTATCGGAATGGGCAACAACCCGATGGTTGGCGCGACGGTTGCCGTCGCGGTTGCCGTCGAAGAGTCGTTCAAGAAGTAATGTCTTTCACCGGACCCTTAGCTCAGTCGGTCAGAGCTGGAGACTCATAATCTCTAGGTCGGGGGTTCAAGTCCCTCAGGGTCCACCAAAATGGAGCTGTCTATGAAAAACGGAAACAAGATGTTGGCCGTCTTGGCTGTCATGGCCGCGGCGTGTTCGTATGGATCTGGCTTCGCTCTCTACCAGCCGTCGGCCGTTAGCCATGCCATGGGCGGCGCCTTGGTCGGCAAGGCCATGGATGCTTCGGCGAACTTCAACAACCCCGCGACGTTGACGGACCTCACGAACCTCCAGTTCACGGTCGGCTTCGTCACGGAGCATCCTCGCGGACGTGTCGATGTCGGCAGGTATGGCGGCATCATACACGAGTTGCCGATGGATCCCGGGATGTTCGTCTTGCCGCACTTCCAGCTTGCGGTTCCGCTGCCTGCGGGTTTCACGTTCGGTTTTGGCATGGAGCCTGACTATGGCCTCGGCACGGCTTACGACGATCGTTGGCCGATGGCATTCAGCGCGACGGAGACGAAGATCCAGAGCATGGTGCTTACGCCGAACATCGCGTACAAGATAACCGACGACTGGTCGATCGGCATTGGCCTTAGGTGGACTTACTTCGAGTTCGAGCAGTATTCAATGCCGCAGGTAGTGCAGGACGGAGTCGAGCTCGGGCGCTTTTCCAACCGCCTTCGCGGCGACAACGGGTTCAAGGATTTCGGGTGGCAGATCGGCACCAAGTACGACATCACCGATACGTTTTCCGTTGGCGCGGTTTACAAATCGTCGATAGACGTTGGCGTTGACGGGAAGACTTCCAACGACCTGCACGCTTGGAACAATTCGAACGTGCGCGGGTTCGCCGACAACGCCACTTACCAGACGCTGCGCGCTAAAGGCGTGCCGGTGGCCATGGTTCCGCGCGCGATGCTTGAGCGCTACATCAGCACGGCCGATTCCACGATTCGCAGCTCTGTAAGACGTGCGGCGAGCGCGCGCACGGGGAGGGCGGCCGCCGACATAACGCTGCCGCAGTCTGTCTCTGCCGGCTTTAACTGGGACGTTGTACCCGACTGGCACGTCGGCGGCGTCGTTTCCTGGACCCAGTGGTCTAAGTTCGACACGCTCCACTTCGATCTCGAGGGCGGCGACAAGGATATACGCCTCTCGTGGGAGGATACGTGGCGTGCGTCGCTCGGCGTTTGCTGGGACTTCCTCGAGGACTGGCGCTGGATGGCGTCCTATACCTACGACATGGATTCCACAAGCCCCTCGCAGGCCTCGGTGATGCTGCCTCCGGCAGACCGTCACATCATCGCTACCGGCATTACGTGGAACTGCTGGGGCGGACTTGAGCTTGCGCTTTCATACGCGTGCATCTTCATGGAGGGCGGGTCGATGACGATGCTCGACTCCGTCGGCGACCGCTGGTATCTTTCTACGTGCTACGGCTTCTGCCACGCGGCCGGTGCTTCCATAACGTACAGGTTCTAGGCGAAAGGGCGAGGACGACGATGAAATACGACAAGAACCATGCGCTTCTAGAGTGCGACATCCCGGGGATTCCGAAGAAGGAAGGAAAGGTCAGGGACGTCTTCGATCTCGGGGATTCGCTTCTCATGGTGGTCACGGACAGGATTTCCGCGTTTGACGTGATCCTGCCTTGCGGCGTTCCGGACAAGGGGAAGGTCCTGAACATGCTTTCCCTGTTCTGGCTGGAGTTCCTTGGCGTCAAGAACCATCTCGTCACCGCCGACGTCGAGAAGTATCCTGATGTCTTGAAGCCCTACGCGGCAGACCTGAAGGATCGCTCGATGCTCGTCAAGAAGGTCGAGATGATTCCCGTCGAATGCATAGCGCGCGGGTATCTGACCGGTTCTGGGTGGAAGGAATATTCGAAGAGTGGAACCGTCAACGGCGAACGCCTTCGCGAAGGCTACGAGAATGCATCCAAGCTCGATGAAGTCCTTTTTACGCCGACGACCAAGGCCGCGATCGGCGACCACGACGAGGCCATAGACTACGCTCGCACCAAGGAGCTTGTCGGCGACGAGACTGCGGCGCTCTTGAAGGAGGCGACGACGGGTCTTTACTCGAAGGCCGCTGACTACGCCCGCGAGCGCGGCATAATCATCGCAGACACGAAGTTCGAGTTCGGCAAGGATTCCGACGGCTCGCTAATTCTTGCGGACGAGGTCTTGACGCCGGATTCCTCCCGTTTCTGGCCCGCATCCTCGTACAAGGTAGGCGCGAATCCGCCGTCGCTCGACAAGCAGTACGTCCGCGACTGGCTCGACGCCTCCGGCTTCAATCGACAGCCGCCGGGACCGGTTCTGCCTGACGAGGTTATCGAACGCACAAGGGAAATCTACATGAAAGCGTACGCCGATCTAAGCGGCAGGACGCTCTAAGAAAAGGAGTCTTGACATGGGAATGATGGACAACATCAAGCAGGCGATGCAGATGCGCGCCAGGGCGAAGAAGCTTGAGGCGGAGGTCAAGAAGATCACTGCCGAATACACGAACGGCGGCATCACCGTAGTCGCCAGGGGCGACATGACTATAGAGAAGATTTCCATAGAGCCCACCGCATACGAAGAGGTTATCAAGGGCAAGCCCGGCCGCTTCGAGACGATGCTTTTCAATGTGGTCAACGGCGCTCTCAACAAGGCTCGTGACGCCATGCAGCAGCACATGATGCAGCAGATGCGGGAGGATGGCGGAATGGCCAGCCTCTTCGGCAAGTGATATCGCTTCCTCCAATCGAGGAACTTGAAAAGTGCCTTTCGAGGCTGCCGGGCTTCGGAAGGCGCAGCGCGCGCCGCGCCGCTCTTGCTCTCGTGCGCGAAAAGGAGCGCCTGCTGGCTCCGCTCTCGTCGGCTCTTGCTTCGGCGGGTTCGCGGATCAGATGCTGCACCGTTTGCGGGGCGTTTACGACAATCGACTGCGACCCTTGCGCGTTTTGCTCCGATACGACGCGCGATTCGTCGGTCCTGTGCGTCGTAGAGGAGCCGGCAGATATCGTTGCAATAGAATCGTCAGGCGCGTTTCGCGGACGCTACCACGCGCTTTGCGGCAAGCTCGCCCCTGCACATAGGGTTGGTCCAGAGAAGCTGCGGCTTGCGGAGCTGCAGGATCGCGTCGTGAGAGAAGGCGTCGCCGAAGTGCTCCTTGCCGTTTCGACGGACATGGACGGCGACGCAACGGCAGGCTACATTGCAGAGCTCTTGCACGGCACAGGCGCCAAAGTGACGCGCCTTGCGTTTGGCCTGCCGGCGGATTCAGGAATTGCCTATTCCGATCCGTTGACCCTTAAAAGAGCGATACGTGGACGAATCGGTGTCTGAAAGTCCTGAATTGTGGTATAATATGCAGACAATTTGCTACACTTAAGAAAAATTTGCGAAGAAAGGAACAATGAAATGGATATTGTGATTCTGCTGGGAGCCCCCGGTTCGGGGAAGGGAACCATAGCGTCGAAGCTTGCGTCCGAGAACGCGGGGCTCAAGCATGTGAGTTCTGGAGACCTCCTGCGCGGCGCCGTCGCGAAAGGAACGCCCGCCGGAGTGGAGGCGAAAGCGTATATGGACAAGGGGTCGCTCGTCCCCGACGCTCTCATCGCGCAGATGATAAAGGATGTCATTGCCGAAACCGAGGGCGACGTCACGATGCTTCTCGACGGCTTTCCGCGCAACGTCGCGCAGGCCGAGATCCTCGAGCAGACAGGCGCGCCGATCCGTTCGGTCGTGCTTGTCGATGTTCCTGACGAAATCATCGCCGACCGCATCGCTGGGCGCAGGACGTGCCCGTCTTGCAAGGCTGGCTACCATGTGACCGCGCTTCCTCCGAAAAAGGAGGGCATCTGCGACAAGTGCGGCGCGGCGCTCGTCATTCGCAAGGACGACAACCCCGAGACAGTCAAGGATCGCCTCGTCGTCTATCACCGCGAGACTGAGCCGCTTATCGCCTTCTACGAGAAGAAGGGCCTTCTTCGCAGGATAGACGGGGACCAGGGGCCGGAGAACAACGCCAAGGCGTTCAAGGCCGCCATGTAAGGTACTGCGGAAGGAGCAATCACCATGCATTGTGCAAAACTCGCTGCGGTAGCCTTTGCCGCTGTCTCGCTTTGCGGATGCGCCACTGCCAGCAAACCCGCGTACGACACGCTCATCGCCCATCGGGGCGAGTCGTTCGACGCGCCGGAGAACACGCTGCCTGCGTACAAGATGGCGGTTGAACGCGGCTTTGGATTCGAGTGCGACATATATCTTTCCGCAGACAAGCGCCTTTTCACGTTCCACGACTCGAACTTGAAGCGCACGACGGCCGGCGCAAACACGAGTGCTTGCACGGACGTTGGCTGGGACGATACCGTCTCGAAGCTGAACGTTGGCGGCTGGGGCAAGTGGAAGGGGTCGAAGTTCGATCCCACAAGGCCTGCGCTGCTAGAGGAAGTTCTCGCGCTTGCGCGTCCCGGACGCAAGATATACGTCGAGGTCAAGGGCAACAACCCCGCATGGGTTCCGTACATAAAGGAGGTCTTCGCGAAGGAGCCGAAGGCCACGCCGGATACGGTTCTCTTCATCACGTTTGGCGACAAGCTGTGCGCGGAACTGAAGCGCCAGATGCCGGAATACAAGGCGTACTGGCTGACAGGCATGAAGCTCGGCAGGGGGAAGGACGCTCAAACAATAACTGTTGACTATGTGCTTGCGAAGTTGAAGGAGACCGGCGCGGACGGACTTGATTGCCAGTTCAAGCCGGACCTCACCACGGCGGAATTCATCGCGGCGATCAAGGCGGCCGGCTTTGAATTCCACGCATGGACCATCGATGATCCAAAGGTGGCGTTGGAGGCGTTCGCGCGCGGTGCGCAGACTGTCACGACCAACCGCGCAAAGTTCATACTGGACACGATCGAAGGCAAATAGACATGGAAGCTGATGTGATAGTTGTCGGTGCCGGAGTCGTCGGCTGCATGACGGCAAGGGCGCTTTCACGCTACAATCTCAACACGCTCGTACTCGAGGCCGGCAGCGATGTCGCTGAGGGGGCGTCAAAGGCGAACTCCGCGATAGTCCACGCAGGATTCGACGCGAAGCCCGGCACGAACAAGGCCAAGTTCAACGTTCTCGGCAACAGGATGTTCGAGGATGTCTGCCGCGAGCTGAAGGTTCCATTCAGGCGCAACGGCTCGCTCGTCCTCGCGTTCGGCACGGACGAGGAAAAGTCTCTTCTCGACCTTCGCGACAGGGCTGCGGTGAACGGCGTGCCCGTTGAAATAATTTCCGGAGAAGAGCTCCGTCGCCGCGAGCCGAACGTGTCGCCGGAGGCGACGGGTGCGCTCTGGGCGCCGACTGGCGGGATATGCTGTCCGTACGATCTCACGTTCCGCGCGGCGGAGAACGCCGCCGCGAACGGCGCCGAGTTCGTGTTCGACGCGAAGGTGGCGGGCTTCCGCCGCGAAGGCGATCATTGGATTGTATCGACCGCAGACGGACGCGAGTTCCTCGCCAAGGCCGTAGTCAACGCGGCAGGCATACATTCCGACGAGCTTAACAACCTTGTCAGCGCCACCAAGTATTCGATACAGGCGCGTCGCGGCGAATATCTCATGCTCGACCGCGACGAGGACGGCACGTTCTCCGCGACGATGTTCCAGGTGCCTTCCAAAATGGGCAAGGGAATTCTCGTTTCGCCTACCGTCGATGGAACCGTCATCGTAGGTCCGACGGCCGAGGACATCCCCGGCAAGGAAGACAAGGCGACGACGTACGAGGGCCTTGAAAAGGTGAAGGCCGGCGCGATGCGGACTTATCCGAAGCTTCCGCTTGGCAAGGTCATTACGGAGTTCTCGGGCCTAAGGGCGCACGAGACTACGGTTGGCGATTTCATACTTGGCGAAGCGCCAGACGCACCGTTCTTCTTCAACGCGGTCGGCGTGGAATCGCCGGGCCTTACGAGCGCGCCTGCGATCGGCGAATATCTCGCGGACGCCGTTGCTTCGCGCCTTGGCGCCTCTCGCAAGAACGCGTCGCTTATTTCGTCCGACACTAGCCACTGGCCCGTCACGCGCGAGATGAAGCCGGAGGACTTGGCGGAACTCGTCAAGAAAGATCCTGAGTACGGACGCGTGATATGCCGTTGCGAGGGCGTCACCGCCGGCGAGATACGTGCCGCGATCCGCGCCAGGGTCGGCGCAAGAACCCTTGACGGCATAAAGCGTCGCACGCGTTCCGGCATGGGCCGTTGCCAGGGCGGCTTCTGCACGCCGAAGCTCATCGAGATTCTTTCCAGCGAACTCGGCCTTCCGCCCGAGGCGTTTCTTGCGTCCCGCAAGACAGCCCCCAAGGCGTTGAGGGGGACTGGGAACGGAGAACAGGGAACGGAGACGGGCGTGTTCGACGTTCTCGTTGTCGGCGCCGGTCCTGCCGGACTCGCGGCGGCCGTTGCGGCGAAGAAGGAAGGCGCGAAGAACGTGCTTGTCCTCGAGCGCGACGACGCGCCCGGCGGAATTCTGCAGCAGTGCATCCACAACGGTTTCGGTCTCCATCGTTTCGGCGAGGAGCTTACTGGCACGGAATACGCGCAGCGTTGGATCGACATGGCCAACGAGGCCGGCGTGGCTGTCCACTGCGGCGCAATGGTGCGTGCGATAGAATCGACCGGCGACGGGATAAAGACGATGGCGATTTCGCCGCGCGGAGGGCTTAAGATATACAAGTCCAAGTCGCTCGTCCTCGCAATGGGCTGCCGCGAGCGTCCTCGCGGTGCGCTGATGACGCCGGGGACGCGTCCCGCAGGCGTATATACCGCGGGAACGGTGCAACGGCTCGTGAACATGGACGGCATAATGCCCGGGCGGCGCGTCGTGATTCTCGGCTCCGGCGACATCGGCCTCATCATGGCGCGGCGTCTTACGTTCTCCGGCGCTAAGGTCCTTGCGTGCATCGAGATTATGAAGAAGAGCTCCGGCCTTGCGCGAAACGTTGCGCAGTGCTTGAACGACTACGGAATACCTCTTCTTCTCTCGCACACGGTGACGGATGTCGAGGGCGACGAGCACGTGACAGGCGTGAAGGTCTCGAAGGTTGACGACAAGCTCAAGCCAATACCGGGAACTGAGATGCACTTCGACTGCGACACGCTGGTCCTCTCGTGCGGACTCATCCCCGAGAACGAGCTGACTCGCGCCGCAGGCATCGAGATGGATCCCGCGACGCGAGGGCCGAAGGTCGATCCGAAGACGATGGCGACGAGCGTGCCCGGCATCTTTGCCGGCGGCAACGTCGTCCGCGTTTACGATCTCGTAGATTGGGTAAGCCGCGACAGCGAGATTGCGGGGCGTTCAGCCGCGCAGTTTGCCGCGTCGAGGCCGTGACAGGAAAGGTAGGTTTGGCATGTCCGAAAAGATCAAGATGGAAGAAGGGGTGCTGAAGGTTCCGGAGAATCCGGAGATCCCTTTTATCGAAGGTGACGGAACTGGACCTGACATCACGAAGGCGGCGATGGTCGTGTGGAACGCCGCGGTCGAGAAGGCGTACGGCGGCTCGCGCAAGATTGCATGGCGCGAAGTGCTCGCTGGCGAGAAGGCGTTCAAGGCCACGGGCGAGTGGCTGCCGCAGGCTACGCTGGACGCTTGCCGCGAAAACCTAGTCTCGATCAAGGGCCCTCTCACCACGCCCGTCGGCGGCGGCATACGCTCCATAAACGTCGCTATGAGGCAGGAGCTCGATCTCTACGTGTGCCTGCGGCCTGTCAGGTGGTTCAAGGGCGTGCCTTCCCCGGTGAAGCATCCTGAGCTTACGGACATGGTCATCTTCCGCGAGAACACGGAGGATATCTACGCCGGAATCGAGTGGATGAACGGAACGCCGGAGGTCGAAAAGGTCAAGAAGTTCCTTGTCGGCGAGATGGGCGTTAAGAAGATACGCTTCCCCGAGACGGCGTCCATCGGCATCAAGCCAGTGTCGCTTGAGGGAACGGAACGTCTCGTCAAGGCCGCGCTCGACTACGCTGTCGCGAACGACAGGAAGTCGGTGACGCTCGTTCACAAGGGGAACATCCAGAAGTTCACCGAGGGCGCGTTCCGCGACTGGGGCTACAAGCTTGCCCAGCGCGAGTACGGCGCGACGCTGATCGACAAGGGCCCGTGGTGCTCGTTCAGGAATCCGAAGACGGGTCGCGAGATCGTGGTGAAGGACTGCATCTGCGACGCGTTCCTCCAGCAGATACTGACGCGTCCCGCGGAATACGACGTCATTGCGACGCTGAACCTGAACGGCGACTACGTCTCCGACGCGCTCGCGGCTACGGTCGGCGGAATCGGCATTGCGCCTGGCGCGAACATCAATTACAAGACAGGCGTTGCCGTCTTCGAGGCGACCCACGGCACGGCTCCGAAGTATGCGGGGCTCGACAAGGTGAACCCCGGCTCGCTCATACTTTCCGGCGAGATGATGCTTCGCTACATGGGCTGGACGGAGGCTGCGGACAGGATAATCGCCGCGATGGACAAGGTGATCGCCGCGAAGACCGTGACGTACGACTTCGCCCGCCAGATGGAAGGCGCGAAGGAGCTCAAGTGCTCCGAGTTCGGCAACGCACTCGTCGAAGCAATGTAGGGCATGGCAATTTGCAATGCCGCAAGATGGTCGTTGTGTCAGACCGTAAAGCGGCAACACGGAACGAGGATAAGCCCGATCCCCCGACCGTGATACGAAACGAGGGCACGGAACAGGAAAAATGAAAAAACTCTATATGCCGCTTGCCGCGGCGACATTGGGAGGGGTGTTTGGTTGCGTATCGCCGCAAGTATCCCAACCACCAGTTGAGATACATCCCGACACCGAGCCGCTCAACACGGGCATTCAATCCGCGGACGTAAGAAGTCTGGCGTCAAAGATATGCCCTGAACTACTCGCGACACCGGAAATCGCCGAGGCCCCTGGCCCAGTGGTTGTAAAGGTCGCGCCATTCAAGAACACTAGCCGGTTCTTCATTGACTCCAGTATTTTCATGAAGAGGCTGCGGCTAGAGCTAAACCAGTTTGGAGGTGGCCGCGTTCGTTTCCAGTCCGAGAACGAGCGTGTTGCCAAGGCGAGCACACAGGTTCTGCGCCAGCGGCAAGAGGAGAAGGTGCGGGCGTATTTGAAAGACCTTGCGAAACGGATTGCCGCAAATCCACAGTTTACGAACAAGGACGGCTCGCCCGTAAAGATGGCCGTCGCACCTGTTCTCGGCGTAAACATCGTGAACATGAACGGCGACAGCTTTGCCGCGATGCTGCGAGCGGAGATTGCGATGGCGTCTAACGGGCGCATACAGTTCCTGATGCCTGGCGTGATGGAAGGCGCAGACTACTGGCTGACGGGACAGTTCATCCCGGAGTCGATGAAAAAGGAGGGCATTGTGAACCTCGCCAACTACATCGACATAATCGACGACCGTATCCGCACCGGCAAGCCGCTTGATACGGCAAGCATCATTGCCGAGGGCAGCTCTTCCTACAACGGCACTGCAACCGCCGTCGGCGCTACGGCGCAGGCTGGCACTTCGGCCGTTGTGTATGAGAAAGAACGCATGCTCTCGCAGATGCTGCATGACCCAGCCTTCCGCGAAAACCCGGACGTCAACAAGCACCTCGACATGATGATTGTACGCCCCAATGACAAGCTAACCGTGTTTGAGGACATGTTCCTGCTCGACATGAAGACGCCTGACGTATCTGGCAGGGCCAACTACATCCTGTCTGGTGAAATCAGCGGCATGAGCCAGCGGCGCGGAGGAGCCTCGTCCGATTATCTGCTTATCAGTGTTCAGCTGAACGATCCTGAGACGCAGGAAATCGTCTATGAGGGTGCGCACGAGGTGAAACGTCTTACGCAGACAGGCGTAGTGTATCGTTAAAGGAGGCGATGAAAATGAAAAAGAGTGCTAAAGCCTGTGTCGCGGCCATGGCCGCTATTGCGTCGGCAGTGTTCTGTGGATGTACGGCGGTCGATCCAGTTGACCGTGTCGATCCGGGGAAGTTGGCAATGGAGGGTACGATTGTGTTTACCCGTCCAGCTCGGTTCACGCCATGGTTCGGCAACTATTCCGTCAGCCAGTTCCTTGAAATAACCTACGAGCGCGCTTCGCGTAATTCAGCAGGGCAACTCGTTGTCGAAGTCGGCATCCGCAATCGTGGGCCGGTGTCTTGGACAAACTGGCATCGGCACGCGCCTGAACTGTTGAACATTGCTGCAACTTGCAATTTCTACGGCACACAGACTGGTGCGCTTGGAGGTCCGGTAATATACCAGACCAACAGGCGTACACTTGCCATAAGGAGGGGCGAGACGTTCTCTTACAAGGCGGTCTGCCCGGTCGAAGGCGCCAACGGCTACCAACTCGTCCTCGGGGACTGATACATGCGCATGCCTGCAAACATCATGTTTGCAATGGCATTGGCCATTGCTCTTTGCGGTTGCAAGACTGGCGAACTGGAGAGCAGGCTTGATGAAATGGAGCGTCGAGCATCCGTAGGAGATGTTAGTTTCCGTGCCGGGAACTATGCTGCTGCGGACTCGACCTTCAGAAGTTTGGCTGCCGAGCAGACTGTTAGCACTCCGCTCTACAGGTTGGATCGTGTTCCATGCCTCATCCTTTCAGGAAAAAAGGATGAGGCGCATCGCGAAATGCAAGAGCTCAGGGTTGAGTTCGAGGAACTGTACGACATAGAATCTGAGAAAAAAGCGCAGAGCAAGTGGCACGGAGAAGTCAATAAGGTGTTCAAGGGCAGTCCGCACGAAATGGGGCTGTTCTACACGCTCTTTGCGCTGTCATACGCCGAAAGAGGCGAGTACGAAGATGCATGGCGTTGTGTTCAGAATGGCCTACTGCACGACGCTGACGCAGAAAATGACAAGTATCGGTCCGACGATGCGCTTCTCCTGTATCTTGGTTCCGTATTCGCCGACAAGATTGGCGAAACCGATGCCGTCGCACAATGCCGCAGTAGGCTGAAAGAGGCACTCGCAGCCCGTAATGTGTCGGAGGCGGACGTCGTAAAGTATAAGAATTCGGCATATGCCGCATTGCTTGACGAAAACGCCCCTAAGCCCAATGCGTTTATTGTGTTTTGGACGGGGACTCCGCCTCAATACGGGCGAAAAGGAAAGTATGGCGAGATTCGCACTACGCTCAAAGGTGCAGAAAGTTCGGCAGATTTCATGACCTTGTCCGTTGACGGCGGGCAGGAGGCTATTGTGCCACAAAAGCTCGGGGACATCAACTTCCAGGCGACCACGCGCGGGGGTCGCTTAATGGACAACATCCTTGCGAGCAAGGCAGACTTTAAACAGGACATGAAGAACTTCCAGGAGGTGTCGTTAGGGCTAAGCGGAATCTGCTTTACTGCCGCTGCCGCCACATTCGACACGAGCAAGGAGATGCTGATCGTGAGCGGAAGCCTCGCGGCGGCCGGAGTTGCGTTTCTTGTGCTGGACGGAGTTTTCTACAGTTTCTACGACAAGACCGACCCTCGTGCCGACATAAGGGCGTGGAAAACCATTCCCGGCCAGTTGAACGTCATGCCGCTGTACTTGCCGAAGGGGAAGCACAATCTTACGGCGAGAGGATATGTCGGCGGTGATGCGCTTTCGAGATGCGACTTTTCCCTGGAAATCTCCGGCGAAGATCGAATGAGCGTCTTTCATATCACAAACATGAGCGATGCCACGTTGACGAAGGCGGAGCAACTTTGCAATAAAACCGCTGACGCCGGAAATGCAAACGCGCCGAAGGACGTCGTGCTGTCCCATCCAGAGATTGGCGACAATTGGGACACGTCCACGTGGTATGCGGTGTGCGGAACCGATCCCTCGGCAGGACGGTTTAAGTTGAAGCATCCCCGCATGCCATTCCCGCTTTGGAAAGCGCTGATACGCCACAAGTATCTGAAGCACTGGTCGGCGGCAAATGCCGTGGCTGGCAATTGCCCGGTACGCCCTGACATCGTTCTGTCCTATACCGGTTCTTATTGGATGTTGAACAAATTGCCAGATGGAACAGGTGTACTAGATACGCGTGTTGCCGTTGCAGTTCGCGGTGCCGGCGATTGCGACCCCAAATGTGAATTTCAGTCCGGCCCCGTCAAGTTCTTCTATGCGTGGAGCCGCCAGGCAACGCAAAAGGTTGCCATAAATGCCATTACCAAAGAAGAGAAGGAGGCGGGCGTCAATGCGGCGCTTGACAACCTTTTCAATGTCAGGGATTTCCGTGAGGCGTTGTTGCCTTATGGAATGTCAAAACAGACAACACACAAGGAGTAAGACATGAAAAGACTAATGCCCATTGCAATGCTTGTCATTGCCACTACCTTCACGGGGTGTGTGACGTACATCAATGAATGGAAACCTGAAAAGGTCGGGCAGTGCAAGGTCACGCGTTCCGACATAAATAGTCAAATTGCAACCAGGCATAAGTATCGCATTCAGTCCATTTCTGTGGACGGTGCGGATTTTGGAAAGTTCTTGTATGAAGCCGAAGATGTCGCCAAGTTCATGCCCGGGGTGTTTTCGGCCGATTCGGATGCAATACCGATTACGCTTGCTCAGCACAAGTCAACGTTCAGCAGCTTTGGTGCATTCACGGTGCTTGGGTACCATTCTTTGACAACACACATGCCGTACACGCTTACCGTTCACACGGACCCTGTGCAGACAATTCCTCTATCTCAGTCGATGACGGTGTCGATGCGCATGATAATCCTGTCCTTGTTCCCGTTCTCGGATTCTTCGGACACGCCGTATTTTCATAAGGGATGGATGGAAAGCCCGGAGAACATGCCGCAGGGGAAGACGTCGTCTGCCATTGCGAAGTCGCATGTGGTTGGCATTGCTCTGGCGCTGAAGCAGCTTGAGGACAAGGGACTGATTCAGTGATTGAACCAGCTGCAATAAGAAAGTGTTTGCACGCCCTGTGCCTTTTGTTGGCGGCAGGGTGTGCATCAATAGTTAGCAAGTCAGATTACGATGTTGCAGTTGATTGCAATTCTCCCGGCTTCACGGTAAACATTTACAAGGACGATGAGCTTGTCACTTCTACTGTGGCGCCTTCCGTAGTTACGCTTTCGTCAAGGGGTGGATACTTTATCCCGGCGTCATACCGCTTTAAGTTTGAGAAGGAAGGGTTTTCGGCAGAAGAAGTAGAGCTTGATGCGTCATTTGACTGGTGGTATATGGGGAATATCTTGTTTGGTGAACTTATTGGAGCTCTGATCGTCGATCCCCTGACAGGCGCAATGTGGAAGTTTGAAGAAGATGCTTCGGTGTTTGCGTGGGTTCGGGCAAATGAGCAGAAGCCTGGTCGGCCAATGCCCAGGCAGCCGGAGACAAGAGCGGAATCAGTTCCGATCATTGCCAATCCGTTGGAACATCCAACTGGCGTTGCGTCGAATAGTCCACCTCAAGTGATTGAGATTGAGTCAATCACGCTTTGAGGGTCTCGCGCGGGGTCTGGCCCCAACGTGTCGTTCAGCTTGGTACGACGCCTGCGCGGTAGTCTCGCATGGAAATGCCAAAACGCTTTTTGAAGAGCGTCTTGGGAGGCGTCGGGTTTTCCCATCCGCATTCCCTGGTGATTTCGGAGATCGGGTCGTTCGTCTGCCTGAGTCGGCGCTTTACCTCTTCTAGGCGCACCCGCAGCATTGCCTCGTAGACGCTCTCGTTCTGCAGATCCCTGAAGCGGAGTTCGAGAAGGGAACGGGAAACCTTGAAGCGGCGTGCGACATCTTCGACGCCGATTCCGTTAACTGCCTCGTGGTTGATGTATGCGAGAACCTTCTGGACGAGCTTTCCCGCTTCGGACTGTGCAACCGTCGATTCACGGTGTATGATCGATCGGATGCCAACTCTGACCGTGCGCTTGCTTGCCGGAATCGTTCCGCCGGACATCATTCGCTCTAGCAGTTCCGCCGCGAGCCTGCCCTCTCCAATGAAGTCTGGCTGGATGCTGGAAAGTTTTGGCTCGGTGTTTTCGCATAGAAGGGGATCGTTGTTGACTCCGAGAATTCCAACTTCCGCAGGAACTTTGATTCCAGTTTCGCGGCAGATGTCCAGGATTTCAAACGCCCTGTCGTCGCAGGCTGCCAGTATTCCACAAGGCTTTGGCAGGGCGTTGAGCCATTCGATCACCGTGGTCTTGTCTTCGACCTTGTCGCTGTAGTGCTCGACGTCCATCATCCGTCCGACGAATCCTGCTTTGTCGAGCGCATCGCGGAATGAGTTGCCGCGCTCTCGGCTCCATTCTTCATTCGTGCGGTATCCGGCGTAGCCGTAGCTTTTGTAGATGCCCTGCTTTAGCAGCGCATGCGCGGCCTCGCGTCCCACTGCCGCGGAGTCGCTTTTGACGAATGCGACGTTTCGCTTGCGCAGCTCGATGCCTCCGCCTGATACATTCATGACGACAGTCGGTGCATCGGTTGCAGCGAGCGCCGCGAGCGCGTCATCGGCGCCAGGAATGCCTACGATAAAGCCGTCGGTGCCGCGATCTAGCTCATGTTGCACCGTTTCCGCGGTGAACTCGTGCTTGGCGCGGTAGATTATGAGCTGCCAGCGGCGTCCAGCGCTAAGGTGCTCAAAGATGCCGTTCAGCTTGTCCTGGCCCGCTATGCCGGCCATGCGTAGTGCGACTACGACTCGGCGAGGAGCGATTGAAGACGCGGTGACATGTCGTTTCTTTAGCATCATGCGGACATTATACCAAAAATGCGTTGCTTTGATGTAGGCAAGTTGTAGGCAACTGATAGGCAACTGTCGATAGTTCGTATGCCGAGAGGTCGTTTTTTTCTGATATAATCTTGCACATGAACGATTTTAAGACACCGCCAAGTAGCGCAGAAGCGGAAAGAGCCGTCCTCGGCTCGATACTGATAGACACGACCAGCCGATCAGGCGACAGGGTCATGGATCTTTGCCTTGTCGAAGGAGTGACGGAAGATTCCTTTTTCGATCCGCGCAACCGTGCGATATACGCGACGATGCTCGCGATGAACAGAACGGCGAAGCCGCTTGATCCACTAACGCTTTCCGAAGAGATGAAGTCTTCTGGAAAACTGGAGGCGGTAGGCGGAGCCGGCTATCTCCAGAGCGTGCTCGACCAGGTTCCTACGGCGGCGCACGCCGAGCACTACATTTCAATTGTTCGCGAAAAGGAACTTAGGCGCACGCTGATCGAGCGATCTTCCAAGGTGATAGAGAAGTGCTATGACGAGAGGGAGTATCCGGATCCGAAGGTGGTTTTAGGAGAAGCCGAAAAATCGTTTCTCGAGATAGATTCCGGCGCTTCCGAGACTTCGGACTGGGGAACGGCGGTTGAGGAAAGTTTCAGGCGGATAGACAGGATGTTCGATTCCGGCGGGAAGGAGATGGAGGGCCTCTCCACGGGCCTCACGCATCTCGACGAGAAGATTCAGGGGTTGAAGCCCGCTGAAATGATCGTAATCGCGGCGCGTCCTTCCGTTGGAAAGACGTCGCTTGCGATGAACATAGCCGAGAGCTGCGCATTGGGTCAGATGCTGACATTGAAGAACGGAATGTACCCGCCTGTTCCGACGGACGGCGGCAAGCGACATCCGGTTGCGATATTCTCTCTCGAAATGCCGATACAGGCGCTGACGAAGCGCATGGTTGCGGGGCGCGCACACGTGAACATGTGGCGCGTAAACCGCAACCTCGTGCCGAAGTCGGAGCGTGCAATGCTGACGGGCAACCTCGTCGCGTCGGCTGGTTCGCTCAAGGACGCTCCGCTTTTTGTCGATGACACGGCGGCATTGGACGTAATGGATCTTCGCGCTCGCGCCAGGCGAATGAAAAAGCGCTATGGAATAGAGCTTATCGTGATAGACTACCTCCAGCTTTGCACATGCCGAGAGGCGTCGCGCCATGGCAGTCGCCAGATCGAGGTGTCGATGATCTCCCAGCAGATAAAGGCGATGGCCAAGGAGCTCAACATACCCGTCATCGTGCTGTCGCAGCTTTCTCGTGCCAACGAGCAGCGCGGCGACAAGCTTGAGAAGCCGAAGCTTTCGGACCTCCGAGATTCTGGCGCAATCGAACAGGATGCCGACGTCGTCTTCCTGCTGCGTCGTCCGTCGCGCAACGCGAACGATCCGGAGAGCGGCGACCCGAATCTCGCAATAATAGATGTTGCGAAAAACAGAAACGGCGAAATCGGCGAGGTTAGGGTCAACTTCCTGCGCGAGTACACGCGCTTCGAGGATCGTCCCCTGGATGCGACAGGCCAGGCGGCCGAGGCGTGGGAGAAAGAGTCGCCTACGCGCTCCGATTCGACATACTCCCAGGAAAAGTTCATGTCTTGAAAGCTTGAGTATGGATTTTCAGGAGTATGACATACATGCGCGTGGCACGACGGTTGACGACGCACTTGCGCAACTGGAGCGGATCGTGTCTGCATCGCGCGGCGGCGGTCCGTCGGTCTTTGCGGTAATAACTGGCTACGGATCGTCAGGCGGCACGTCTATGATCAAGTCGGCCGTGATTGCCGCGTGTCGGCGCTACCTCCGCCAAAGGCACATCAAGGGCTTTCTCGACGGGGAGTATGCAGGCGACATCTTCTCGCCGCAGTACCAGTCGTTTCCAGCGGCCAATCGCATACCCGTCTCGTACAAGCGCTCCCCCAACCCCGGCCTCGTCTTCATCTGCACACGCGCATAACCGCCGCGCTTGAACCAAAATGTGACGCTTTGGTATAATTCACAAGCATAATCCAAACATGGCAGTTCCTGTTACATCTGTGTCGCTCTTAAAGGTTCTTGGCGAGGACGCGCAGTCCCCGCGATGGACGGAGTTCGCGAAGAAATACGCATCGACAATCGACGGCTTCCTCTTCAAGTATTTCCCGACTGTCGATGCCGCTGAGGTCGTTAACGACACACTTCTCGCGCTTGTCGAAAAACTGCCGCTTTACGAATCCGACCCCGACGCAAACGGACATTTCAGGAACTATCTTATCGGCATAGTTCGGTTCAAGGCAATAGAGCAGCTGAAGAAGCGCAGCCGCGACGCCGCGCACAAAGAGGTGCTCGAGTCAAAGGCGAAGTTTGAATGGGAGTACGAAAAGCAGTCGTACAACGCCGACCTGCGCAACTGGCAGCGTGAGGCGTATGAGGCCGCACTTGCGCAGTTCATGGCGGACAAGAGCATATCCCCACGTGACAAGGAGACATTCAAGAGGGTCGCCTTGAGGGGAGAGTCACCTGAATCCGTCGCCGAGGTTTTCAGCATCAAGCGCAACTACGTCGATCAGATCAAGGCTCGCATGACTGCCAAGCTCAAAGAATTGGCGCTTAAATACGCTGACGTCTGCAAGGAATAGCAGACGGCATGTAAGAAACTCGCGGCTGGCGGACAGTAACGTTTGGATGGAGGTGTCACCGACGGCGCTTCCGTACGTTTCTTAAGTTGGAAAACAAGAGGAGTAAGACATGGCTGAGAAAGGCAAAAAGAAACATCGGATTGGCAAGTGGATAGCATGCTTGGTGCTTGTCATTAT
>Ga0310696_10003521_pt1 | contig 19504 bp, 8 predicted proteins | sample AusTroGonzalo_MG_4_FD_203885 | JGI IMG/M metagenome (GOLD analysis project Ga0310696, IMG submission 203885) | Bovine rumen microbial communities from tropical cattle in Woodstock, Queensland, Australia - Gonzalo_02 (v2) (version 2) | ecosystem: Host-associated > Mammals > Digestive system >... | reverse complement strand
CATTATGTCCCTACCGGTTCAGTTAACTGGCGGCTATGCTGAGGTTCCCGTTGAACAACTGCCAACAGGCGTCTTCATCGCCACCGTCACAGACCGTCAGGGTCACAAGGCTACATGTAAGTTCATCAAGCAGTAACAATAACCCTGCCTTATTGCGCAATAAGGCAGGGTTATTTCCAAATAAGGTTAGGTTATTGTCGAATAAAGGCAGGTTATCTGATGATAACCTTCTTGCCGCCTTTGGTGATGTACAAACCTGGCTTCAGGCTGCTCTCACCATTTACACGACGACCCAAGAGGTCATAGAAGATGACATCCTCAGAACCTTCATCTTCCCATTCGATGGAATGGATGCCTGCGCTGACCAGCGTACGATGACGTAAGGCAGAGCGCACAGCATACCAGGCCGGTTTCCTTCCAATGCTTGCAGTATAAAGCAGCGGATTGGAAGACTCACGCCAACTGTTATTGTCCTTCAGACCCCAGATTACCATATTAGGACAGTTATCGTTGTTCAGTACAATATCCGTGATGACACGATAATCATGAGCCTGCGCTTCCAGATTCTGTGCAGAAGTATTGGGAACACCCATATCCAACTCAGTAATGATACACTTCAGGCCAGCCTCGGCAAAACGACGGATGGTTGCATCGAGTCTCACACTGTCCACATCCCCTATGGAGAAATGGCACTGCAGACCTACGCCATCGATGGGTATGCCAGATTTCTTCAGGCGCATAGCCAGATTATAGAAAGCAGCAGTTTTGGCCTTGTCGCTCAACTCCACACCATAGTCGTTGAGATAGAGCACAGCATCCGGATCGGCCTGATGAGCCCAAACAAAAGCAGAGTCGATAAATTCCTCGCCTACGGCCTGTGTCCACATACTGTTCTTACGTAAAGTATAACCTTCCGTATTGGAACGGACAATCGACTGGTCATCGTCAAGACACTCGTTCACAACGTCCCACTCGGCCACCTTGCCCTTATAGTGAGTCACCACTTTCTCAATATGGTTCTTCAGAATCTGCAAGGCCTCTTCACGGGTCCAGTTCTTGTCATTCTTCTTGCCGTCGCTACTCACCCATCCAGGCAGTTGGGAATGCCAAGCCAGACAATGACCACGCAGGCGCATCTCATGGTTCTGTGCAAACTTGACGAGATTGTCAGCACTGCCATAACTGAAACTGTTACGCGACGGCTCCAGGGCATCCCACTTCATCTCGTTCTCTGCCACCAGCATATTGAACTGAGCACCGACCTCCTTTGTTTCACCGAGATTGGCATTGTTCAGGTCGTTCTTCCACATAGAGATAGCAGTTCCGATATACTTGCCGTTTTGGGCAGCATAGTCCCTCAGCGGTGTCTGATCAGCGGCATCATCAATACCGTCCTCATAGAGGGCTCCTATGGTGCTTTCCGGAATCTCAGGCTTTGGCGTATCCGGATACTCCATCTTGTCATACGATACCAAACGGAGCACAAACACGATACCGCCATTCTCTTCACGTTCTACAACCTCCCAGGTATATTGGTCAGCCTTGACATCAAAATGCCAGTCACCCTTCAGGGATGACTTGCCCTTAGCCGTCAGTACCTTGAACTCGTCACCGACCATGACATTGGCGTTCTCGCTCAGGACCACTTGGATAACAGGCATCTGATTGCTTTCATCGAAGTCCTGAGTGATATTATAGTACTTCACGTCACCATCAACAGACAACTGATCATAGGCAGAGCCTATACGGAAACGCAGTGTAGATGCGGGATGAACGATGAGATGAGCCGCTTTGTCTGCCGCATAGTTCTTTAACGTCAGCAAACCCGCCTCATCAGCACCCGGCTGAATGGTTCCGTAGTTGTTCACTGTGCCGCCGATACTACCCGTTCCACCAAGAATACCATCTTTAAAGACATGGACAACCGCATCATCGGCACTTGGCTTTGCACCTGTAGCCCCCGGCAACTTATTGGCTTCAGCCTCGGCACGGTCGTTCATCACCAGCACTTTACCGTCCAAGATACGAAGACCACCACTCAGGTAGTTCTCGTTGCCTGTAATAGTATAGGTTCCTGTTCCTTCTTTGATGATACTCAACAGCGTATTGTCATCATACCCAGACGGTGCAATGGTACCCGCTAAGGTCGCATCGGTATTCAGACCGCCCAGAAGATAATAGACAGAGCGCCCCTTCTTCAAATAGCCCATCATCATAGAACCTGCCTCCGTCTGCAATTCGCCAATTTGATAACCGGAGCCGGCCGTGTTTGACTCGCCACAGATGGTGGCACCCTCATGCAAGGTGACACGGTTGTTCGCCATCGACGGATTCACCCTCTTCAACTTGAAATCTTCGGGAATCGTCTCCGGTGAGGATGCCTTACCTCCGAAGGCGATGACCACGCCATAGAAACCTGCCGAAGGAGAATTCTCCTGGAAAGGATAGATATGGATGTCGCCCGTATAGTTCGTCCAATCAGGCCAAGTCTTTCCACCGGCCGTGCCTAAATAACAACGTTCACCTCCGGCATAAAGGTTTAGCCTTCCACTGCCTTTGATCGTTGAACTAAATAAGACATAGCGGCCCATCATCACATTCACGATATTCGTATCTGGCAATGTGATAGACTTCTTATACTCTATATAGTCCTGGTCGGTGTTGTCGCCACTGATATCTATTGTCTTTTCCTCTGCGGCTGCTGACAGGCCCAACAAACATAAAGCCAATAATACTATTTTTCTCATATTTCTTCTTTATCTTAGGAAAAACGGTCCGGACTTTCTCAAGCCCGGACCCCAAAACAATGTAAAGTTCTAATATTGTCCACCCAAAGGCGGGCAATGGGTTATTAACTTTCCACTCAAATCATTGTTCCCAATTACTGTCCTGTATAGACGGGAGCAAATTCTTCTATGACAACACCACTACGCTGCCATACCATCTTCTCGTGGGTAGCATCCTTCTGTATGGCATTACCTGCGTCATCTACACCAAAGTCAATGGTGTAGTTCAGTTCCATACCGTCACGATCCTTGTTACCCCAGGCCTTCTTTTCGGTATTGTCACCCCAAGAGCCTGTACCAGATGCTGTAATACCCTCTGTCAGAGAGGTAATCGTACAGTTCTCGCTACCGTCGAAGGTCAGCAGAAGGTCAACATTGAAGACACGCTGTTCTTCATTAAAGACCTCGTTACCCTCTTCGTCCAATTCCGGCTGACCTTCTTCATCAAACGCCTGTGCCATATAACTTCTGGTACGAGTAACTGTGTAAATACAACTGTTCTCGCTCTTTGTTTTTACCTGAACGGTACTTGCCTTCTCGATGTCAGCAGTAGAAGTGGTGCCGTTGGTAAGCCACCAGCCCGAATATTTGTTCTGGAACTTCACGCAATAAAGTACATAGTCTTTCGGCTGAACATTCCACAACAGATCATTGCAACGAGCTGGATTCGGTGTTTCCTCAGCCAGTTCGCCTGTCAGGATCTTACCGAAACCTGTCTGGCTCATCATAACCAAAGGAATCACATACGTGTTCTTGACGGCATCGGGATCATTGAAGAAGTCCTGCGTCAACTGTACCTCTGTTGCACCGTTCATCGTACCATTGAAAGAAAGGGTGGTGGTAGAGAGGGTGTAGAAGTTAGAGGGCATCACCTTTACAGGAGTGCCGTCCTCAAAGGTCAGGTTATTCACCAGACTCTCATCGACAGCGACCTGGACAGAACCATTGGAACCATTATATGAACCACCGAAGGTCGCCATAATCTGGCACTTCTTGGCATGGTCGTACGTAAGGTCGTATTCATCATCACCCAGCACGATGGTACGAACCGGATACTGATAGGGGAAATAGACTGTCGTACCATTTTCGTAGTCAGGGAAATCGATGTCACCGTTCTTACATGACCAGAATGCGCAGACAAGACTAATTCCGCAGATGAATGTTAAAATATTACGTTTCATAATCATCATTTCTTTTTTACATTGTTTCATTACTTCCAACCATCATTCTGAAGAAGGTTGCTCCATTTCAATATCTCACTATAAGGAATCGGTCCATAGACCATATAGTCCTGATAGGCACGTGGCTCATCCGGCAGAGTGAACACCTCGAAAGAACCGGCTTCTGTGGCACCCTTTTCGTCAGTCTGAGTGATTTTCATACCCTTGATAGCCTCATTGAGTTTGCTCATCTCATTCCAACGGCGGAGATCCCAGAAGCGATGGTTCTCAAAGCAGAGTTCCAGACGACGCTCATTGTGGATGAGTTCACGCATCTTATCCTTGGAAGCGGCACACTCCTCCAGATACGGGTCACTATCGACACCTACACCAGCACGCTGGCGAAGAGCCTTGATGACATCGTATGCAGAGTAATTGGCGCCACCAACGGCGGTCTTAGGACCTGAAGCCTCATTGGCAGCCTCAGCATAGTCGAGGAAAATCTCCGTATAACGGATACGGGCACCGAAATGCTTCTTATCAGCATTTGACGCATTCAAGTTCAGATCGCTACGGAGCAATTTACGCAGGTAGTAACCTGTTCTGGTTGACAAACCAGACTCACGGTCAAGACCGTCGCTGTTCTTCTCATTATTCTGGGCAGTACTGATCTTCTGACCACGAGCACCCATCTTGCCATTGTGAACCAAGATGTAACTCGTCAGACGCGGGTCACGGTTCTCGTATGGATTATCCACATCATAGCCACTGTTGGGGGCTGTGATAGGCAGACCATTGGCCATCGGGAAGGCATCCACCAGGTTCTGTGTCGGATTGACACGACCACTACCATAGAGTGAGGGAGGATAGTTACTGGACTCATATGAAGAACTCATACCCACGACACCACGCCAGCAGATTTCCTGAGGATCCGGATCGGTGAAGCCAAAGTTGTCGATCCATTTACCAGTATTATCAAACCAATGCCATCCTTCTGGATCCATACCTCCCAGACCACCGACATTATTCAGAGAGAGCACAGCATACCTAGCAGCATCCTCCCACGACATAGCATTAGCAGAAGAATAGGCAGGAGAAGCAGCAAAGAGGGCTACCTGAGCCTTGAAAGCGGCAATCATCTTACCGTCAATCTTACCACGCTGCATATCGCCGAAAGCACGATTATATTCTGAGTCTTTTCCACCCATCTGTGCATACTTGGCAGGAACGGCACCTGTAATGTCACCATACTCCATCGGCAAGTATTTCAGAGCCTCATCGAAGTCAGAGATAATCTGGTCGATACAGTCCTTGAAAGAGTCACGGCCTTTGTTAAAATCAGAAGAACCGTCTTCAGAAGAGGTATGAATGGGTACACCCATCAATTCACCGTTCACCTTGCCCGCATGAGCACGAAGCAGGTAGAAGAATTGCAGACCGCGAATAGCGTAGGCCTGGCCTTTATACAAATCATTATGCATCTGTTTCAAGGCCTCAGAAGAGTAGTCCCACTCCACCTGGTCACAGTTCTCAAGGAACAAGTTACAATACTGGATGGCGTGATAACGTGTGTTCCACTGGCTCACCGGGTCATTATCTGACTTCCATGCACCAGAAGCCATCCTCTTGTAAGTGTTGTCGTAGTCGTTAGAGACTGCATTGTCGGTACCTAAATCCGTCATGTTCGTGGGATTCTCTTCGTATGGCAACACCAGGAAGGCATTGTCAATAATACCACGCGCAAACTGCGGATCACTGTACATGTCAGTGATATCATGGTTATTCTCAATAGCCGGCTCGAAAAGGTCATCACAAGCCGTGAATGCCACTGCGGCTGTACCGAGAAGAATAATATTCTTAAGTTTCATATCTGTAATCCTTTATCAATTTAGAAAGATACTTTTGCACCAAGGTTGTAGAAACGAGCCTGCGGCGCTTCACCGACATTCATTTCCAGCAACTCACGTTCTTTAGCAATCGTCAGCAGACTGTTGCCGCTCACATAGAGAGAGAGACCCTTGACGATGCCGTTGCCGATAATGGTCTTCGGGAAATCGTAGGTCAACTGTACCTTGGCAAGGTCGAAACGAGAGGTAGAGTACATCCAGAAGTCTGATGTCTGACGATTATTGGCTGCATTAGAAGTCGTCAGACGAGGATACTTGGCAGTAGCGGCTGTCTCAGGTGTCCATGCGTCACGTACCACAGCAGAATACTTGTCGTTACCAGAAATCCACCAGTAACTATTGTTCTTGATACCATGACCGCCGAAGCCGCCGATACCCAGCAGGAAGAGCGTGAAGTTCTTATACTTGAAGGTCAGGTTCACACCTAAAGTAGTAGGAGCTCCATACCAACCGCCTTTTGCTAAGTTCACCTGGTCCTTACTATCGATAATACCGTCACCATTCTGATCCTTATACTTCAGATCACCGGGCTTAATAGTTCCACCGAGAGCAGGCTGGGGAAGACTTGCAGACAATTTGCCATCTTCAAATTCAGACTCCTGATAGAATCCCAGGCACTCATAGCCCCAGATAGCATCCAGAGGCTGGTCCTGACGATACTGATAGGCATACTCATACTGATCATCGTCACGCTTCGTAGCCTTCGTGGTGTAATAAGTCAGATTTGCACCCAACTCCATACCAAAGTCACCAAAGTCCTTCTTATACTTCACAGCCACATCGAAGCCTGAACGGCTATCCTTGTTGTAATTCAGATATGAGAGGAATGAGGACTCAGGCCAATAGACTCTGAAGTAACTCGGCATCTGATTGGCAGCAGTAATAATACCACCATCCATCTCACTCTTGAAGAACGAAGCATCGATTGACAAAGCACGCTTCATCAGTTCAGCATGGAGGCTAGCCGAAATCTCCTTGCGCTTAATATATGTAAGACCATCGTTACCACCTTGCGTAGATTGTGTGGTATTGAAACCTGTCATACCATTCCAGTCATACCACGCACCACCGCTGTTATAACGTCCCTGATACATATAGTAATTATCAATATCAAGGTCAGTATTCAAAACGCTGTAACTGCCACTCAGTGTCAGTTCGTCAAACACACTACCTTCCATAAAGGCCTCCCGAGCAATGTTCCATCCGATGGTACCGGAAGGAGAGAAGCCGGCACGCTTACCTTCTGGCAACTTGGCCGACCAAGGCGTAGCGAAAGCAAACTCTGCATAATACTTATGATCGTAGTTGTAAGACAAGTCGAAGCCGAGGTTGGCATTACTAATCTTATGATATTGTCCTGACTTAGTCTGCTGGAAACCATTGGCAACCACCATCGCGCTGACATTATGCTTCTCGGCAAATGTACGGTTATAGTCGAAATGCGCATTGAAGGTAATCATCTGGTTATCAGTAGCACCACTGACTGTCTGCATACCCGTCTTCTGGTCCACCTTCTCTCGGTTGTCCAGATAAGTAATCTGGTTCGCATCATTCCAAGTCGGCGTAAATGTTGCATACGTGTTATTGTATGCTGTCGTATAACTAGTCTGGTAGTCAACAGCAATCAGCGTATGGAAACTCAGACCCTTCAGCACAGAACTGAGATCAATATTCACACCTGCATCAAACTGGAACTGACGGCTTGTCCATGTATTCTTACCTGCAGCATAATAGTCGGCAAAAATATTGGTTTGGTCTGACTGGGTACCTGCAAGGAATTTGTCACCAATGATATGTGTAGAAGACGACAAGGCAATCATCGGCTGTTCGGAAGTCGGATCAATATAGGACATCGGAATCAGCGGAGCAATACGGTTCGGACGCCAACTTGCTGCTGCCTCCCAGTAACTACCACCATTGGCAGAACGGGCATTGTAATAGGTAGCATTGGCATTCACATACGCCTTGATATAGTTGTTGATACGAACATCCACATTACCACGTACATTGAAACGGTCGGTGTAGTTATTCTCGGCTTCACCAAACTTAAAATAGTCACCAAAGCGATAGTAACTTACGTTCGAATAGAACTTGGCACGATCGTTACCGCCCTCAATCTCTACACTGGCATCCGTACGGTTATAAGCCTTCTTGATATACTCCGAAGAATAGAAATCTACATCAGCATAGCGATAAGGATTGATACCACTGGCATAATTCTGGATGTCCTGATCCGTATAAAGAGGATTCTTACCGTCATTTGCAAGCGCCTGATTATAGTATTTCATATACTCAGCAGAACCCAAATACTCAGGAGTAGATTTGGAAACATTCCATCCAGTATTAACACGGACATCCACATTCAGTCCGTCAGTCACGCGGCCACGTTTGGTCGTAATCAGAATCACACCCTTAGCGGCACGGCTGCCATAAAGAACCACGGCCTGCGCTCCTTTCAGGAACGTAATCTCCTCTATTTCAGAAGGCAGGACATTATTTGCCTCACGAGGCACACCATCAATCAGAACCAACTGATCAGTAAAACCCCACATACCTGCACCATTATAACCGGCCACATAACCTTGCATGTTATCCAGACTGTAGGTATTGTAGTTCTTATCCATCAGATCCCTGTAGTTTAGGCTGGAGACACCGCCCAAGATGTCTTCCTTGGCAACCTTGCGGAATGCCACGTTAACCTGGGTCGTGTCCGTCGCGTCAATCTGTGCCTCGACGGGCGTTGCAGCCGACAAAGCAAAGAGAACTGACAGTACGATATATTTATTATGTTTCATATCTTTTACTTTTTTACCTTTTTAATATTATACCCTTAAAGGTTACCATCCCGGATTCTGCTTAAATTCCCCAGAGAGATAAACATCTTTCTCCTTAAACGGCAGCAGATAATGCTTAACAGCAAGGTTACGCTTAACGATAACCGTTTCGCCCCAGCCAGTTACTCTTGCATCACGGGGATCATCCTTCGTATAATCGAAACCTTCCTCAGGATCACGATAGAACTCCTGACGAGTCTTGATATTATAGGGATACTCGGTAAGGAGCAGCCAACGCTGCAAATCCTGCCAACGGAAGCCCTCAAAGGCCAACTCACAGGCACGCTCACGACGAACCTCGTCGATGAACTTCTTCTGATCGCCTATAAACTGGGCTGCCACATGGCCTGCACCGACACGGTCACGGAGTTCATTAATTGCATCCTCTGCAGTCAGCGAACAATTAGAGGAATAAGAAGCACCGCCTGCGGCTGCACATGCCTCAGCATAGAGCAGATAGATATCGGCTAAACGCATATAAGGAAGATAGCAACTCAAGGCACCACCCCAGTTATACATACCATCGTACTTGTTACACTGGTGGGGAACCAACTTCTGGCAGAAATAGCCTGTACGGCTACCATCGGCACTACGACGGGGATCACCTGTCGGAACCATGTTACCACCCGTAAACAATTGTAAGTACTGGAAGTCCTTATCCACTTCCTCAGGGGTCGTGTTCAGGAACTTGAATCCGTCGAACATAATATCGTGATAGAAACGCGGGTCACGATCCTTGTAAGGATGGGTTGGATCGAAACCTGACTCAGGATTCAGCGAACCGTCAGCCAGCACGATAGGCTCACCGTTAGCCATTCCGTAGGCATAGGTCACATAGTTGGCAGTCGGCATGTGAATCACAGCATCGTGCTCCACAAGGTTGTTCACCTTCGGACCCCACAACTTGGCGAAGTTCCAGTTAGAACTGTTCGTCGGGGTACCAGGACCGCGCATCACAGCCTCAATACTGCCAGGAACCTTCCAGCCTTGACCTGTGGTACGGAAGATATCAGAGAAATTGCTTGCCGAACCCGACTCAGCCACATGGTTATATATATCTGAATAGCTAAACTCAGCCAATCCGTATGGCGTAACACTGTCCTGAACGAAAGTCAGGGCCTCACCCAAAGCAGCGGCAGCCTGAGCAGCCAAAGCAGTGTCATACTTATAGGTCGCGCCACTGGCCAAGCCACCCGTCTGGGCACCCAGATTGTTCAGCGGAGATGCAGCCCAGAGCAACACCTTACCTAAATACGCGAGCGCGCATACCTTAGTAATACGAATATCGTTCTTACCGAGTGTCCTGGCACCTACTTCTGTGTCATCCCAGTTGTTAGGCAGCAGATCGGCAGCTGCACGATAGTCGGCAGCACATTTCTCTGCACACTCCTTGAATGACAGACGGGCTTCTTTCAGTTCGTCGTCGTATTTGAACACCTTATCAATATAAGGCAGACCGCCGAACCATTCCATCTGCTGATGATGCCACCAGGCACGGAAGAAAAGCAACTGACCTTTGATAACGTCTTTTTCTTCCTGTGTTGCATCCACCAACTTATCCAGATTCTCCAAACCGATATTGGCCTTGCGCACACAATACCAAGCATGGCCAGCCAGAGAATGGTCAAACGTAGCAGTAGAAGAGGGGTTCGAACCAGGACGATTCAGCCAACTCTGCTGTCCACCCTTATCAGCCTCGTCATACCAATGACGATAGTCGCCCAAGTCAAAGTGGGCAGTTACATGGGTATCACCGATACCGGTGTTCATGATCTCATCATCACCCCAGTTAAAGGTGGTACACCAGTAGCACGATTCCTTATTGGGTATGCAATTGTAAATCTCCTCCACAAAACCCTGGAAGTTTGTGAAGTTCACAAAGGCTGTTTCTTCTCCTACCGTAGAGTCAGGCGATTTGTCCAGATAGTCTGAACAAGAAGTCATTCCCAATGAGAGCAATAAGGCAGCAATACCCAGTATGATATTTTGATTAATAAACTTTTTCATTGCTTTCTCTGTTTTAAAGATTGAACTTAATACCGAAGTTGATACGTCTCATGGTAGGATAAGCACCGTTACCGGCATTACCATTAGCGGCGAAGTTCGACTCACGGTCATCTGGCATGCGAGTCCATACCCACAAGTTATTAGCACTGACGAAGAGTTTCAGGTCCTTCATGCCCATCTTACGGATCCAAGGCTGGGTGAAAGTATAGCCCAACTCAATATTCTTCAGACGGATATAAGAGCCATCACACTTGTATTGTGTACCATGATAAAGCGGATCGTTACCAAGTTTAGCATTGAAGCGCGGTGTCACAATGTCTGCACCGTAATGATCCGTGCTCCACCAAGTACCCTGATCATAGACGTTAGCCACCATCACATCAGCAAAACTAACCATCGTCACGTCACGGGTCACATTGGTCACACCATAGAACTGGGCGAAGAAATTGAAGCCCTTCCACTCAAAACCGATAGTAGCGTTATAGGTGTTCTGCGGTGTACTTGAATAGCCATAAGGCACAAAGTCATTGACATTGTCGATGACACCGTCACCGTTGAAGTCAACGATATAGTAGTCACCCGGCAACTTCAAAACGTCATTGGAATCATACTTCGGAGAACCATAGATAGCATCATAGTTCTGCATCATACCCTTGTCAATAAAGGCATGTTCCTGATTGATGGCATAACCAGCCTGCTTACGATAAGAAGGATACATCTCGGGGTCGTCCTTTACCTTAATCTCGTTCTTTGCATGCGTCATGCTCATGTTAGCCCAGAAACGCATCTTATTGTTGAGGACTTTATTGAAACGGATCTCAAGTTCATAACCGTTGGTTACTACCTCACCTAAGTTGGCAGCCACAGGGTCCTGACCGAAATAGGAAGGAACGGCACGCTGGCTACCTGTCACAAGAATATCAAAACGCTTGTCGCGGAAGAACTCCAATGAACCAGCAAACAGTCCACCTAAGATACCATAATCAACACCAATGTTCAACTTTCTAACAGTCTCCCAATGTACATCGGGGTTACCGAGCGATGCCTCACGATACCATTTGTATATAGAATTACCGTTCTGCACATCCATAGCCGTCTGACCTCCATAAGACCACTGGTTCATATAAAGGAAGCGACCACCGACATTGTCATCACCGATTTCACCGTATGAAGCACGGAGTTTCAACATATCCAGGATCTTCTTCTCACGAAGAACTTTCATGAACGGCTCCTCACTGATCATCCAACCGATAGCACCAGAATTAAAGAATGCGAAGCGATTGTCCTTAGAGAACTTCTCAGAACCGTTGTAGGCACCGTTATACTCCAGGAAATACTTACCGGCAAAACCATATGTAGCACGGAAGACCCAGTCCTCACGATAGGAAGGAATCATTGTGGTTGCCCATGCACTTTCCTGACGAGCAAACACACCCATGGCAGATACATCATGCTTGCCGAAAGTACGTGCCCAACTCAACTGCAACTGATAGTTCAGGTTACGGGTCGTATTACCTACATTACCGCCATTGATTGACCACTGATTACCCTGTGTATAGTCAAAACGGTCATAAGCCTCATAAGGCTCCTTATAGACCACCTCGCCAGTATCCGGATTAATCCATTTAGTCTGTGGATCATTATAAAGGTCGTTAATACCTCGGCCACTCTCTGTGAAGTTATTATCCCAAGAGATCATACCACGAGCAGCAAGACCCTTCGTGATGAAATCGAGTTTCTGCTCAAGCACAAAGTCTGTATTAATACGAGTGGTTGTCGTATATTGTGTACCACCCAATGCCAAACTTCTGGCACCATTATCCACATTGGTAGAACCGGGAAGGAATCCCCAAGAGCCATCGCTGTATCTCGGCAGGAACACATCACCACTGATGTTATAAATACCGTTCCAGCGCTGAGCCTCCTGCCATTCAGACCAATCCGGCTGATTGAACGGACTCTTTCTAACGCCATTCGAACCGGCAATGTTCACCTTCAGAACAGTCGTCTTGGTGATATTGAAATCAAGGTTAGAACGGACATTGACTCGGTAGAAGTTATAACCAGTTGTATAATTACGACCATTGTCGAAATCCTTGTAGAGGTCACCTTCTTTCACAAAGTCAACACCAGCGAAGTATTTCACGAAACGAGTACCACCGGAAATATTCATGTTGGCATTGTATGACATCGTGTAATCCTCAAACAAGGCACGCTGCCAGTCCACATTCGGATAGCGCTCAATCATCAGGTTTCCGAACTCGTCCTTATCGGTATCGCTACGGAAACGATAGTTGTTGATGAAATCCTGACTGCGGATATATGCCCAACTATCAGGTGAAAGGTTCAACTCGTGCTCAACGACAGTATTACGAGCCATCAGCGATTCGTAAGAGTCATACTTATCTGGCAACTTAGAAGGAACCTTCATAATAGCGTTGGCCGACACACTGATCTGTGCCTTACCCTCCTGACCACGCTTGGTGGTAATCAGAATTACACCGTTAGCACCTTTCACACCATAGACGGCAGTTGCAGAAGCATCCTTCAGCACAGAGATGTTTGCAACCGACTGGATGTCAACACTACTCATCGGACGCTCAATACCATCCACCAGTACCAGCGGTGAGGAGTTGTTCCAAGAAGAAGTACCACGGATTACGATCTGAGGTTCTTCGTCACCAGGCATACCAGAAGATGCCATTGTCACAACACCAGGCAGGTTACCTGTCAAGGCAGCACCGATATCTGAAATACCGGCGGCACGCTCCAGCACTTCACCGGTGGTCTGGGTGATAGCACCCACCACTGAGGCTTTTTTCTGCTGGCCGTAACCTACGACCACCACTTCCTGCAGTTGAGTATTGTCCGTCAGCACAATCTTAAATTCGCGCTGTTTGCCAACCCTCAACTCCTTACTGTCCATTCCAACATACGAAGCCACGATGGTCGTCGCCTCAGAAGGAACACTCAAAGAGAAATTACCGTCGAAGTCCGTTACCGCACCAACCGACGTGTTTCCCTTTACCACAACGGAGGCACCTATCAGCGCCTCACCGTTTGCATCGACAACGGTTCCCTTAATGGAGATACCGCCCTGTGCCCACATCGTGGTACAGAACGTCATCATCAACAACAAGGCCGACATACGGCGTAGTCGTCTTGCACCTAAGAGAACAGTCTCGCTCAGTAAATTACTCAACTGTTTCATCTTGTCTGATTTTGATTCATACTCTTTATTCATTAAAATTGATTATGCTATTTGCTAACTTTACATCGTTTTCTACGAAAAACTGGTGCAAAGGTAAGGTATTTTTGCATAATTAACAAAATTTTATGTAACACAAACTTTATTTTAGGTAACAAATGTTTGTTTTTTGAAAAAAAAACGTACCTTTGCACCTGTTTTGAAATACTAAAAACAATGAAAAGGAAAAAACTCCGACTAACTAACGGGCTCTTCCGGGCTCTTCTAACTATAGTACTATTCGTACCTGTATTGCCCCTTTGGGCACAGATGGGTAAACTATTCGATGCGAACCATCAACTATCGAGTAATTTCACCAATCAGGTATATCTTGACAACAATGGCTTTATTTGGTCTGCCACCCGAAATGGTTTGAACAGATACGATGGCTACCAGTTCCATATCTATAAAAAAGAAAAAGGCAATAAGAATAGTATAGCCAGTAATTATGTGAACTGTATCGTACAAGACCAAAAAGGCCACTTCTATTTAGGCTTGTGGGGTGTCTTGCAAATATACGACGGCAACACATTTCAGACTATAGAGGTAAAAGATCTGGACGGGAATCATATTGACTGCTATATAACATGCTTCCTCGTACGGAAGAATGGCGAAGTATGGGCCGGCACTTCAGGCTTTGGTGTACTGAAGATTGACGATACAGAACATGCCCATCAGGTAGGAGGTTTTTTGAAAGGAATCCACACGGCAGAGCAATTGATGGAAGACCAGAAAGGCAATATCTGGGTGCTTACCAGAGATGATGGTCTGATTTGCTTTAACGAAAAGTCCTCACACACCTATTTCAAGGATAGCCCCATGAGGACTTGCCTTCGTAAGATCTGTGAAGGTTCTGACGGAACATTATACCTTGGAACCTCAAATGCGGGTCTATTTAAACTGGCAGGAAACGAATTCCAGAGAATCGAGAACACGGGTAACAAGCCTATCACGGAACTATACTTCAACAGCAAGAAGGAACTGATGTTAGGCTACGATGGAGAAGGCATAGGCATCTATAACCCACAAACCGGCATACTCACCGACAACCCTTTCCATAGCCTCGAGGCAGACCTCCCCAAGAGCAAAGTTGTCTCCATCACCGAAGACCAAAACGGGAATTACTGGTTCGGACTCCTTCAAAAGGGTATCTTCATGCAACCAGGCTTCTCTACAGGCTTCCATTATATGGGATATAAATTAGGTACGCGCAATATAATAGGTAATGCTTGTATCGTCAGTACCTGTCAGGACAGCAAAGGACGCATTTGGATTGGAACCGACAAAGATGGTCTTTACTGCTTCGACAGCAAGCAAAAGCCGCTGAAGCATTTCAAGGAGAATTTCCCTGCCTCCATTATGGCCATTGAAGAAGATTTAAAAGGTCACATTTGGATAGGTTCATATAATGAAGGCGGCGGATGGATAGACCCCGCTTCCATGCAATATCACAAATACGACTTCCCTCAGGCAGAGAACATCAGCATCTTCGACATAGAGGCGGATTACAGAAACCGCCTGTGGTTCGCCACTATGGGACAGGGTGTGGTGATGCTCGATCTACAGACCATGAAGACGGAGGCCTACAAGGTAAAAGACCATGCGGAAAGCGACCGAAACGTCAATAGCATCACCAACGACTATGTCTCCCAACTTTCCATTTCCCCGGACAACAAACGACTCTATGTCGCTACCACAATGGGTGTTTGCTGCCTTGACATGGAAAAGAACAGTTGGACAAACGTGTTCGGACAAAACTGCCTGAACTACTCCACACCCACACGTATCGTCAGAGAATACTCGGGCAGACTCTGGATTGGCACGAACGACGGTCTGTACCGCTACGACCTGCTGAAAAAAGACCTGAAGTTGGCATCGAAAGATAGAGGACTATCTGAAAACGGCATTGCCGCCATCGAACAAGACGCAAAGGGGAGGCTCTGGATTGCCACAGACCACGGTCTTTATTGCTACGACCCGAAGACAAATCTGACCCAGAACTATTTCATTGACAATGGTCTTCAGTCGAATGAATTTTCAGACGGTGCCTCCTGGTCCTCCCCCAGCGGTACCATGCTGTTCGGCGGAGTCGGAGGCCTGACATGGTTCAAGCCCACTGAAATCAAACAGGAAAAATGGGATGCAACTGTCCGACTAGTGAGGTTTATCGTCAATAGCAAGCCTATCAATAGTGCTTCCGAGTCGGGCATCTACCATATCTGCGATACGGCGGTGATAGCATCGAACCGTTTCCAATTAGCAGCCCATGACAATAATTTCGGTCTCCAGTTCTCGACACTGACTTACGATAGTCCCGAGCATATTACCTATCTTTACAGTATCAACGGTGAAGAATACTCCAGCCTGCAACCAGGTGTCAACGAAATCACTTTCACGCACCTGCCACCGGGTACCTATCGCTTCCGTGTAAAGGCCGTGCGCAACAATCAGACAACGCCGGAGAAGGTGTTTACCGTTATCATACATAGTCCGTGGTACCGCTCCGCATGGGCGTATTGCCTCTATCTCCTTGTGATTGGCGCCATCCTTTGGCAACTTCTGATAACCCATCGACGCAAGGAGAAAAACCGTCTGCGCCTCCAGGAACATATCCACGCCGAAGAGATGAGCGATGCCAAACTGCGTTTCTTTATGAATATTAGTCATGAGATACGCACGCCGATGACCCTCATCCTCACTCCATTGCTCTCGCTAATCAAGAACGAAGAAGACCCGCAGCGCAAGGGTGTATATGAGATCATCAAACGCAATGCAGATCGCATCCTCAGTCTCATTAACCAGATGATGGACCTGAGAAAGATTGACAAGGGACAGATGCAGATGCGTATGTCAGAGACCGATCTAATCAAGTTCGTAAAGGATGTTTATGACCTCTTCGATAACCAAGCCAAGACCAAACTCCTCACGTTCACCTATGAGCATGACGACAATAGTCTGCCCGTATGGATTGACCGCCGCAATTTCGACAAGGTTATTATGAATATCCTTTCCAATGCCTTTAAATTCACACCCTCTGGCGGAAAGATCAATATCTGCGTCAGCAGCGACGACAAATCCGCCCATATCGCTATCAGTGATAATGGTGAAAAGATACCAGAAGACAAGTTAGACAAAATATTCGAGCGTTTTTATCAAACAGCCTCCACCGTCAACGACCGACATACCGGAACAGGTATCGGCCTCGACCTGACTCGCTCGCTCGTTGAGTTGCACCACGGCACTATCACTGCACGGAATTTGGAAGAGGGCTGTGAGTTCGTGGTATCCATCCCGTTAGGAAACGCTCATCTGAAACCCGAGGAAATGATTGTCGATGAGGAAGTTGCCGTCTCGGAACTGGCATCGGTAGAAATGGAGGGTACAGAAGAGGAAGAACAGCCCATAATCGAACAACCGACCAACCATAAGATGAAGATTGTCATTGCCGAGGATGACGACGAGATACGTGATTACCTTGACAGCGAACTTAGTAAAGACTATGACGTAAGAATTTGCATCAATGGACGAGAGGCACTAGCAGAAGTCTTCCATACGAAGCCCGATCTCGTGCTCAGCGACGTGATGATGCCCGAGATGGACGGTAATACACTCTGCTCGAAGATCAAGTCGAACCCAAGCACAAACTATATCCCCGTGATCCTGCTGACGGCCAAAAACCGTGATGAAGACAAATTAGAGGGACTAGAGACGGGCGCTGACGCATACGTCGTGAAACCTTTCAACATGGATATCTTGCGCCGTACCATCATCAACCTACTCAACACACACCGTCTGCTCCAACTGAAATACGGACGTAATGATAATCTGGAGGAGCAGGTAGATGAAATCAAGATGAAGTCGCCTGATGAGAAACTGCTTGAACGCGTTATGACAGCCATCAACGCCCACCTCGACGACTCTGATCTCAGCGTAGATATGGTGGCCGAACAGGTCGGTATCAGCCGCGTGCATCTGCATAGGAAGATGAAGGAACTAACGGGTCAGACACCTCATGACTTTATCCGCAATCTTCGCCTAAAGCAGGCTGCGAACCTGCTCGCCAACCAAGGCATGAACGTGACAGAAGTGATGTACGCTTGCGGCTTCTCCAACTCAGCCTCTTTCTCCACCGTCTTCAAGAAATTCTACGGTATGTCACCCCGTGACTATATGAAAGAGCATCAATCAAGGAGATAGCCTATTTACCTTCCTCTGCGAAGGACGAAATCGACCATCTCGCGGAAGAGGGGACGATAGGAATCTTGGATGAAGTCGATGGTGGAGAGCAGGTCGAGTGCCTGACGGGCATACTCTTCGGCACGTGACTCTGCATAAAGGATGCTGCCGTAGGTGTCCATCAAATCACGGATATATTGCACCTCATCGGCTGTCTTTTGTTCACGTGACTTGCCCAGAATGGTCTCCACACGCTGCCGCTCGTCGTTTGCGCAATGGCGCAACAGATGAAGCAGGATGAGCGTGCGCTTGCCCTCGTAGATATCGTTTAAGGATTGTTTCTTCTGACCCTCGAAGTCGCCTGTGAGATCGAGCACGTCGTCGCGTATCTGGAAACAGAGACCCAACGGGTAACTGAACTCGTAGATACGCTGCAACTGCTCGTCGGTAGCACCCGCCAGAATGGCGCCTAAGCGAAGAGGACCTGCCACCGTATAATAGACGGTCTTGCCGCTGACGGTAAAGAGCACATCGTCGTCAGTCATGTCCTGCTTGTTGTCCTGCGTCCATTTTATCTCTGCATACTGGCCGAAGGTGGTACGTCCCAGCATCAGGAAGAACTCATGCTGTACGCGACGGGCCAGAGCGACGTCTAACAGGCGGTAATTCTCGCTGAGCACACGATGCATGCATTCATGCAAGGTATCGCCCGCATTGACGGAAATCTCGGAACTGACCAGACGATGCAGGGCAGGCTTGCCACGACGCTCCAAGGAGCCATCCTCCCAGTCGTCGTGTATCAGGATCCAGTCCTCGCTCATCTGCATGGCCGTCGCCGTATAGACAGCCTTGTCCGACGAGCCGCTCATGGCCTCAGCCATCAGCATGACAAGGGCAGGACGGAGGTATTTGCCACGACGCGAGGGATAGTCGGTAATGACCTCCCAGTGCTCATCGAACAACGACTTATACCGCTGCTGGCCCATCATGACCACGATGTCCCAGTCCTCTGCCTTAAACTGGCTAAGGCTCGCATCGATCACCTGACCGATGCGAGCCTTCTGCTGATCCAGATAGTCGCTAAAAACTTCCGTCATGTCAAATCGTTTCGATTATTCTGCCTCTGGGGCCTTGCCGATGAGGTCCATGAACTCGTCGAGTTTCGGAGTGATAATAATCTGGGTACGACGGTTGCGCTGCTTGCCGACCTCTGTATCATTGGCGACAATGGGGTTGTACTCACCACGACCACCAGCCGTCAGACGCTTCGGATCCACACCGTAGTCATTCTGCAAAGCCTGTACCACTGAAGAGGCACGGAGGGCAGAAAGGTCCCAGTTGTTACGAATGTTCGGCTTCGAGATGGGCACATTGTCGGTATTACCTT
>Ga0310696_10003520_pt1 | contig 19505 bp, 12 predicted proteins | sample AusTroGonzalo_MG_4_FD_203885 | JGI IMG/M metagenome (GOLD analysis project Ga0310696, IMG submission 203885) | Bovine rumen microbial communities from tropical cattle in Woodstock, Queensland, Australia - Gonzalo_02 (v2) (version 2) | ecosystem: Host-associated > Mammals > Digestive system >... | reverse complement strand
ATAAGGCTGTTTGTAAATTGTTGAAAAAAAATAATGACCGCTAATTATGCCAATTACGCGAAAAAGTCTAGAGGTTCCGTTGCTGCGCTGCGCTTGCAACGGAATGGTGAGGCAAAACTATTTTTTATTAATGTGATTTCATCGCGAAAATGTAAATAAATCTTGCAGATGCCATCACCTGAATTACAAAAATTATCAGTACTTTTGCCGACCAATTAACCTTAATAAAAAGAATGAGCAGCTATTCCGAAGAATTCAACACCATACTGGAGAGCGCCAAGCAGATTGCCCTCCAGTACAATTTCCCGAAAATCCAGATAGAGCACATCTTCGACGCCATCCTCCGCTATCAGGGGGAGAGCTTCACCAAGCAACTGCTGGCAAGCTACGGCCTCGACCTCGGCAAGATGCAGTTCGACCTTGAGTCGATGTTCGCCGATGCCGACAACGACGCGGTGACCAGTCCCGACCTGCCGTACGCCACCTCCGTGCAGAACCTGCTGCGGGTGGCCGCCCTCCACGCCAAGAACCTCCTCAGTCCGTTAGTAGAACCACAACATTTTGTGTTAGTGCTGCTTAAAGACAGTCCCAGCACCAACGACAACGTGGTGAAGAGCATGCTCAACCGGATGGGTGTCACCTACGACTCGTTTCTCCGCAAGCTGAAGAACGACCGGCTCGACTTCGGCGCCCGCTCCAGCTACTCCGGCATTGAGGACGATGACGACGACGATGATGACGACCGCGACAGCCGCCGCTTCCAGAACCCGCGGGCTGGAGCTAAGGGCAGCAAGAAGAGTGACACGCCCATCCTCGACAGCTTCGGCAAGGACCTCACCAAGTACGCAGAAGAGGGCCGCCTCGACCCTATCGTGGGACGAGAGAAGGAGCTGGAGCGCATCGCCCAGATCCTGTCCCGCCGCAAGAAGAACAACCCCGTGCTCATCGGCGAACCGGGCGTGGGCAAGTCAGCACTGGCCGAAGGCCTCGCCATACGCATCAAGGAAGGGAAAGTGTCGCGCACGCTCCTCAACAAGCGCGTCGTCGCCCTCGACATGACCTCCGTGGTGGCCGGCACTAAGTTCCGCGGACAGTTTGAGGAACGGATGCAGAACATCATCAATGAGCTGGCCAAGAACCCTGACGTCATCCTCTTCATCGACGAGCTGCACACGATGGTCGGCGCGGGGTCGTCACCCGGCAGCCTCGACGCCTCCAACATGTTCAAACCGGCCCTCGCCCGCGGCGAACTGCAGTGCATCGGCGCCACCACCCTCGACGAGTACCGCCAGTACATCGAAAAGGACGGCGCTCTGGAACGCCGCTTCCAGAAGATTCTGCTCGAACCCACCACCCCCGAACAGACCATTGAAATCCTGAACAACATCAAAGACAAATACGAGGATCACCACAACGTACGCTACTCCGACGAAGCCATCCAAGCGTGCGTCTCCCTCTCCACCCGCTACATCACCGACCGCTGTCTGCCCGACAAGGCCATCGACGCACTCGACGAGGCCGGATCCCGCGTCCATATCCAGAACGTGCACGTGCCGCCGGCGTTCCTCGAAACCGAGAAGAAGATCGCCGACCTCCAAGCCAAAAAGGAGCAGGCACTGAAAGACCGGCTCTATAACGCCGCCGCCGGCTACCGCGACCAGATCAAGGAAGCGGAGGCGGAACTCGAAAAGATCAAGGCCGACTGGGAGAGTAACGACGAAGCCGACCGCACCGAAGTGACGGAAGAACATGTAGCTGAGGTGATTGCGATGATGACCGGCGTGCCCGTGCAGCGCGTGGCCAAGAGCGAGGGCGAAAAGCTGCTCCGTATGGCCGACGAGCTGAAAGGCAGCGTCATCGGACAAGACGAGGCTATCATCAAGATTGCCAAGTCCATCCGACGCAACCGCGCCGGCCTCAAGGATCCGAACAAGCCCATCGGCACCTTCATCTTCCTCGGCCCCACCGGCGTGGGCAAAACCTACCTCGCCAAAGTGCTCGCCGAGTACCTGTTCGACTCCCCCGACGCAATGGTGCGCGTGGACATGAGCGAATATATGGAGAAGCACACCATCTCCCGTCTTATCGGCGCGCCTCCCGGCTACGTGGGATACGAAGAGGGCGGCCAGCTGACCGAGAAAATCCGTCGCAAACCCTACTCCATCGTGCTCCTCGACGAAATTGAAAAGGCGCATAAGGATGTCTATAACGTTCTTTTACAGGTATTTGACGATGGCATCCTCACCGATGGTATGGGCCGAAAGGTGGATTTCAAGAACACCATCATCATCATGACCTCCAACGTCGGCTCCCGCGAGCTGAAGGACTTCGGGCAGGATGTGGGGTTCAGCACCTCCGCCACCGCCGCCGGCAAGGACAAGAAAACCCAGAAGATTCTTGACACTGCCCTCAAGAACCAGTTCCCGCCGGAATTTCTCAACCGTATTGATGACACCATTTTCTTCAACAGTATCAATGAAGACGATGTGAAGAAGATCATCCGTCTGGAACTGAAGAAGTTGCTGGAGCGGGTCGGCAGTATGGGACTGAACGTAAGCATTACCGACGAAGCCATCGACTTCCTCGCTCGCGAAGGTTGGGACGCCAACTATGGCGCCCGTCCGCTCAAACGAGCCATCCAGAAGTATGTGGAGGACCTGTTGGCGGAAGAGATCCTGCAAAACGGCGAGGCTGCGGCCGAGACGCTCGTTGTGGATTACGACGATGTGGCGGAAGAGCTCGTCATCCGCAAGCAGGTGGCGCAGATTGAAGAGACGCAATCTCCCGTAGAGGAATGACATTCAACCGGTTATCGCTATTTCTGATGGGCTTGGCCCTGATTCTGGGGCTGTTTGTGCTCCAGCGGGTGCTTACCTATCACCGCAGCGAGTTCACCCACGGCATTCTGCTATGCAAAAATCCGGACGACCTTCAATATTACGAGGCGGAGATGGAACTGCATTATTACATAGGTATGAAAGAGTACGTGACGGAGGTTTTCCTGCCAACGGAGCTGGCTTACCGTCCCGTCACCGTGCGCTACCTTCCCGACAAGCCTGAAAAGGGGCGGCTCTATACCATCCGCGACTTCTGGTTCCTGTCGGCGCTGTGGCTCCTTCTGCCGACGATGGCATGGGGAGCCCTGGTTTTCACGCTGTTACGGGAGAATCAGCGGGCACAATTCTCCATCGGAAGAAAGAAGAAAGTATAAAAGTAGAAAGTATGAAGTAGAAGGTAGAAGGTTTCCGCTCTTCATGCAAAAATATGACAGTACTAATCAAAATATTACATCACGTGTGTGAAAAGTGCTATTTTTGCGATGGTAAATTCAAAAATTATCTTATTCCATTTTTATGAAAAAAATCATAGGACTTCTTTTATGTAATTTTCTTGTTTTCAGTTTGTTTTCGCAAAGAATGCCCATCCGGCAGGTTACCCTCTCCAACGGGATGAACGTGCTGCTTTGTGAATACCACGAGGAACCGCAGATTTATGGCGCCGTCTGTGTGCATGCCGGCTCCAAAAACGACCCCGCCGACAATACCGGCATGGCGCACTATCTGGAACATATCATGTTCAAAGGCACCGACAGCATCGGCACCATCAACTGGCCGGCAGAACGGGTGTTCCTTGACAGCATCTCCCTGCTGTACGACATCCTGCACGACAAGACCGATGCCACGGAAAGGAACGATATTTTATTACATATCAATGATTTGAGCAATAAGGCCACGCAATTCGCTATTCCCAATGAGGTGGATGTGATTCTGGATGCGATGGGGAGCGAGGGCGTGAACGCTTTCACCAATAATGATGTCACAGTTTACCACAACCGCTTCCCTTCCAATCAGTTGGAAAAGTGGCTGCTGGTTTATAAGGAGCGTTTCCGCCATCCCGTATTCCGCTTGTTCCAGAGCGAACTGGAGGCCGTTTACGAGGAATACAATATGTATCAGGACGAGCCGCTGATGACGTTTATGGAGGATGCGCTGGCCGAGGCCTATGGCACGCATCCGTATGGCATCCCGATCATCGGACAACAGAAGCACCTGAAGAACCCACAGCCCTCGGCCATGCAGAAGTTCTTCGACACCTACTACCGCCCCGACAATATGACACTGGTGCTTGTGGGCGACTTCGATGCACGGGGAATCCTGCCACTGCTGGAACGGACCATCGGACAGCTGCACAACAAAAGCAACAGCCTGAAGACGAATCTGGAGAAACGTCCGGAACGGTTCAATACCGACCTGAATCTTCCCATAAAACCCTTCTCGAACCATCAAGTGGTGACGGTGAAGGAGACACCCGTCAATATGGGTGTGATCGGCTTCCAAACCATTGGCACGAAGGAGAAAGAGGCCTTCTACCTTGATTTATTAGGAAATATCCTCAATAACCAATCCTCCACCGGTCTTTTGGACAAACTCAATAACGAGAATAAACTCCTTATGTCACAAGGATTTAACTACGGCATGCTGGAACACGGGATGTTCGCGGTGTTCTATATACCCAAAATTTTGGGACAATCGCACGAACAGGCGGAATCCCTCGTTTTCGCCGTCCTCGACTCCCTCAAAACTGGCCATTTCAGCGATGACTTGTTTGAAGCGGTAAAGATGGAGTTTCTGACGGATTATCTTTCCAATATGGAGTCCCTGGAGGACCGTTTCTATGCCGTTTTGGACTTGGCGGCCAACAAACAAAAACCTGATTTTTATGCACAAAAAGAGGAAATGCTGAAAAGTCTGACCAAGGACGAACTGGTGAAGGTGGCCCAGAAGTATCTGACTGATAACTGTTTGATTTATCGTTCCAATATGGGCATAAAAAAACACGAGAAGTTGCAGAAGCCGAATTGGAAACCGGTGGTAGCCCAAAACACGGAAGCAAAGTCCAAGTTTGCAAAAAAGATTGCGGATATGCCCGTGAAGGACATCCGTCCGCAGGAGTCCTTCGCCACCAACAAGGTGAAGCAGCTCGACATCAACAAATACTACCAGCTGTATGCCAGCAAGAATCAGATCAATGACCTCTTCTCATTGGAAATCGTCTATAACTACGGCACTTATTCCGACCGTAAATTGGCAACCGCGGTGGATTACTTTAACCTTCAAGGCACTGAAAAACGGGATTTTACCAGTTTTCAGTTAGCGTTGCAGAAGTTGGGTGCCTCCCTTGATGTGGATGCCTCTGGCGAGCAGACGACCGTTTCCATTACGGGCTTCGACAAGGACCTTCCGAAGATTCTCGAACTCTGCCACGAGAAGCTGAGCCATCCCGCCAACAACGAGAAGATGCTGTCGGTGCTGTTGGATTCAGAGAAGGGCAATCGGAAAATGGAGAAAAACGACGCCGGCACATGGGGAACCGCACTCTACTATTATGCCCATTGGGGTGACAAATCCTATTATCTGCGGCGGCTGTCCCTCAAGGAACTGAAAGCTCTTTCAGGGGAGGAATTGCTGCAGTCGTTCGCCCACATCTTTGAGTATGACGGTTATGTGACGTATGTGGGGAATGAAGATGTTGAAAAGGTAAATCAATGGATGAAAGAGATTTATGGACTGAAAGAACAGGTGAAAGTGGGAGAGAGAGTGGTCTTTTCGCGGCAGTCCTATTCCCGTCCGACACTGTTTGTGGCTTCCAATTCGCAATTTTTGCAGAGCAACATCCGCTTCTACATTTTAGGGGATACGGTGAAAACACCGAAGCAGCAGATGGCTTGTAAAATCTACAATGAGTTCATGGGTGGCAGTATGGCCGGAGTCATCTTCCAAGAAATCAGGGAATTGCGGTCGTTGGGTTATTCTGCCTACGGAACTTACTCTTACGACCAGCTCAAACGGGTGCCTGGATGTGTGCAGGGATTCCTCGGCACGCAATCGGACAAGACGGTGGAGGGGTGCGAGGCAATGGCTGAGCTGCTGGTCGGCTGCCCTAAAAAGCCGGAGAAATTCGAGAACGCCAAGGCATCCGCCCTCAAGAAGATGGAAGCCGAATACGTCTCCTTCCGCGACTATCCGGCGCAGGTGCGGAAGTGGCAGGAATGCGGCTATGACGGCGACCCGCGAAAGGAACAGATGGAGATACTCAAACAGATGGACTTCCGCCAGATGTGTGATTTCTACTACGAGATGGTGGGAAAGAATCCGTTGGTCATCACGGTGGCTGGCGACAAAAAGCGGATGAATCTTTCCAAATTGGCAAAAACCTACGAGGTGAAGGAGGTTAAGTACAAGGACATTTTCCGCTAAAAAGCCGCTTTGAATCACGGTTTCAGGGCTGGAAAAATAATTCGGTCTGATTGGAGTGTGGTTTTGAAAAAAATTGTATTTTTGCCGCCTCAAAAAAAGCCGATGCCCAGGTGGCGGAATTGGTAGACGCGTCGGTCTCAAAAACCGATGAGGTAACACTCGTGCCGGTTCGATCCCGGCCCCGGGTACAAAAGCGGGAAAATCTGATGATTCTCCCGCTTTTTTTTGATTTTATCCACGTAATATATTGGTGTCCTGATAGATTACACTATCAGTTCCTCGTCCTCGCCATCGGTTTGCGCTACCACCTGACGGGCCATATTGATGAGCGTACCCAACGCGAAGCAGGTGAAGAATAGCGACACACTTCCACGGCTGATGAGCGGCAGGGTTTGTCCTGTAGCGGGAATGACGCCCGTGTTGGCCCCGATATGGATCAGCGCCTGCATCAGAATCAACACCCCGATGCCTGTGGCGTAGTAGCGGATGAAGTTTCCTCGCGCCTTCCGCGCCACAAACAACGCCTGATAAAACAGTATCACATAGATAACCAGAACGATAAGACCGGTGGCAAACGTGAATTCCTCGCAAATCAGAGCGAAGATGAAGTCGTTTTCACCTTCTGCCATATTCTTCTTAATCAGGCCTTTTCCCGGTCCCGACGGGTTGACGATGGAGCGCGAGATGGCCGCCTTCGAAAGCGTCATCTGCCGCCCGTACGCTTTTGATTCACACTTGCCGTGCAGCCAGTACTGGATACGGCTGTCAAGCGTGGTGGAACGGTCCTCCTTCCCTTGCTCCATCACCACTTCGTTCTGGTTGCGGTAGTGCCCGATGGCCAAATAGATGCCGCCCAGCGCACCGCACAGCAGAAACGTGTAAACCAAATACTTGAACTTCACCCCAGCCACAAACATAATGGTAATCCCCGTGATGAACAGGATGATGGCGGTGGAGATGTTGCGTAGGGCAATCAGCCCGACAAACAGCATCAGCCAGCCAAGTCCCCAGATGGTCTGCACCTTGTCTATCTCTTTTCCCTTGTTGGTGTGCTTGGCGTAAAAGGCGCACAAATAGAAGATGAAACAGAGGGAGATGATATAGAACGTCTGTATCAGATGCCCGCCGATGGAGATGCTTCGTCCGCCCGCACCACGCCGCATAATCAGCGTCAGCACCAGCAGCACGAACGCAATCACCAGAAACAGGAACGACGAGCGATTGTACTTCTTGTAGTTCACCTTCGACACAGCAAAGATGGCGACCAGCCCGGCCAACTGCTGGAGCAGCGGCAATAACAGCTCGCCCGTCAGACTGTACGAGGTGAGCACCGACACGACGGACAACAACAGCACCATCAGCCAGATGCCGTGATAGTACTTCAATTTGCCGCTTAAAAGGTTGAGTTCCATCTTACAGCTGGGCTACGGCGTTTTTGAAAGAAGAGCCTCGACGGGCAATCGTACCCCCGTCGCTCTCGGCGGGCGTGCCGGGACAGTAGAGCACCGACTGATCCTTGCCTGCAGAATAGAAGGCCGTACGCACCGCCGACTCCATGTCGCTGGCACAATCAGTCGCCACACCCATCCCTTCAAGCATAGCACGTGACGGTGACTGCGCATCACCGACAAAAACGACGGAACTGACTTTCGTCTGGATGAAATACATCAGGTCGGCAAACAGTCCGCCGGCCTCACCCCACTGCTCAAAAGAGGTGATCCAGACCGACTTTTTCTGCAAATTGGAAAGGGCCATATAAACCCCGTTCACATTTTCGGAGGCGGCATCGTTGACGAAATCCACGCCGCGGATGTTCTTCACGAACTCCATCTTGTGTTCGGGCGTGCCAAAACCGTTGGAGGCCAACGTCGCCATCTGAGTGCGGCGGCTGTTCAGCAGTCCTTGCAAATCCCTGATTTCAGAACCTGCAATCCCACGGTCGAATCCGTAATCTCCTTTAACACTAACTTTCTTCATAATATTTTTATCAATAAAGGTTAATTATCTGATTTTTAATGTAATGATTGCCAGCATCACACAGATGATGCTTATGATGATCATTCGCTGGACAATGGTGTTCTCTTTGAGTGCAGGCTTGCCCCTGTGTGCGAAGATGACCGGCTGTCCGGGCACTTCCTCCTTCTGGTAATGGTGATGGAGCGGGGTCATGATGAAAACCCGCTTGCCCTGCCCGGTTTTTTTCTTTGTGTATTTGAAATAGGCCCGCTGAATCAGCACCGAGCAAGCCTCAATGAGGAAGATACCACACAAGAGAGGAATCAGCAGCTCCTTGCGGATGATGATACACGATACCGCAATGATGCCGCCCAATGTGAGACTGCCGACATCGCCCATAAAGACCTTGGCCGGATAGCAGTTCCACCAGTAGAAGCCGATGAGCGCACCGACCAACGCCGACACAAACACCACCAGCTCACTGATGTTTGGGATATACATGATGTTGAGATAGTCTGCAAAAACCACATTGCCCGACACGTAAGCCAGCACGGCGATACCCAAGGCAACCGGCACAGAAACACCCGTCACAAGGCCGTCCAAACCGTCGGTGAGGTTGGCACCGTTGGAGACTGCCGCCAAAATGAACACAATGATGGGGATGTAGAAAAGGAAAGACCACTTGCCGTCCTTGTCGCCCATCCAGCGGGTGAACCATGCATAGTTGAACTCATGATTCTTCACAAAGGGAATGGTCGTCTTGGTGGAGTGAACTGACGGGTAGGCGGGCTGCTTTGCTGAAACGATGTTGGCATCGGTCTTGCTGATGGTGAACATTTCGTCGGAGGTGGTCACCTGCTTCGGAAGTGAATAATTCTCCTTGATGCCTACCGCCGGATGAAAGTACATCACCACACCTACAACAACCCCCAACACAATCTGTCCTAACAACTTGGTCTTCTCGGAAATGCCGTCCTTGTTGTGTTTCACGCACTTGATGTAGTCGTCGGCGAAACCGAGCGCACCGAGCCACAAAGTGGTGAAGATCATCAGCAGGACGTAAATATTGTCAAGCTTGTTGAACAGCAGCACCGGTATCAGCAGGGATACGATGATAAGGATGCCACCCATCTTGGGCGTGTTCGCCTTATTCTCCTGTCCGGGAAGGCCAAGGTTGCGCTCCTCCTCGCCACGGGTTTTCTTCCGCAAAATCTCAATGACGGGTTTTCCGGCCAGAAGCGTGATGAGGAATGACACTGCCAGTGCGCACACCGCACGGAACGAAATGTAATGGAACAGCCCCGCACCGGGGAAATTCAGTCCATGAAGCCAATCGAAAAGGTAATATAACATAGTTGCAGGTTTATCAGGTTACAAGTTTATCAAGTTGCAGGTTTTTTAAAGTTAAGGAGTTAAGGAGTTAAGGAGTTAAGATGTGAAGTAAAAAAGTTTATTCGTCTTTTTTTAGTTTCTTAGTTTCTTAACTTCTTAGTTTTTAGTTCTTAGTTTTCAATTTTCAGTTTTCAGTTTTCAATTTATTTGCCAGTTGTTCCGCACCTCCTCAATGTCGTCGAAATGGTGTTTGGTGCCTTGTACGTCTTGGTATTTTTCGTGTCCTTTGCCGGCGATGAGGATGACCCCGTGGTCGCGCATGAGCATGCAGGCGGTACGGATGGCCTCACGGCGGTTTTCGATAATCAGGGTGTTGGGACGGAAGTCATCGGGAATTCCCGGCTCCATGTCCTTGAGTATCTGCGCCGGTTCTTCGAAGCGGGGGTTGTCGGACGTGAGGATGACGCGGTCGCTGTACTCACAGGCGATGGCGGCCATCTCGGGACGTTTGGTCTTGTCGCGGTTGCCGCCGCATCCCACCACGGTCAGCACCTCCTCGCCCTTGCGGGTGATGTTGCGGATGGTGGAGAGCACGTTCTTGAGTGCATCAGGGGTGTGGGCGTAATCGACGATGGCCACGCCACCTTTCCCGTTACGGATAACCTCGAAACGTCCGTCGGCCGTACCCAAAGCACTCATTTTCACCAGTACCTCTTCCGACGGCATGCCCAAAAGCACCGCCGCCGCATAGATGGCCGTCAGGTTATAGGCGTTGAACCGTCCTGACAGACGGAAAAACGACTCCACACCGTTGATTTGGAGGTGCAATCCTTCAAAGCTGTTCTCAATGAGGCGGGTTTTGAAATCGGCAGGTGACTGTAGCGAATAGGTCTTCACCGTCGCCTTTGTGTTCTGCACCATCACCATGCCGTTCTTGTCGTCAATGTTGGTGAGGGCGAAGGCAGTGGACGGAAGTGCGTCGAAAAAGCCTTTTTTTGCCTGAATATAATTGGCGAAGGTCTTGTGGAAATCCAGATGGTCGTGGGTGATGTTGCTGAAGATGCCGCCCGCAAACGTCAGCCCCTCAATGCGGTGCTGGCAAACGGAGTGGGAGCTGACCTCCATGAAGCAGTATTCGCAGCCCGCTTCTACCATACGGGCGAGCAGGGCGTTGAGTTCCAACGCATCGGGTGTGGTGTGGGTGGCTGCCACCTCCTCGTCACCAATGCGGTTCACGATAGTGGACAGAAGTCCGGCCTTATGTCCGAGGGCGGTGAAAAGACGGTGCAGCAACGTCACCGTGGTGGTTTTCCCGTTGGTGCCAGTGATGCCGACCAGCTTCAGCTTGCGGCTCGGGTGGTCGAAATAGGCGTCAGCCATCCGCCCCAGCGCCACGGAGCTGTCGTTGACACGGATGTAGCAGACCTTGTCGGAAAGCGCGGCGGGCAGCTCCTCACAGAGCACCGCACCCGCGCCCGCCTCCACAGCCTGCGGAATATACAAATGTCCGTCGGTCTGTGTGCCGCGCTGGGCCACGTACAACGTGGTAACACCCTCTTCATCAGAGTGTTTTATCTTGCGAGAATCAAATTCAATCTGGCCAATTCCAATTTCCGAACAGCCTTTGATTTCGCAATAGTCAATGTTGGCTAATAGTGTAGCTAAAGTTTTCACGTATCATTAATTAGGTTATAGGGGTTAGGGTATAGGGTATAGTGGAAAGAGGAAAGTAGAAGGTAGTAGGTAGTAGGTAATAGGTAATAGGTAATAATAAGTAGTAGGTAGAAGGTAAAAAGTAGAAGGTAAAGGGTGGGTGAACAACAAAGGGATGGGTATTGCCGCTATGGGCTTAGGGTGAGGGTTACGGTATTGCTTTCTTTGCTATAGGATTGGCTTGTGACATTTCCTTTTCCGGTGATTTGGGCGCGGTGCCCGTATTTCCGCACTTCGGCGATGGCGTCGGAGGCGCTGAGGCCGATGACATTGGGCACGCTGTCCTTCACTGTAATGGTGTAGCCGGTGAACAGTGTTTCATCTTCCCGTGAGGTGATGCAGTAGTCGGCTTTTTCTGACGGCATTGCACCGGTTTTCCAATGCTGGATTGCTGACTTCAGGGTCTGCCAGCGCACAGGTCGTTTGGCTGCAAGATGCTTCTCGCTCCGGTCGATTTCTTTGGCAGGATAGACAATCTGGTGGGCGATGTTGGAGAACAGCCGTGCCGCTTCGCCACTACCGTACCGTTTCTTCACATCGAACAGATAGACGATGCAGGTATATTTCGGGTTGTCGGCAGGGAAGTAGCCGCAGAAGGAGATGGCATTACGGCTGTAGTCGTAGCGGCCGAGGGTCTGGTCATAGATGTCGCGGGTACCCGTCTTGCCGGCCATCGGGAAATTGTCGTCGTGGCAACTGTAAGCGGTGCCGCCCTTTTCCATCACCACGGCGCGTAAAAATTCCTGCGCAATCTTGATGGTCTGCGGTGAGGCGATCTGCTCTTTCAGCACCACCGTCGGGTACTCCACCGTCTCCTTGCCGAGGGTGGTGGAGCGGACAAAACGGGGCTGCATCATCTTACCGCCGTTGGCGACAGCGTTATAATAGACGAGTGTCTGCAACGGCTGCATACAGAACCCCGCCCCGAAATAGTAGCCATACTGTTCGGTGAAGTTGCGGGTGTTGGGGTGCATATTCACGGGTTCAAGCCTGCCAATCTGTGCTGAGAATCCGATGGTTACGAACATCGAATCCAGCTTGCGGGCATAATCCGCATACGTGGGGAAGGCATCACGCATCATCAGCGCAACACCGATGTTGGACGAATGTTTGATGATTTCCTTCACGGAGACGTCACGGATGAGGCCGCGCGAATGGGAGTCCTTGTACGAGTAGCTGCGTTTGCCGACATTGAAGGTGTAGTCACCCCGACAGTACTTGCGGGTGGTGTCGCCGTGCAGCTGCTCCAGATAGGCCAGCAGGGAAGCGAGCTTGAAGGTGGAGCCGGGTTCCGCCGATTCCGCCACCATCGCGTTGTTGCGGGTTTCAAGATAGACGGTGTCGTCCCCGTTGGTGAAGCGGGTGAAGTTCGACATCGCCTTGATGTCACCCGTCGCCGTCTCCATCACCACAGCGCAGGCCCATTTCGGCTTGGTTTCCAACGACTTTTCCAACAGCTCCTTATGGACAATCTTCTGGATTTCCGTATTGATGGTCGTATAGACAGCACCACCGTTCACGGGCGGGTTCTCCGATTCCAACGGGATGGATATTCCGTTGATATACAGACGTTTTTTCAGTCCAGGAATTCCGGTGAGCACCCTGTCAAATTCGGGATTCCCGTCAATTCCGTTTCCTTTGGACATATTGCCGAGGATGCGCTGTGCCAGCTTCCCGTAAGGGTGCACACGCACCAGCAGTTCGGAACTTCCTTCGTTCAGAATATCGGCAAAATAGAGCTTTTTCAGCTTTTTGGCCGCCATCTGCTCCGGCGAAAATCCGTAGCGGACGCGAGCCGCCGTGTCAATGGTGCGGGAAAAGAGCGGCAGACTCTTGATGAAAGCCAAGTCCTTGGCCAACACCATTTTGTTTTCACGAACTACCTGTTCTTCACTGAAGATGGTGACAAACTTCTGGTCCTTGAGCGCTCGCGTGAACTTGGCACGGTAGTCGTCCACACTGTATTCGGGATAGCGGTCTGAAAACTGGCTATAGAAGCTGACGGCAAGGTCGTAAATGAGCGTGTCGAGGTAGGGTTCGTTTTCCTTGAAATAGCGGTGGTTCTTGTTGTACGACATGCCGTCCACGCCGACAGGATAGACGCGCACATTGGAAACTAAAGGCATGTTGCTGTCGTCGAAGATGATGCCACGCGGGGGCTTGATGTAGGATTCCACCACGCAGTTCTCCCGCATTTCGGGCGGAAGTGTGTCGAACTGCTCACTGGAATAGACGGGGTAGATGTCAACGGAGCCGCTGAATTTCTTCTGCTGGAAACAGGCGAGATAGACCATGCCGGCGAGGCACAGCAGAATGAACGCCGCGCAAAATGCGATGACCACCCGCTGCCGCTTGATGAAAATGTCCTGCCGCTGTTTCTTCTTACTCATTGCTCACTTCAATTTTATAATAGCCGTTGGCGTTGGTCGGCACAAAGCCCATGTCGGCGGCCTCCTGGCGCAGCCGCTCCTCGTCTTCCGTATAAATCACCTCATTCCTGACCTTGAACTCGACCACCGTGCTGTCATACTTGTCCTGAAGCTGCTTGTTCCGTTTCTCCTTGCGGTTGATGGACTGCTCGTTCCAGAGGGCGATCAGCACGATAAGAATCACAGCAGCAGCCCACACGCCCCATTTTTCGATGGAGCGCAGCAGATGGATGCCGGAGAACGTCTCGCGGATGAAGGTCCTGAGGCGTCCCGGCTTTTTCGTCTTTTTGGGGTTAATGTCCTGATTCTGGTACACTTTGTGGGGTTAAAGGTTAATGGTTATCAAGGTTTAAATGGGGTCAAAACAGGTCAGCGTCGTGCGGCAATCCGCAGCTTGGCGCTTCGGGCGCGGGGGTTCGCGCCGATTTCTTCGTCGTCGGGGACGACGGCTTTGCGGGTGATGAGCTCGAAGGGTGTGAGCGGGTTTCCGTAAAAGTCCTTTTCGATGCTGCCCTCGAAGTTGCCGGCCTTCATAAAGTTCTTGACGAGGCGGTCTTCGAGCGAATGGTAGGAGATGACGGCGAGCCGTCCTCCGGGTTTCAGCACCTCCACGGCCTGTGTCAGGAAGCTGCGGAGCACCCCCATCTCGTCGTTGACTTCGATGCGGAGGGCTTGGAAAACCTGCGACAGGGTCTTGTTCTCTTTTCCGTGCGGCAGGAGCGGCGCGAGCACATTGGCGAGGTCGGTGGTGGTGCGGATGGGCGTTTCTCGGTTCGCCTCGATGCGGGCGGCGATCTGGCGGGCGTTGGCCAGTTCACCGTACTTGTAGAAGAGGTCGGCGAGGGCTGCGGCGGGGTAGCGGTTCACCACCTCGGCGGCAGTGAGGCCGCGGGTGCTGTTCATACGCATGTCAAGATCGCCCTCGAAACGGTGCGAGAAGCCGCGTCCGGGAGTGTCAAACTGGTGCGACGACACCCCAAGGTCGGCCAAGATGCCGTCGGCGGGACACCCGTTATAGTATTGTAAGAATTTTTTAAGATTGCTGAAGTTCGACGGCACGAACTGGAACCGCGGGTCCTGTGGCACATTGGCGGCGGCGTCCGGATCCTGGTCGAAAGCGATGAGCCGCCCCATCGGACTGAGCTTCTGCAATATCAACGACGAATGGCCGCCGCCCCCGAAGGTGACATCGACATAGATACCGTCAGGGTTGGTCACCATCCCGTCAACCGACGGGTGGAGAAGGACGGGGTTATGATACATCGCCGCCCTCCTTTCCTGTCTTTTGGAACTCGCCCGAGTGCATCTGCGCGTTGATGACGGCGAAATCCTCAGGCGTCACGGCATCGCACATAGCGTTGAAGTCGTTCTTGTTCCAGATTTCAATCTGCCCGTTGTCCAATACCAACACGGCATCACCTGCAATGTTGTATTGTTCCATCAGATTCTTTGGCAGCACGATACGGTTCTGCGAGTCGGCCTCGATATAGGCGCTGTTGCGCAAAAGGATATTACGGTACAACTTGACCTGCAGGTTGTTGCGGTCCAACGAGTCCAAAAAATCGGCCTGTTTCTGATAGGCGGTCTGGGTCCACAGCATAATGTGCTTGCCGAAACCGACGGTGGCCCAGAATGACTGGCGGTCCTCTTCAGGCAACTCCTTGATCAAAGCAGCGGGCAGCTTCAGCCGTCCGTACTTCTCAATCGAGACTTCAAACCAACGATATTTGAAACCAGTCATAATTTTTGTCTTTGCGCCAAAAAAAGTGCACAAAAGTACACTTTTATTTTATAAACATTCCACAAATAATAAAATTTTTATGATTTTTGTTGAAAAATATACTTAAATAATTGATTATAAGTGTGGAAAAAAATGGAAGAGTTTTTTTCTTTGATTTTTACTTATAAACATTAAACTCTTGATAATTAATAAAAATAGGGTTGAATTTATGGATATTTACATTCTTTTATAAATCAGTGTTTTATACAAAAACATCTATTTTGTGCCTTATTTTTGGAAAAAAATGGAAATTTTTGGGGGCATTTGGACGCAAAAGGAGAGACAGACTCCCGCAGAATCCGCACACTATCGCAGATGCAATTTTGAAAGATTAAAAGAGGGATTTCTGAAAATAAAAAAGTACCTTTGCAGCCCATTAAAATCAAGCGTCTATGCGTTTCCTTTCTGAACTTGCAGCGGAAATTATCAATCCACAAATAATTGATTATAAGAATATTGCTGTTGTCCTTCCCAACAAAAGGGCACAGAAAGCATTGGATGTGGAGATGGCCCGCAAGGCAGGCAGGAGCATCTTCCCGCCCGTGGTCTTCAGTATTGACGAGCTCGTCAGCAGCCTGTCGGGACTGGAGGTGCTGCCGATGACGGAACTGCTTCTCGAACTTTATGGTGTTTACGAGACCGTAGCCGCCGCCCATCACACCGAAACCGATGATTTCCAGAAGTTTATGTCGTGGGGAGCCAACCTCATCGGCGACTTCAACGACATCGACCGGCAGCTGGCCGACGCACACGAGGTTTTCTCCTACCTGAAGGATTACAAGGACATCGGCATCGAAATCGACAGTGGCGGCCAGCCCACGGCGGGGCAACGGCGCTATCTGGAATTTTATGGAATGTTGTATGAGCTGTATGCCGGTTTTGGTGAAACCCTCCGCCAAAAGGGCAAGGCCTATCCGGGCCTCATTTACCGCACCGCCGCCGAGAATATTTCAGAACTGTCAGAAAAACAGAATTTTACAAAATATTATTTTGCTGGATTGAACGCCATGACCCCGGCCGAGTCGCGCATCATCCACCATCTTTATCAGGAAGGAAAAGTGCAGTTTTTCTTCGATTTTGATCCGTTCTACCTCGAATACACGGCCCAAATCCGGGAGGAGCTGGCCAAGACGTTCCATCTTGAAACCAAGGACATCTGCAACATCACCGACCATTTCGCCTCCTCGCCGAAGTCCGTACGCACCTACGGCGTAAGCAGGACGATGAACCAGATTTACCAGGCCGTGGAAATCCTGAACCGCATTGAAAAGGACGACCCTGACGCACTGGACCATACCGCCGTCGTCTTCGCCGATGAGAGCCTGATTGTGCCGTTCGTCCATGCCTACGACCACACCCGCTGCAACATCAGCAAGAAATACCCCGCCCGCGCCACCGCCGCCTACCGTCTGCTACAGATTCTGCTCGGTATGGCACGGAATTACCAACGTTTTCAGAAACAGGAAAATACCGATGAGGAGAACGGCAAAGAAACCGCTGCAGCGTACTACCACAAGGATGTCATGGCGCTCTACCGCGACCCGATAGTGGGAAGGGCCTTCTTCCACAACACGGCAGAGCACCAGACTTTCGTCCGCTCGCTTGTGGAGAGCAACCAGCTCTTCTTCTCGCGCCGCACCCTCAACGAGCGGCTGCCCGGCAGCTGCCCCGATGTGACCGGCGACGGACACCGGCTGCTCGAGGCCATTGCCGACTATTTCCGGTCGGTAGCCACGTGCCACGGTAGCGACAGCGAAAACTTTTCTGTGAAGCTGCTGGAGCGGTTTGCGGAGGCCGCCGGACGCGCCGCGGAACTGCTCCGCCATTTCAACTCCGCCACACCCGTCGGCGTGAGGGTGGCCGAGTTCTTCCTGAACGAACAGATTGACCAGCTGGATCTTTCGTTCAAGGGCGACCGCTCATCGGGCCTGCAGGTGATGGGGCTCCTTGAAACCCGCACCCTTGATTTCGACCATGTGGTGATGCTGTCGGTGAACGAAGGCATCCTGCCCTCCGGCAATAATGACAATTCTCTGATTTTGTACGAGATAAAGAAAAAATTCCACCTTTCCACCTACGAGCAGAACGACGCCATCTATGGGTATCATTTCTTCCATCTTCTGCAACGCGCCAAGGACATCCACCTCATCTACAATGCCGACTCGTCGGATGCGGTGGCGGAGGAGAGCCGTTTCATCAAGCAGATTGCCTTCAAGATACGGAAGGGACATCTTGACAATATTACTATGGAACAGATGGTGGTTCCGCCCCTGCCCGTTGTCGGGGAGCAGGACGAAGCTGCCGACATCGTGGTGCGGAACAGCGAGGAGGTGCGTGAAAAACTGCGGAAATTCCACTATTCCGCCTCATCATTAAGCACTTACATCAACTGTCCTCTGCAATTCTACCTTTGTCATATCGCTGAAATCGTCCCCGAGGAGGAGATTGATGAGAACGTGGAGCAGAACGTCATCGGGCTGGTCATCCACAAGGTGCTGGAGCAGTTGGGGAAGGCCGTCATCGAAAATCCGGGGACGCCGCCCGCCGACCTTGTGGACGAGTGGGCCGGCAAAATCAGGGGCGACTACATCCTCGACCTGTTCAATGAGTACGATGAGGTGCGGGGGCAGGACCTGATGCGCGGGCGGCTCTACCTTGCGACGGAGGTGGTGCGCAAGACGCTGGCGGCGTACCTTCCGCAGCTGCGTGACGAGCTCACTTCCGGACGGACGCAGATCATCGGGTGCGAGCGGCGTTTTTCCTGCCAGTTGGACGTGGGGGGCACGCCCGTCCAGCTCACCGGCTTCGCCGACCGCATCGACCTGCACGACGGCAAAGTCGCCATCCTCGACTACAAGAGCGGAAAGTCGCACAGCACCTGCTTTTCAGAAATTGGGGAACTCTTCACCGATGTTGAGAAGAAGCACATCTTCCAGCTTTTCATCTATATGCTTCTGTACAAATACCGTAACAGGGAGGATTTCCCGGCCGACCGTTTTCCGGACACGGAGCTTGAGGCTGGCATCGTCTATCTGCGCGACACGCTGAAGGGGGGCGAGGCCACACACTATGCCGAATGGAAAGAAGGAAAGGACGCAGAGCCGTCCACCGCCGGACAACGTGCTGAAGAATTTGAGAAAACGCTCAAGGCTTTGATCCAAGACATATTAGAGTGTGCCTCTTTCCAGCAGACCGATGACACAAGTCACTGCACCTACTGCGATTATGTGGGGATTTGTCGAAAATAAAAGGGGCATCCTTATTGTTTCACCAGCTTCAAGTAATAGACCTGCTTGGCGGTGGTGACGATACGGACGATGTAGGTGGTTCTTGCGAGGTTGCTGACATTGAAGCGGTAATCGTTGCGGAGCACGGCTACCTGACGGCCTTCTAAGGAGAGGACGGTGATTTCGGCCACAGTTTCCGGCGCGATGCCCATCACTGACACTTCGTCACGGGCAGGATTGGGAACCAGATAGGGACCGTCTTGTGGCTGAATGGAGATGCGTTCTTCTGGCACGATTTCAAGGGAATCCGACAAACGACGGAAACTGGGAGGAATTTCTCTGAAAAAATCTTGCGCTGGAATGCAGCATACGCTATGGCAAAGGCTTGCGCCATTAATACAAAGGATGGCATGGAAACAGATTTTCCCGCTATCAGCCACCAGTCTGGTGAGTGCTGCATAGTCAAGCATCAGAAGCCCAACTATATGGTTCGAAGGAACATAGACGTAGTTGACAGTGACAGGCGGGTCAGACCAGAAGGCGACAATACTTGTTGTAGGGGAAGGCATCTGAAAGAGGAGGTCGAAATAGGAGGACTGGTGCGGACTGCTGAGCGAGGTGTTAAAGGCCATGCTATCGAGAAACATTTCACAACTATTGGGGATGATGCAGGTTTCCCAATCCACTTTGCAGGAAAAGGTGAGGGTACAGTCGTTATCCTTGTCCAACAGGGTGAACTCCACGAAACCATTCTCAAAGTCAAGGAACTCAACAATGGGATGGATGGTCTTGCAGTTATGCGGTGGGACAA
>Ga0310696_10003519_pt1 | contig 19507 bp, 13 predicted proteins | sample AusTroGonzalo_MG_4_FD_203885 | JGI IMG/M metagenome (GOLD analysis project Ga0310696, IMG submission 203885) | Bovine rumen microbial communities from tropical cattle in Woodstock, Queensland, Australia - Gonzalo_02 (v2) (version 2) | ecosystem: Host-associated > Mammals > Digestive system >... | reverse complement strand
GGAACCGGTGTGATGAATAACTATACCAGAACGGGTACTACCAGAGCTCCTTGGTACTCTAATCGCTATGACATCACTTCTGTTGTTTTGCCGGAAGGTTTGACCCATATCGGTGATTATGCTTTCTATAGTTTAAGCGGTTTAACAAATACGGTAGCTCTGCCATCCACGCTGACCAGTATCGGTGAATATGCATTTAACGGCACTTATATTACATCTATTTCCCTTCCTTCAGGCATGACCACTGTTGGCATAAATGCATTTAACCTGTGTAGCAAATTGGCATCGGTTACTATTCCTTCTTCTGTAACATCCATTGGTGCTAATGCTTTTGCCGGCACAAAGATTGCTTCGATTACTCTTCCTGACGGTTTGACTAGTATCGGTGAGGGTGCATTCCAAAGCGATCACGCACTAGAATCGATTGTTATTCCCGCCAATGTGACGGAGATAGGTTTGTCTGCGTTCAGTTATTGTACGAACCTGACTTCCGTTACTTGCTTACCGACAACGGCTCCGACCTTAGTTCAGTTCAGTGCCTTCGTAGGTTGCCCGGCATCGCTTATTATCACCTATCCCAATGGCTCGGATCAGGACTATGCTAACAAATTCATACCTTTCTGGGATAATCTGCGCAACGCAACTACCAGTGCGAAAGCTCCTCTTCCTCATATTGCTGGTACAACGGGCAGTCTGACATGGGATTTGTCATTCTCCGGTAGCGGTAAATTTGTGGAGCACGAAGGTACACTGGCTATTACTGGAATAGGCGCAATGGATGACTACGACTGGACGAACAATGTATGGGCTCCGTGGTTCTATGTTGGAGAGTTTATCAACCACGTGAATATTGGCAACAAAGTGACCAAGATTGGTGAGAGTGCCTTCGCCTACATGAAACATGTCAACACCTTTATCATTCCTGCTTCAGTAACCTATATCGGTGGTGATGCTTTCATGGAATGTGATAATGAAGAAATGATTGTGTATTGCTACGCTGATCCTGAGTATCTGGAATGGCATGACAACGTATCCGCATACGAAGGCGTAGGATGGGCTCCTGACGATTTCTTAACTCTGACCCGCAATGCTTGGGGTAATTATGAATGGCATGTACAAGCTACCAAGTGTGTTGTTCCTTCTCAATATCTCGAAGGCTACAAGGCAAAATGGGCACGTGGCGGCGATTATAAATGGTGGGATCTCAATGTATGGTTTGCCAGCGAATTGCAAGACGGTGAGGATGCTGAATATATCACCAATGCACTCAATGCTTTGGACGGCAAAACCGCTCCTGTAGTAACCTTGGTTCGTCCGTTGAACCGCGACGGTTATTTCGCTACGTTGTGCTTGCCGTTCGACATGTCTGCTGAGCAGATTGCTGAAAGTTCGCTGCATGGCGCAGAGATCAAGGAGTTCACCAACGCTACCGTGAGTGGCGGAACACTCAATATAGAGTTTAGTCCGGTATCTTCCATCGAGGCAGGTAAACCGTATTTCGTAAAATACGAGGATGCTGAGTTACTGGGCGACGCACTGGATCGTCTGGACTTCATGGATGTTGTAATAGACAAGACTGCGCCTGTCGCAGTTACCCACGGAGGTTTGACCATGACCGGTACCTATGTGCCGAAATCGGTATCTGCTCAGACCAGTGCTACCGATGGCGACGGCGTACTCTTCCTTGGACCGAGCAACCAACTCTATTGGCCAAGCGAAGCCGGAAACATCAAACCTTTCCGCGCATACTTCTCTATCACCGGTGGTTCAGGTGCTCCGATTCGTCGCGGTATGCCGGCACGTATCGTCGAGAGAGAGAATACAGCTACGTCTGTCGATAATACTGCCTCAGAGACTCACTGCGTGAAGACTCTTGAAAACGGTATGCTTATCTTCGAGAAGGATGGCGTTCGTTATAACGCTCAAGGTCAGATTGTTAAATGATTAATTGGAGGACACAACTATGACAAAGAAACTATATAATCAACCTCAAGTGTTGGCAACGCCCCTCAAACCGGTGTCTGTATTATGTGCCAGTGGTGATCCTATCGGAGACTCATTCTCAATCGAAGGTGGTCTGAATCCTAATCAGGCAATGTAACAACACTCCCACCCTCACCTGCCAAAAGCTGAGGTAAGAGTAAATAGCACAAAAAAAACGCATCTACGGGTGCGTTTTTTTGTGGACTAATCGAAGACCGGGTGCTCGGCTTTGAGGACTGCACGGAGGAAATTGTCGGGGCGTGCGTAGATGGTATATTTGCCAAACTTGTCCTTGGGTGCGATACGATCGTGCTTGCCGGAGAGTTGGCGCTTGAAGCGTTCTTTGACCTCGTCCAAGAACGCTTGCTTCTTTTCGGGAAGCGGAGTGTTGTTCTTCCAGGCGTTGATGAACTCCATGGCTTCATGGGAGTTAGCTCCAAAGGCTTGCTGGTTAGCAAGTTCGCCGGGCGTAGGCGGATTGGCTGCATAATTGCGCTTGTTAGGGATAAATCCCTCAAGTTTGCCGACTTTGGTAACATTGCCATCATAGTCTTGAAAGACCTTTTGCCTTTCGATGAAGCCATCTTTGCTATGAGCACCAATTACTTTTTTTAGATGTGACTTGTGTACAACAGTTGCCATAAACAATATCTATTTAATTGTTAATAATCGTTTTGATGCATGAATAAATTGCGTGGACACTGTCAGTGTAATATCCCTTTAACCTTTGGATAACCTCTTGTCTAATTATCACGTACTTATCCCGCACTTATCTCAGACTTATCTCGCACTTATCACAGACTTATCACGCACTAAATTTTCTGCAAAGATACGAAAAAATTTTGGAATTTGCAAGAAAAAAGGGGATTTTTGGCAAGAAATAATACTACTATATATATTATATAATATATATAGTACAAAAAGGTGTAAAATTGTTCCGTTTATAAATAGTTCCTAAAGCCTTTTTAGGGAAACAATGACCGAAAAAAACCACTGCAGCCCACTTTTGCCGAAAAATTACACTTTTTTCCTTTTTTCCGCATTTTTTTTGCGAAAATATTTGCAAATGTCAGATTTTTTTCGTAACTTTGTGTCAAAATTTGTATATTTATATTTCTTTCATATCCATAAAATACAATAAACATAATATTAACCAACTAAAAAACATCAATCATGAAGAAATTATCTATTCTTTTTGCGCTTATTTTTAGTGCAAGCATGATGGCGTTTGCAGCAGAGGAAGTGGTTTACACCCTGAACTATGCAAGCGCAGAAGGCGGTGGTAACGCATACGCAGAGGTGTACGATGTTACCATTGACGATATTGCTTGGAGTGTTCCCGGCAATGCAACTATGGATCCCGCACGTATCGGAGGCAAGAGTCTTTCCGCTGTTGACCGCGTGCTCTACAGCAAAACAGCCATCGAAGCTGACATCACAAAAGTGGTGATTGAGCATGGCAATGCTTCCGGCGTTACCGTTAACTCCGTAACCTTGACCGTTTACGCATCGGCAGCCAACGCTGCATCGGGCAGCAATCCTATATATACGGTATCAGGAGGCAGCTTTGCAGCCAATGCATCCATGACCTTCAATCGTCCGGAGGATGCTGACTGGTACGGGTGCTACTTCCGTATTGTATATAATATTACAATTACCAGTGGCAGCAACAAATTCTTTGAATTCAAGAAAGCCGAGTTCTATGCTGAGGAAGATAGTGACGATCCGCAAGTGGCTATCGTACATGAATACTACATTTCCGGTAGCGGCGGCAGCTGGTACGGTGCAGCATCCGGATGGACGGAGAAGAAACTTGTTGACAACAAGATTGAGATAGAGGAGCTGGAAGCCGGCGCATATGAGTTCAAGCTGCACCAAGGAAAATGGAGCAACGAGTTGAACTCCGGTCACGTCATGGTTGAGTGCCGCGACCTGCTTACGCAGGGCGAGAATTCGAACATTGCTTTCTATCTTCGCAGAACTGCTCATGTGCTGATTGAGGCACGCAGCTACGACGGATTAATTTCAGATGGCGTGGCACAACACGACTCCGTATATCTGAGTATCGAACTGGAAGAAGAGGTAGATCATAATCCGATCGTGGAAACCTACTTCGGCACACTACCCGACTGGGTTGCTGAAACGGAGAGTTATGCCGAGTGGAACGAAAGTGAACAAACCGCATATGTTCACATCAACCAAGACAAGACCGCACAATGGCTGGCACAGGTCAAGATTGATCCCGACGTAGAACTGGATGCTGCAAAAGCTTATGACGTATCGTTCAAATTGCAAGCAAACAAGAACGTAAGCAACGTTACGTTCAAATATCAGCAAGCAGGCAGCGACAATGCCTTTATGATCCTCGCAGAGGGTATCAATCTGACATCAGGTACTGAATATGTATATACCAAGACCAACATTGCCGGATACGAAAATGTGAACACTATGATCTTTGACTTCGGATTCGCCTCCGCCAACACGGTTGTGGCTATCTACGATATCGAAGTTAAGGAAACCGAAGAAACAGGAACACCTGACTACAGTTGGAGAATTGCCGGCAACGGCAACGACTGCAACCTGGGCGACGGCGACGGTATTGACCGCGGCGGCTGGTGCGACGGCGAATGCTGGCAAGGCGTGGCACTCACCAATAATGCCATTGAATTCACGAACCTGCCTGCTGCCACCTACCAATTCAAACTGCTGAGGGGCAACTGGCATAAGGAATTGAACTACAGCCACGTGATGGCTGAGTGCCTGAACCGCGTGCAACCGGCAAATGAAACGGCTACCACAGGCAACGTTTACTTCATCATGGAAGAGGTTGGTGATGTACACATCGAGATGCGCCACTTTGGCGAAAACAAAGACTCCATCTACATCTCGGGTGACATGAAGCTAAACGAAGAACCTGTAGTGGATATGGGACCGATTGTAGAGACCTACTTTGCTGACGACTGGAACCCTGAAACAGACAGCTACGCAGAGTGGAACGCTGACATGCAAGTCGTATTTGTATATATCAATCATGACAAACACGATCAATGGAGCGCACAAGTCAAGATTGATCCTAACGTAGAAGTGGAAGCCGACAAGTTATACGATGTATCGTTCAAAATGTACGCATACCAAGACGTTAACAACGTTACATTCAAGTATCAGCCATTTAATAATCACGCTGACGAGTTCGCGATGGTATTCAAGGAGGGCATCAATCTGGAGGGAAGTAGCGAATACGAATTTACCCGACACCGCGTTGCCGGCATCGAAGGCGTGAACACCATGGTATTTGACTTCGGATATGCTTCCGCCAACTCGGTTGTAGCTATCTACGATATCCAAGTTACCGAATCTCCTGATCTGTACATAGCCGGTAACGGTCATGATGACCCGAACGGCGTATGGTGCGACGGCAAGAACTGGGATCCGGCAGGCACGAAGCTGGTAGACGACGCCATCCATTACGACAACCTGCAACCGGGCATCGTTTATGCCTTCAAGGTAACAGGCGGCGCATGGGGTCACAACGAACTGGATTACACCAACGTACTTGCAGAATGCAAAGAGAACTTCGTATATAGTACCAGCGAGGCCAGCTATGGAAATATCATGTTCCAGATGGCAGCAGCCGGTGAAGTAGATATCGTGGTAATCGGTGACTCTATTGGCGTGTACGGTAACTTCCGTGACCCCAATGCCATCGTGATCGAAAGCTACACCATGGTCGGCTCCAAAGAGATCTTCGGCGGTGAGGGAGACTATGCTGTTCTGGAAGCCAACGATATGATCTTACAGGAGGATGGCTCGTACAAACTCGCATTGAACGACATAACCCTGTATAACGATGTACAGTACATCTACAAGGTTTATGGCAACCATAGCGCTATGGTTTACGAATATCCGGAAGCCGGCTACTACATGTACTTCATTCCGGAAGAGAGCGGTGTATATAATATGATCTTCATGTTCTATCCAGAAAGAGAAGAAGGATATAAGATTGATCTGTATCTGCATGCCACGAGCGTCTTCACCGGTGTTGATGAGCTGCATGCCGAGCAAGCAACCCGCAAGCTCATCCGCGACGGACAACTGCTGATCATCCGCGACGGCAAGACCTACAACCTGCAAGGTGTGATTGTAAAGTAATCAGAAATCAGACTGATAGGTATTCCGACAGCTCCCCACGTTCCACACGCGGGGAGTTGTTTTTATACCTGTTTGCCACTCGTACTTGATAAAAAATACGATTTGACACCACAAAACACACTCTCAAAGCAAGGAAATTTGCATATATAAAAAAATTGTCGTACCTTTGCAAGCCGTTTTGGGGAAGACCCCTTTTCCCCGTAGCAGCAGTGTCTAATGGTATAAAGGCTATTACGTCAGATTTTGGTTCTGAAGATCTTGGTTCGATTCCAGGTTAGACAACTCGCTTTCGCGAGAAAGCGCTCACAAGACCGCTCAAAGCGGTTTTTTAGTGGGAGAGTGTGATGGTAAATAGGCAGTCATCACCGCAAAAATTATTAACTGCCTACAAAGAGTAACACAAAACAACAATGAAAACTTTTGAATTGACAGGCACACTCCGCTCGGAGTATGGCAAGAAAGCCGCTAAAGGCTTACGCAAGCAAGATCTCGTACCTTGCAACATTTATGGCGCCAATGGCAACCAGACGTTCACCGTTAACGTTGCTGACGTTCGCAAACTCATCTACACACCTGACACCCAGATCGTAGAGCTGACCATCGACGGTCAGAAGAGAATGGCTGTTGTTAAGGAGTTGCAGTTCCACCCGGTTAAGGAGCTTCTGTTCCACATCGACTTCCTCGAGGTAACCGACAAGAAACCTGTAACGGTTGAGATTCCTGTGCTGCTGTCAGGCCACGCAGCCGGTGTAAAAGCCGGTGGTAAGTTGCGTCTGAACATGCGCAAACTGAAGGTTAATGGTCTGTACACCGCTCTGCCTGACCGCGTTGAGATCGACGTAACCGAACTTGGTTTGGGTAAGAAGATCAACGTGCAAGACGTGAAGCTGGCTGAGGGTCTGAAACTGATGAACGCTCCTACGTTGTGCGTTGCTGAGGTTAAGGCTACCCGTCAGAGTGCACAGGCTGCTGCAGAGTAATCCGCGTGAGCTTTAGCAACCAAACCATTGGCCGTTGGCGCAAGCCGATAGTCAATGGTTTTTTGTTAGTCGAAAGTCAAAAGTCGAAAGTCGAAAGAGTATGAAGTATTTAATAGTAGGTTTGGGGAATATAGGCGATGAGTATGCCAATACGCGGCATAACATCGGATTCATGGCGGTGGACAACTTCGCCGCAAAGCATGATGTCGTATGGGCAGACAAGCGTTACGGCTTTGTGGGTCGTTGCCGCGTGAAGAATGCCGAGATAGTGCTGCTCAAGCCTTCGACCTACATGAACCTGAGCGGTAACGCCGTGCGCTACTGGCTGAACGAGGAGAACATCCCCGTTGAGAACATGCTCGTGATCGTGGATGACCTGAATCTGCCTTTCGGCACGATACGCATCCGCAAGCAAGGCAGCGACGGCGGGCATAACGGCTTAAAGCATATCCAACAGGTACTCGGCACGCCGAACTACAGCCGCGTGCGCTTCGGTATAGGTAACGAATATACACGCGGACATCAGATCAACTTCGTGTTAGGCGAGTGGCAAGACGAAGAGCGCACCGCCCTACCCGAGCGTCTTGACCGCATAGCAGAGATCATCCCCTCCTTCTGCCTGCAGGGTATTGACCGCACGATGAACCAATACAACTAATCCAACACGAAGTCACTAACACGAAGTCACCAACACGCAGTCTTATGGAGGTACGAGTAGATAAGTTCCTGTGGGCGATGCGCATCTACAAGACGCGCACGATAGCTGCCGATGCGTGCAAGAACGGACGCATCAAACTCAACGGCATAGAAGTCAAGCCCTCGCGCACCTTCCACGTGGGCGATGTGTTCAACGTTCGCAAAGGTCCGATCACCTATACGTATCGCATCTTGCAACTATGCGAACATCGGCTGGGTGCCAAGCTTGTGCCGGATTACCTGCGCGACGAAACGCCACAGGAGCAGCTCGAACTGCTCGAACTGGCACGCATGGCGGGTAACGGCGGCCGCGACCGCGGCACAGGCCGACCCACTAAGAAAGACAGGCGGGAAATAGAGTCGTTCATCAGTACCGACTACGACTTCGATCTGGATTCCTTTGATGACGAAGATGAATAGTAGCGGCAGCATGTCTGCAAGCCGCATGCAGCACAGTTAGGCTTGCGCGCCTGGCACACGTACCGCCCGTGCAGCAACAGCCAATGGTGCGCCTTTGGGATCACCGATTCGGGAATATATCTGACCAAAGTCTTCTCTGTTTGCAGAACAGACTTGCTTTTTGTAGTCAGTCCTATCCTTTCCGCTACGCGGAAGATATGCGTATCGACCGCCATCGTGGGTTGCTGCCATATAACGGCACACACCACGTTTGCTGTCTTACGCCCTACGCCCTGCAGCGTTTGCAGGTCATCGATATTGTCGGGCACCTCGCTATGATACACGCTTACCAGCCTCTCTGCCATGGCTTTGAGGTGTTGGGCTTTGGCATTGGGATAACTCACCGAACGGATATAGGCAAAGATCTCCTGTTCGGTAGCCGCAGCCATCGCCTCAGGCGTAGGATAAGCGGCAAACAAGGCGGGCGTAACCATGTTCACCCGCTTGTCGGTACACTGCGCGGATAACATGACAGCCACCAGGAGCTGGAACGGATTGTCGAACCGGAGTTCAGACTCCGCGACGGGCATATTCCGCTCAAACCACAAGAGGCACTGCTCAAATCTCTGCTTCGTCGTCATCGTCAACCAAGTCGGCTTGTTTGTAATACGTCTTGCTCAAGTATTGCAGCATACTTGTGGCTTGCTGCTGTACTTCCTGTGTTTCCGCACTTATCGGGCGCTTCTGCAGCCTGAGCATCATGATCTGATACAGCAGTACCAGACATGCTTCGATGTTCGACATCGCGGGGCGGTCGGTTCGTGCCTTCAGCAGGTTCAGCGCAGGCGTGATTCGGATCATTGCAGCCCGGTAGGTCGCTTCCTGCGACAGGATATCATCGCTGAGTTCCTCCAACTCCTTGAGCGCGATCTGCGCCAGCTGTATATGCCCGCCATCCATGACATCATCGGCATGCATCATGCGCAGGATATCCGACAGTTCCTCATTGCCTTCCGCCATCTCGGGAAAAGCACGCAAATAATCCTCCAACTGCCACAAATACAAAATGTATTCGGCTATGTTCTCACGTTTATTCTTCATTATTTTTGAAATTGTCCTACGAATTTATATGTAAGTCGCACGAGCCAGTCGGGGGTATGCTTCAGCAGGGGCGTACTCAGATGATTGATCACTCCGGGCATATCGGCTTTCTTGCCGCGGAACATCCGCCTGAGCGCCCTGTTCACCAGTTTCTCGGGCGGGATACTGACAGTGAGATTCACAGCCAGCTTCCTCAAGTTCGGCGCCAAGCCGAACAGGGCTGTATCCACAGCGCCCGGGGTCATCACGGTGATATTCACGCCCTGCGGGTACAGTTCGTACCAGAGCGACTTGCTGAAGTTGTAGATGAATGCCTTCGTGGCGTTGTAGGTCTGAATACCCGGATAAGCCATCCAGGCGGACATCGATGACATGTTCAGTATGTACCCTTTCTTGCGCGGACGGCCGAGCACGAGTTGCTGCTTCTCTTCGTCGGTCAGCTCGCGCTTAACCATATCTTCGGCAAACAGGCGCGTGAGTTTGGCAACCGTCACCACATGCAACATCAGCATCCGCTCAAAGCGCGGCATAGCCGTTTCTACGAGCGGGTTGAAGAAGAACACACCGGCATTATTGACGAGTATATCCACCTTCAACTTGTTATCCAAGCAGTATTGATGCAGTTCTTCGGCGGCATCCTGCCGGCTCAGGTCGGCATAGAGAGGCACGGCTTTCACCTGATACCTCTCTGCCAACTCACGAGCCACGGCGATCTGTTCCTCCTGCTGATTGCTTACGAGCAACAGATCCGTACGGTAGTCACGAGCCAAGGCTGTAGCATACTGCAAACCTATGCCCGACGACCCACCTGTAACTAATGCTAACATCAATTTATTTACGATTTACAAATTTACGATTTACGATTTAACTATTCTGTACGAACTTTTACGCCTTGCACCGTATAGATCTGACCGTCGCGGATGATATAGATATTTCCGTCACGTAATGCCTTACGTGCCACATCGGCTTCATCATTTCGTACATCGTCCACTGCATCGTCATCCGGCTCTTTCTGCCGCAAGGTGCAGGAGATCGTTTTGCCGAACGAGTTAACCGCTTCTACGGTGATTACAGCCTTATCGTCAACCGTAACCAAGCCGCTAACCATGAACCACAACGGTGCTGTAAATTGACCCTGAGCGTTCAGGTAATCGGCAAACGAACCCAATATATAACCCTCGGGGTCCACTCCCTGACCGGCATAGATCTGCCCGATTTCAAACGTCGTATCAATCGGATAACTGCCGACCGGAATCTCATTGACTCCCGTACCGACAAGGAAGATAAGATTGATATATGCATTATTGTCGTTCAATGCTTCGACGAATGCATAGCCGTCGTTATACAAGTGAGACGCATCAACATCATAATCGTCGAAGTTCTCCACGAAATCTGCTTCCGCATCATATTCGATCGTAGTCGGTTCGGGCGTTACGGGAGGAATATCGGTTGTATCCACAGGCGCGGTATACATGCAGAAGTATCCTTCAATCTCCAGCGTAGCGGCATTATAGTACTTCAGGTGTCCGGCAATCACAGCCTGACCGCCTACCTCGATCTCATTACCTGTCACGAAGTCGGTGTTGTTGAGCCACTTGGTGTGGTAGCAGTACAACTCTTGCGAGCCATCGGAGATATACAGACGGCAGTTCTTATACTGGGCAATTTGCTCCGGCGTGTTCACCAACTGAGATATCTCACCCTCAACCACCATCGGAATAGCCGAAGCCCAACCTACCTCATGCGCGCTGATCATACTCAATGCCTCCGAACTGCTTAGACTGGTGTAAATCGAATTATCCAGTATTATATCTTCACCGGAAACATGCGAGCCATAAGCCTCACCGTAATAGCCCCATACTTCTTCTGCAGGCAGAGTGACTTCGCCTACATATTCCGAACCACCGACAACTATCCGGTAGTGAACGATATAAGTTTCGGAATCCGAATTATATACCACAGTCACGTCGCCTTCGTCGGCTGACACCTGTTGATACGAGGATATATTTCCCACAGCCAGCGTTACGAAACTGCACTTGTAGGTTGGCGCATCCGCACGGAACGACCCGAGGAACGACTCTGTAGAATTAGCGCCTACGCCAAACAATAAGCACATCTGATTCGAAGCGCCATTCTCATAGAACGATTCGGTAGCCAACTGCAATCCCCAATAATAGGAATCAGGCTGCGATGAGGGATACGCTATTCCACCCAGATTAGCAAAGGTATATTCAGTCGGGTTAATCGCGGGCTGCGGAACAGTATCCTCTGGGTCGGGTGTCAAATCCGGGTAAGAGATGATGATCGAGTCGTTGGTGATGGTCATCGGGCAACGGCATACGCCTATGTTTTTGGTGTGCAGCGGCACATACACGCCGGGTTGGCTATCAACCGTCACACCCGGAACAAGGTCGTAATTTCCTGCCGGAACCGATTCCAGTGAACCATAGAGGGCGACTCGGCTGGTGTAGTAATATCCTGCGCCTAACGCAAAGTTATCATATCCTGTGGCTGCATATACCAGTGTATCATTGCTGTACACGAGCAAGGCACCTTTACCACTCCACGATGCTACACTGCTGTTCTTAAATTGATCGGCATAGAAGAACGGCATATCATTACGAGCCAGACGCATATTACCTATCGACAGCCCATCCGCTGTAATCAGATAAACAGGTTGACCGTTTGCATTCGGAAAGATCTGAGTATATGCCTCTATATCCTCTGTGTACGAGTCGTTGCTTGCCGATCCGCCTATGCCCTGTTCTTCGGGATTCAGTACAGAAAGCAGGAAATAGCCGTCGCATAGGCCACCCCAACCCCAGTTGATGTGCAGCAAACCATCCTCATCTATACCGTCACATACAAAAGCGTGTCCCTCACGCAACGGTGTACAGCCACCGAAAAACACCGGACGTCCAAGCTGCAGATCGCCGACAATAGCCTCCATGAATTCCGAGCGACGCATATAATCCTTGTGTATCCTACGAACACTCGGATCGTAATCGAAATACGTTACCATGGCAGCCATCATATCTTGCGTATTTGCTCCACTGCCACCGGGGCCGTAACCCATCTCACAAGCTACACCCAGATGATACATCAGCGTTGCGATGGCATTCATCTGAGCGGATGTTGCAGTACCGGTACTGTAATCGTTCTTCATCTTCGACCAGTTGTAGGTCGTGTTGCCGAAATCGGCAGACAAGGTTTGTGTCGTAGCGTCACTTCCGTTCCACTGATACGAGTGCGAGCCGGTACCTTGTGCCGGGTGATTATGCACTTTCATCACCTGTGCGGCAGCGGTTGCCACACAACCTGTCGGACAACGTTGACCGCCATAAGTCGGACACAGCAGGTTGTACGGGTTGCTCTGATTCCATTTCGTAGCACAGATAGGATCAACAGGGGTATAAGTTGTCTGCTTGGCTCTGCGCGCACGAATAGCATGGTGCTTTGGCTGAACGGGCATAGATACCAAGTGACTGATCGAACGGGTATAACCGTCCAACCATGCACGGATGTTGGCGGGCAACTCCTCCTCATCCAGCGAGCCTTCATCGGCATAACCGAGAACCGTAGGTGCACAATCATCGGCCGAAATGATAACAAATCCGTCATTCTCGCCACGGTTGAACACGTAGAACGCCGGTGTGCTGTCGGCTTGCATAGCCGTCCAACTCAGCGACAGACCCGGTCTGGAAACAGCCGGCATACGCATCATGCGCGAGTGAGTTCCGAAATACTGCGAAGCGGCTTCACGAGCCTGCTCTTCGCTACGAGGTGATGCATACGCTACAATCAAGCAGCATAATGCAATCATTGATAGTAGAATTTTCTTCATATGATTTGTGTTTTTTTGTATGTATGCTTACATAATTGCCAACATGGCTATACCCAAAGTAGTAAACATCAGCACGGGCATCTGGATGTCGAGGTCGTGACCTTCGTGGCGGAAGATATACCACACATGCCAAGCCAGGATAGGCAAAGCGCACAGCACCCAATATTTGCCTATACCTACGAACAATCCCATGCACAGTACAAGCAGCAAGGTGTGGTATATCTTCCCACCGGTCTTGCCCAACCGCGATGCCAAGGTTCGCTTGCCGTGGGCTATATCGTTCTCCATGTCGCGGACGTTATTCAGGTTCAGTACTCCAACGTTCGGCATCGCTATCGCCACAGCCGCCAGCACAGCCTCGCATGTCAGGCAATGTGCCAGCAGGTAGAAACTACCCATCGTGCTCAGCAAGCCGAAGAACAGGAACACCCCCAAGTCGCCGAGCCCCTTGTAGCCATAGTTGTGCTTGCCCAGAGTATAGGTCATTGCGCCCACAATAGCCAACGCACCCAGCAACAGGAACACCACACCCTGCACGCACCACAATGTCCCGAACGCGCTCCACACCAGCAGCGTGCCGAACAGCACACTCAAGGCGATGAACAAGCCTATCATCCGCTTCATCTCATCGACTGTAATCAGCCCGGCTTGCATGCCGTAGGCTTCCCTACCCGTTTGCTCGCTATCCGTACCTCTGAGCGCATCACCCAATTCGTTCGACAGGTTGCTAAGTATCTGCAAGCAGACGGTAGTCAGCAGCGCCAACGGAATAATCAGCCAACAACGGGGTGACTCACCGGCCAACGGATATGCCAACCCCGAGCCGAGGATGATTCCCGACATCGAGAGTGGCAACGTCCGCAACCGTAATGAAGGAAGATATTTCATGTTACTTCTGGCTATCTACTGTCGTTTCAAATACGGGAATGATCTCCACACGACGGTCATAATGCAACTGATGCTTGCTGTTGTAGCGGAAGGGCTCTTTCTCGCCCAGGCTGCGCACAATCATCTGTTCGTCCTTCACGCCTAACTTGCGCAGTTGGTTCGCCACAGCTTTCGCACGCTTCAATGCCAGGCGTTGGTTGTATGCACTGCGTCCTAACTCGCACGCGTGACCGTTCACCTGTATCTTCTGCTCAGGATGCTGCTTCAGAATTGCGGCAATCTGCTCGAGTATATCATCGGGTTGCAAGATCGGCGTTGCGTCATCCAGGCGGAACCAGATGATAGCCGTCTGCAGCGCTGCGTCCAATGCGCGGGTCACTGCCGTCTCTACCGGTCGTTCAACCTGCTGCTCAACCACCACCGTATCCACTACGCGGATTGTATCGTGCAAGGTAAGATACAGGGTATCATGTACTTCGGTCAGTACAGGTAGAGGCGGGCAGAACATATCCTGCAAGTCCAGTCCGCTCTCTTTGGCTATGGCCATGATCTGCTTGCGTGCCTGTTCTTGCCGTTGCCGCTGCAGTTCTTCGGGAGTAGGCTTCACCTCTTTCTCAACAACCACGGTGTCGCGTTGCTGCTTAGCCAGGCGGGCTGCTTCACGCGCTGCACGTTCCTCTTCGCGCTTCTTCTTCAAGTAAGCACGTTGCGCCTGCGTCTTGCCGGCATTGATCGACAGGCCGATCTTCAGCGCCACACTCCACGGATGCAGTTCTTGTACTTCGTTGGTTACCAGCACGCCCTTATATTCCGACGTGAAGGGAGAGTCGTACTCACCTTTCACCCACGCATCGTTGAAGCCCAGAGGGGTCGTGCTTTTCTGTGCGAGCACATCGCTGAAGTAATATGTTCCGCTAAGGGCAACGAGCAGGTCGAGCCGCTGCTGCAGGCGGAAAAGCATACCGATCTCGGCATAGGCGGCATAATTAAGCAAGTTCAGGCGAGTGTTGCCTATCGAGAAGTTCTGACTGACAGGATTGATCGCTCCGTCCTCAATAACGCCGGGGACATTGCTATACGGCCAAGCCCAGTGTTCGTACGACACCTCGTTATGCAGCGATCCTTTGCTCATCCGGTAATTGTCGTAAATAGGAAGACCCACCTTGGCACCCAAGGCAGCATGGAAACCTACATTCCTCTTTATTGCCCGGAAACGCAGCGTAACAGGCACCTCAAGCATGTATATACCTTGTTGCTCGACCAGGTCGGACGAGGTGGAGATAAGGGTGTAATCGTCCCCATAGCGATCCTTGCCGGTCACAGTCCATGGATTGCCGATCTTGGTTTTGTTGCTGTAGGTTGAGAACTGAATGCCCGCTCCTATACCCATCCAGGGCACGAAATAGCCGTTGATGCCTACTCCACCCGTCCAGGTGGGAAGACTCAGCACATTCGTGGAATGAGGCGAGGAGAATTTCACCCAAGCCTGACTGAACTCGTAACGACCTGCGCCTGCACCGAACGTGATATCGAAGTTCAGACCTTTCTCGATCCTGTATTCATCTTTCGATGCCGTAAGAACCGAATCCGGATAATCCACGGCAAAACTCGTGATGCTAACCAAAAGGATGGCGATGATGCTTATACACTTTTTCATTGTTTCGTCCTCCTTTTTTATTTGACAATCAGTTTCTCGGTCAGCATCGAGCCGTCGGTGTGCGTGATGCGTACATAGTAGATGCCGGCAATACGCGGAGCAGAAACGGTCACATTCTCGTCCGGACAATCGGCACTGATCAGCACCTCGCCCGTACACGAACAGATCTCCGCCCTGCCGCCACAGCAAGATACCACTATCGGTTCACCTGCGCCAACAGGTACCGGATAAACGAGTGGCGGAGCCGATGACGAACTGACATCTTCATTAGGCATATCAATGTCGCACGAGCGGTAAACAATGCCATTGTCGTCAGTCAGTTGAACGCAATACCTACCTTTCAGCTCGTTGCCGTTCTCCTGGTAGTATTGACCTGTTTGTCCCTCCACTTTTACGCCGTTCTTGTACCACTGGTAAGCCTTGAAGTGCAACTTCGGTGCGGGTAACTCGCCGTTGTTGGGATTGTTATCCACAAACAGAACACGACCGAACTTCGAGTGCACATAACCACCCAGGCTGGCCACAATCTTCATACGCCACACAGGGCTGTAGCAATCCACGCCGTTGACGCCCACCTGCACATCCAGGTAATGATTGCCTTCCGGGATCGGCGGTACATCGATGATGATCTTGCCGGGGGTAGAGGGATCGATAGCACCCATTGTATCTTTCCTGCCCATACAGTTCGCGAAATCATCGGAATAGCGGATATAGAACATATCGGCATCGCCGGCTGTCTGATCATAATACACAGAGATCTGACTCTCGCTCTGGCAGAACTTCGCTATCGAATCGATGGTTATCACCGGAGGTTCTACCACCTGAATGGTGATCGTAGTATCTGCCGGACAACCTTTGGCATTATAATTGTCGGTCACCGTCCATGTATCCTCGGCGGAGTTGAACACGCACGGGAAATCGTTACCCTTAGAATCCTGCCAATGCACGGTGACGGGCAATTCGGAGAGGCATACGGTCTTAACCAACTCGCCCACATCCCTTATGCCATACTCCTCGGTCACAGCGCCGGCTGAACGCACCCAATCGCAGTTGCCGTGTTTCACCTCGCGCACGTAGGTATAGGTAATGAAGCTGGTTGCCTCGGTCACCGTCATTTCATAGCTGAGCGTGGCGGTGTTACCCACCTGCACCTCTTCCGAGCCGTTGATACGCAGCCAGCGGTATTGCAACTGACCGTCACCGGATGCCGGCGTCACTTCGCCAACCGTAACCGTGGTATCGGCTGATCCCGTAGCATCGGGCTTAAGACATACACGCCCGCGATCAGCTGTCTCTATCGCGCCCGCATTGAGCGGCAACATCACACGTACTTTCATAAAATTGGCACTGAGCTGCCACTCCGAATCGCGGTAATCATCTTTCGCCTTCCGGACAAACGTGTAATCCACACCGCGCTGCAAGGTGACACCAGACAACGGCAGATTACAATCCGTCGCACCCGCTATAGGAAGCGTGTCACCGGAAGCAATATAATACCACTGATACATATAGGTTCCTGTTCCGTCGGTAGCCGGCGAGGCTTTTACGGTATAAGCCTTGGCTTCCTCCGGCGAGCAGAATACCTTCTTGGCAACCTGAGTTACCGAGCCCGGATTGAGCGGTGCGCACACACGAACGATATATACACCTCTCGAGTCGTCATTTCCGCAACCGCTGCCGTCTTTCACTTTGCGTTTGAAAGTATACAGCTTGGCCACGGTCGCCTCGTAGCCCACAAGCGCCTCGGTTGTGGCTACAATGTTTTGCAAGCTTGTGCGCCAAGTATAGGTAAAGTTGCCGTCACCGCCCGTAGCCGGAGTGACAGGTAGCACATCTATCACAACCTTACCGCCCGTCAGGTATAATGTATCTTGTACCGTACCGAGCTTACCGGGAATCTCACCGGGATCAAACTCCGGCAGCACCTTGTATTTGCATTCGCCCTTACAGGGGATGAAGTCCGGCACGCAACGCTCGTCGTGAACATATGCCCGCAACAGGAACTCACCCACCGTATCGCCTTTAATAGCGTACGTATTGTACCATAGCAGGAAATCATCTCGTGTCCGATCCGGACATATCGTATCGATAGGATATAACTCTCCCTCGGTGTCATAGCCGAACCGAACAACCATATAATGGTGCCTGCCCCAGCCATATTTAGCCTGCTCAAAGTCGATTAGCTTAGTCAGACGCTGTTCGCTATCCCAGCACACAACCACATTCTCCTCCTTTTGCTTAAACTCTCCCACCTTCAGTTCCTCTACGCGCCGCGGACGGAAATATACTGTACGGCTCTCATCGCGTAAGGCTGCTGTAGTCAACACATCGGTTTCCGAACATGGCCGGGTAACCGCTACCAGGTTTCCCGAGAAACTAATCCATTCTTCTCCGGCCAACTCCTGTGTTGACCATCGTACGCCTCCTGTTGTATCAACCCGGAAACTAACCGTCAGGTCGTTGGCGTGATTGACGGGATCATCGCATATCGTATCCACGTATGCCGTGGCGGTTGACAAACGCGATGCATCGGTTCCCGCAAATCCGGTGAGTTCTGGATAATGCCTGATGTTCGTCGTCCAACCGCTTTCGCCTCGCAGACACTTGAACATCTCATAGGTATCATTCACCGCCGTCAACCCGTTGCTAACTACACCGGGTTCCTGGAAGTATAGTTTGCGATCGTAGTAACATTTCGTATAATCAGCTCCGTTCAGGCTCACTCCGACAAACGCACAGCCGTTCTTGGCATAGCCCGTAGTATAGATCCGGGTCAGTGAACCGGCATTACTGCCTACCAGTACACCTACCGTATCGCCTGCATTGCGAATCAAACCGCAGCAGTAGGCATCAGTCATACTGCTGCCCTGCTGCATCTCTCCTACCAGACCGCCGGTCACATTGCCGCTCATGGCTATCTCCACCATGCTCCAGCAGCCGGATATCTGCCCCTTGCACACTCCTGCCAATGCACCTACGCGGCGCTGACCTACGGCTACTATCCGTCCGCCGCTCAAACCCAAGTCATTGATCTGTCCGCTTGCGGCAACATGGCCAAACAGACCCACTCCATCCTCGGCATTGATAGATCCCAAGCCGCGAATCAAATGATGATTGCCTTCCAACACTCCCCTGAACGGATAAGCCTGAGTGCCGATAGGCGTCCACACACGCAGCCGGTTGCTGCCATCCAGGTCGATATTGGCAGCCAACACGATCCTCTTGCCCGCATAACCGTTCTCGGCATCATTATGCTGAGCAATCCAAGCCAACTGAGCTGCGGTAGTAACCGTGTAAGTATAACCCGAGGGGGTAACAGCAGTCGTATCTCCGTTCCACACATCATACACCTCTCCGGAGGCAAACACAGGAGTAACATACATCATTAGCCCCATACACATCAGGGCTATACATGTCATTCGGTGAAGAGATTTCATAGTAATAATTTATTTTATCGCGCAAAGATACGAAAAATTTCGCAAATATGCAAATCTTTTGCCATTTTTTTTCACAAAAAGCCCGTCTTTCTGCATTTTTTCAGAAAAACGGACTATTTTGTATCCTATTTTATGCTATTATCCGAATGCCGTGTTATTATCCGAATGCCACTTGTTCGCGCGAGAACAAGAACTGAACGGGGAAATAACTGTATCCGGCATCAGCTTGCGTCCTACGTCCCCAGAACAGATAAGCATGCTGCCCTTTCCTGACTTGACCGCCCTTGGCCTGCCAGCCCTCGAAGGTATCCAGCTCGGCATTGGTCAGTTGATAACACTCGCGTAGCAGTTGGTTACAACTTACTTTTGTTCA
>Ga0310696_10003517_pt1 | contig 19516 bp, 16 predicted proteins | sample AusTroGonzalo_MG_4_FD_203885 | JGI IMG/M metagenome (GOLD analysis project Ga0310696, IMG submission 203885) | Bovine rumen microbial communities from tropical cattle in Woodstock, Queensland, Australia - Gonzalo_02 (v2) (version 2) | ecosystem: Host-associated > Mammals > Digestive system >... | reverse complement strand
ATTCCGTCCTCCTTCAGCAGATATGTCACCGAACTGGGGATTTCCTTAATGCATTGACCTTCAACCGTCCTCATCCCGTCGTTGCTTTTCACAGTGAAAATGCGGTTGATTCCCGACAGGAGCAGTTCTTCCCGAGGCGAATACTCAACAAAAGCAATGTCTGACATACGCAGAGCATAGTCATGTTTCAGCTCAATGTACTTCATCAACTTGCCTTGTTCGAGGATATGGACATTGCTAATCATGCTGCCCGTGTCGATGCTGCTGAGGGCCAGTTGACGGTTCTTGTCCAAAAGCCCGTTCTCGTCAGCATAGTGCTTCCATGCCTCTGGCAGGCTGTCGTAGGCCACTTTCTTGCCGCTGATGTCCTTCACCTTTTGGCCGTCCATGACCACTTCGGCCTCTTCGGCGCAAAAAACGATGTTGCCATCAGTTTTCTGACTTTTCAGATAACCGTGCAGCACCGACCCGTTTTTCAGGTTCATGGTCTGCACAATTTGAGCCTTGGCCGTCAGCAGACTGCCGACTGCCAAGGCGAGAATCAATAGGCTCCTTTTCATAGAACTGGTGTTTTATTTGGTTGTAGCCACCCTCTTCCCAATGGAGGCAGCACCAAGGTTGACAGCTTGAGCATCAGCATGAGCCATGGCGGATTTTCCGTTAGTAAGCTCCTGGAAAACAACCTGCTGTGTACTCAAATCCATAGCGAACTGGTAGCACTTGCCCTGTTGTATATTACCCGTTGGCTCATCGAAAAGCGACACATATTGGTTGTCGGTCAGAAGGGCTTCCCAACGGAAACCAGTCTGCCCGAAAGGAAGGAAGAACGAATACGTGTATACGGTGACATACTCATAGTATTGAGGCCATACTTGTTCCATTAACGGATAAATGTAATCCGTTGACTGGTTATAATTGGCAGTGTATTGACCGTTTGAGCTGAATGTGCAGCTGGTAGACTCCTTGGTCATAAAAGGCTGGTAATACTGCACTTCGTTGTCATATTGGTGCAGGTTGTAAATCCAGTTGACCACAAACGCGCCGGCGGGTTTGACATCAATAGTGATTGCATTCTTACCCGTGCCGACAGCAACTTGCTCGGTCTGGATGCCTAAAATTCCATACTGGTAAGCCCACACTTCTGCATTTCTGGTGACCGTCAAATTCGCCAAACGGTCGATTCCGCTCACCGACCAGAACTCCACTCCAGCGGTCTCACCACTGACCACAACGACGTATGTGATGGCAACAGCGGTGTAGTTGCCGTCGGTAAGCTCAACATTCACATTCATCCTGGAAAGGTAATCTTGAAGATTGTTTTGCTCGGATTTCACGAGGTTGCCGTCCTTGTCATAAACCAACAAGTAAGTGTGCAGTCTGCACACATCGGGTAAGGATTGAACATCACCCGTATTGACTTCATGTTTCGCGAACTCGCTGACCACCGTATAAGGATTCACCTGGAAACTGATTTCCCTCGAAATGGAGATATCCTCGTTCTTACAAGAAGCCAGCAACAAGGCGACCGCAGCTATAGCCAAAAAGATATTTTTTTTCATAATGCACTATTTTTTAAGTTATTTGACAATATTGAAAAGATAAGCGAATGAGACCATAATCGAGCTGACCTTGGTGTCGAAATTGCCGGCCAACGGACTCATCCCCAGATTAAAACGGGCATCCACCATCCATGACGAATTTGAATCGATGGGTGACTTGTAGGCCACACCGGCGGAAATCATCACGTCAGATCCCTTGATTTCGCCCGTGTTGTAAATGGTACCATCGTGGAGAAGTTGAGTCGGCGAAGTGCTCAGCACTTTCACCATCGTGGCACCCGCTTCTATGGCAAGGTTAGGAATGACATACACTTGAGCCAACACCGGGATTTCAAGGCAATTGGTTCTCAGGCTCGCGTCACCGAGTTTGACGGCGCGGCTGCCATACAAAGCTTCGAGTTGAAGCCCCACCCAACCTGTTCCTCCGCAACTCATATCATAACGGCGTCCAAAGTGAGCATTCACTACGGCACCGGCTTGGTAGCCGAAACCCTTTCCAAAATTAAGGTTTTGTACTTTTGAATGGCTTCCCATGTCCAATCCAAGACCCAATTTGGGGCCTACTCCGATTCGGAGAGGTCTGTCATCCTCGCATTGGGCAAACAGTCCGCTGGCGCATACCACCGCAAGCAGGACGAGTAACAATTGTTTACGCATAATTGATTGATTTTTTGATTGATGGATAATTATTATTTAGATTTTTTTCAACGCTATAGTAGAGGTTTTGCTGCCACAATCATGGCCGTCGGCCTTGACCGTAACCGTAGCCTTGACATTCGCATCCTCGGTCACTTTCAAGGTTATGGACAAGGTTTTCGATTGTTTCGGCGCAAGGGTTCCCTTGAACGGGACAGACTGCCCGGCCACGCTCAACGTCGCAGTAACCGCTACAGAAACCGAAGATGTGTTGGTCAAGACCGTGCTCACGGTTTGGTTGTCGTCCTCGTCGGCATACACCGAGGTGACCGCAGGGCTCTTGATGTCGATAACGACACGATTGGCCCGAAGGTCTTTCGACGCTTCCCAAAGCAGCAATCCATCGCACGACACCCTTCCTCTGATGATGCAGGTATTGGAACCTTTGCTGACAACAGGCTTGAAACTGTACTCCAACGGGACATCTGTTTGATAGCTTCCGCTTCCGTCGTCAAAGTCTAACTTGACTTTGCTTCGATCGAGCGAGGCAGGCACCCGAATGGAGAATTGGAGACGTGCGCTGCCGCCGCCGGAATAGGCAACAAAATCCTTGGGCCAATTCGCGGCGAACTCCCCTTCCACCTGTTCAAGCACACCAAACTTTCCGTCCTTGCTGACAATGGCCCGCCCTTTAATCCAGGGTGAGGCTTCGCCGAACTGTGCGGGAAGCGTCGTCCCGTTGTCTTTCCAACGGTAGCCGTAAACGCCGTTTTCTGAATACGTCTCGATATGCTGGTCTTGTTCGGCCTCAAAATGGTTAGCCTTACGACAATCACCGCCATTCTCCGAATAGGCATAGTCGCAGGCACGCACCGGCAGGTCGGAGGTGTATTTAATCTTCCGCTTCACCTGCATCTTAGTGCTGATTACCGCGTAATCCTGGTAATTGGCCACGACAGCCTCACCCTCCTCATTGAAACTTGAGCCTTTGGTGAGTTTGCCGCCATGGAAACTGTCAGGATTGGCCGTTTTGCCTTGCTGGTTGATATAATACACCTTTTTCTTCGCGACTTCGACCGATGCAAAGCCATGCCTGAACGGACGCGCCTCGACATATTTGCAAGGAATAACCATCTCACCTTGAGCATTCATGTAGCCTATCTTGCCTTTGCTGTCGGCAACCGTGAGCAACCCTTCCGAGAAGAAATTGTATGTCGTCGCGTAGTATTCGCCCGCAATAGGTTGGAAGTCGAGTGTTTGGCCTTCGGCGATGAAGCCCAAAATCCGGTTTCCTTTGAGCACAATGGCATAGCCTTCCTCAAAGTCAGTGACAGCATCCATATCGACATTGGGGAACAATGCCTTACCGTTGCTGTCAATCAGCTGCATCTTTCCCGTTCCGTCAACACACTTGAAAAGGTCAGCGCACATGTAAGAAATGTGGCTATATTCGGGACGGATGCACCACTTCACCGTTTGGGCCTGCGCAGCAGGAACGATGAATGAAGCGACCAAGAACAACAGTAGGATACGTTTCATCATTTCACCACTTTGTGTTTTTCGTAAATTTCAACAAAATGCTTGATGTTGCAGATAAACACGACATTGTCGGAAGCACCCGCACGTCCCCAAAGCACACCGACAAGGTTGCGGTCTTCGTCGAAAACAGGAGAACCGCTGGCGCCTCCAATGCTGAGGCCTTGGGCCTGGAACTGGTATTCATCGGGTCTTTTGCTCACTGTAAGGTTGGAGAAAGTCGGGGTGCTTTCATTGGAATTACCAATAAATGTGCTTAGGAACTGTCCGGTAGGATAACCTATGCTGTGCAACGACTCATTCAGTTGAAGGGAACTTTGGTCCACACGGGCGTTATCAAGTCTGTAATAACCATTCTTTACGATTTCGGGAGGGGTCTGCTGGGTGTTCAACCTTATGAGAGCCACATCCTTATAGCGTTCGCCCGACTCTGCGATGGCACTGCATGGCATAAAATCACTGGTGGATTTGGGAGTCTGGTGGGGCAGCAACACACCAAGAAACTCGTGGTGTCCCGAAAGCTCAAAATCAGACTGAAGCAGAAGCTGCACTTTGGCCACATCTTGCGGATTCTTTACATCAATGTCAAGATTCTTTTGGAAGAACTGTTTGTTCAGAAGATTGTTGAACAAAGTAATCATTTGCGCCTTGATATCTCCTGATACTTGTGGGTCGTCAATGACACCATAAAGCCATGGATAAGCAACATGACGGTTGGTGGCCATCTCTCCGTAGGGAGACACGAAAAACGCGGTGCCTGTATACCACTCAGCATTTTCTCCGAAAAGTTCCCAACCATTCTGGCCACGGCCAAATGTCCATACCTGGGGCCATCCTTGACGGCCTTTGAACGGGTCGTCCTTGATGGTCAAATCCACCTTGAACGCGCCTTGCACCATTACTGTTGCATTCCACAGGTCGTCAATGGATGGATTGGCAGTTTTTGACGGCTGCATCGAAGTGGTATCAATGGCCACTTGGTTGGCAAGTTCTGTTTTGGGTTGGTTATCCTTGGGCTTGACCAGCATGACCACCAAAGCAACCACGGCTGCCACGGCTGCCACAGCACCGGCGATTTTCAACACCATGGGCAACACATCCGCCGGGATGTATTTGCTCAGATTGACAGGCACGCCTCCGATGGCCACCGCGTCGTTGCGCTTGACACGATAGTTCTTGTGGGAAGGAATGCGACTGCCGTTCACCGTGGTGCCGTTCAGGCTGTGGTCCTCAATGAAGGCATGGCCTTGCTTGTCGACTTTTAGCGTGGCGTGAAAATCACTCACCGTGCCACCGCTAACGACAATCTCGTTGTAATGGGCGTTTTTGCCGATGCCGTAGATTTTCTTGTACATACTGTTGTCAACTTGCGGCACTGAGGCCCATTGCAGTTCCATGTCGGCGAACCGCACCAAATCGCCCCTGCGGATAGGAATCCACACACCGGGCTGGATAGGCTGGTTGTTGACAAATGTTCCGTTGGTGCTGTCCTTGTCCTTCAGGAGAATGTCTCCATTGTTGAGCACCGCAATTTCAGCGTGACGACCGCTTACTTTCGCACTGTTGTACACGATGTCGTTCTCTGGGGAACTTCCAATTCTTAAACTCATAGCAGTTATTTTTTAGGTTAATAAATTCATGTTAAAATCTGCCCAAACCTTTATCAGGGTTTTGTGGTTCTTCCGGTTCGGGTTCTGGCTCGGCCGGCTTGTCGTTTTGAGTTTTGCCATTGGCCCTCCATTGGGCATAAAGCGTCAGGTCTTCCTTGAGGTTCACCAAGGCTTGGTCGGTGTAAGCGGTGCCCTTTCCGTCGGGCTGGGTGTTCCATCCGACAAAAGTAAAGCCGTTCATCTGGAACTCATTCTTGGCAATCTCCGTATCCGTGCCTTCAGCCACTTCCTGTTCCGCCATGGTGTTCCTCACCTTTCTCGCGTTGGGCACAAAAATGATCTTGTGAATACGCTGCTTCCATTGGGCATAAAGCGTGATATCTCCAGTGAGATCCAAGATAGCTTTGTCTTCGTATGCGGTACCTTGACCGTCGGCTTGGGTGTTCCAACCAACAAAGTCGTAGCCGTCGCGGGTAAAGGTGTTCTCGACCAGACCTGCCTTCTTGCCAACAGGTACTTGTTGAACCCCTACTGAGCCCTGGCCTCCATTAGGGTCATAGGTAACCGTGTAAGTGGTGACTTCTGCTTGCTTTTCTTGCTCTACGGCAGCCGTCGTATCCACGACAACTGGGGTCACCTCAGGCTCGACAGGGCTACTGTCTTCGCGAAGGAAATACACCAAGGCCACTGCGGCTATAAGAGCCACCCCAAGACCTATAAACAGGTAGGTTTTCATCTTGCCCGACTTTGGAACCATGCTCCAGTCGAGGGTGGCGACATGAGCGAATGACACGGTGTCTTTTCGCGACACGGGTACCGGCACATTGGATGTAATCTTCTGACCGTTGATGTAGGTGCCGTTAGTGCTCAGGTCGGTGATGGTCATTTTCCCTGAATCCAGCACGTTAAGCACCGCATGGCGTCTGCTGATGACATCGCTTTGGTCATTCAGCACGATGTCGCAGGCATTGTCTCTTCCGATTGAGTAACTTTTCATGGTATGTTGTATTGTTATTTTTCCGATGGAGTCATAATGAACTGATATTGTATCCCATTAGAATGGACATCGATTTGGCTGGAGTCTTCATTGAATTTGATGGAATCATACACGACGGTCTGGTCTTTTTCCGAATTATCAGCCTTCTTGCTCTTCGAACACAGGGTGATGTTCAGGGCGACGCTTACCAAAAGCAATGCCGCAACTCCGATAAGGATAATCTTGTTGGATTTGCTCATTTTTTCCTTGAGTATCGAACGAGTTTGTGTTTCAACGATAACGATGGTGAGATTGTCGTGTCCGCCGCCGTTCTTCCTTCCCTCGCTGTCGACAAAGGTGGCAACATTGTCCACGACTTGGCCTATATTCCCCTTCTCCGTGACTTTGTTAATCAGCTCAGGCTCCGGCATAGCGCCGTGGATGCCGTCGGTGCAAAGCATGAAGCGGTCGCCCTTGTCGTAGGGACGTTCCACGATGTCGACTTCAAGTTCCTGTTTCAGGCCGAGTGCCCGAGTGATGATATTCGACTGCTCCGAAAGGCGAGCCTGCTCTTCTGTGATGACTTTTTCTTTCACAAGGCCGAATACCATGGAGTGGTCGAACGTGCGGAATACCTTGTGATGGCCACGCAGCTGATAGACGCGGCTGTCGCCCACATGGGCGATGATAGCCGATTTCTTGCTGATAAGCAACGCCGTACAGGTGGAGCCCATCCCTCTTAGCCGAGGATTATCCATAGCGGCTTCCAAAATGGCAAGATTGGCACCTTGTATGGCTTGCAGCAAGGCATTCGCCGGGGTTTCGTTGCTGCTGGTTTCCGAAACCCTGTCTATAATCTCCTTGACGGCGATACTCGAAGCGGTCTTGCCTCCAGGGCCGCCGCCCATGCCGTCGCAAACGGTAATCAGCAAGCCGAACGCGGTATCGGCATAGCCAAACGAATCTTGGTTCTCCGAACGACCTCCGATGCGTGACTCTCCGAAGCAAACAAACGGCAAATTGGTGGTTATTTGATGTAATTCCATGTTCTTGACAGTTTCAATTTCATATCAATTCGAGAACCAGTTCCAAACACTCTGCCAAAGGGAAGGTGTCGGAGACATGGCACTCATGATAGCCTCCTTGAAGTCGGTGGCGGTACGATAACGTTGTGACGGCTCTTTCTCGGTCGCTTTCAGCAGTACCTGCATCATGCGATTCGGAATCAAATCACTTGGCGGCAAAGGCTGGTGCAACTGGCGCGACAGCGTTTCCATCTCACTCTCCATATCGAATGGATTCACGCCAGTAAGCAGTTCGTAAAATGTCACACCAAGCGAGTAAATATCCGTGGCCGCGCTGATGGGAACGGTGCTGTTGACGTCGCGGGTAATCTGCTCGGGTGCTGCATATTGGGGCGTTCCGATGAAACCCGGCTGCGAGAATCGATTTCCACCATTCATGCGGGCTATACCCAAATCCATCAGCCTCGCGTTTGATTCATTCTCAATCATAATGTTAGATGGCTTGATGTCGCGATGGATGATGCCGTTGGCGTGGATATACTCCAAAGCGTCAAGCACCTGACAAATGAGTTTGGAGATAATTTCGACTTTGGGCATCACGTCAGAGAGTCGTTTGACGAACTTGTCAATCTCTTCTCCATTGACGAAATTGCTCAACAGCCAAATAGGGCCTTTGTCGGGATGCACCATGCAACAGCCAATCATCTCGATGAGGTTAGGGTGACGAAACGCCATCGATGACTCAAGTCGCGCTCGCTCACGTATGATGGGGATATTGACATACTCGTCCTTCACCCTTTTGACAGCTATCGGGCTTCTTGTCTTCACCCGGTAACCACGCCAAACCGTACCCATGGCACCTCCCCCCAACGGTTGCTCGGAGGGGTTGTAGCAATACCATTCCTGATCCACATATAAATATAGGTATGGGTCGCCTTGACGCTGGAATACCGTTTTTGTTTGTGAGCCCGACATAAGCTAATCTGAGGTATTGAAAGGATTAGTCGACTGTTTGTCACGTAATGCGTTGTCCAAAACATCTTTGCAGTTGGCATAATACTCATTGGCAGTTGAAAGACCGACTTCTTTCGAGCGGTTGAGGGTCTTCTCAAAGCACCATTTAGCCTGACTCCAGTCCTTTTTGGGAATTCCAGAACCATACAGGAAGTCACAGCCCAGTTGATAATACCACTTGTAGTCTTCCTGGTTGCCTAAAGCCTTCGTCGGGTTGCAAATGCCCATCAGATACTCATGAGCCTTTTTGTCATCTGTGCCCAAATTGCTGTTTTGCCGCATTTGCTTCCAGTCTTCCTCGTCAATCTCAAAAGGTCGGTTGGTGGGGGCATGCAACAGCCTGCTCATCACGAAAGCCGCCTCTTGGTCTCCCTGACTTGCAAGAGTCTCAAGCATGGTAACACCTTCCGCATCGCCAGACTTGAGAAGTGCCACGCCACGGTCAACGCTTTCTTTTTCCTCCACTACTGGCTCTTCTTCTTGTTGGATTGGAGCCTCATTTTCTTGGGGAACGACCTGCGTAGAGTTTTCGGCTATGACAGTTTCAGTTGGTGGCGTAGTTTCCACCGCAGGAGCAGGCTTCCCTGATCCCCTGACAACGAAATAGGTAACCAAAGCGACAACGAGCAAGCCCGCAGTGACCAAAGCTATCTTTTTGACAGCCTTATTGCCCGATACTAACTTGGGGCGCGAAGCACTGATTTCGGGCACAAATCGGTTCTCTCTCTCGTCAGCAGTGTTCTGGATCATCCACCGGTCAATGTCAACACGGAATTCCGATGCGCTCTGATAACGCTTCCTCTGGTCTTTTTCTGTGGCCTTCTCGATGATTCTGCGCACCGTCCTGTCCTCCACTTCTTTCAAAGGGAGCTTCTCGTGCAACTGTTTTTCGTACACCTCTTGGAAAGGCCCGTCGAAAGGAAGGTGCCCGACAACCAGTTGGAACAGCATGATGCCCAACGAATAGATGTCGGTCGTGCGGTTTTGATGCTGGAGGTCGCCAAGAAGCAGTTCTGGCGCGGCATAGTGCGTCTTCCCCACAAACTGCCCCGCAGAAGTCAATTGCTTGTCAAAAGTTCCAAGCTCGTTGAACCGCTTCGCGATGCCGAAGTCAATCAGCTTGATCTTGCCATCCGCCGTCACCACGATGTTCGAAGGGTCGATGTCGCGGTGGATATAACCCGCATCATGCAGTGCGACAATGCCGGAAAGGACGCTTCTGAACACCTCGCCTACAAAATACTTCCTGTGGCTGTTGTACGTAGCGAGAAGCCTTTCCGCTGCCGGGTTGCTGCTGCCGTCATGATTGGTGGTCTTCCCTTCGAACATCTCATACAGATTCACGCCTCTGAGCAATTCGCTGACCACATGGTAATGGACAGAATGGGTATTGTTGTCGACGTTCTCCACAAAATCAATCATCTCGACCAGATTGTCGTTTTTTATTCGGATGGAGGCTTCTCGCCGTGCCCTTTGTATGGCATGGTCAGGAAGGTCGTCAAACAGCAGCTTGATGGCTACCTCACGAGTTCGGCTGGCACCATTGCTTTCATCAATTTGGACTCCACAGAACACCCTTCCCATGCCACCTTCACCCAAAGGAGCCTGAGTGGGATCGAACTCATAATGAATATTGTTGTCACCGTTCCCGTTCTGTAGTCTGATTACTGGCATAATGTCACGCTATTACATCATTTCTGTCTTGTGTGATCCTCCGAATGCAGGGCCACCGCTGATGGGTGTCGTGCCTTTTTTCTCTGGATTGAAGAACGGCTGGTCGTTGTCATGGCGCTTGTAAGGATCGTCAGCGTTGAAGTTGCCCCAATTGTCGCCGGTTTCTTCTTCCGACACAGCGATGAAATTCTCGGCTTTCTTCAATCCGATTTCCCTGATGTCTAAGAGGATAAGTAGGCATTCGTAGCTGCCGCCGAAACGCAGAATATCACCATTCTTACATTCCTCGGTCCTACCGTAGAACACGGGTTTCCCGTTGATGAAAGTGCCATTCTTGGAACCTTTATTTTCCAACACAGCTACAGTCACGTTGGGGTCGGTGTATTGCTCGATGACGAGATTGGCATGTTCGCCTGAGACCGAACCTTCGGGCAGGTTCACCGAATTGCCCGCCCCTCGTCCAATCTTGTTCGGACCAAGGTACAAGGGCCAAAACTCTCCGTACGGAGTTCTCGACACGGAGAATAGGAATCCCACGACAGGATCGTGCTGGTTGTCATTCAGGGCTTGTTCTTCCGAGCCCTCCATGCCAGGGTACATTGTTCCCCTGTTTCTACTGTTATTGTCTCCATTTTGGACTTGAGTCCCTCTGCTGTAAGGATTGCTCCCTGTGTTTTCCATCCCTGGAAATCTTGTCTTATTCTGTGACATAATTAAATGTATTTGTGATTATTATACTTCTTTTTACTTTTCAAAACGAACTATCGCTTGTTTTTTTGTGATGCCATTCGCTTATTTATGCCGCAAATATAGAGAAATTTATTATTCACACCAATAATTAAGACAAAAAAAAGAGCTCAAACGGGGTTTCCCCCATTATGTCAAAAATTTGGAAATCCTTCTATTCTATTTCCATTTCATAAAACTAGTCCAACGAACCTCTCTATACAGCAATGATGTTGCTTTGTGTCACGCTCGTATGTTATACCCACAAGCAGCAGATTGTCGGTGTACTGCGCGACCTTGGCGGGATATTGCCGACGCTTGATTTGCTCTATGGCAGTATCAACGGTTTTGTCGTATTTCAGTTCGATGACAATGGCGGGCGAATCGACATTCTTGCGCGGGATGAGCACCAAATCGGCGAAACCTTTGCCCGTGGCCAACTCACGGTGGATGATGTAGTCGTTGGCAGCGTAATAGTAAGCGATACATAACACACAGGCTAATGAGTTTTCGTCGTTGTAGCTCAGAATGCTCGTGTTCTCATCGTGGGCGACATCCACGCCACGAGCCACGGCCTCCTCATTGCCTCGGAGCGTGGCTTGAAGGAGTTGTTTGGATTTCTCAATCGCATCAGCAACATGGCTCCAATTGTTCATTTTAACAGCGTTGACCATCTCGCCTGCCACTTCACGATTGGGGATGTAACACTCACTCTCTTTCCAGTCGTATGACAGGTAACCCAGATGGATGAGCACGGTCAGCACATCGTCCTTCGAATGGATAACCGACATGTCGTTCTGGAACCCCGTAGGCTCCACGGCGCAGCGTTCACCCGCCAACATTCGCACCACATCGTCCTTCAGTCCCTCGTAGTTCATCTTGATATAATGTGCCACCGCATCATACGAACCCGTGGCCGCCCAGAAACTACGGCAACGACGGCTTCGAAGCGCTTGCATCACCGAATTAGGGTTAAAAATGGAATACTCATCACCTATTTGATAGCCATCGTACCACTTTTCCAGTTCGTCAAAGTCCATACGATGCCTTTCAGCAAGAAGTCTCACCTCATCCTTGGTGAATCCAAAGTATGGAGCCATATCAACTGGCTCTACCATAGAGTATTCTATGAAATTGTTCAGTGCCGATTCCGTCTTATATTTCTTGATGGGCAGGATGCCTGTCATATAAACACCAGCAAACACACGAGCTGCGTCCTGACTCTTGAACATCCTGCGCAACCAGCCAACATATCGATCCATCGCCACTGTACCAGGTACGTACTCTCGGCAAATGGCATCCCACTCGTCGATGATGAATACAAACGGTTGCTTCGTAACCTCAATCACACGAAGGAGATAGTCCATCAGCCTGTCACCTGTTTCCACGGGAATATCAGGATAGGCCTTGCCAATATCAGCCCGCAATGCAGCATCCATTCTGTCCACTATGTTGTCATCGTTCCGGTCGACAATGAAGCTTGTCAAGTCAAGATAGATGACAGGGTATTTGTTCAAATGTTTTTCAAACGATGGGTCAGAGGCAATTTCAAGGTCGGTGAAAAGGCTGTGCGAATCACACGATTGGTCATAATAAGCGCACAACATCTTGGCCGCCACAGACTTTCCAAAACGCCGACTGCGCGACACGCAGCTGAAACTACGCTCTGTGAAAAGCGTGCTGTTGACAATGGAGATAAGCCCCGACTTGTCAACATATTCACTGTTCCTAACCCTCTGAAACCCAGCATTGCCGATGTTGATATATGCTCCCATGATATTACGATTTTGCTGCAAAGGTAGCAATTTTTCACAATATCCCAATTATTTTACTTTTCCCGCAATTTTCGTGGAAAACAACCTATGTTTGACGACGAAGATCCTGAAGACTATTACGAGAACATTCACATCACTTCTCAAATGTCAGAGTGACACGACGATAGTCGTATGACAGCCAATAATCCCGTTTCAAAGCTTCGGATAGGAAAGAACGGTCGAGAAGTGCTTTGGCCATAGGCTGTGGCGTGGCGAAGCCGTCCAATTCGCGCTTCAGCAATTGCTTTGGCAAACCAATACGACGGCCAAACTCTTCAAAATCCTTTCTTCCAACCGACTTGGTATCAGACAATTGCATTCCTTCCTTGAACAAGCCTTTGTCAAGGGCAAAAATCCGAGGTTCGTACAAATGCAGATTCGCATTGACCAGGTCGTAAGCTGGTGCCAGACGATATTCTCCGTCACCTCGGTTGATGAGCGAGAAGTTCTTCAAATGCGCATCATCATTGAGAATCAGGTAATTGAACACCACAACACGAAAGAACTTCAAGACCTCCACTTGCGCGGCACGAGTGTACCTCCGAATGAGGTCGGCGCAGTCCTCGTAGCTTAGGTTGCTGTACTTGTAATCGCTGCCGCCATTGGCCTTAGTCAAGCCGGCCAACGAAGCAAAATCCTCCTGCTGGTATTTTCGTCCATTCGGACCCGTGTCGAAACGGCGAGTCAGATAGGCAGCTTCACCGTCATGGAAAAAGCAAAGGGCGTTTGCTGCCGTCTCAATGTGATATACCTGCGATGCCAACTGCATCGTAAAATGTTCATTGGCAGGACAATATTTCCTATTGAGCAAGGCAAATGATGTTGGGGCAGGTTTGAGGATGTATTGGCTACGCTCGCCTTCCTTCGGCCTGACCAAACATCCTTTTGCATCCAAGACCAAACCTGACTTAGGCTGAACACCAGAGAGTGAAATCCTTCCAACATGCTTCACATACTCTTTGGAGTCGTCATTCTCGTTATTCGGACTATCAAAATCAAGGATATGAGAGACCGGTTTCCCGTCAAACAAGATTCTTTGCGCAGCAGGCGAATAGGTGTCGAAACCTTCTGCCAAAGTGCTCGGACAAACTTTCAACTTTTCCATTTTCAAATGGGTTTTACAGTGACAGCACCTATCGTATCTTCTTGAGCCGTAGCCAACAAGATGCCAAAATCATCATTCTCGTCAATATGCAGTAACATCGATTGCAACTGCCGATTCTCGCCCTCAGACAGCATGTTGAAGAAAAAAGGAAACAAGTGGTCTGAGCCATACGATTCCTTGCGGACAGGCATGGCCAAACAGACAGGCTCGCCCGAATAACCTTCCTTATAGGTGAACAAATAGGTTTGGTCGTCCGTTTCTTGGAGCAGTCCCGCTTCCATGTCGTGAACAAAAACCTTACACTGCCTCATATTCCATCGTCTTTAGGTGAATGTCAAGTTGGAGTCCGAGGGTTTCGATAATGGCTAACAATGTGGACAACTGCGGATTGCCCTCTCCCCGCTCGATGGCCAACAAGGTATTGATGCCCACGCCAGCCAAATCCGCCAAGGTCTGCTGATTAATACCCAATTTCTTGCGCCGCTCTCGAATTATTCTTCCTATGCTTTCTTGTCCCATATTTCCAACATGTTGTGATTTTGCCGCAAAAATAAACATTATTTCCGAAACGAAAAGCAAAAATCACATTTTATTGTGATTTTTATACACAAGCCCAACCAAGACAAGCCCAAAAACCTGTTTTTCACACTTTATTGTGAATTTTACACCCGGTTTTAGCCCAAACTCCACACTCCTAACTCCAAACTCTCAATTATCAACTCCAAACTTCTATATAACATATTCTTAACTTGCTGTAGCATACAGCTTTGCATTTAGTGCTTCAAGCTGTCTTTGCGTACGCTCTATCTTTCTTTTTAGTAGGGTTTCCTCATCCAAACCGACTCGTCCTTCATCGTAGGCCACCCTGTCTCGAACCATGATAAAGAAAATCTCTGCCATTTTGTGGGCGGTGGCGACAATGGCCGACATGTGCCCCGCCCTGGATTTGATTCGCCTGAAGTAGAACCCCATCGGGCTGTTGGATTTTGCAACCGTGTTTGCGCACAGCCTGAAGATCTGCCCCACGGGATTCTTCCGTTTGGGAAGCCGGCTGGAGATAAGCTTCCCTCCGGATATCTTGTTGTTCGGGACTAAATTGCACCATTTGCAGAACTTCGCAGGGGAATCGAACTTGTCCGTGAAGTCAGCCCCGAGCTCTCCTATCAGCTGTAGCAACGACCCTGAACTCATGCCCGTGATGGCCATCGCATTGACTCCCCAAATGGCATTGGCATAAGACTCGACATCAAACGCGACCGCATTCTTCTTGTTTATCCGTTTCTTGGTGCGCAACAGCCCCACATTGTCCTCGTCTATTCTTGACACAAAACCTTGAAGCAGATTCTCTATCTCCTTGTCGCACTCTTCCACCATGCCCTGGTAGATCTGGTACAGCTCATACGACTGCTTCAGCTCAAATAGGTGGTCTGCATCCCAAGTCCCCTCCAAGGAGAGGGCTATCTCCTCCCTACTGCGTTTGCAGCGGCTGTCGGCCAAAGCGGAAAGCGTCTGTGCGTCTCGCTCCCCTTTCAATATGGCCGTGATGATTCGCTGCCCTGACACGCCCGTGATGTCGCTTATCACGTTGGTCAGCTTGATGTTCATCTGCTCCATCGCCTTCTGCATGTGTTGCACCTCCTTGCTGGCGCTCTTGAGCAGGCCACCGCGGTGACGCGCAAGGTTGCGTATCTGCCGGGCAGCGTTCTCGGGCTGGAAACTGGGTTTAAGCATCCCGTAGCTGTGAAGCACCAGAAGCCATTCGGCATCGGACTCGTCCGTCTTCTTCTCCGAGATGTTTTTCACCTCGCGGGCATTGCACAACTGGACATCGAAACCGTCCTTCTGAAGCTTGAAGAACAAGGGAATCCAATAGACTCCTGTCGCCTCCATCGCGACGGTCTCAATGCCGCAAGCCTTCAGCCAGCCGCTGATCTCGTTCAGGTCGCGCGTAAAGCTCCCGAAGCGGCGATTGTTGTCGCCGTCTCGGTCGGCTGGGACGCATACCTGCATCTCGCTGTCCGCTATGTCTATGCCTGCTGCGTTCGGGTTCACGATTTTTAATTCAATTCCTTTGCTTGTTTGTAATTTTTTCGCTTTCTTTGCCATCGGAAGTAGCTTTAAGGGGTTAACTCAAAAAAGCTAAGCCTGCGGTCTCATGGATGGAACTAAGTAAGCTTCTATACGGCCTCCATCGGCCAATATTCATTCTACAGACTCGCAGGGCCATACTCTAAATTGGACTGCGAATCCATGTCTAGAACGGCCTACTTGCTTAGCTCCATAAAGATACTTCCTTTTTTCATATTCTGCTGTACTTTCTGTTATTTTTCTATTCTTTCCGGTGTTCGCTGGTTCGGTACTCTAAACTAAATCTACCATCTCCCCGAAAATCCACCTCCGCCACTTCTTCCACCACCAAATGAGCCTCTTGACGAATGTCTCGAGGAATGGCTCGAATAGCTCCTGCCGCCTGAGGAGCTGGAAGAGCCGCCACTGGAATAAGAGGTGTAATGCACCAACTTGGCAATCACCACCGACTTCGTCAAGATGTCGCCGCAATGCTGGCAGACGTAGGTTTTGAGTTTTTCGCCATCTTGGGTATAGTTGGCCTCCTTGACGGTCTCGGTTTTCGTCAGTTTCGAGGTGTACGCACCGCATTTCGCGCAGGTGAGGAACTTCTCATACTGGCTCCCGTGCTCACGAATCACAATCTCATGGCCGTTGGCGCAACAGTAAGGCGTGAATTTCAAAGCCTGCAACTGGTTTTCCAAGGCATGGATTTCGGGCAAGACGAAACGGCCGTCCTTCTTCAACTCTGCATGGCACTTAGGACATTGGAAATCATGGCTTTGTTTCAGCCGTTTCTTGAAAACGAGGCGGTAAAAACAGCCCAACCACGGTGCCGTCCATGTGGCAATTTTGGTGCCTGGATTGTTCAACGCTTTCTCGTACACCGACTTCGGGCGGATGGACTGACTCGCCAATTGGTCGGCCATCTTTAGGGCACGATGGTTCTGGCGGTAACAAATCCACGTGAGGTACAAAAATAAGGTGACAATAGACACCCAATTGTAGTAGCTCGTTTCCTTGAGGTCGGGGAAAACGACTATCACGACGGCGATGACGAGGAACAAAATCACGAAAGCGGACAGGCCTATCAACATACCGCCGAGACAGCCCTTGCCTTCCCAAGGCGAGCCCGACCAAGTGGTCTTGAAACCATTGATATAGGTGGCTCCAGCCTCCTCTGACGAACGGTAAATATCTGAAACAGCACTTTTTCTGTTATTTCGTTTGTACAACCAATAAGCAAGGCCGGCAAAAGGCAACGTAAATAGAATCATGGCAAACAACAGGAAAATGATGCTAAAATCATCGTCAAGCTCGACACCGGAATCATTGTCGTCACTTGGCAAAGTGGTGACCAGACCTAAGGGAATCGTGCCACCGTAAACACTCACAATTTCGCCCACACCTGCACAAAGTCCACCCTCGTAGTCACCGGCGCGAAAATAGGGTACGATGGTGTTGGTGAAAATGCGTTCACAGCGGGCATCGGTCAAAGTTTCTTCGGCGCCGTAACCTGTCTCAAACTCCAAGGCGTGCTGGTCTTCGACGAAGAGCAGCAGCACTCCGTTGTTGGTTTCGGCATCGCCAATGCCCCAATTGTTAAGTAGTTGTGTGGCAAAACGTTTGGGTTCAGCGTCGCCGATGGAGCCTAAAGTCACCACAAAGACATCGGCCTGCTCGCGGATGGCGCACAAAGCCGTGTTGATGTTCATCTCCGCGCTGTCGGAGAGGTAGTCGTCGGGGTCGGAAACGTGGATTTCGTCGCTTTCGAGTCGGGTATTGGGCACGGTCTGCACAGTCCAGACATGCTGCGCAGAAACACTTAAAACATTGATAGCCAACAATATCAACAAAGTAAACCTTTTCATGTTTTGCGATTGTTTTCGACCCACAAAGATACAAAATTGCGGCATGTTTCAATTTTTACTATTTTTGCAGAAAATTTCAGACAAGGAAAAACATGTTTGAGGACGAAGATTTTGAGGATTATTTCGAGGAAGAACAAGACCGAAAGGCGGCCGTCGAGAAGTATGAGTCCATGCTGGAGGCGCACAATTCGGTCTATTTCGACAGTGAGGAATTTGAATACATCATCGACCATTACACGCAACACAACCAGCTGAAACGCTCGCGACAGGCCGTGGAGATGGCAATGGCCCAGCATCCCGAAAGCAATATGCTGAAAATCAAATATGCACGGCAGTATCTTTTGGAAAACGATGCCCAACGCGCCTTCGACATCATGCAGCACGTGGAACGCGACGACGACGATGACCCCGACTATTTCCTCACCCTCGGTTCGTGCCTTGCCGTCTTGGGCAAGTCGAAGGAAGCTTTGGAGAACTATTTCAACGCCCTACCCTATTTCGACGAGGACGAAAAATTTGATCTTTACAACGCCATCGCCTACGAATACCAACGCCTGAAAAAATTCGACCTCGCCTTGGAGTTTTACAACAAAGCCCTGCCTTTCGCGGAAGACGTCGACACCCTTTACCACGAAATCCGCTGCTGCTACCTCAGCGCAGGCCGCAAGGAGGAAGCCCTTGACTATTTCCAGAACCTCATTGACGAAGACCCATACAACAGCAAGGCCTGGACCAACATCGGCGACGTGTACCGCATGATGGGACAATACGAGGAATCCATCGACCCTTATGAATATGCCCTCAGCATCGACCCCGAAGACCTTTGGGCCAACATGCACTTGGCTGACATTTATTACGATTTAGGCCGCTACAAGGAAGCCATCGACACCCTCGAAGAAGCCCTGCGCAACGGTGTGGAAACCTCCATGATTCACACCACTATCGGCGACTGTTACTACCGGCTCAACGACATCCAAACGGCTGAGGTCCACTTCAAAAAGGCTATCGAAATCAATCCTATGGCCAGCGGAGGTTACGCCGGTCTGGGCTACGTGTGCAGCGACCTCGGCAACAGCCGCAAGGCCATCAAATACTTCGAGAAAGCCTGCCAATTGGAGCCGTGGGAAACCGACCACCTCTATTCCATCGCTACTGACTACATGAAGCTCAAGGAATACGACAAAGCGATGGAACAGCTGCGCAAAATACAGGAAATGACGCCTTGCGACGCCGATGCCTATTACTACATCGCCGACCTATACGGACAACAGGACAAAATCGACGAGGCCATCAACACCATCAAGTTCGGGCTGCTGCAAACCGACAACGACTCGGCCCTGCTTTACCTGTTGGCCTACGCCTATTTCGTCAAAGGCCTGCGCCCGCAAGCCCTCGAAGCCCTCGACCAAGCCTTGGACGCCGACTTCGACGTGTGGCCCGACTTCTTAGAATACGACAGGGAACTGTTAGCCAACGACAACGACATCCTCGAACTTATCGAACAACACAAGCAAAAACAACAAGCCACCAACACTGGCAACGAATAATCGCGCATGAAAAACTACCTTTACATTTTCCTCATCGCCATGGTGCCGCTCATCGAGCTGCGCGGCGCACTGCCCGTGGCCTACGGCATCCATGCCGCCAACCCCGATTTCAGTCTCCTCTGGAGCTACATCATCATCGCCATCGGCAACATGCTGCCCGTGCCCTTCATCTATTTCTTCGCCCGCAAGGTGCTGGATTGGGGCAAAGACAGCAAAATACGCATTTTCAGCAGGTTCTGCCACTGGTGCCTCGAAAAAGGCGAGAAAGGTGGCGAGAAGCTGCAAGCCAAGGCGGGTCGCGGACTGTATTGGGCTTTGCTGCTCTTCGTCGGCATACCCTTGCCAGGCACTGGCGC
>Ga0310696_10003516_pt1 | contig 19520 bp, 14 predicted proteins | sample AusTroGonzalo_MG_4_FD_203885 | JGI IMG/M metagenome (GOLD analysis project Ga0310696, IMG submission 203885) | Bovine rumen microbial communities from tropical cattle in Woodstock, Queensland, Australia - Gonzalo_02 (v2) (version 2) | ecosystem: Host-associated > Mammals > Digestive system >... | reverse complement strand
TTCCTCCTTTGAGCGAACGGTCTTGAACCCCTCCGCGTTGCAATTGTTTTTTTAATTCATTTCTATCCCCCTTTATTGTCTTGTACCCCAGTTCATCCGCAATCATCTTCGCCAATTCGTCGTCCGTCATACTTTCTGCTGCCTCATTTCGCGCCTGCGCTGTCGCTTGTTCTTTGGCAGCCTTTTGCATAAATTCCTCTCGTTTTTGATTCAATGTATTCATTATATCATCCCATGTTTCTTGCATGAATGTTGACACAATGAGTTTCATCATCATGTTGTCAATCATCTCGTCCCACTTCTTTCCGAAGGCGTCCATTGCATCTTCACCGTTACGGAAGGCGTCAATCATCACTTCTACAAGGCTTTCTATGGCATCACCGGCGCTGGATATGCCAAGCAAGTCGTTAACGATGTCCTGCGCACCGTTCTTTATTTCAAGACGAAGGTCGTTTATTTGTTCCTCAAGTTCCATTATTCTATCTTCGTCTCTTTTTTTCTTTTTGCGTGATTTTTCCAGTTGAAGTTGTCTTTCTATTTCAATCAATTGCAATTTTTTGTTTGCGATGATTGTCATATTGGCGCCAGCAGTCATAGTACCGTACGCATCGTCTGCTGCGTCCTCAAGGTTCTTCATGGAAATCGTCAGACGCTTGACTGCCCGTTCACTGGCTTCAATAGCATCCGTGATGCCTTTGTTGCCGGTAATGGCATCCGAAAACACAGTGATAGCACCCATTAAACCACCAGCAATAGCACCGATGATAGCGCCTTTGCCACCTGCCACCTGCGCACCGATGGCTGCGCCCGTTCCGGCCTTGTCCATGATGTTGTTGATGTTCTGTATGGTCTCGGCGAAGCGCGTGTTGCCCAACGCGGTGAACATTTCGGCGAACATGCCGCTTGCTTGTGTCACCCATTGTTGCATGCCGCGGATGGATTCCACGATAGTCTTGGTGGGGACGGTGCTGGCTTCGGCTTGTTCTTCGCGAAGTTTCTTCAACGCTTCTAACGCCTTTTTGTAAGCCTCGGTTTCTTTTTCTGTCACGTCGATGCCTTTGTACACCTTGCGTTCATAGTCGTCGATAACTTTGCTTACCTCATCAATCTTTATCTGATAGTCTTCAAATCTTCCCTTGGCTTCATCCATCGCCACGGCAATAGCCAAGAACGGATTGTCCTTGCGCTGTTCGTTGCGCAGTTTGCGCAGCGCGTTGTTCAATGTCTTTATCTGCTTCGGGTCAAGGTTCTTCGCCTTCTTCTTGTATTCTTCCAAGTCGTCGATAAGCATTCCGAGGGCACGGTCCGTAAGGTCGGCAAGGTCGCCCGTGGCGGTCAACCACGCAGGCGTCTTCTGGAACTCATCGAACTGCAACTGTGCCAACTGCTGTGCTTCGCGTCGGTCTATGGCTTCCATGATAGCCTGCGACGCACCTTTCTTCCGTGCCACGTTGCGCTCACGCTCGGCTTCCGCCTGTATCTGCGTCACCTTGTATTCGTACTCGGCGTACTTCTCCAGCAACTTGTTCCATTCCTCCACCTGCTTCTTCGTCTCGTCCTCGCGCACTTTGTTGGCGTACTCGCGGAATGCGTTCAGCGATTCTGCAAGTTCATCCACTTTAGGCATACCTTGTTGGTTGGCTTCCAACCATGCGTCAAACGCTGCCTTGTTAAGATTCTTTGTAAGGTCAAAACGTCCGGCGCCTATCTTCTCGTCTATGATGTCCTGCATCCGTGCCATGACACCTTCGAAGTCGCGAGGGAGTGCGTTCATCGCATCCTTGTCCAATCCCATTGCATCCATGAAGACATTGGACAGTTCCGGCGTGGCGTCAAGTTCAACGCCCAGTTCGTATTCATCCTTCAGTTTGCCCAGTTCGTTGTTCAACCCTTCGGTTATCCGCGTGTAGTCAATCTTTGTGATTTCGACGTTCAACTCGGCGATGGCCTTTTCCAGTGCTTCCGTTCCCTTTGTCGTCTTCGTCGCACCTTCTATCTGCTCTTGGTAGAAGTCACGTAGGTCTTGCGGCGTCATATTAGCCAAGTCAACAGGCGAAAGCGTCTGCAATCCATATTTTTGCAATTCTTTGTTGACGTTTTCTATGGATTTTTGATATTCGTCCGCAGACTTTGCAAGTGCTGTATTGGCATCAACGCCCATCTTGCGGTATTCCTTGTACCGTTTCTGCACTTCGCCAATCAACTGCACTTCCTTGGCTAACGCATCACCGAACGGGTCTTTCTTGTCATCCTTCTCTTCATCCGTATCATTATATGCCTTCCGAATTTTCTTTTGTATTTGAAGTTCCTTATTCGCCTCTACATAGCGTTGATGCAAGATTGACGTCTCCTTTTCCGCGCCGGCGTTTTTCAGACGTTGCACTTCTTCCGTCAACCGTTTTTCTTCTTTTCGTGCATTATCTACAATCTCAGACACCGTTTTTGCAGTTTTAACTTCTGCTGTGGCCTGTTCACCTGTGCGTTCTTCAAAATCTCTTGCGATGTCGGACAACCCTTGTGCATATTGGAAGAACACCGGAACGTAGATTTTCCACGTATTCGCTTGCCCCACAAGACTACGAAGTCTGTCGAACGACACGCCGTATTCCGTGGAGAATTTCTGGGCCATTTCCGTCGCCCATTTCGCGTTTTCACCCGTAAGCCATTCCCCATGTTTAAGTTCTTCGGCAGTAAGGGTGCCCAAACGCCTTTGTGTTTCACTTGATTGTGTTTCCGACAACCAAGTGAAGAACGTTTCCGACAACGCCTTCTGCGTATTAAACTCCTTCTTGAGGTGCGCCAACCTTGCTGACAGTTCTGTTTTCCGCGCACCGGTGGCATATTCTATATCCTCCTCTAACTTTTGTTTTGCATAGCGGTAGTATTCCTCTTCTGCCGCTATTCGCGTCGCACGGTATTCCTTCACGCCAAGGTCTTGCGTCTTGCGCACCTGGTCCATCGTTCTTTCGAAGAACTCGCGTTGCATGTCCACGTCCCATCCTCGTCGTTCCGCTTCATCATATATGGAACTTGCCACCTTGGACGTTTCCTTTTGAAACTCGGCTAAGGCATGAAACGTATCGCCTATGCCGATGTTCATGCCATTTTCTTGTGCCAATCGTACTTTGTCGGCGGCATTTTCAATGTCACCATAGGCCAATCTTATTTCTTCGGCCGATTTCAAGAAGTCTTTGACATCATCCTTCAACCCTTCACCGAAAAGTCCCAACAAGACTGTCTTTGACACCTTTATGGCCTTTTCGTCGATTTCTTGCAATGCGCCGTTAAGGTCGTGCAAACGCTGAAGATAGTCGAACCCTTTGCGAAGGCGGTCGTTGACATCTTCTATGTCCTCCAATTTGGCAAGGAAGTTGTTTGAAGCCATCGCACTTTTCTGTATTTCTTCCCGCATGGCTTCCCACGCCTTCGTTGCTTCTTCCTCTGGAATGTTTGAAAGATTAGAAGGTTGGCCTTGTGCAGTAACCTTGCCGTTTGTGTCATTTGTGACTCTATACAGACGTTTTAACGTGTCGGTGTAGTTCTTCAGGTATTCATCTATGGATTCAAAACTTTCCTTGGCACTGTCGGCTATGCTATGATTCAATTCCTTTATGTTTTGTGCCATAGTATGCCATGCGTGCCCAAGTTCATAGATGGCAGCAAGGGCGATGAACACCCAGTTCGATGCGGCGAAGGCCGCCAACGATGCGGCCATGTTTTTTATGGATAGCCCTATGTTTTTAAACACAAGTCCCAATGCTTTGCCAGTAGTTATATTCGTGGCTTCCGCCTGTGTCAGCAACTTCATGCTTACCAACGCGTTAGCCAATTCGGAGTTTTTCCGTTTAAAGGCCAACATCATCAATGCCTGCTGCTTTGTCAAAGCCCGTCCTGCCAACATTTGTTCATAATCCGCCGCCGTCACCATGTTTCGTGTTGCAAGCGTCTTCATTTCTGCCGCCGTCAACTGTTGTGTCAATGCCTTGCGTTCAAGGTCGATGGCTATCTTCCGCTTATTAGCAAGAATCTGCTTTTCTATCGTGGCGTTGTTCTTACCCATGATAGCATCCATCGCCATCATTATCGCGCGGTACGTTCCGAAGGCGATAATCATTTCGGAAAGCAAACGGCTTATGTCCTTCCAATTCTTGAACACGGCCTTCAAGCCGGAAACCGGCAACGTCAACAGACCTTGATGCACGCGGCCCATTTCGTTCAGCATGTTGTTCCAAGCCAAGGTCAAGTTGGCCAATTGCACCTTTAACGTTTGTGCTTGCTTTGCTTGGAAGTCGAAGAACCGCCCGCCTTCATCCGTCATCTTGTTCAAAACGGCGATGACGTCTTCATAGGACACCATCTTCTTTGACATCCTTTGATAGACGTCGCCCGTGCTTACGATGCGTCCTTCAAGGACGGTGTAATAATCGGCCAAGGATTTGACAATAGGAAGGCCGGCATTGGCAAAGTCACGTGCATCACGTGCCGTAAGGACGGTCTGTGCGCGTATCTGTCCAAGGTTGTACGTCAATCGTTCCATCGGCACACCCAAGGCGGCTGACAGGTCGGCCAGCCTTCTTGTGGTGTTCACCACCTCATTTGCTGCGAAGTTATATGCCGTCAATTGCTTGGCCGCACCCGCAAGTTCCATCAACGTGAAGGGTGACTTCAAGGCCATGTCGTTCAACTCTTGGAACATGCGGCTACCAGTTTCAAACGAACCGACGAGGACGCCCAACGACCTTTCCAACAACTCATACTGGCTCCGCACTTCATATATCTGCTTTGCAAAACTCGTGGCCGCGCCCAATGTCAAGGCATAGACCAGCCGGTTGCGGATATATCCGAAGGAACGTGCCAATCCGTTGTTCGATGCCGTCAGAAGCGCATTGTTGCCAAGCATTTCCTTCTGCACCTTGTTCAACCGTTGAAATTCTGCTGTCACCGTAGCCTGTTCCGTAGCGTTGCCTATTTTGATGTTCTTCAAGGCTTTTATCTTGGCAGTGATAGCCGTGACGGAATCTTCACGCATGGACATCACATCATCCAAGGTTATCGGATTAGACTTGGCTTCCTTGATGCGGCGGGTCAGTTCTTCAATCTTACGGTTGGCACGTTCCAGCGCCGGACTGAACTCGGCCAAATCCCTCCGCATTTCTTCCGCATCCTTCTTTGCCGCTTCCAATTCGCCCAACAATGCTCCATACTCCGAGTTTGCAGTATATTTATTCGTTACTTTGCCGCCGCCACTGCCACCTTTGCCGCTTTTGCCGCCTGCCGCTGCCGCCGCCGCTTGCATGGCCTTGGCGAAGTCATCATACGTCGTTCCCAAGGCTTTAAAGGAATCACGGATGTCCGCGATGGTGGTCTTTGCCGTCGTATTAAGACGTGTAAGATAGCCTTCCATCTTTGTGATGCCATCATCGAAAGCCGCCGTAGCATCTTGCATGCCATCATCGATGGTCATCACAAGGTTGTCTATCGCTTCTTCCAATTCCTTCGTGTCAAGTCTTCCTATGACAATTGTAGCGTTGTCTGCCATGTCTATATCTTGTTTTATTTTTTGTTCTTACCTTTCTTTCTGTTCTTTGCGTTGCCGAGCGGCAAGTCCTGACGTCCATGCCCCCCACCGTCTTCAACCTTGTCAAAGCCTTTTATGAAATTGTCGAACTTCGCCTGTGCCTCGTACGCTTCCTTGTAGTTCGTCCAAGCCTTCTTGTCCGCACCGTGAAGATACTTCGTGTGCGTGTTGTCCACGGCCATAAATTGTATTTGTGCGCATGAAAGACGGAAGAGGTAATCATCTAATCGGTATTGTGGGAAGGCCCGGAGGAAGTCCGAGGCATCCGCAATGATAGTGCTTCCATAAACTGTGAGGCTGTCTCCATTGACTTCTTCTTCCGCGTCAGAAGTGAATCCGTAAGCGTACTCACCGATTTTTTGAGTAAAAAAAAAGCCGACAAATCGACCGATTTTATTGCCCCAAGGATGATAGCCGCCCATTGGTTTGCATCATAGGTGCTGTTCATCACCTTTACTTTCATTTCGCGTATCAACCTTTCGTTCCTTTCATCGGCATCGTCCGATGGGCGGAACATGTGGTTGCAAAGCACGATGGCCATGATTTCACACATCGCGTCCAAGTCCGTACACAAAGCCATGATGACCTTCTGGTCTTCATCCAACGTCTCGTCCGCCTTCCGCATGTCCATCACCAGACGGCAGATGCGGTACAGCGAGTAATACCGAAGGTCTTTCACGCGGTATTCCTTGTCACCAAGCCGCACCAAGGATGGCGCGTCGTTGATGATGTCCAAGATGTCACGCTTGGTGTCTATCGTGAAGTCTTCCAACGTCGTGACCGCTGTCTTACCTTCTACAATTTCATTATCTTTTGTTTCCATTGTTTTTCGTGAACTTTTTTGTTTCCGTTGCTTCCATGAACAAAGGGGCACGAGATGGGATGAACCCATGACGCACCCCCACGCTCACGAAAACAAAAGAAAAGAGTCGTTAATCCTCCTTGGTGTAGTAGGTCTTGCCATCGACCACGGCGGTGTCCCAAGTCAGACGGTAGGAATAGTCGGGGTCAGTGCCCGTCCTTTCATACCATCCTTCCGTCATCGGGTTCTTGCTGCTGTACCCGCTGATGGACGTGCTCACCGCTTCAAATTCAGCGCCACCCGCTTCAAAGGCGTCGTCGATGAAGTACAGGTGGTCCACATCGTTCGAGTCGGTGTAGAGGGTCGAAGTGATGGTCACGGAGTAGTTGAACGCACCGTCCTCATCCTTCTTCGGTGTGCCGATGGTCAGACCCTTGTAGATGCCAAGTGCCTTGTGGCCACGCTTGAACTCGATGACCCACTCCCACTCGGTCGTGGTGACGCTCGCCGCACCCTCGTAGCGGTCGGTGGTGGAGTCATACGTGCCGCCGAAGAACGTCGGCAACTGCTCGAGCGAGTAGTTCGCAAGTTCGAAGTTGAAGGTGATTGGGTTGCCTTCATAGGCAATATCCCACGGGACATCGTAGAACTCGGCTTCGATTTCCGTCGAATCCGGTTCGTCCTGCGACACCGTGAAACCCTTGAGAAGTCCGTTAAGACGGCTGTACGCGCCCGTGCTACCAACTGTGCGGTAGTACAGCATCGCGGTTTTTACGGTAGTTTTCTGTTCTGCCATTTTTTTGTTGAATTAAAGAATTAATAACTTGTTTGACTTTGTTTTAACTTTCTTGTGCATCAATTTGCACTACAAAAGACTTGACGAAGACGAAATAGGCATTGTTGGCCGTACTCATTTCGTCACCATCCAACGACACAACACTTCCTTCATGCACATGATATATTCCGGTGGTGGCATTTGTGGCTTCATCAATGACATTGCTTATACCTTCTTCAAACGTGTTATACAATGCCATGTTTAACCGTCCACGACTTATCTGCGGTATGAATGCTTCCACGAAACATACGGCCCAGCCATAGGCTTCGCCCCTGAACTCGCTTGCATCATTCACATCACCCACACGGACGACAAGAAAACCATCCGTAGTGTCAGATTTTGTCAAGTCCTGCGGTTCACGCATCATATATACGTTCTTCGTCACGACGTCGAAGAAGAGGCCGTAGAGATATTCGTATAATGCCGTCCGTGAATCGTTAATCATGTCTTCAAGGTGTTATGCTATCTTAAGATGCCGATACGTTTGTAACCACGCCTGTTTTTGTACGTGGGGTTGGTGTACGAGTACTTCGGGCGATAGACCGTAATCTTCGTCTTTGCCGGCTTCAAGTCCATGCGTGCTTCATAATAGGTATGAATCATGGCCGAGAATTGCATGCGGCGCGACGAAAATGGGATGGCGCGCGTCCTTGATGGCTTCTTCTTGTAAACGGTGTTTCCGCCGCTTTTCATGTTAAATCCGCCTTCCCAATATCCCCAATAGGGGGCGAGAACGGCCCAGAAGACATCCCATCCGTTACCGCTTCCTTGGTATGACCGAAGGAAGTCTTCGGCAAGTCTGCGGCCTTCGACTTCTTCCTTGTCATTATTGAAGAACTCGTGCAAGTAGGATTGACGCCCAACTTCGATTCCGCGTGAATGAAGTTCTTCATCACGGTAGAAACCACTTGCCTTCATCGTGCCATTGTAAGTCACGCCCCAGCAGAGCGAGTTCAGAAGGTGTCCGGTACGGTCCATGTGATGCGCACCCACGTAGGAATTGATTCGGTTGCCGAGTTTCATCATTTCGGATTGCGCATAGGCGACAAGCCGTTCGGTTTGCACCTCTATGGCGTTGTCCATCAACGTTTGCTTTATCTTGCCAAGATTCAAGCCTACTATGCGTGTTTTCGTTCCCATGATGACTACCAAGCACTTCTCGATGCGTAGATGCTGACACCCATCAATTGCGATGGTTCGGCGTTGTCAACCGTAAGGTCGAACGTTTCACCATAGCGCGTGATGGACACCTTGTCGCCCTTGCGCGGCACACGCCACTGCCCTTGTGCGTCTTGTGTCAACGGAATGCTGATGATGTAACTTGATGTCTGCATCGTGCGGCCTTCCTCGTCCGTCACCATGTGTTCATCCATCACACCTTCATATACCGTCACAACGGAATCTTCTTCCATTCCGAAGCCTTCAACCGTGCGCGTGATGATACCCGTGTAGGGATATTCTTCTATGTCCACCCACTTATTGCTCATATCCGCACCACATCCGTTATCGGTAAGAAACCTATCTGCTTCTTCTTTGAGAGTTCTTCAAGGTCTTCGCCCTTTTCGTCTTCGTATCGCTGATAGATGCGTATCGCGTATTGTATCTTGTCATCCTGATAAAAGTCCTGCTCGCTTCCGACCGACTTCTGGTAGCCGTTGTGCGATTGCGACTGCGATGCAGTATTGGACGGGCGTTTCAACACCGCCGTGTAGATGATGTCCGCATCCATGAGGTCACGCTGGCGTTGTGTCACCTGCGCGTCGTCATAGACATCGGCTTCGGGGTCAACACCCCGGTCCAAGGCAATCTTCACATAGTGCTTCTTCTCGAAGGAAGAATACATGTTCGATGCGTCAAGCCATTCCAATACTGTCATCGTCAATCTGCTTTTTTACCATGAAAGAATCAATACGCTTACAAGTGGCGTTTAGTCAGCGGAAGCGATGTTCACGCAGACGTGATACTGCGACTCGTTCAAGACCGTTGCGTAGCGGCCGATGGCGTCCGTGTGGTAGGACTTCAGCATGCCGTTCGGCGTAATCTTGTTGATGATGTAGAGGAAGTTGTTCCACTTGGCCATAGACCACTGGATGTTCTCATTGACTTCACCGCTACGCATAAGTTTCGCCCATTCGGGGATGGCGTGAACGACCACGCCGGCCTTGCCCAAGGGACGAAGGACGACGGTGTTGGGTTTCCAGCCACGCACCGTGTAGTAGGTCGTGATGCCCTGTACGGTCTGCTGCTCGCGCACGACGCGGATGGGGGAAATCTTCGACACGGAAGACTGCGAGTAGGCCACCAACTGCTGCCACGTGATGACTGATGAATCGACCACCGACGCGGAGTTGTTGACGATGATGACCTTGTCGGGCGCTTCCAGACGGATGTAGCGGTTCACCTCGGCGATGAAGTACGAGTTCTTCAGAAGGATGTTGACGATGATGTCGTAGGGGATGTCCCATTCGAAGGGCGTGCCTTCGTCGATGTTCTTCGCCACCTTGAAGTCGTATTCAATCTTCTGCATCTGCGACGGGATGTCGCAGTCGGCTGCGGACCACACCTTCGTACCGGCCGTCTTGTAGTTTTCCATCGGAATGTACGGCTGCTGCGACACAAAGACACCGCTGAATCCCTGCGACGTCAGTGAAGACGTGTTGGGACTTACGACGATGTCCTGCGCCGTGGTGGTGTTGTAGCCGCCGCCGTAGGACAGCGTCATGGCCGCCATGTTCGACAGACGGAGGTTGTGCGACTTGATGAGGTCGGCGATGCCGCGCTGCAAGGCCGTCACCAACGAGCGGTCGCCGGGCGACATCTGCTGAAGACGTGCTTGAAGTTCGAGTTTCGACATCGAAGTCTCGAACAGCCCCTTGCCGTAGCCGTAGATGCTGCCTGTGCGTTCCGTGTAGCCTTCGGTCTCCAATTGGCGTACCTCGGAAAGAGGCGCCATCGGGTCGGCCATCGGCACTACGCGGATGTCGCGCTGACGCACGGTCCAAGCGGGGTTTTTCTTCGTGTCGGCGATGTCGATGTCATACTCTCTGCCTTCCACTTCGAAGTGCTCGGTCCAGAAGTTTGAGTTCTCGCTGATTTCGATGGTGTCAACGAGTTGCTGGAGGAAGCCGACGCCCTCGGCGTCAAACAACCTGTCGTAAAGTTTGTTGATGGTCTCGTCGGGAGTCCAAAAATTTTTCAATGCGTTTGCCATGTTTTGTTTCCTCCTTTACATTAAATCCAGAAAATGCCCTTGATGTAGGAGCGGTTCTTTGCAAGCACGTAACCGGGCAGCGGCTGCATCTTTGCAATCCACGCTTCCTTGTCATGTACCGTGCTGATGGAATAGTTCGCCGTGGACACGCCTTCGCTGTCGGTCATCAGACCGTAGCCTTCGGTGGGAAGGATGTCAACGTCGGCTTCGATGAACGTGTTGGGATTGGGGACGAGCAACGGAGCGGAACCCGTGGGGGAGTCTTCCGCAAGGTCAACGGCAGCGTTCGACTCGACAAGGATGTCGCCAGCCGTCAGCGCCGTGCCGAAGGCGTTCTCCAGCGTCAGCGTGAACTGTGCGTTTGTGGCGTCGTACGCGACGGCCGTCACCTTGGCATAGACACCGGTGTAGGTGGAAGCCGTCTCGCTGAACGTGGCATCCGAAAGGTCCACCTTGCTGTTAGACACCGTCAGTTCGGAAGTCGAACCGATAGTGTTGACGTCGATGGATTTGGGGGCAATCATAAGATACTGCCCGACTTCGGGGACATCACTGAAGCCATCGCCCTTGATTTTCACGGACGTGGCATTGTTGGCAGCGTTGGCCGCCACCTCGAACGAGCGGAAGATGAGGCATCCTTCGCCGGGGGTGTACTGAACCAACTGTGCGGCCCACAAGTGTCCGAACCCCTTGTTGGGGTTGAGAATCGTGCCGCCGAGCAGCACGTTCTTGCGCGACTCACCATTGCTGTCCTTCACCCAAACCGAGCGACCGCCACGCACCTTGCGTGCGCGTTCGTAATAATACGCTAAATTTGTTACTTGTGACATAATAGTTACTTTTTTTAGAAAAACGTGTTAAACCATAATCTTTGGCAGTGATGACATGACGGCTTCATCGTTCTCCCGCACCACACGTGGCGCAAGCGGTTTGACGTCGCCAATCGTGTCCTTGAAGATTTCTTGGAAGCGTGCTACAAGCGCATCGGCCTGTTCCTTTGCGCCCTTGTCCACATCGACGTCCGTGCCCTCGGCGAACTTCTCGAACGACTTGTGAAGGTCCGTCCGTATGTGCTTCTTGGCTACCGTGATGACGTCCGTGAACTTGGCTTCTTTCGCCGCCTTGGTCTTGAACGCCCGCAGTTCGTCAATCTGCTCTTGAAGTTCCTTCGGAATTTCGAACGGCTTGGGGTCGGTCTTCCTTCCAATCTTCTTGTTCAACGCTTCAATCTGTGACTTGTAGTCGTTCTCTTTCGACTCCCAGTCTTGCTGCATCGTGGCGCGGCCTTTCGACGCTGCGCTTTTCGCAGTGTCCAAGTTGAATTTCAAGTCCGCAATGACGGCTTCGTCATTGATGTCGCCGTCGGCGTACTTCTTCGCGAAGAAATCCGCGAACTTCTCCTTGAAATCAGACGTCAGTGTTGATTCATCGTAACTTCTCTCGTTACAATACTCGTTTGCTCTCTGCAAAACTTCTTCCTTGTTCATAGTTCTCTCCTATTAGAAATTTAAAACACCAATTTGGGGGACAAATAAAACATTCGGGATGAATAGTGCAAAACAAAGTATTAGAAACTTTATACAAATTAGTCTAAATTCAACCAACTTTCCAATTATATATTGTAATGGACAAGAAACAAATGTATATTTTTGTCCAAACGTTTATCATTCTTGTACTTAAAGTATAGTAAACGGTATGGCCTCGCGACGTAGGAATGACATAGTGCTTGCACCATTGGAAGATGGCAACCAAAAGTATGCCATTCGTTCCAATGCGGATTTTGTCGTACTGACGGGGCCGGTCGGGAGCGGAAAGACCATTGCGTTGTACTACGCGCCGATACTTTACCTTTCACGCAATGACAACGCGAAGATGGTGTGCTTCATGCGCAACGTGTCAGACTTCTGGGGCGCAGGCAAGGTGGCCGACACTTTGAAGAAGATGTACCCCTTGATGGACCGTTCCGTCAAGAAGCAGCCGCACGACCCGATAGGTGAAATCATACGCCGTCCGGAAGACATGGGCATGAAGTTGTACAACGGCAGCGAGGTGAAGTTTCAGCAGTTGGACAATGAAAGTCCAATCGTGTTGGACAAGATAGCGAAGGGTTTGCAGGCGAAGAAACTCATCTTCGACGAATGCAACAAGTTTGAGTGGCGTACGATAACGACCTTCATGGCGCGATTGCGTTCCGATGCGGCAGGCAAGGCACAAATATTCCTCGCACAGAACCCGGAACGTGAATGCGCCCTGCGCAAGATATGCGGCAAGGGCGAACACGGCGGCGGGTGGATTAACGACGACGGCACGGTGGACAAGTCAATGGACGGCGTGGTGATGTTCTTCTACATGCACCAAGGAAACTTGGAAGAAATGTATTGGGGAAGGACGAAGCGCGAGGTGTACGACAAGGCGAAGGACAAGATTGACGCGATGTTGGCCATAGACACCGACATGTCGTACGAGGACTTCATCCTTTCGATGGTCTTCTACACTTTTGACATGCGTGACAACAAGAAGATGTTGGCGAAGAACAAGTCCTATCGGGGCATGGCTGCGAACTCGGCCACCGCCGCGTCTTCCTATTCAAACAACTGGAACTATTCCATCACGGATGGCGATGGTGATGATGACGACATGGCGCGCGTGGAGTTGTCGCATATGGACGTCGAACGCATGTTCCGTCCGATGGCCTTGCCGCGCGACGCCGTGGTTGAGAAACGTTTTATGACGTTGGACATCGCCACGACAGGCTTCGACAACATGGTGATGATGTATTGGGAGAAATGGATGAAGTATGGCTTCGTGTGCCGTGACGTACAGTATTCGATGCAGAACACCACGCGCGATGCCGTGTTGATGGCCATAGCGTTCCGTGAGAAGCACAACCTTACGGAGCGTGACATGATACTTGACGTGCAGGGGTTCACCTTCCTTCGTGACTGTTTCCCGTCGGCCCGGTTGTTCTCCGGTGCTACGATGGCATCGAACCGCGGCAAGACGCAGTTCAAGACGATGAAGGACGAAGCGGGGCATGTGGCGATGGAGATGATGCAGAGCGGGTTGATACATTTCGACCCGTCGCTGGCACAGATGCGGTACAACCACAAGAACATGAAACGTGAAGGCGGCACGACCGTCTTGAAGCACATGTTGTTTGAGAGCCGCATCTTCCAGTTCACGAAGACACCCAACGGGCGGCTGACGATGATACCGAAGGATACGATGAAGTCGCAGTTGCGCGGCATGTCGCCCGACCTGATGGATAACGTCATCCTTGCATGCGGTGGGATGGTGTATGACTGTTACCGCATGTTGCGTGATGATGCCGGTGTGATGCGCAAGGCGGCGCAGGCCGAAGACATGTTGTCGCTGTTGAACGTCAACGGTCCGGAAGAACCAGACGAGCGCGTACAACGCCGCACAATCACCATAAACAATGACTGGATGCTGCAAACATTAAGCACAATATGATAGAAGAAAGAAACATACAATGGTTTTTGGGCGACCCGTTGCGGCTGACGATGATGAAGCCTTTCACACGCGGCGGCAATATGTTGTCACACGGTTTCGAGAAACGTACCGTACTGAACAATGAACTCATGGCCACGGGTTTTGCCAACCTTGAACTGCATCCCGTGTCGCAAGACCTTTACATAACGGAATACCGTCCCGACTTGCATCACATCATCTTGAACAAGTCCATACCGCACATCAAGGTTGTTCTTGACGGGCATGAACTTCCGACGAACATGATGGAGATAACGCAGACGGCATCGTTCCAGAAACTCATCCATTCGGCGCATGTGCGCAACTTGACGGCGAACCCCGTTGAGTTCAACCTGTGCAACGAAGCACCGGACGATGACGAGCGGCGGTTGTTCAGCACCATCAAGCAGGAATGGCTGTGGCGTGACCGTGAATGGGACAAGTACATGGCCATCAACACTTGCAAGCAACTTGGCAACTGCGGTGTGTTGTTCGGCTTCGACAAAGTGTCGGGGCGGTACACGGTGACGGGGTATTCCTACGAGGACGGGTATCAGATAGTTCCGAACTATGATGAATACGGCCGCGAAGTGGCTCGTTCGCTGGTGTACAAGGTGGACGGCAACTTGGTCATAGACACCTATGACGCGAAGTACCATTATAGGGTGATGCAAAGCGGTGACACCCGTTGGGAGATTAACCGTGAACCGCACGGATATTCGCGTTGTCCGCTTTTGCACAAGCGTGGCAAGGTGGCATGGGAGTATGCCGAGAGCAGCATCGAGATGTGGGAGTTGATGACGAACATCGCTGCCATAGCCTTGAAGCGTTTCGGCACGTTCGCGCTGGCGTTCTGGGGCGAGATGGACAAGGACAAGGGGTTGCAACGGGATAGTTCGACGTTGATTATCAACTTGTCGAGCGACACGACGAACGGACGTCAGGACGTGAAGGTGTTGGAGTTCCCGGAACCGCAGACGATGGACGGATACTTGAAGACGCTGGAAGAAAAGATTTCGCTTTTCAGTTCCACGTCCTTCATCACGCCCAAGGACATCACCACGTCGAACAGCGGCGGCAACGGCATCGCCCTTGCCATGTCGAATGACTACTCGCTGGCGACGCAAAGCGCCGTGGATTGGCAACGTTTTGTCAATGACATGGTGTATCTGCATCAGGAAGGTCTGGACTTGGAGAACGGTGGCACATCGCGATATGCACGGGTTCGCATTGGTGCGCGTATAATACCTTGGTCGTTGGAGACGAACAATACGAAGTTGTTGAACTTGAGCATGGAAGCGCCGTACCTTTCGACGCAGACGCTGGTCGAGAAGTGTCCGGATTCAGCACCGGACGAGGTGGACCGCATCATCGCAGAGCGTGGTGCGTTGGTCAGCCGCAACGACCAGACAGTCGAGGACACGGCAGCATCGGCAGGCAACATTGCCCGCAACCGCAATGACGTCATACGCGACAACGAGGAAAAGATAGAGATACTTGACAAAACTACTGTAAACAGTTAATGAAAGATGGATTGGTTATCAATAGTTACGACGATAACGACGTTGGTCTTGGGTGGCGGATGGTTCATCTACTACCGCGCCAACAAGTTGAAGGCATTGGGCGAAGCATCGCAGGCGCAAGCCGAAGGATGGGCGGCGCAGCAGAAGGTGTACGAAAACACGATTGAAGACTTGAAGGAATCATGTGAGTACATACGGCAGGACCGCAACCTGTTGCGCGAAGAAAACCGTCAATTGCGTGAAGAGAACAACGTGTTGCGGGAAAAGATAAACGAGTTGGAGACGCAGATATTCGACCTACAGAACGCCGTAGCACGGCAGGGACGTCAGATTGAAGCGTTGAACAAGGCGCAGAAAAAAGACAAGCAAGGATGAAATACTTCACAATAAATGAATTGACGAAAAGTGCCACGGCTACGAGATTGGGCATTGCAAACAAACCGGATGCGGCGGCGAAGAAGGCATTGACGGCATTGGTGGACAATGTGCTTGACCCTTTGCGTGCGGCATGGCGTCGCCCTATCGTCGTGAACAGCGGCTACCGCTGTGCGGCCTTGAACCGTGCCGTGGGCGGGGCGGTGAACAGCCAACACACTCTGGGCGAGGCTGTTGACATAGAGGACTACTCGCGTGACCGCGCCATGAACGAAAAATTGTTCAACCTCATAAAAGAAATGAATCTCCCGTTTGACCAGTTAATCGCAGAAGGTTCAAAAAAGACGAAGAACAAGTTTGAATGGATACATGTGTCGTATGGACCTCGTAATAGGCGGCAAGTTTTGTTTTTAAAAAATTAGGCCATGAAAGATTTCTCTCTTACACCAATACCATTTCATATAGGGTATTTTGCCAGCGAAGATGGCGGTATATACAACAGAAAGGGGCATAGACTGCATCCGAATAGATTGGGAAAGTATTACGCAGTTTCTCTCCCTGTTGGCGAGGGAAAATTCAAACCATTCACAATACATCGTCTTGTTGCAATCACATTCATCCCGAATCCATTTGAGTACCCTCAAGTGAATCACAAAGATGGGAATACCGCAAACAACGCAGTAAAAAACTTGGAATGGTGTACGGCAAGCCAAAATCAATTGCATCGTTTTCATGTCTTAAAACATGGAGATATGGCCGGAGAAAAGAATCCGGCTGCAAAATTGACTGAAGAAATTGTTCTTCAAATGCGGAAGTCAAGGAGTGAAGGTTTGTCATATAGTAAGATTGCAAAGATGTACAATGTTTCAATTGGAACGGCGCATAGTGTTGTGAATGGAACTACATGGAAATGTGTTCCGCTTCTGAATATCATTCCAGATTCTTTTTCATAATACGGATAACGAACAAAAGATTAACGCGAATGGCAACAAGGATAAAACATGTAAAGGGCAACGTCCTGCGGGTTCAGATACCGTTGACGATTCAGCGTGTGTCGATGGACGAAGGCACGGTGGTGTCGGTGGAGGAGGACTTCTACCCAAGTCCGTTGTACCCGGTATATATCAACTTCAAATCCACGTTGAAGCGTTCCTTCGAAGGGGCGATTGATGGCAACGTGGTGTCTATGCGTGACCAAGGCACGTTGAACGTGGGCACGTATCAGATTGAAGTGTTGTGCAGCGACAACGACGGCAACCCGTATCGTTACATGGTGCGGGACATCATAGAAATCGTCGATGCCACGGCCGATGCCGGTATCGTGGCGGGGATAGAGTTCGACGCCGAGGTATATACGTTGGATGGTGCTGTGTTCATCGGCTTCGTGCAAGAGCAGACGGACTGGGCAGAACAAGACAACACAAAGGTGTCTTATCTCAAGAACAAACCGGTGTTGGCGCAGGTGGCCACATCGGGTGACTACGGCGACCTTCAGAACACACCGGCCGTGCCGGAACGTCTTTCGGAATTGATGGATGACGAGTTGCACCGCACGGTCACGGACACGGAGAAGGCGGCATGGAACGCCAAGCAGGAGGCTATTGCCGACTTGGGTGACATCCGTGCAGGGGCGGCGGCAGGTGCTACGGCGTTGCAGAGCGAGAGTGACCCGACGGTTCCGGCATGGGCAAAGCAGCCGACGAAGCCTTCGTACAATTATAGTGAGATAGGCAACACACCCGACCTTTCCGGGTTCATCACGAAGTCCGTTGACGACTTGGTGAACTATTACTTGAAGTCGGAAACGTACACGAAGGCGGAAGTCGAGGCATTGATAGCGGCCATCAATCAGTTCCACTACGAGATATATGCGTCGTTGGGAGATATTGTGTCACCGGCAAGCAACGTCTTGTATCTTATCGGACCGACGGGCACGGGTTCGGACCAGTACGAGGAATATGTCTATGTGACGAACGTCTTTGTCAAGATTGGTGATACAAGCATTAGTCTGGATGGCTATGTCACCACCTCGGACCTTGAAGAAGCGTTGTCAGCATACACCACCTCGGAAGACCTTGCGACGTTGCTTGAAGGCTATGTCACGACGGCGGCGATGGAAACGGCGTTGTCGTCAAAGGCGGATGTCGCCACCACTCTTGCCGGATACGGCATCACGGACGCGAAGATAGAAAGCGGAACCATCACGCTCGGCTCCGATTCCATCACGCCATTGACATCGCACCAAGACATCTCCGGAAAAGCCGACAAGGATACGGATGCCGTGGAAGGCAACTTCGCGGCGTTTGATTCATCCGGCAACCCTGTCGATTCCGGCCACAAGCACAGCGACTACATAACCTCGCACCAAGACATTTCGGGCAAGGCTGACAAGGTGACGGGCGCGACGAACGGCAACTTCGCCGCACTGGATTCTAACGGCAACCTTACCGACAGCGGCCACAAGCACAGCGACTATCTGACTTCTCATCAGGATATAAGCGGCAAGGCAGACAAGGATTTGGATGCTGTATCGGGAAACTTCGCTGCCTTCGATTCAAGCGGCAATCCTGTTGATTCCGGTCATAAGCACAGTGATTATCTCACACAGCACCAAGACATCAGCGGAAAGGCGGATAAGGTCACGAGTGCTACGAATGGTAATTTCGCAAGTCTTGACAGCAACGGCAACCTTACGGACAGTGGTCACAAGCACTCGGACTACCTCACCTCGCACCAGTCTGTCACTGACAGCGACCCGACGCTTGCGTGGAACACGCGGAGCAAGGTGGCCACGGTAGGCGCTACAGACATCCACGTCACGCTGCCAGCCAATCCCAATCCCGTCCCTGCCCCTGCTGCCACTGACAACGGCAAGGTGTTGTCGGTGACGGATGCGCAGGGCACGATAGCGTGGACTACGCCCACGGGTGGTGGTGACGTGACGGACGTGACGCTTGGCGGTTCTTCCGTCGTTGACGGTGACGGTGTGGCGGTGTTGCCGGCCTATCCCACGACGCTTCCTGCATCGGACGTTTCGGCGTGGGCGAAGGCATCGACAAAGCCTTCGTATGACTATTCGGAGATAGGGAACACGCCCAATCTTGCCACGGTAGCGACAAGCGGGTCATACAATGACTTGTCCAACCAGCCGACGATACCCGACCTTACGGACTATACGGACACGGAACTTCAGACGGCCATAGACACGGCCTTCGCAAACTTGTAGGATATGGCAGGCGTTATATTGACATCGCAGGGCAAGGCGTTGATGAAGGATAGCAAGATTGTAGGTCTTGACTTGCAGTATGTGGACTACTTATGGGCAGATGTGGGAAACCCGCGCATCGAAGTGACATTTGCTTCAAGCAGGACAAGGATATATTCAACCATCAGATTCCACGACACCATACCGAATGACAATAATGCCTTCATTCGATTGTTTGACAGCAGCGGCAATGGCACCGCATCATATATTGACAATAAGATTTTTCGCATGTGGCACGGGCGTGGACAAAGGTCATATACAACTAATGTCACAGCACAAATAAATCACGACTATACCGTGATACTGACACCGAATACTAATCTGACCGGTTATCTAATGGGTGTTGACAACACATGGTCATCAGGTGCGCCAATAGATTACTATGTAAAACTCTATATAGCAAGAAGTGGGACGGCTGTCATTCCTGTTGCGTATGGTACAA
>Ga0310696_10003515_pt1 | contig 19525 bp, 15 predicted proteins | sample AusTroGonzalo_MG_4_FD_203885 | JGI IMG/M metagenome (GOLD analysis project Ga0310696, IMG submission 203885) | Bovine rumen microbial communities from tropical cattle in Woodstock, Queensland, Australia - Gonzalo_02 (v2) (version 2) | ecosystem: Host-associated > Mammals > Digestive system >... | reverse complement strand
TTCAAAAGCAAATGATTAAAGCATTTTTTTGAAACTCTGTCAGAATATCTGAGCTGCCGAGGTGAGGGCGAACTTTCCGGTTGCGGTTTCGCATTCGGCACGGACGTAGGCAAAACCGAATGTCGCGACCGGAATGTCGGCGTGGTCGGGCGCTGCGATGAGGCTCCCGAGCATGATTTCTTCGTCGGGGGCGGGCTTGCCGTTGGGGCGCATGCGGCGACCGTAAATGCGGATGTAGCGGAATCCGCCGCCGAATTCCTTGTTGTTGCGGGCGTGGAACGTGATATCCTTGCCGTCGCGTTCCCACCAGAGGGCGGGGCCATCCGTGATGTAGCAGTTGTCGCCCGAGAAGGCTGCGTTTAAATCGTCGAGCGTTGTCGAACCTCTTTCGTCTTTGCTCTCCGAGCCTAGACTGGTCGGCTCAGCAATGGGCCTGCAAGCAGTCCCGCTGCGTTCGCCTCTTTCGTCTTTGCTCTCCGAGCCTAGACTGGTCGGCTCGGTCATGCCCAACTGCGTTGGTCGCGACTCTCGCCTTATACAGTTGTCGTCTAACTTTACAACTGTGCGGACGTTTCCGAAGATATGCGCGCGGGTATGCTTGAGCGTGAGGAGCGGCAACTCGACTGCGGTCATGCTGTTCAGATCGCCATGGGCGTCGTTTCCGCCGATGGGCAGCAAATAATTGCCTTTGCCGAGCTCGTTTATCCAAAACTCACGACCGAGCTTGAAGCCTTCGTCGCGTACTCCGTTCCAGAACTGGAGCCCTCGAATGGTATGCTTGTTGTTCAGTTGCAAGTCTTCGGGTTTCCAGTAGCCTCTGCGGAAAATGAACTTTTCCAAAAGTCCCATTTGCTGGAAGGGGTGGGCTGCGAAGCAGTGCGCCCCGGTCATGTTCAGGATTTGCTTGATGCTGCGGGTGGGCTTGTTGTCGAGCCAGTAGCGTCCGCAGTCGCCGAGCCCCGGGAGGTAACCTTCGGGGGCGAGGACGGTCATATGGACGTTCTCGCCTTTGCTGTTCCCGGCGGAGACTTCTTCGCCTGCGAGCATGAGCGGCATGTCGTTTCCGTTTTCGTCTTTGCTTGGGAGGGCTGCAATTTCTTCGCGCAGTTTCTGGAATCGCGGGACGGGCGATTCGGCTTCTTTGGTGTAGTCTTCTAGCGTGAACGCGAAATCGTAGGCGTGGTCGGTGCAGCTCACAAAATCGAGCCCGACGGCTTTGGCCGCTTGTTGCAACACTGCGGGCGTGGCGCCATATTCCACGTGGTCTGCGGAGTAGTGCGTGTGGCAGTGCATTTCGCCTGCGGCGTAGCCGGGGGCGATGGGCGGGGCTTCGTTCAAAACTTTAAAACGCAGCGGTTTTTGGGGGAGTCGCGGCAAGTTCCAACGTTCAAAAGTTTGGGTCTTGCCTTCTCTTTGGACGGTCAGTTTGCAATAGGCTTCATAAGTTCCTGTTGGGATTTCGCCGAGCGGGAACGGGATGAATTGCATTTGTTCGTGGGCGTCGAAGTCCAGGTCCTTTTGGATCTCGATGTCCGGTTTGCTGAATCCGTCAACGGAGTGCTTGAGGCGTATCTCGACCGTTTTTATTTTCGTCGGGAAACGGTCTGCGTCCCGTATGACAATCCATAGCGTGGGTTCGACTCCCGGCACGAACTGGAACGGGGAATCGACGATGATTTCGGGCCATGGTTTGTAAAGGAGCGACCAGGGTAGCCTGAATTTAAAATGCGTCTCGGCGTAGCGCAGTTTTTCCCCTGGCCATAAACTCATCAGTCACCTTTTGATTTGGTGTTGGCTGGGGCGGCTGTCGCATTTTTCTGCGGGGCCACAACGTTTGCGTTTGCCGAATCGGCTACGGCTTTACTGACGGAATCGACTTTCGCACTGTCCGTGACGTTTGCATTCGTGCTGTCGGCAACGTTCGCGCCCGCTTTCGTGCTGTCCACGACATTCGTTTTTAACGAATCAGCGACGTTCTTCAGCGAGTCGGCAACGTTCGTGTCCGCTTTCGCACTGTCCGCAACGTTCGTTTTTAACGAATCGGCGACGTTCTTCAGCGAGTCCGCAACGTTCGTGTCCGCTTTCACACTGTCCACGACATTCGTTTTTAACGAATCGGTGACGTTCTTCAGCGAGTCCACGATGTTCGATTTCGTTTTCAGCGAATCTACGATGCGCACGGATTTTTTCTTGCTCTTTGGCGTGTCATCGTCATCGTCGTCGTCATCATCGTCATCGCTGTCGTCGTTGATTTTCGGTTTGTTCCAGAATCCAAAAGTTCCCCTGATTTGCAGCTGGATTCCGCCAAGGTTCCATTTGGCGGTCTCTTCGGGGCCGTTCGGCACGATGTCCGAGAATTTCTTGTCCGACTTCACGGAAATGGAATTGAATCCAATATCGCCATAAAGTTTAAAGTTTTTCCAGCTGGCGAAAAGGTAGCCGACGCTTACGCCGAAACCTGCTCCGAGGAGAGGAGTCTTTGCTCCGAGGTAGCCCCACGTCGTGTAGATTTCGGTCCCCGGCAAAGCCCAGTACCAGCGCACCGCGATGCTGAAAAGCCCGCCCGTGCTGAGCGTGATGAAATTTTTCGGGAGCGCAAAACGGTATTCGAGGAATAGCGGGACGCCCTGGAGCGTGTATTCGTAGCTATGGGTCTTGCCTTTGCTGTCCGTCAAGACGACGGATTCGTTATCGTAAATAAAGCCGATGCCCGCACTGATAAAATGGTCTTCCATGAACTGGTATTGCAGACCGGCGGTAACCGGGAAGCAGAAGTTCACTTTTTGGAAATCCTGTTTCGCGACGTTCAGGGATTCCGCGTTGTTGACTGCGTTTGCCCTGAATCCGTAATAGATGGTGTCGATGGCTTCTTGGAAATACTTTCGTTCTTCAAAACTGATGAACGAAATCGAGGGCTGGACGAATATGGATAGAATGGAGTTGTCGTGGTCCAGTTTTTCTTCACTGGCGGCAAAGGCGCTTATGGAAAACGCCAATGCCATGACGAGCGAAAAAAACGTATTTCGGGACTTTGACTTCATCGGATGTTTAGTTCACCAGGTTCTTTTCTTCTTTCTGGATACGCTTCTTCTCGGCTTCTTGCTGGAGCTTCTTTTCGTAAGTCTTTTCAGCCTTTGCAATCTTTGTTTCGGCCTTTTCGATGCGTTTCTTTATGTCCTTGTCGTCTCCGGCTTCGTTTTGCGCAATCGCAAGGTATTCCCTGGCGGGCTCGAACTGGTCGAGGTCCGTGTAGGCGTCAGAAATGAGGAAGAGGACTTCTTCTCTACGCTTGGACTTGGGATAGGCTTCCAAAAATTCCTTGAAGTAGATGACGGCGGCTTGCGGCTTTTCCATGCGCAGGTAGAGGCGGCCCGTCTGGAATTCCTTTTCGGCCATTCGATCGACAAGGCGGTCGTAATAGTAGTTCACGGAGTCGCGGAGGGGCGTATTCGGGTGGTTTGCCAAATAGCGCTCGAAGTCCTTCATGGCGGTCGTCGTGTTCGATTCGTCGCGGTCAATCCTGTATTCTATGTTGAACGACGAGACTGCCTTGCGGTATTCCGCGGTTTCTGCGAATGGCGAGCCGGGAAAGTTCACGATGAAGCTTCCGTATTCGCCGCGGGCTTCAATCCACTGCTTCAGGTTGAAATGGCTTTCGGCAAGCAAAAACTGAGCTTGTTCCATGTAGCCCGACCCTGCACAGGTAGAAAGAATTTCTTCGAGCTTTTCGACAGTGCGTCCGTATTTTTCGGCCTTGAAGAGTTCTTCGGCTACGTCGTAGCGCTTTTTACACCATTCGGTGTGGGTCATTTTTTCGTTCGAGGTCGAGGAACAACCCGCCATAGTTGCCATATAAAGGAAAAAGGGAATGAACAGGGTGCACTTGAAAATTTTTTTCATTTTTTTTCTTTGGTTAATTCTAACTTTCATGCTGTAAAGTAGAAAAAAACGACTCTAGAGAAAAATGATTTTAGTCCGCTATGTCTTGAAAGAGCTGATTGGGCCTTTTTTGGCTTCGCTCTTTGGCATCACTTTTTTGTTTGTTGTTGACTTTTTGGTCAAAATCTTGGACAATGTGCTGTCCAAGGGTTTGCCTGCATCTACGGTCATCGAAATTTTTGTGCTGAACCTTGCATGGATGCTTTCGCTCTCGATTCCGATGGCTGTGCTTGTGGCAAGCCTTATGGCGTTTGGGCGCTTGTCCGGCGACCAGGAAATTACGGCGGTCAAGGCTGCCGGTATTTCGCCTTTGTCGCTTATGCGTCCGGTGCTTCTCGTCGCCCTGCTGCTTTCCGTGTTGATGGTCGTGTTCAACAACTGGGTGCTCCCGGAGGCGAACCACAGGTCGGTCGAACTGATGAATGCCGTTTCGCGCAAAAAGCCTCACGTGTTTGTCGATGCCGGGCGCCTCATCACGCAGTTCCCGGGAGTCCAGCTCTGGGTGAACCGCATCGATCCCGTCTCGGGGACGTTGTACGGAATCCAGATTTTCGAAATGGAAAAGAAGGGGGCTCCGCGTATCGTCTATGCGGACAGCGCTTCGATGGACTATGTAGATAACGGGGCGACCCTCATGCTCCGTCTCCGCAGCGGCGAGACACATCTCGTCGATCCGGACGATGTCGACAACTACTTCCGTATCCGGTTCTTCTCGCAGGATTTGGCCATGCAGAACGTCGATGACCGCCTGGAGCGCCGTAGCCGTAGCTACAGGAGCGACCGTGAAATGCCGGTCGAGATGATGTGGGACGTGGTGACGGACGCGCGCGCGAAGTACGATTCGGCTTCTGTTATTGCCCGCAATCGCCGTCTATCCACGCTTGTCCGTATCCGCGAACTAGTCGATGGGGATAGCGTTATCCCCGCCTCTGTCGGTGGAACCCCGAAGGTGGATTCCATGCTGTTCGTGCAGGGACTCCGGAAAGTCCGTGTGCAGGAAACGGCTACGCTACGTACAACAGAACGCTCCTGGAGCCGCATGGAAAGCGAACTCAAGCGGGCCGCCCAGTACATGGTCGAAATCCACAAAAAGTTCAGCACCGCATTTGCTTGCTTTATATTTATCTTGATTGGCGCCCCGCTGGGAATCATGGCCCGCAAGGGCGGTATCGGTACGGGAATCCTTTACAGTCTTGCGTTTTTCGTCATCTACTGGATTTGCCTGATCGGTGGCGAGAACCTCGCAGACCGTCTGATTGTTTCTCCGGAACTGGCCATGTGGATTTCGAATGTCATCATCGGCGTGTTCGGCATCCTCCTCACATGGGCGATGGTGCGGGACCGTTTCTCGGGCGATTCCAAAATGAAACGGTTCTTTGGATCCATGGGCCGATTTGTCGTCTTTAGGGTGATTGGCCGTATCTTCGGTAGTATCTTTGGCAAAATCGCGGAGTTGTTCTGATGAAGTTTTCGCGATATCTTATCTGGAACTTTTTGAAAATGTTCCTCATCGTGGTCTGCGGTGCGATTCTCATTTTCGTGGTCATTGACTTTGTCGGGAATATCAAGACGTGGCTTGCCCGCGATATGAAACTCGTGGGAGATTATTATCTCAGCTATCTTCCGTATATTTTGTACTTGATTACTCCGGTGGCTTTGTTTATTGCGGTCCTTGCTTCGGTCGGGAACATGGCGCGACACCTAGAAATGAGTGCCATGCAGAGTTCCGGGCAGAGTCCGTTCAAGACGCTCCTCCCGATATTTATGTTGGGCATTTTCTTGTCGTTGGGCTCTTACGAAATGAGCGAACGCTGGCTTCCGGATGCAAACCACAGACGTTTCGAAATCATGGAGACCAACGCGCAAAAACGCAAGAATCCCCGCATCAAGGAAAAGCAGGATTTCACGTTTATCGACAGCGAAAAGAGCAGCTGGTTCTTCAAGTATTATTCCGGTACGAATAGGCTTGGGCGAGACGTGGTCCTCCTCATCCGTGACCGCGGGCGCCTGGTCGAACGTTACGACGTGCGCTTGATCCGCTGGTTCGAACAAGATTCGCTTGCCTATTGGATTTTTGAAAACGGTTACCATCGCGTGTTTAAAAAGGACGGCTCCGTCGAGGTGTTCCCCGTGAAGAAAAAAGTCATGAAAGGGTTGGTACAGACCCATCCGAACGACTTGATTAACGAGCGCCAGCTTGCCGACGAAATGGATTCCAAGATGGTCAAGGCGCGTATAGACGTGCTCAGGCGTTCGGGCGAAGATACCCGAGCCATGGAGACTGCGCTCCAGTTCAAGTATTCGGCGCACTGGATGAACCTGATTGTCCTTTTGATCGGGGCGGCCCTTTGCCACCGGTATAGCCGTTCTGGGGGGCTTTCCCAAAAATTCGGTGTTGGCCTATTGCTAGTTTTTAGCTATTATATTCTTGAGAGAATCGGGCTTAAAATGGGTGAAAATGGAGCGCTATCGCCATTTTGGGCGGCGTGGAACAGCCACTTCATTTATGCCGGTCTCGCGTTTGTCATGTTATATAGATCATTCCGCTTGTAGAGGGTTGTATGTCCGTATCTGAAATATTGTTTGTTGTTGCCGGTGCTTTGCTTGGTCTTGCTTTTCAGGGGGGAATGTTCCTTTTCCTTATCCCGTTTGCGGTTGTCGCTTTCTCGCTAGCCTTTATGAACCGCCCGAATATTCCGGCGAATACGTCAGTCATTCCTGTTATCAAGAGCAACAAGCATTCCACGGCTTTGACTCCGGTCGTTTCCCCGGATTTGCGTCATGAGTTTACGAATGAAGCCAAAATGGAATCGAACGAACCGAATTCTTCGCTCCGCGTGAACCAGGTGTGGGCTCGTGCAAATTCCGATGTCGATAAGGCTTTTGGTGATATTTTACGTTGTCTCAAGGTGCTGATGCCGCAGGCGAATACGCTTACCATATTTACGAATGGCGGGGCCGCCAATGAATTCAGGTTGCGGACGTTCCAAAGTGATATCCCGAACTGCATCGATACCGGGGCGAAGATTACCGAGAACATGGGAATCCTGAGCCAGCTTCTGCGCCCCGAAGTATCCCGCATTTTGGAGGGTGACCTCCTGGTCGGGAAACGTCTTACGTACTACATCGAGAATCGAATGATCCGTTCGTTGATGGGGGTTCCGCTCCTGGACCGCAACGACCGTCGCCTGGGAGTTTTGCTTGTGGATTCCTTGCACCCGAATGCGTTTACGGCAGCCGAGGCGCAGGCGCTCACGTATATCGCCCAGGCCATGTATTTGGTGAGTTTCAAGAGCTATGTTTCGGCTCAGAATTTTATTGAACAGCAACAGTTCAGCGTTCTTTACCGTTACCAGCGCAAGTTCTTCCAGACGATGTCCGTGAAGGATATTTACAAGCAGATGTTCGAATATGTCAAGGAAAACATGCCGTTCGACCGTTTGACGATTCTTGCGCTCGACAAGCCCAAGGAAGGTTCTGGCCGCGTGGTCTATAGCGTCGGCATGGATTCGGAACAGTTCCGCGACAAACAGTTTACGTTGTCTGACAAGGGCATCTTTGTTCTCGCCTTGATCAGGAACCGTCCGGTCATCCGTTCGTTCGATGCCGGCTACATCGAGTACGTGCCGCGCCTGAACGATTTTGAAAAACGTAACATGGAACTGCGGCAGTTGTTCGTAATGCCGGTGTCTTCGGAACCGGACTCCAAGACGGCGGAACTTGCAATTTGTCTTGAAAGCCGCTACAGCAACCGCTATCAGGATCACGAAAAGAAACTCCTCAAGGCGTTTGCCGGCGTTGCAGGTTTTGCTTACGCTCGCGCTTGCCAGTTCGAAAAGGGCAAGGATCTTGCGACACGGGACGGCCTTACGGGACTCATGAACCACCGTTCGCTGCAAGAGGCTCTCCGGACGGAGAAGGTTCGTGCCGACCGCAAGAAGTACAATATCGGCATCCTCATGATGGATATCGACCACTTCAAGAGGGTGAACGATACTTATGGTCACCCGGTCGGAGACGAAGTCATCAAGGGTATCGCTTCTGCAATCAGCGGTGAAATCCGCAAGGAAATTGATGTCGTCGCACGCTACGGCGGTGAAGAGTTTGTGGTGGCGCTTATCGACACGACGCCGGAAGGCATGATCGAAACTGCTGAACGTATCCGCAAGGCGGTGAGCAAGCTGGAGTTCAACGTGCACCTGACGGACCCGCTGCGTGTGACGGTGAGCATCGGCTGTTTCCTCGTGGAACCGGAATTCTCGGACATGAAGAAGGCCGTGAACAATGCGGACCAGGCGCTTTACAAGGCAAAGGACGGCGGCCGCAACCAAGTCGTCCGCTTTGAAACCGTCGAAACCGAAGCGGTGGGCGTTTAGGGCTATGAGCTATGAGGTCTACCCAAAGGGCATAACAACGACTAAGCCAATAAATTGGCAAGTCTTGTATAGCTCGCATAGCTCGCTTTGAGGACGCTTCGCTTTGAGCATTTCTAATTACAATAACCCATACCCCAGTAGCGTGCAAAACGAGCCGAAGGCGACCGCGCTCATACCCCATACCAAACTTCCTACTTCCTACAACCTAACACCTAATACCTAAAATGTTCACAGTTATTGATTGGATCGTCTTATTCGGCTACTTGCTCCTCTCGCTTGCGATAGGCTTGTGGGTTTCTCGCGGAAACAAGAACCTCAAGGAATACATGTTCGGCGGCGGCTCGATGCCGTGGGTGGCCGTGGGCATCAGCCTCATCGCGACTTCCGTGAGCGCGACGACGTTTCTAGGTGCGCCTGCAGACGTCTATGGCGACGACATGACGTTTTTGATGTTCCAGATTGGCGCCTTGCTGAGCATTTTCGTGGTGGGTTTTGTGTTTATTCCGCGGTTCCGCACGTCGGGCATTTCGAGCGCTTATGAACTTTTCGAAGTGCGTTTCGGGAGCAAGTCGGTGCGTCGCTTGGCGGCCATCTTTTACTGCTTGCATTTGCTGCTCCGCACGGGAATTTTACTTTATGCGCCATCGCTTGTGCTGGCGCAGATTTTGCACATCGACCTGAAACTTGCAATTATCGTATCGGCTGCGGTCGCGATTTTCTACACGTGGTTCGGCGGCATCAAGGCGGTTATCTGGACAGACGTGATGCAGTTCGTGGTGTTCTTTGGCGGCGGCGCGCTTGTGCTTTGGCTCATTGCGAGTGCGGTGGGTGGCTTTGGCGAGATGGCGACGCTTGCTAGCGAAGCCGGCAAGACGCGTTGGTGGAATCCGTCGATGGATGTTTCGAATGCGCGAACGCTTATCTCGGCGGGTTTTGCTTATGCGATTCTTGAAATTGCGATTCGCGGTTGCGACCAGCAGTTCGTGCAGCGTTACCTCAGCTGCAAGGACGTGAAGGCGGCGAACCGTTCGAGCATCCTTTCGATGGTGCTTGGCTGTGCCGTTTCGATTCTCTTTTACTGGGTGGGCGCCGCCCTTTACGTTTATTACAACGTATCAAAAGTGGCGACTGTTCCGGCGGGCATCGGGCAGAATGACGTGTTCCCGTACTTTATCGTGAACGGGCTTCCGGTCGGCGTGACGGGCTTGATTGTCGCGGCTATTTGCGCGGCGGCCATGAGCAGCCTTTCGGGCGCCATCAATTCGCTCAGCAATACGTCCGAACGCGACTTCCTCGGCTGGGACGAATCTGCGGGAATGGGCGGGCTCAAGCGCGCGAAAATCTGGACGGCTGTCTGGGGTGTACTTGGCGTGTTCTTTGCGCTCTTTGCGGCAACGCAGCAGGGGAGCCTCCTCAAGAACGCCCTCTTCTTTACGGGACTTTTCACGGGTCCGCTCCTTGGCATGTTCCTCCTCGCGTTCTTCGTGAAGGGACTCAAAAGCTGGCAGGTGATTACCGCTGTTATTTGCGGCATGGTAAGCCTCGTCTTGATCCAGGGAATTCCTGCGTTTCATGTGCCTGCTGTTTTTGAAGAAACGTTCAGTTGGCCGTGGATGCCTTTCATCAGCATGACCACGACGATTGTGGTGGCGGTGGTGTTGAAGTTCGTGGCAAATCTTGTTTGCGTAAAACGCGGATGATGATAAGTTTACCGAGAATTTCACTGGAAAAGAGCATGACGAAGAAATTAAGCTGAACTACTTCGGCGCGCGTTACCTCGACCCGATGCTCGGAATGTGGATAAGCATGGACCCGAAGAGACAATTCTCAAGCCCGTATCTGAACCACACTGGGGTTAAATAAGATGGTCGCATAAGCTACTATATTCATTAAGAAACATCTCAAAGGTACTCTGGCAACCTTTTTCTCTATATAAGGCTAGCAAGGCGGTTGACATGTATTTCCTGGGGGTATTTTTGACGCTTACAGCGTCCGCTGCTGCGGTTGTCCAATGCGTAAGCAAGCTTACGCGCTGTACAACCTTGCGCGCTTTTGTTATATGGCACTCCTATGGAGTGCATATAATGCGGTTCGGTCATGCCAACAAGCAAGCTTGTTGTCGCGACACTCACCTTTTTTTATATTACCAGTATGGCGTTAAAGAGATTTCCCATTGGTGTGCAGGATTTCGCGGTAATTCGCGAAGACGGCAAGTACTATGTTGACAAGACCGAATTGATTTACAAGATGGTCAATGCGGATCGGTATTACTTTCTATCCCGCCCGCGCCGTTTCGGGAAATCGCTGCTGGTCAGCACGCTCCAGTATTATTTTGAGGGGCGCAAGGAGCTGTTCGCGGGCCTCGCGATGGAAAAACTCGAGACCGAGTGGAAAAAGTACCCGGTGTTCAAGCTGAGCTTTGCGGGGAACAAGTTCAACAGCCTCACGGCGCTTCAGCTTACGCTGAACAACATGCTTGCCGAATTCGAAAAGTACTATGGCGTTGAAAATACGAACGGTTATGAATGGGGCCCTCGCTTCGGAAACATCCTCAAGGCCGCCCATGAATCCACAGGCATGCCCCCTGTGGTGCTTGTGGATGAATACGACGCCCCGCTGCTGGATTCCATGGAAAATCCGGAACTCCAGCTCACGCTCAAGAACGAGATGCGCAAACTTTTCAGCCCGCTCAAGGATTTGGGCGGCATCCTCCGCTTCGTGTTCCTCACGGGCATCAGCAAGTTCAGCCAGCTCAGCATCTTCAGCGAACTCAACAATTTGAAAGTCATCACGATGAACGATGACTATGCGGCTATTTGCGGCATTACGAAGGAAGAAGTGCTGACGCAGATGCAGCCCGAAATTCAGGCGCTTGCCGACAAAAATGGCATGACTTATGACGAGGCCTGCGAGGCGCTCAAATGCCAGTACGACGGTTATCATTTCAGTAAAAACTCACCGGACGTTTTCAATCCGTTCAGTCTGATAAACGCACTGAGTGACAAGGAACTGGCAAATTACTGGTTCGCAACGGGAACGCCGACGATTCTGACAAGGCTTGTAAAAAAATACCGGATGGATGCGGAACTGTTCGACAAGGGTTTTGCTGTAGCGCCCGAGGTGTTTGATGCGCCTACCGAGACCGCGGAAAACCCGATTCCGATGCTTTACCAGAGCGGATACCTTACAATCAAGGAATTCCACAATGGCTGCTTTACGCCCTACGTGCTCGCATTTCCGAATCATGAAGTATCCGAGGGCTTTACCAAGTGCCTGTTGACATTCTACACCAAACAGGATGCCGCGGCCTATTCGTCTGTCGTGAGCCGTGTTATCCAGGGGATGGAGAATGGTGACGTAGATTCGGTACTACAGGTTATCAGGGCGTACATGAGCGGTGTACCATACGACGCCGAATCGCAGAACGAACTGCATTACAAGACAATTGTGTATTGCGTGTTCAGCCTCGCGACCCCCTATCTTACCCGTTGCGAAGAAAAATCGGCTGCAGGGCGCTGCGATGTTGTTGTCGAGACCTCAGACGCTGTTTATATGTTCGAGTTTAAGCTTGACGGGAAGGGAACTGTTGACGACGCCCTCAGGCAAATTGACGACAAGGGTTACTTGATTCCGTACTCGGCTACAACAACCAAGGACGGCTCGCCGAAAAAGTTGTTCAAGATTGGTGTGACGTTTGACTTGGAAAAGCGTACTATCGGCGAATGGAAGGTTGTAGAGGCATAACCTTCTGATTTATGATTGGAGAAGTATGCCGTCATGGATTGCGGTAGAAATCCCGTAAAATTTATTTTTCTGAATAGCCGCTAAGAAAATAAGTAGTTTTTCATTGAATGAATTCCGCAGGAATGGTTCGCCTGCGGTTTTGATTTTGTGGATGTTAAAAAAGGAGAAAATATGCAAAATAAGGTTTCGTATATCGTCATCATCGTGCTTGCGTTTGTGTGCCTCTTGCTTTCTATGAGGCTTTCGCACGAAGGAAATGCGGCGAAACAGGCAGAATCTGCCGAACAGGCGAAGGCTTCCGCGAGCGAGTCTGCGAACTCTAAGGATAGTTGGAATGTCATTTCTCTTTCGACAAGTGAGCAAGAGATGTTTGTTGCTGACGAGTACAAGATTACGTTCAAGATTGTCCAAAAGCAAAAAGAGAAGAGCCGTGCTTTTGCCTTGCTGAACGAAAGCCGCGAAAAGGTTCTATCGATGCTCAAGGAATTGAATGTCGATAAGTCAAGCTACGATCTCCGTTCGATGCGTATTTCTAATGACATAGAACGTCGCCGCGATGGCAAGAGAGTTAAGGTGGGCTATGAGGCCGAGCAGGAGGTCGAGATAAAGCTTGCGACCAAGTCCCTTAGCGATGCTGTTGAGCGTAAACTAGCAACTCTCGATTTTATAGATGATTTTGAGACTGCCGGCGGATTGAAAAATGCCGATTCGCTAGAGGTCGAAACGATAAAGCGTACATGTAAGAAAGTACTGGAACAGGCTGATGTATATGCAAGAAGTGTCGGTGCTAAGGTGGGGAAGGTTCTTGCCGCAGAAGGTAATTCCAATGTGAATGAGCGCAATAGCTATTCTGATTCTGTAGGCATCAACGCTCGTTTGAATGTGTCTGTGCAGATTCAGGGTCGTGATGAACCCAAGCAAGCTTATGTCCAAGTTCACCAAGAAGAATCGAAGAAATTTTTGGCGGATTTGTTTACTATTTCTGCGGGGGCGGTGCTTGATGGCAATAATAGGGATGAAATCTACAACCAAGTGGGGCGTGTGAAGGATTCTATCGTTTCGCTTGCTAGAAATTTGGGTGTTGCAGAATCTGAAATTGATGTTCATACGGCAAGGATTGGAATTAAATCTCATTGGGATTTTATGAATAACGAGCCTAAGAAAAATCGTTTTAGGGCCCGCCAGTTTGTTACGGTCAATTTTACGTCCAAGCAGGATGCTGCCGTATTCTTGGCAGAAATTGGTGGTGCAGAAAATGTGACTATTAATTATGTTCATTCTGTATTGAAAAATCGCGATTCACTTAAGGTTCTCGTGACTGAAATTGCCGGGAAGAAGGCCATGGTGCGTGCCCGAGCGATTGCTGAAGGCTTTGGCGGAAGCTTGGGCGATGTCGTGTATGTGGGAAACAATACATCTTACGACTACAACGTGGTCAACGAGATTTCTTATGAATCTAGTGCCAGAGGCAATAGCTTGCTAGGAAACAACCGAGGTCTTTCGGATGGCGTTTATTTTGATGACTTGGCCGGTCTTTTGGGTGGTGGCGAAGGCGGTGCTGCCTCGGGTATGATTGCGGATTCTGTTGAGGTCAGTTCTAGCGTGAATGTAATCGCTAATCTCAAGTAAAGTGGTCTTTTGCCTAAAAAATGACTATTTTAAATCCATAAAAGTTGAACCATTAAAAAAGGGGTAAAATGATGATGCAAAAATTGCTCAATATCATCTATCTCATCGTACTTGTTGTGTGCGTGTGCTTGATTATTCGCGTCTTCAATGCGCAACCGGCAAGCGTTTCTGCTGTTACAGCCTCCAATGCCAATGGCGCCACGGCAATCGAGATTCCGCGTATCGAGGTCTCGGCGTCCGAAACCAAGAAGTTCGCCGCTGACAAGTTCGAGATGGGCTTTAGCCTCGAAATCCGCGGCAAGGACAAGGAAGCTGTTTCCAAGCGCCTGGCGGAACGCCGCTCCGTGATTTTCGAAAACGTGAAACAGCTCGACATTCCGCAATCGGATGTGGAACAGAACAGCATCGATATCCGCAAGGAATGGTCTTATCGCAACAGCAAGCGCGAACTCGTTGGCTATGTGGCAACGCAGAATTTTGTCATTACGGTGAACAGGAAGATTGATGCTGCCGCTCTCGTGCAGGCCCTTTCTTCGGAAGCGGATGTTGAAATTCATCGCACGTCGGCACAGCTCAAGGACGTGGACGGCGTGCAGTCTAAGGTTATCAAGGCCGTGGGCGAGAAGGCTCGTAGCAAGGCAAAAGATTATGCAGAAGGCGTTGGGGCAAAGCTTGGCCGCGTGTTGCAAATCAACGGCGAAGGCGGCGGAGTTTACTACAGGCCGATTCGTCTCCGCACGAATGGCCTCATGATGGCGAAAAGCGTGATGATGGATGGCGCTGCAGAAGCTGCTCCCGACGAAAGTGCAATTGCCGATTCCGTCGAGGTGAGTGCTTCCGTCCGCGTTGTGTTTGAACTAAAGTAATTCTAATAAACTATCTTCATATTCCCGGGCCGCCTTTTCGAGGGCGGCTTTTGTCGTATCCGGGCCGCATCCGTAGAATCCGAGCGGCTTAAACCATTTCATGCCGGCGGCGTTCGCGGTCATTTCGAACGGGATGAGCATTTCTTCGGCCGTATAGCGGTTGAGCCCTTCGTGGGTGTAATGTTCCGCTGCGGCGCCTGCGGTAAACACGACGCGCACGGGCATGCCCTTCAAGAAGTTGTCGGCGCTATAGACGATAGGACTCATGACCTGGTCTTGCCAGTCGCGCAAACTTGCGGGGGAGTTGTACCAATATATAGGGAACTGCCACACGATCGCTTTCGATTCGCGGAGCAATTTTTTTTCAGCCTCCAAGTCGAAATAGCCATGAATTCGATTTTTGTCAAGGTGGTGAAACACAAAATTGGGAATTTTTCTGTTGATATCCTCTAAGTATTTGTTAAATACGGAGTTATCGATGTTAGGATGAGACAGAAGGATTGTGATTTGATTGTTCATTATTTTTTTCTGTTGATAAGTTGATAGAATATTATAAAAAAATTACATCTTTAGTGAAAAAAATGTTCCAAAATGGTTTAAGATTTATTATACTTGTAGTGTTGTTGACCTACATCTTGTGGGTGTGGTTCGACTTCGAACACAAGATATAGTAAAAGTTAAGGATTTTGACTATATTTGAGGAACCGGGATATTAAGGTTATTTTTAGATGATTTTTACAGTGAAGAAGCGTGACGGCCGCGAGATGCCGTTCAACATTGAAAAGATTGCGGATGCCGTGATCAAGGCCTTCAGAGCCTCCGGCGAATTGGATGAACAGATCAAGGCCGCACAAGCCCAGATGAATTTGCTTGGAAACGACGACCTCCTTACAAACGTCGCTCTCAAGGTTGCTGCCGAAGCCGTAGGTCATCTGGAAGCAGAAAACAAGACCAAGCCGGACATCGAAGAAATCCAGGACGCTGTCGAAAAGGCTTTGACGGAAGGTGGCTATGCCGATACCGCCAAGAGCTATATCTTGTACCGTGCCGAACGCACCCGTGTGCGCGAAGTCAACACGCGTCTCATGCACACGCTCCGCGACATTACCTTCAGTTCCGCAAAGGAATCCGACCTCAAGCGCGAAAACGCGAACATCGATGGCGATACCGCCATGGGTACCATGCTCAAGTACGGTTCGGAATCCGCTAAGCATTTCTACACGATGATGATGCTCAAGCCGGAACACAGCCGTGCCCATTTGGATGGCGACATTCATATCCACGACCTCGATTTCTATTCTCTCACCATGACCTGTTGCCAGATTGACCTCATCAAGTTGTTCAAGAATGGCTTCAACACGGGTCATGGACATTTGCGCGAACCCAAGGACATCCGCAGCTATGCGGCTCTTGCGGCGATTGCTATACAAAGTAACCAGAACGACCAGCATGGTGGACAGTCCGTGCCGAACTTCGATTACGCGATGGCGAACGGCGTGCGTATCACGTACCGCAAGGCTTACCTTTCGAACATGGTGAAGGCGCTTATCCTCTATACCGGTAAGGAAGAAGAGGAAATTCTCCCGATCGTGAAAAAGCTTCACTCCGAAATGGCCGAAATGGACATGGTCGCGACGCTTGTGCCGAATGAAAAGTTCCAGGAGACCGAAGTTCGCGAACTTTCCAAGACGTATGATTTGGACGTGGTGAAAAAGTCCCAGAAATTTGCCGAAAAGATGGCTTACGAAGAGACAGACAAGACGACTTTCCAGGCGATGGAAGCTTTTGTCCACAATTTGAACTCCATGCACAGCCGTGCCGGTGCGCAGACTCCGTTCAGCAGCATCAACTATGGCATGTGCACCGAGCCGGAAGCCCGCATGGTCATGAAGAACTTGCTTTTGACGACCGAAGAAGGCCTCGGCGGTGGCGAAACGGCAATCTTCCCGATCCAGATTTTCCGCGTCAAGGACGGTATCAACCTGAATCCGGGCGAACCGAACTACGACTTGTTCAAGCTCGCCTGCCGCGTGAGTGCCAAGCGCCTGTTCCCGAACTTCAGTTTCCAGGATGCTCCGTACAACTTGCAGTACTACAAGCCGGGCCATCCGGAAACCGAAATTTCGTACATGGGCTGCCGTACCCGCGTGATTGGCAACCATTACGATCCGAGCCGCGAAATCTCTTATGGCCGTGGCAACTTGAGCTTTACTTCGATCAACCTTCCGCGTATCGCCATCAAGATGAAGTCCGTCGATTTGTTCTTCAAGGAACTCGACCGCATGCTTCAACTCGTGAGCGACCAGCTCATGGAACGTTTTGCCGTGCAGAGTCGCCGCAAAGTGAAAAATTTCCCGTTCCTCATGGGGCAGGGCGTGTGGATCGATTCCGACAAGCTCGGCTGGGAAGACACCGTAGGCGAAGTCATCAAGCATGGAACGCTTTCCATCGGCTTTATCGGCCTTGCCGAAACGTTGGTGATGCTTACGGGCAAGCACCATGGCGAATCCGAAGCGTCCCAGGAACTTGGCCTCAAGATTATCAAACATATGCGCGAATTTTGCGACAAGGAATCCGACCGTCTCGGACTCAACTTTAGCTTGCTTGCCACGCCGGCTGAAGGCTTGTCTGGCCGTTTTGTCCGCATGGACAAGAAAAAGTTCGGCATTATCCCGGGCGTTACCGACCGCGATTACTACACGAACTCTTTCCACGTGCCGGTTTATTACAAGATTTCCGCTTTCAAGAAGCTTTCGCTCGAAGCCCCGTACCATGCGCTTACGAACGCTGGCCACATTAGCTATGTGGAACTCGACGGCGACCCGACGCAGAACCTGGAAGCCTTCGAAAAGATTGTGCAGCACATGGCGAAGGTCGGAATCGGTTACGGAAGCATCAACCACCCCGTCGACCGTGACCCGGTTTGCGGTTTCGTGGGCGTGATTGGTGATGTGTGCCCGCGCTGCGGACGTAGCGAAGGCCATGCGATTTCGTGCGAAAAGCTTGCAGAACTTAGAAAGAAATTCCCTGGAATGCCCGCATTCAGAGGGATTAGGTAAATAGAGGTTATAGGTAATAGGAGTTAGGTATTAGGAAAAATCGCGGCATAGCCGCCCTATAAAGGACGAGTGAAACGAGTGATATTAATCCTAAAACCTACAACCTAAAACCTAAGTGCCTATAAATTACAAGGAGAAACAAAATGTCAGAAAAAGAAATGTCCATGTATGGTGAAGGTGTCGGATTCGAACGTATCCGCCGCATCACGGGTTACCTTGTCGGTACAATCGACCGCTTCAACAACGCCAAGCGTGCCGAAGTCAACGACCGCGTCAAGCACGGGGTGTAATTAAAAAGGTTATAGGTAATAGGGATTAGGTATTAGGTTAAGAATCTCGGCAGAGCCGCCTTATAATGGACGCGAGAATCGCGTGATACTTATCCTAAAACCTGCAACCTAAAACCTAATTGCCTTGAAGCGAGCTTGCGAGCTTCCTATGTCCGAATATCCTCCATTAAAAATCGCTGGAATTGAGCCGGAATCGTTTGTCGATGGTCCCGGTATCCGCTTGACCGTGTTTACCCAGGGCTGCCACCACAACTGCCCGGGCTGCCAGAATCCGCAGACGCACGATTTTGGGGGCGGACACTTTATCGAGCGCGAAGCGATTATCACGATGATCAAGGAAAATCCGCTGTTGGACGGCGTGACGTTCAGCGGTGGCGACCCGATGGACCAGGCGGCGGCACTTGTTCCGCTCGCTCGCGAAATCAAGGAACGCGGACTCAATCTCGTGATTTTCACGGGATACACGTACGAACGATTGATGGAACTCACGCCCGAAAAGCCGGAGCTTTTTGAGCTGCTGACTTTTGCGGACATCCTCATCGACGGGCCGTTCATCATGGCGAAAAAATCGCTTGAACTCAAGTTCCGCGGTTCTTGGAACCAGCGCATTATCGATGTGCAGAAAAGCCTTGTCGAAGGCCACGTGGTGATTCACCAGATTCAGCTGGACGAGATGGCCGAACACCCCGACAGGGAATACAATACGTAAGTTAGTTATTCGTTCCAAGTTACTAGTTACTAGAATGTTGTTGGCTGTTGATGGCGTCATCCTGAGCCTCGTAGAGGGGAAGGATCCAGTGAAATGAAAAGGGTGCCGTGGGCATCCTTTTTTACATACTTAAAGGAGCTTTTAATGGGTTTAGTATGTAATTTGGAATTTCGATTTTTTAGCCGAAAATTGCTGATCCGCCATCTAAAAGATTCCACCAAGCTGGTGGATCTTGTGCTTTTCATCGAATTTTTTGACACTATCCCATTCCCTACATTCCGTAACATTGTTATATTAGGCTCTAAGATCCTAAAAATTCTATCCGGGAGTGCGTTATGAGCGCAATAAGATATTCTTTCGCGGCTGGCGTTGTTGTTATCGCCATGCTTACAGCATGCGGTGACGATGTCACCAAAGTGACCAACGTGAATGCTTCTCTCGACATTGTCGAAAAATACGAGGAACTGCCGAAGTGTGAAGAGTCCGTTTACGGTTCATTGAATTACGTTGAGGATTCTTCGCAAGTATTCTCCTGCACTCCGGATGGCTGGGTGTCGCTCAAGGGTGAAAAGGGCGCCATGGGTGACGAGGGCAAGGCCGGCGAAGACGGCAAGAACGGCGAAGACGGCAAGGATGGAAAGGACGGCTCGTCCTGCACGACGGCAGCTCTCGGGGACGGCTCCGGCTACGAGGTGAAGTGTAACGGCAAGGTCGTCGGCACTATCAAAAACGGCGCGGACGGCGCTAACGGTACCGACGGAACTAACGGAACGAATGGAAAAGACGGCGAAAACGGCAAGGACGGCGAGTCCTGCACGACAAAGGCCGTCGAGGGTGGGATTGAGGTGAGCTGCCCGGGGTCTGAGCCGGTGGTAATCAAGAACGGCGACAAGGGCGCCGACGGCAAGAGCGC
>Ga0310696_10003514_pt1 | contig 19528 bp, 14 predicted proteins | sample AusTroGonzalo_MG_4_FD_203885 | JGI IMG/M metagenome (GOLD analysis project Ga0310696, IMG submission 203885) | Bovine rumen microbial communities from tropical cattle in Woodstock, Queensland, Australia - Gonzalo_02 (v2) (version 2) | ecosystem: Host-associated > Mammals > Digestive system >... | reverse complement strand
CTCCAGGCCCGGTGCACCGCCGCCGCGCATAGCGCGGCGCGGCGGCTGGTCGCGGCGGAGAGCCTTGGAGGGCTCTCCGCGCGCCATGCCCGCAGGTTACGGGTGAAAACGGAATAACATGCGGGTGGATGTCCGCTATCTGCTATGGAAAGAACGAGGAAGGTGGATTTGTGCTTTTCTGACGGTTTATAAGTTCAAAAAAGAACAGGGAAGGGAGATTTGTGCTTTTTTGATGTGTTGTTTGATCGAGAAAGAACAAGAGAGGTTGATTTGTGCTTGTTACGGGTGAAACTGGCACAACGTGCGGGTGAATGCCCGCAGGTTACGGGTGAAACTGGCACAACGTGCGGGTGAATGCCCGCAGGTTACGGGTAAAAATGGCACAACGTGCGGGAAATGCCCGCAGGTTATGGGTGGAAACAGAAAATGATGTGCGGGTATAGGAGAGCAGACAAATCGTCGTGTGCAACAGTCAGTGTTTCAGGTATGCTCAGGGCAGAGTGACGCACACGTCCTCAGGAATTTCGGCGGGTCGTGTGCAAGGACCCTTATTCCAGAATGTTCTGTGCCACTTCTCTGCACACGACGATTTGTGGAGAGATGGTATCGTAAGACTTTGTGTCTGCCTGCAGCACTTAATTGACTCATTATTAGGGAAATGATGATTTCCCCCCTTTCCATATGGAATGGGGCACAAGCTTTATTTTATTCATTATCAGGTGGTTGAGTGCTGCAGGCCCAATAGCCCAAGTCTATATGAGAGGACGGTGAGGCCTGGGGGCGTTAAATTGGCTGGGGCATTAGAGCAGCGGAGGCGGTGAGGTCGGGGACGGTGAGGCCTGGGGGCGCAGAGCATCATGGGCTTTGGAGCGGACGAGCGGTGATGTCGGGCGCTAGAGCATCAGGGGCACTAGAGCAGGACGGGCTCGAGGACGTACTGGAGGGTGCTGCGGCTGCTCTGGCGGACGATGATCTTCTTGCGGTCCAAGAAGGCCTGCTCGGTGGGGGTGGGGCCTTCCGGGAGGTAGTGGCGCACGGTGAAGAGCTGCAGGCCGACATTATATTTGACGCTGAAGCGGTCGGAGAGGCGCTCCAGCAGGCCCTTGAGCTTCGCTTCGTCGTAGTCGAAGCAGATGGAGAGCATCAGGGCCGAGGTTTGCATCATATTGGCGTGGATGTGGAGCTCGTCGCAGGTCGCGAAGATGATCTGGAGATTGTGCTCGTTCATGAAGGAGTAGTCCCTCGGGGAAATGGACACGAGCGTCTGGTGGTCCTTGACGATGTACGAAGGCACCGATGCGTCGCGCGAAAGGCTGCGGGCATCTTCGCTGCCGTCAATCACCGTGGGGTCCGATGACGGATCGATGAAGGACTGGACCTTGAGGCGTATGCCCTTGTTCTGCAAGGGCTTGATGGTCTTGGGATGGATGATGGTGGCTCCATAGAAAGCCAGCTCGATGGCTTCGGAATAGGAGATGCAGGGGATCTTCACCGTGTCGGTGAAGCGCTTGGGGTCGGCGTTGAGAAGGCCGCTCACGTCCTTCCAGATAGTTACTTCCTCCGCATCGAGGCAATTGGCGAAGATGGCGGCAGTGTAGTCGGAACCTTCACGGCCGAGGGTGGTGGAGTCCGCGCCGTCCGCGGTGCCCCCGATGAATCCTTGCACAACGAAGACCGTCCCGGGCACGAAGCGGGCGTTCAGCGGACGGATGCGCCGGGCCGTCTCGTCCCAGTCAACGACCGCGGCGCGGTAGCAGCGGTCGGTGACGACCAGCTCCCGCGCGTCGAGCCAGGTCGAAGGGACTCCGCACGATGTCAGGAATGCGCTTACAATGGTAGTGGAAATGAGCTCTCCGTAGCAGACAGTCCGGTCGTAATGGCGGTCATAGTCCGGCACGGTCTCCTCCAGATGAGCGCGGAGCTCTCCGAAAAGCTCTGATACTCTGCCATATACGGGATGGGAACGGTCGGGGAAAAGCCCGGACATGATACCGTCGTGATACTCGATGAGAACGCGCAGCGGGTCGCCTTCCGGCCGGCCGTCGGCCCGGCGGTAATCGGCTAGGGCTTTCTCCAGCATATTGGTGGTCTTGCCCATGGCCGAAACGACCAGCAGGACATTCTCTCCTATCCTTTCAGAAACGATCTCCGCGAGGTTGCGGACTGCGGAGGCGTCCTTCACCGACGCGCCACCGAACTTGTAAACCTTATTGATCCTTGACATTTTGCTGCTGCCTGAGATAGACAGTACAAAAATAAACAAAAAAGGATTATTTCCCTAACGCCCGCGACTCCGGTAAGCAACCAGGTTCGCTGCTTCCTTGATTCACGACCTCGCTATCTTTACGCCCAGGGCCGATTCGATGGCAGTGATTATGGCGTCGAGTCCGCCGGACAGCCGGAACTCAGCGGTGAGGAGCAGCTCGGCGGACGGGCCTGAGACGACAGTCAGGCCGGTCCCGAAGAGGGAGGACAGCTCATCCAGCACGGTTCCGAGCGGGACGGAGTCGTAGATGACGCGCCCCGTGGCCCAGGCGGAAGGGTTGGGAGTGGACGGTGCGGAGAATACGGGCAGCCCGGTCCCCGGGGCGAGGACCGCGTGCGTCCCCGCGGGCATTTCGAGCCCCTGCTCCGCGCCTTGCGCGGCGAAGAGCACGCGTCCCTCGCCGACACTCACTTCACGGCATTCAGTATCGAACTGGAATTTCGTCCCCAGGACGCGGACGTATGCATCGCCGGAGCGGACCTCGAAGGGCAGGGACCGGTCCGGAACGACTTCGAAGTATCCTGTCCCGCTGAGCCTCACGACCCTCTCCTTTTTGTACCGCAGGGGCTGGAAGGCCAGTGATGAACCTTCCTTGAGCCGGACGGTGGTTCTGTCCGGCAGCACGACTGCGGATGCATCCGTTTCTTCCCAGCGGTTCATCCTCCTGTTGTTCAGGAGCAGCCCGGTGGCGAGAAGTACGGAACACGCCGCAGCGATGCCCGCGACTCTTACGAGCCTGCGCCGCCTCGCGATCCGGTCGAGCCCCACCCTCTCCAGGAAGCGCCGCAATGCGCTCCCGGTATCCGGCATCCCGTGCCGGTAGTGGTCGAGCACGAAGCGCAACATGTCGTTCCTGTCATTCATATCCCCTGAAAATCAAAAAGTTATACGATAACTGAAACTCGGCATCAGCGGCAGCAGGGAGATCTGTCTCCATTCGCGGGAGCGGTCGTCATATATGACCGTGAGAGGGTTGTGTCGGTTCAGGACATTGTAAACCCCGAGTGTCAGCTCCTGTGGATGGCTGGTCTTGAAATCGACACTGCAGCCCAGGTCCAGGCGTATGTACGCAGGCATCTCGAAGTTGTTCACCGAAGTAAAATAGTCCAGAGTCACTTGCTTTCCGAAAATGGAGTACGCCTGGTACTCTCCGGCGGCGACGGTCTCCCAATGGCCTGACTGGTAAGTGTAAAGCCCCGTCAGGGCAAAGCTTAGGCGGTCGCTGTCCAGTACGGTCAGCGAAGCCGTCGCGTTCAGGATGTGCCGGCGGTCGAATTTAGCGGGGAATGTCTCGCCGTCGTTCACCTCCTCGAAAGTCCGGTCGGTCTTGGAAAGCGTATAGGCCATCCTGTAATTCAGCCGTTTACCCTCTTTCTCGTAAAGGAATTCCAGACCGCGGGAAGTGCCTGTCCCGATCTTGATGTTGCTGCTCCATCCCGAAATGGCGGGGCTGAAGAGCATTCCCGCATCGAGGAAGTACACGAGATTGGACATGCGCTTGTCGTATGCTCCTGCGGTGAACCGGTGCTTTCCGAAGGATGTGAACAGGCCGGCGTAAAACTGTCGGGCCCGCTCCGGGGGTCTGCTCCGGCTGGTCGGGACCAGCAGGTCCACGGACCAGCCCAGCGGGATTCCCTCCAGCGTATGGTAGTACTGGGTCATCCAGTCCGCAGTCGCCTCCACGGCCAGCCACTTGGCAAGGTTCACGCGCGCCAGGAGGCCGGCCTCGGGGTCGAATTTGAACCCCGTCCGTTCCCCCGGTTCGCCGAAAATGTAAGAGTTGATGCGCCCCGAGGCCATGAACTCGTAACGGTTTTCGTCCGAAAGCGTCCACTGGGCGTGAAGGGTAAGGATGTTGCCGGGCCTTTTGTGGTCCGATCTCGGGGATTCAAGCGGTTTCAGCGGCCCGCTGCCCGAAAATGAAGAGGAAGTGCCCGGGTTGAATATCGCGAAACGATCGCGCAGTCCCAGGCGGATGTCTCCTGCCTTGGCAAGGGAGTGCGAGAATACTGCGTCGGCCGTGAACTCATCGAGGGAACTCACTATGGCGAGATTGTTCACGGTGCCGTTCATGTCACGGATTATGCCCTGACGGCCGCTGAAGCGGTTGTATGCGACACCGTCTTCCATCGTCCAACCGGCATTCAGACTGCCCTCGTGGCGGGCGCTCACGATGAGGTTGTTCCATCCCATGCTCTCGTCGGAGTCGCCCCCATAGACGTAACTGTATGCATCCACGCTGTTGAATACGCTGAGCGAGAAGGTGTTGTCGCTGTCCGCCAGCCATGTAGCCTTGGCGAAGGCGTCATAGACGAATGCGCGGGGCCGGCTGAGGCTGTCCAGTGCTCCGCCTGCGGCTGCCTGGACAGCCCGGAACGCCGGCCCCAGCGGCGACACCCGCACCGAGCCCAGCAGCGAAAGCCTGTCCTTGATGAGCGGTGCCGATACCGTACCCCCAAGGATGAACGTACTGGCGGAAGCGGAATAGGAAGGCTTCGTGAAACTCCCGTCCTTCGTGCGCAGGTCGATGTGCGATGCCGTAATGTTGGTCTCGTCCCCGTGAAATCCACCGACGCGGAAGCCCACCGAGGACACTATGTCCGTGGGATATGCGCTTGTGAGTCCCAGCAGATGGCTCCCGCCGTATAGCGGGACGCCGTCGAGTGTAGTCAGATTGCTGCCTATGTTGCCGCCACGCACGTAGATGGCGGAGGAACCCTCGGCTCCTGTCGATACGCCGGGCAGTGTCTGGATGTACTTTATGGCGTCCGCCTCGCCGGTGGCGGCGACCATCGTGCGCAGCTCCGGCAGCGCTACGATGCGCGTACCCGCATCACGGCGCGCCGCGTGGTCCGAGACTATCCTCGCTGCGCGAAGGGTGTCCCGTATCTCGGCCTCGATCCTTGCCGGCCTGAGGGTGTCGAGTATTACGACGGGATTGTCACGGCCGGCGGGAATGCTCCTCGACCTGCGGAGAACGACCGTTTCCCCCAGGATCTCATATTCCATCCCGCTGCCTTCGAGAAGGTCCTTCATGCTCCTGGACAGCGAAGTGCGACCCCGTACGCTCCTGCAAGTCCCTTCCAGCGGAAGCGACGAGTCATAGACGAAGGTGACGTTGAACTTGTCTTTCAGGACGTTAAGCTCCGAGAGATATGTCGAATGCGTCTGGGCGCCGAGCGAAAGCCCGGTGGAAAGCATCAGGATGACCGCGAACAACCGCGCCGATCTTTTGATAGTCAATGGAGTGATCATGGCAGTATCCGTGTCAGTTGACGAGCATATAGTCGAGGGGCTCCCGGAAATCTACGTTGGCCCAGAAATCGCATCCAAAGATTCCTAACCCTCCGTGGATGTTCGTGTAGGTATTGGCCGTCGAGTACAAGGCCGTGAGATAGTTCCTGGACTCGTGCTCCCGTATATAAATGCTCCGCAGATACTCGTCGAGGTCGGAATTGACGAAATGGAAGCAGAATCGGAAATACTTGTTCCAGGTCCAGCCTTCTCTTTTATAGACGGGCGTCCTCTCAAGCGTCTCCGGGTCGACCGTATAACCGTCGGGCCATTCGTCGTACATTCCATAATAATCGTTGGCCTCGAGATTCTGGAACCAGATGGGACCGGCGAAAAGGAAGAACGGAGTCTGTTCCTCTATCTTGCTTATCCTGAGATATCCTTCATGCATGGGCAGGTCGGGATAGTATCCCCGGCTTTTTTCAAATATTTGTTGGAGCCAGGCGTCGGTCTCGTCGTCAGAGTCCTGGTTCCCGAGCAGGGTCATGTCAGAGAAGTGCTGTCCCGTGACATTGAAATCGTCGGCATAAGGATGGTCTGTCACCAGGTACTTCAGATCCTTCCATCCTTCCGGGGTGAATCCCTGTGCGAAGACCCATGCCGGACTGTCACCGTTGCTTCCAAACACGAACGGGTGCTTCATGACGAATTCCATCGCTTCTTTGATGTCGGTGAACATCATGTCGCTCGGAAGATATAATCCTGGTTTCGTCATGGACTGGGTGACGGTTTCCGCCCAGACCGTCTCCCTCCCTGGAATGCTTACGGACAAAGTGTATTTGGTGTTTTTGAGGATGCGGACAGCAGTCTCAGACTCCCAGGTGCCGTCCCCTTTATGGACGAAGCGCATTGTCCCCTCGGTCCCGTACAGGGAGTCCGACGCGTGGATGAGGACCACTGCATCTTCGACAGGGATGTATTCTTCTTCTGATTTCCCCTTGGCGTATTTTATCGTCATCGACTGCTTCTGCATGGAACCGGCAAGGGAGGCGGAATCGACAGTATAATAGACTTTGTCGGTAGGATTGCTCAATACACAGTGGATCACCACAGGAAGATCTTTCTCGTGAGGGTCCATTACGATGGTTTCAACGCATCCGCTCAGGAGCATCACCGACAGAAGAATGACATATTGAAGGTACTTTCTCATATTCGCGATATGGATCAGGGGAGGACATACGGCACCGTCCTATGATAAAGACTCGGGACCGGGGTAAAAGTACTATGCGAAACTGAGAAAAAAGACTATTATCCTGTGCAGAACCTCCCGGATGGAGTACAGGGCCTTGGCGATATGGTTCCGGACGGTATTGACGGAGATGCCGAGGCGGTAGGCTATCTCCTCGTATTTCAGCCCGTCGCGCTTGCTCAGGAGAAATACCTCCCGCCGTCTCTCCGGCAGGGCGTCGATAGCTTCCCAGATATCGGCTTCCACCTCAGCCCTCTTCTCGAGGTCTTCCGAGGGAAGGTCATCAGGCAAGGCCTCGAACTGCATCCCCGGTCTCGTAAGGATGGAAATGCAGCGGTTGCGAACGGAGGTGAAAAGATATGACCTGGCATCGCGGACCTCGTCCATACGCTGCAACAGGCCCAAGAAGGAGTCCTGGACTATGTCCTCGGCTGTCCCTGTCTTGTCCACGAAGTGCAGGGCGTACACGAACAATTGCCGGTAATACTGCCGGAAGATACGCTCGATATTTTTCTCAGCCGAATCCATGCATCGCAATAATAGCGATTATCCCGGACAATACCAATTATTTCCCCAGTGTGAGATTGAGTCCTGCCTTGAGCGAAAGGTTGAAAGGATGCTCTGTGTTGTATGTCGGAAGATTGGTCTGCGTGAACCAGTAGGAAAGCTCGGGAGCGATGAAGATACCCAGATTGCGGGTGATGTCGTACTGGATGGCGGCGTCACCGACGGCCGCGAGCTGGATGCCGGGCTCCTTGAAGCTCACGCCGTCGCGGACGGCATAGATGACTTTCTCTGCCTTGGCTCCGGCGCTGAGCGAGAACGAGCTGCGGCCCCAGCCTCCGATGCGCCAGCCCAGTTTGAGCGGGATGCCCAGGGAGTGCAGGGACTGGTCGGTGACAAGGCTGGAGGTGGAGCGCAGATAGGACCAGTACACTCCGCTCTCGACGAACAGGCTGTTATTCAGCGGCATAGTGAGTGCAATCCCTACGTTGACAGGCTTGGAATGGTTCATCCTTGTGCCGTTGATATTGTAGTGGTCTTCGGAATATTTTACGGGCTCGAAGCCGGAAGGGGATTCGGGGTTGTTGGTATATCCACCGAAATTTTCGATGCCGGAGCCGATTGCTGGACTCGATGTGGGAGTCAGGTCGCAGTTGTTGGCTTCGAAAGAAGTCCTGCCGTCCATGTAGGCATAGTCGTTCGATTTCGTAGGAAGCCCTGCGGATGGCATTCCTGAAGCGAATACCGCCGCGGTGAGGCTGCGGTGCCGTCTCTTCGCAGCAGCCTCCTCGGATGCGATGTATTCTTCAAGGCTCATCATGGCATCGTCAGGCTTGACCTTGGCAGTGGCAGTCGCGGCAGGAGCCGCGGCAGTTCTGGCAGTCGCATCCGCAGTACCCGGCTTATCATCCGTCGCCTGAGCCTCCCGGAATGTTGCAGTCTTCTCCCCGGCAATCATCTGCTCTGCAGTGACTGCGGGTTCATCATCCTCGGCGCGCTCTTCAGCGGCCCGGGTTCCTTCAGTCATCCCGGCCCCCTCTCTTGCTGTTCCGGCGCCATCTCTTGTCATCCTGGCTCCCTCTCCTGTCATCCTGGCTCCCTCTCCTGTCATCCTGAGCGTAGCGAAGGATCTTCCGCTCTCTGCATCAGACTCTTCACCTCTTCCGGTGATGCTTTCCGTGACTTCAGGGACGCTCTCTGCGGCCTTGTCAGCCATTGCGACGGGCGGAGCCGCGTTCAGGACGACGTCGACGCGGCCGGGCTCCGGAGCCCCTGCGGGGCGCAGGAAGAGGACGGCCGCGACGGCGGCGGCCGCAGCGGCGGCGAGGACGCCGCCCCACGGCAGCCGCCGCACCCTGCGCTCCGCGCCGGCCTGCGGCAGCGCCTCCCCGATGCGCTCCCAGAGCGCATCGGACGGCGTCAGCTCCCGGCCTTCCAGCCGCTCGCGTACCGAGTCTGTCCAGTCCGTATGTTTGTATTTATCCATTGTTCTTTAGGTATTCCTTGATTCTGTCTGCCAGCAGGGCGCGTGCCCTGAAGTATTGTGAAGATGATGATTTCTCCCTGATGCCCAGCAGGTTGCCTATTTCCCTGTGGGAGTATCCGTCGATGGCGAAGAGGTTGAACACTGTCCTGTATCCGTCGGGCAGGCTCTCTACCATCTCAGCGAGCACGTCCTCCGGTATCGTATCGACTTCTGAGCGGTCCAGCAAGTCTTCGGACTGCGTGCGCGTCTCTTCCAGGCTGACCGTCCCCGTCCGCTTGCGCTCCCTGAGCCAGTCCACGCTCCGGTTGACCACTATGCGCCGTATCCACGCGTACAGCGACCCTTCCCCGCGGTATCTGAACGAGCCTATAGATGAAAAGACCTTGATGAAAGAGTCCTGAAGGACGTCTTCGGCGGCTTCGCGGGAGCCCGTGTATCGCGCGCCCAAGGCGAGCAGCCTGCCTGCGTAGAAGTCGTACAACTCCCTGCAAGCCTGCCTCTCGCCTCGCGCACATCTCTCCGCAAGCCGGCGTTCTTCCATCAACTTACCTTCTGACCTATGAAAAGGACTGCACCGGTGCTGTTCTCCTGAATGACAAAGAGGAACGGCCTGTCCGCAGTGAAATAGGTGATCTCCGGCTGGGGCCCGACACTGTTCTTGTCCATTCCGACGATGGTGACGGCAGCCGCTTCCGTACCGCTTTGATTGACGTCGATGAAGGTCTTCTGCTTGACGAATGAGATGTACAGGCCGTCATCGCTCATCTTCGAGAAGTCAGCCCTGCCTCCGTCGAAGGCGTCGGACATACCCAGGGCGACCAGAACATCCTTGAGGTCAGAGTTGGACGAGAACGTGAATTTGGGCATGACCACGGACACGTTCTTGGTCGAAGCCTTGCCGTTCAGCTTATCCAAAGTCTTGGAATCGAAGCGCTTGACTGCCTTGCCGAAGTCTTCGCTCTCCTTGGGGAGTATGACCTTCATGCTGAAGGAGCCGTTGCCGTATGGCAGGTCCACCATCTTGAATCCGTCGTACTCCGCATAGGACAGCTCATTCGTGACATGCATGAAGTCCATCTTCACGCCCTTGCCCGATATGGAGTTGAATTTCCCTTCATTCAGGTCAGGGAAGGAATAGGTCCAAGAACCCTTGAAATACAATGCGTTCATCAGCGCCATCATCAGGTCGGAATCGGGCTTCTCGAGTATGCTCGTAATCTTGCCGTGAGTCTTGTCCGAGCACCATTTGTTGACCTTGTCGATGGTGTTCTGGGTGCCGAAATCGACCCCGGGATACACCTCGGAAGCATAGTATTCATTGCAGTCGGCGATGAATCCCTTCTTGACGTCGATTTTCTTGCTCGTCCAGATGGAGTTGGCTATCTCGAAGGCCGTGTCGGGATCTACCGTGAGCAGAGCCGCCACCATCTTTTTGAAATAACCGTTGACCTCGTCCATGGAATACTTGTCGAAGCCCAGGGTGCTGATCATCTGAGAGGCGGTAGCGCCGTTCGCGCCCGTAGCGGTCATCGAGAGCGCCAGGGAAGCGCTGAGGGGCGAGAACAGTAACTGATCCTCCTCGTAGAGAGCGTGGAACACATCGAAACCGAACTGGTTGCTCGAGGCGTTGATGCCTTCTTCGGCCTTGGTCAGGGGGAGTGCGGTGCCGGGGCCTTCCGGACCGGTCTTGTCACATGCGGCTGCGGCGATGATAATTGCCACCAGCGCAGCGAACTTGAAACAACGGGTTTTCATATTGTCATTTAACTTTCTGTCCTACGAAAATGACTGCACCTGTGCTCTTCTCGCGGATGGTGAAGAGGAAAGGACGGTTTGCGAAGAATTCCACCGGCTTGGGCTGGTAGCCCGGCCCTACGGAGGTCGCGACCATTCCTACAAAGGTCACGGCTGCAGCTTCGGTGCCTTTCTCGTTCACGTCGATGAAGGTCTTCTGCATGACCATGGAGATCTTCAGCGATTGTTCCGCCATCGCGGAAAAATCTGCAAGATTGGAGAAGGGCTTGTTCATGCCGAGAGACTTCAATATTTCGACCAGGTCCGCGGAATAGCTGAAGGTGAATTTGGGGAGCTTGAGGTACACCGGGGCAGTGCTGCCGTTGTCAATCAGGGACTGCAATGTCGCTGCATTGAAGCGGGCTACTTCTTTTCCGAAGTCTTCGCCTTCCTTGGGCAGGATGACGTCCATGCTGAAAGCGCCGTTGCCATAGGGCAGGCTGACCATCCTGAATCCGTCGTATTCAGCATAGGTGAGATCCTCCTCGGCGCTCATCATGTCCACCTTCGACTTGCTGCCGGAGATGTTGGTGAAGTCCTCCTTTTTGGTATTCTTACTGAACTTGAAAGCCCATTTTCCGTTGAAATACAGCGCGTTGATGAGGGCCATCTTCAAGTTGCGGTCGGGAGCGTTCAGGATGGTGGGAATCTTGCCGTGGGTCTTCTCCGACACCCAGCCGTTCACTTTGTTCACAGTGGCCTGGGTGCTGAAGTCGGCCGGGAACACGTCCGACGAGTAATACTTGGAGGTAGCGTCCGTGAACGACTTCTTTATGCCGATATTCTCGTCCGCCCAGATGGAGTTGGCCACTTCGAAGGTGGTCTTGGGGTCGGCCTCGAGCATGGCGGTCACCATCTTCTGATAATAGGTGTTCATGTCGTCGATGCTCTGGCCCTTGAAGCCCATGGTCGAGAGCATCTCGTCGGCGGTCTGGCCCACGGCGCCGTTCGCGGTCATGGAGAGGGCGAGGGACAGGCTCAGGGGCGAGATGAGCATCTCATCCCCCTTGTAAAGCTTGTGATATACGTCGAATCCGAACTGGTTCGCAGCCTGGCCTATCTCCTCCTCGGCCTTGGTCAGGGCTATTGGCTGGTAGGGCTTGGTCTCTTCGTTGTCGGTTTCTTCCGGTCCCTGCTTGCCGCATGCGGTGAAGGAGAACAGGGTAAGCAAGGCCATGGTGAGGAATAATGTCGTCTTTTTCATAACTTTTCAATCATTCGTTCGACCCATAAACGGCGGTACTGCAAAAATACTGCATCGGCGGCGGAAAACAAACAAAAAAAGACGGCCCGCGAAGGACCGTCTCTGAAAATGATTTGTGGAGCAAAGTGCCTTTCGGACTCTCTCTTATTACAAGGCCTTGAAGTGCTTGAGGTTCCACTTGCAGTTGTCGCTGTTAAAGTTGAACTTGGCAAGCGTCGGGGTGCTGTCGGCCACGGAGACGAGGCAGAGAGCCTCCTCGCAGCCTGGAACGGCCTTGGGCATGATGCGGTAGGTGCCGTCGGTGAGCTGGTCGACACGCCAGAGCTGGGCGTCGGTGCCCTCGAACGGAGCGCTCTCAAGCTCGCAGTCGGCGGTGGCGGTCAGGGCCCTGTCGGTACCCTCGATGACGATCTTGAAGTAAGGACCGCCGAGATAGCCGCCGGCTTCGGGAACTGCCACGAACGACCACTTCTGGTGAGGGCGGTTCATATAGTCGCTGATGCGGATGGGGGTTTTGGCCGGCCAGTCGCCGGAGACCTCCTCGAGCTTCTGGTTCTCGATGACCACGACGGTCTCGTCGGCGCTGCGGCCGAAGCCTCTCATGCCGCCGGCGGCGCGGACGAAGTCGACGGAGAGCTCAAGGGCGTAGCCCCTGCGGACGGACTCGATCTCGTAGGTGCCTTCCTGGACGAGCTCGCCGACCTCCGGCCAGTCGTTCTTCCAGAGAAGGGGACGGATGGCGAGGGTGCTCCTGCCGCTCAGGTCAAGGTCGGCCTCCCAGTGGAACGATGCCTTCTCGACACCTTCCTCAAGGACGATACGGCCGAAGTGGCCGGCGCCGAAACGCCTCTCCTCGGGAGCTGCGACCATCTTGCCGCCACCCTCGATCATGGTGCGTCCGACATTGTCGATGAACGGGCCGTTGGGGTTCTTGGAGCGGCCGCAGACAATATTATAGGTGGAGTTGACGCCGTCGCAGCAGGTGCCGTGGGTGCCGAGCAGATAGTACCAGCCGTTGTTGTACATCATCACGGAAGCCTCGCAGTCGATGGCCACGTCGATGGCTTCATTGCCCTCGAGACGGTAGCCGGTCTTGGGATCGAGCTCGACCTGGCGGATGAATCCGAAGTAGGTGCCGTAGGTGCAGAAGAGCCTGCCGGTGCTGGGGTCGAGAAGGAAGCCCACGTCGATGGCGTCGCAGTCCTCGTCAACGAGGGAGGAAGCGACCTCGACGGCCTCGGTATACTCGAAGTCCGGGGAGTCCGGGTCGAGAGTCTTGTTCCACATGGTCAGGATACGGCCTGCGTGTCCGCCGCCCAGACCACCGCCGGTGGCGCTGTAGCCGACGAGATACCTGTCACCGATCTTGACCGCGTCAGGGGCCGCTCCGCCGCCGGGGCGGACTGCGCCGCTGTGCCAGTTCCAGCCGTCCTCGGAGATGAGGCCGCCGCCGCCGGTGCCGAAGGTGTAGTACTTGCCGTCGCACTCCATAATGGTGGACGGGTCATGGATATAGGGGGCTCCGACCTGTGCGGAGAGGGTCTTCGAAGCGAAAAGGGATGCGAGGGCAACTGCCCCGATGAGTACTATTCTTGATTTCATGGTTGAAAGTCTTTTTGGGGGGTTACTGGCAAACGATCTTGATGTTCCTGACGGGCCTGCCGGCCTCATCGATGAAGCGGAGGCAGAAATCGCTCATGCCCGGGCCGTTGATGACCGAGCCGCGGATGATGTTGCGGCCCTTCTTGAGGGTGAGGCGCTTGGACATGCAGTCGTCCATGACCATGCGCCTGTCACCGGAGAGGATGACGGCCTCTTCGCCGTTCAGCCACCACATGGAAGCAGAGTTGGAACCGACGGCCATACGGACGTTCTCGATGTCCTCGTCGCACTCCACTACGGTGTAGGCCTCGAAGATGGCGCCATAGCGCTCGTTGTCAAGACCTGTTGCGAAGCGGAAAAGCTTGACGTTGAAGAGCTTGCTGTCAAGTGCATACCAGGTGAGCGTGGCCTTCTCGAAGACCGGCTCGGCCGGTGCGGTCGGCATCATGGGCCTGCCGGCGGTGAGGTTGACGGGGGCCTGCTTCTCGACCATGACCTTCACTTTCTGGCCGTCCTTGGGAAGGGTGGTGAACATCCCCTCATAAGGCTCGGCGGCGAAAGCGTCGCGGATGTAGCTGTCGGTGAAGACGGTGTTGGAACGGTTGGGCTTGCTGATGGGCTCCAGAAGCAGCCATCTGCGGATGAAGCCCTTGGTATCCGGGGTGGCAGGTTCAGCCGTTGCCGGAGTGAAGTAGCCCGAGAGGGCCTCCGCAACGTCAATTTTCTTGTTCTTTTTCTGGCCGCTGACCGCTGTGCATGACAGCAGGACGAGGGCGGAGACAAGCGCAGTGCGCAGGATCATTCTTGTATTCATGCTGAATGTCATTGGTTTTTTAGTTCTGTCACAAAAATAGGTAGAAATGCGCCAAGACTCATTTAAAAAACCGTCAATTCTGTCAAATGGTGGTTCATGGCTTTAAAAAATACATTGAAATGTAAGTAGCGGTGCAAAGTCTTCAACTATTCCGTCATCGATAAAAACATAAGTTTTTTATATCAATACATCTTTTGATAAGAAATTTATCTTTTTGTAGGCCATATTAGCGAAAACGTTTTTCGCCATGCTTGTCAATGTCATCGGAGCGAAGTGCATCGGGATCGATGCAGTGCCAGTGACCGTCGAGGTCGACGTGGTCCCCGGGATAGGGATCCACCTGGTCGGCCTGGCAGATACTGCAGTCAAGGAAAGCCTGCTCCGGACCATCACCGCCCTGCAGGCCCTGGAGTACCATATCCCGGGCCGCAAAATAGTCATCAACCTGGCTCCCGCCGACCTCCACAAGAGCGGGAGCGGCTATGACCTGCCCATCGCAGTGGGCATCATAGCCGCTTCCGGGCAGGGGGTGTTCCCCGCCATGGGCGATTTTCTGGTCATGGGCGAGCTGGGGCTGGACGGGACCGTGCGTGACATAGCCGGGGCGCTGCCGGTCGCGGACATGGCCCGCGCCCGGGGGATGAAAGCGTGCATCCTACCGCTTGAGTCCTCGATGGAAGCGGCGGAGTTCACGGACATAGACATCTACGGAGTCGAGACGCTCGCCGACTGCGTGCGCATACTCGCCGGGGTGGAGGACTGCAGCTCGCTGCTGGTCCGGAACACCAGGCTGTGGCGCAAGCGTCAGCGCGAGCGCCAGCACGCCGGCGGCAGCAGTACCGGCATAATGGACTTCATGGACATCATCGGGCAGGAAGGGGCCAAGAGGGGAGTGGAGATCGCCGCCGCCGGCGGGCACAATATAATAATGATGGGCCCGCCGGGCAGCGGCAAGAGCTCGCTGGCCAAGGCCATGGCCGGCATCCTTCCGCCCATGACGCACGAAGAGTCTGTGGTCACGAGCAAGATATACTCCGTCGCGGGGCTCGGGGGCCGGTCGCCGGGGCTGATACGCACGCGTCCTTTCAGGACGCCGCACTACAGCGCCTCGCTCCCGGCCATCGTAGGCGGCGGGGCGGGGGACAACATCATCCCCGGGGAGATCACATTGGCCCACGGGGGAGTGCTTTTTCTCGACGAATTCAATCAGATGCCGCGCTCGGTCATCGAAGCCCTGCGTGGGCCGCTGGAGGACCGTACGGTGACGGTCTCGCGCCTCAAGGCCAAAGTCAGCTACCCTGCTTCCTTTATGCTCGTAGCAGCTTCAAATCCCTGTCCCTGCGGATATTACGGCGAGGGGGACAAGTGTACCTGCACCCCTTCGCAGCGCATCGCCTACCTCTCCAAGCTCTCGGGGCCCATACTCGACAGGATCGACATACATCTGTGGCTCCATCCATTGGACTCCAGGCGGATGCTGTCAGCGCGGCGGGGAGAGCCCAGCGCCGACGTGGCGGCGCGCGTGCTCAAGGCCCGCATAGCCCAGAAGCACCGCTTCGCCCAGGAGCCCGTCTTCACCAACGCCGAGATGAACAACAAGCAGATTGAGCGCTACTGTCCCCTGTCAGACACCTGCCGCGACGCTCTGTCGAAGATAATGGAGCGGATGAACCTCTCCATGCGCGCGTTCTACCGTATCATACGCGTCGCCAGGACCATCGCAGACCTGGACGGGGTAGACGACATACTTCCAGGACATATCGTCGAAGCGGCGGGTTACCGCTTCCTCGACCGCCAGACCCTTGGACAATAAACCTTCCGACTATGAGAAACTTACTTATCCTTTTCCCTCTCCTTTTCCTGGCCGGGTGCCGGGGGGATGTTACGGGCATCAGCCATCTTGCAGCCTTCCGGGACCGCTATTCCGGGGGGCACAGAAGCGAGATCGTGGCGGCCCGCAATGGCGCCGCGTCGGACACGGTGCTGTATATGACCGCCGTGGAGTTTCCGGACGGTTACGACTGGCGGCGCGACTCTTCTTTCGGCGAAATGTCGGGACGGATATTGCTGTACCGCGACAGCGTCCGCCTGCTCGAGATTCCGGCCGGGCCCGGATGCCTGGTCGGCACCGACCCCGACCTGCACCATCTGCTGGGCGGGCACGTCTACACCGAGTCCTGCACCGATGACGCTACGGTCATAGCCTGCGACGGCGAGATGCTCTTTTCGTATCCGGCGCGGGAGCTGCTCTGCGGCCTGCTGGTGGAGGGGAAGGATGTCTATACCCTCGGCCGCAGCCGGTCGGGCAGGGGATTCTCGCTCCGCCGCAACGGCGAAGAGCTTTTCTCCCGCCCGGACGGCGGTGTCGCGGCGCAGATATCTTCGAACCCGGAATACCTTACCGGTGCGCTGTACCGGGACGGGGAGCATTTATATTTCAGTTATTGGGAGCCCTTCGGGGACAAGAAAGTCTGGTATGTCGTGGCGGACGGGGTCGAAACCCGCGTCGATGTGCCGGACGATCGGACTTATGACATACGCGTTAAGGGCGGCGAGCTGGAGCTCAAAGTTATGAAGTCCTCACCCTTAGGCGTTTACACCTATGCTGCGGACTCGTGGAAGTGCGTGGTAGTGGTCTCCAGGGCGGGCGCTCTGTCCCTTTATACTCCGCTCTGGCCGACGAGCCGTTTCTTTACCGATGCGGTGTACTTCCCTTCGTTCCGTGACGCCTGCGTGTTCGGGGAGCGGATATATCTGGCCTTGAATCCCCTGGCCGACGGCGGGAAGCCATATATCTGGAGCAACGGGAAGGTCCTGTTCGGCCTCGACCTGAACGGTTTCGTGACAGAGGTCTGCGTGGTGGAAGAGCAAAAGGCCGCTGCCGAAGACAAATAGTTGGAAATGATGCGTACTTTCATTATTTTTGAAGGAAGTAAGCATCTAATAACCAACTTCGATAATATGAACCTCAGAAAAAGCTTCATGACCGTCCTTGCGGTCGCCTGCGTTTCGGCCGCATTTACGGCCTGCACATCCACCCCGAAAGAGATCTCCTACACTGACAAGAGCCTTCCCGCCGAGCTGCGGGCCCAGGACCTTCTCTCCAAGCTCACTCTGGAGGAGAAAGCCGCTCTCGTCCAGTACAATTCCAGGGCTATCGAGCGCCTGGACATCAAGGCCTACAACTGGTGGAGCGAGGCCCTGCATGGAGTGGCGCGCAACGGCAGCGCCACTGTTTTCCCGCAGCCCATCGGCATGGCGGCATCGTTTGACGCTGAGAAGATTGAGACTGTTTTCACGGCAGTCTCCGACGAGGCGCGCGTGAAGAACCGCCAGGCCGCCGAGAACGGCAGGGTGTACCAGTACGCCGGCCTTTCTTTCTGGACCCCGAACATCAACATTTTCCGCGATCCCCGCTGGGGCCGCGGAATGGAGACTTACGGCGAAGACCCCTATCTCACCGGGCAGCTGGGCATGGCAGTGGTGCGCGGCCTGCAGGGAGATCCGAACGCCGATGTCATCAAGACCCACGCCTGCGCCAAGCACTACGCCGTGCATTCCGGTCTCGAGAGCAACCGCCACCGCTTCGACGCTCAGGTCAGCGAGCGGGATCTCCGCGAGACGTATCTGCCTGCCTTCAAGGACCTTGTGACCAAGGCGGGAGTCAAGGAAGTGATGACTGCATACAACCGTTTCAGGGGTTATCCCTGCGCCGCTTCGGAGTATCTCGTGACCAAGATCCTGCGTGAGGAGTGGGGTTTCAAGGGGCTGGTAGTCTCCGACTGCTGGGCCATTCCTGACTTCTTCGAGCCCGGCCGCCACGGCTTCGTTGCCACGGGCGAAGAGGCTGCTGCCCTCGCGGTGGCCAACAGCCTCGACGTGGAGTGCGGCTCGACCTTCGCCAAGATTCCGGCAGCGGTCGAGCAGGGCCTCCTGAAGGAGGAGGACCTCGACCGCAACCTCCAGCGCGTGCTGACCGAGCGTTTCCGCCTTGGCGAGATGGACGGCGAGTCCCCCTGGGACGACCTCGATCCCGCCATCGTGGAGGGTCCCGAGCACCGCGCCCTGTCGCTCGACATTGCTCACGAGTCCATGGTATTGCTTCAGAACAATGGTGTCCTGCCGCTCAAGGCCGGGCAGAAGATAGCCCTCATCGGACCCAATGCCGACGACGCCCAGATGCAGTGGGGCAACTATAATCCCGTGCCCAAGAGCACCATCACCCTTCTGCAGGCCATGCAGGCCCGCGTCCCCGGCCTGGTCTACGACCGCGCCTGCGGCATCCTCGACGCGGAGTACGCGCCGGCCGGCTCCGCTTATGCCGGCCTGATCGGGGCGAGCGACGCTCAGCTCGAGGCGGCGGCCAAGCAGTTCGCCGTCAGCGTCAATGACATCAGGAACTATATCCGCCGCGACGAGGAGCAGCGCAGGAGCTTCATGCCCGCACTCGACGAGGCCGCTGTTCTCGCGAGGCTTGAGGGTGTCGACGTCGTCGTGTTCGCCGGCGGCATTTCCCCGCGCCTCGAGGGTGAGGAGATGCGCGTCCAGGTGCCCGGATTCTCCGGCGGCGACCGCACCGACATCGAGCTGCCCGGAGTGCAGCGCAGGCTGCTGAAGGCCCTGCATGATGCCGGCAAGAAGGTTGTCCTGGTCAATTTCTCCGGCTGTGCCATCGGCCTCGTGCCCGAGACCGAGAGCTGCGACGCCATCCTCCAGGCTTGGTATCCCGGTCAGGAAGGCGGCACCGCCATCGCCGATGTCCTCTTCGGCGACGTCAATCCTTCCGGAAAGCTTCCCGTCACCTTCTACAAGAGTGTAGACCAGCTGCCCGATGTGGAGGATTACGACATGGAGGGCCATACCTACAGGTATTTCCGTGGCGAGCCTCTCTATCCTTTCGGTTACGGCCTCAGCTACACTTCGTTTGCTTTCGGAGAGCCCAAGGTCAAGGGCAAGAAAGTCGAGATCGACGTCACCAACACCGGTTCCGTCGACGGTACCGAGGTGGTGCAGCTTTACATCCGCAAGCCCGACGACGCTGCCGGTCCGATCAAGACTCTCCGCGCCTTCCGCCGCGTGAACATCCCTGCCGGCCAGACCGTCAAGGTCAGCATCCCTCTGGACAAGGAGACCTTCCTGTGGTGGTCCGAGAAGGACCAGAACATGGTCCCCGTACGCGGACAGTACGAGCTTCTCTGCGGCGGCAGTTCGGCCGCAGCAGACCTCAAGTCAGTCGCTTACAAGTTTTAATCCTCCCAGCTGAGAGTCCTCGAGCCGTCCGGGTCCACGCTTATGCGGACCCGGACGGTTTCGTCAGGGAGTATCTCCTCGATGTTCTCCGGCCACTCCATAAGACAGAGGCAGCCGCTGTCGAT
>Ga0310696_10003513_pt1 | contig 19530 bp, 12 predicted proteins | sample AusTroGonzalo_MG_4_FD_203885 | JGI IMG/M metagenome (GOLD analysis project Ga0310696, IMG submission 203885) | Bovine rumen microbial communities from tropical cattle in Woodstock, Queensland, Australia - Gonzalo_02 (v2) (version 2) | ecosystem: Host-associated > Mammals > Digestive system >... | reverse complement strand
GTCGCGGGCAAGTTTCGTGCGGCATAAGCGAAGCCCCAGATATCAATCTGGAGCTGAGCATGCCGGCGAGGGGGCGCTGATTTACGCTAATGCAATCTCCTTTTTCGCCCCCGAGCTTTCTTTACAGCACATGACCGAGGCGCACAATATGGCTCTGCGCATGCAGAGCCCATATACAAAAAGCCCCGGCTCGAAGTCCGGGACTTTCATACAACGTTTCGGTCGAAACCGCTATACCGACTAGATTGCCGGGAGCAGCGAAGGCTTCACGAACAGGCCATTCAGCAACTCGCTGTACATCGTCATGAGGATGTGCGGGAAGTAGCTAAAGCCGGTCATCGTCGACTGGTTAAACGCGGTTACACATTTATCAAGCCAGGCCTGGTTGCCGCCCATACCCGTAAGGCACCATGCACCATGCCAGTTCGGCATCAGGGAGTTCGTGGAACCATCCGCCATGCCGGCAACAGCGGAGTACATCACCTTGCCGGTCGTCTGGAGGTTGGCCGGGTCCCCGCTAGACTTTGTCGAAATGAAGTTGTTCAGAGTGGTCAGCACCTGCAGGGCTCGCGTATCCTGAGTCCAGTAGTAGTCCCACGCGATACGCCACGGGATACGCACGGATTCGTGGAAGAACTGCCAGTAGGTCTTGTCGGCGCTCCCGTTCTTCGGGTTTACCGCAGCGCCGTTCACGTCGGTCCAGTCCGGGAACACGCCCGTGCCGGCAGCCTGGACGGCCAGCATGTATTCGTACATCTTGTCGAGCACGTTCTTCCAGGGGTGGTTCTGGTCCACAAGGGCAAACAGCTTAATCGCAATCGGCGAGAAGTAGCTCAGGTTGTAGGCGCTGGTCGCCTGCTTCCAGGTAGCCATATCGCCGGAATAGATCATGCCCGTCGGGCTGATTTCGTTATCCCAGATGGCGGTGATGACCAGGAGGGCGTCGTTCAGGTAAGCGACGTTTCCTGTCGCATAGTACGCAAGCACGAGCGACGTGGCGATATCCAGGTCGGCATCCGTAGCAGACGAGGAGTTTGCAGGAGCACTGAGGGATTCGTACGAGAACGTGCCCGTCTTCCAAGGCATGAGGTTCTTGCTCTGATATTCACGGTATCCCTTGTTGTAGTACCACAGGGAATTGAACGCCTCCAAATCGCCAGCAAAGAGCGTAATCAGCATGCCGTAACCGATACCTTCCGAAACGGTACAGCCGCGCTTCTTGTAGTTGTTGTTGCATTCATCGATCACGCAGTAGGAGTCGTTCTGCGTATCCCAGATGATGCGCGCGGGGTACATACCGGACGCGACATAAGTGCCAAACACGGCAGTCCAGTCACTGGCGAGAATCGGGTAAAGCTGGGATTCCTCCACATAGCTCTTGTAGTAGGTCGCCTTCCAGGTCGCATACCAGTTGAGGGCGGCGTTCTGGTTTGCGGTCGTAGCCAAAATGCCATAGGTCTGCGTCGTAGGGTTCGTTGTGGCAGACGACGTAGGCACCGGGGTCACGGCGGAACTCATGGGAGGCGTCACCGGAGACGGATCATCGCCGGAACCGCCACCACACGCAGAAAGCATCAAAGCGGCGCCAGCAGCCAGCGCCGGAAAAAGCAGTTTTTTACTCATTTCAAAAAACCTCATTTATTTTCCCATAATATACTTTAGATTTTGCAATTTATCTACACAAATAAACAAAAAAACAGCCCTGAGCAGGTGGCCCAGGCCATGAATGTGAACAAAATCACCCGATTATTTCAATACAATCTTTCGCGCATAAAAAAAACACCCCGACCCGAAGGTCAGGGTGTCAAAGGTTTTATTCTGTCAGCAGATTACTTGAGGACAATCTTCTGAGAGAAGTTCACGCTCTTGCCAGCAACGCGAACCATGTAGATGCCAGCGTCGAGGCTGGAGAGGTCCATGGCGGTGCTAACGGTGGCAGACTTCACGACCTGACCCTGGAGGTTGATCACTTCGGCCTTGGCAGAAGAGATGCCCTGGAAGGAGAGGACGCGGCCAGAGAGCTGAGCCTTGACGGAGCTAGCAGCAGCAACGGCATGGATGCCAACGCCACCACCACCGCAACCAGTGCACTGGCCGCTAGAACCGATCTGGCAGATGCGGAAGTCACCGGAAGTACCGGCGGTGCCTTCGAACTTCAGCTTGATGGCAGCAGTCTTGGCAAGGACAGTAGCCTGTTCAACAGTCTTGCCCCAGCCAGTAGCCTGCTTGAACTTTGCCCACGGGAAGTCGGCAACAGTAGCAGACGGAGCCTTAGCAACGGTGGCCTTGTAGTTGTTGTACTCGGTCACAGTAGCTTCGTCTTCAACACCGAGTTCGATGCCGAAGCCGAGAGTGGTTTCGTAAGCCAAGCAGATGCCACCCCAAGCGGAGATGTCGACACCTTCCTGGTTTTCGCTCCAAACGTTGAAGCCGATACCGGCATACGGATAGTCGTAGCCAGCACCGAGCGAGACGGAGGCCTTGATGCCGCCGCAAGCTTCGACGAGCGGTCCATAGAAGTTGCCGTAGGTATTTTCTTCGATACCAGCCGGGAACGTGAAGGCAGAAGAACCGCCGTCGTTCGCGTCGTTGTAATCGTACCAGTAACCCGAGGTTTCTTCATCAGAACCGGTTTCAACCTTACCTTCGGTATCGATTGCGCCGTCCCAAAGGAAGGATGCAGAAACTGCGCCCTGGGCGAATGCCATGGCAGCAGCGCCAGCAATGGCTGCAAGGGTAATTTTCTTGTTCATAGTATCTCTCTCTTTTTTTATTTGTGAAAGCCCCCGCGAGGGGACATGGTTTACCGCAAATATATCTTTTTTTTTCGGATAAGCAAGAACAAAAAGCAAAAAAAACACTTTTTTCGAAAAATAGTTCGATTCATCACACTTTTCCAAAAAAAGGGGTGATTTATCTCGAACCTCCACCACAGGTCAGCTCTTTTTGTGAGACCTACATCACGGTAAACATTTCTTTACTAAGAAACTATATAAATAATGGATATCTTTTATCTGGGGGTTAGCGGGAATTCATTTTCACACTGACTTAGGACGATAAACATATGAAATTACGTTACTTAGCAGCGATCGCCGGCATTGCATTGTTCGCATGTGTCGCAAACGCCGCGCCCTCTTTCCCGTTCCCGCAGAACCAGGCCTACCCCCAGGGAAATACGGTCCAGTTCGCGACGCCGAGCGCCATCAAGGCGCATTTCGACACGTGGAAAGCCTGCTGGTACAAGGACATGGGCGACGGCACTGCCCGCATTATCAGCCCAAACGACAGCACCGAAATGTCGGTTTCCGAAGGCATTGCCTACGGCATGCTCATCATGGTGTACATGTCCAGCACGCAGAACGACTACCAGAACGAATTCAAGAAGTTGTGGGCCTACTGGAAGAAATATGCCATGAGCGGTGGCGCCTCCGGCATGAAATGGCACGTGAATAACAACAACGGGAGTGCCGATAACGGAAGCGCTTCCGATGCGGAATTCGATGCGGCCGTAGCGCTCGTGATGGCTAGCAAGCAGTGGGGCGACGCAAGCTACCTCTCCGACGCGAAGAGCCTCATCAGTTGGATCAAGAGCAACGACATGAACAGCGACGGGAGCGTGAAGCCCGGCAGCAACTGGAACGACTACTTCAACCCGAGCTACGCCGCAGTCGCCGCGTTCCACCTGTTCAAGGAAGTCACAAGCGATTCCTTCTGGGATACCGCCATCACCAAGACCCTGGGCGACGTGGGCAAGTGCCAGAACTCCTCCACGGGCCTCGTTCCCGACTGGTGCGACTGGAACAGCCACCAGGCCATCCAGGGACATGCGGCCATCACCAACGGCATCGGTTTCTACGACGACGCCTGCCGCACCCCGTGGCGCATGGCATGGGCCTACTACTGGTACGGCGATACCGGTGCGAAGGGCGTAAACGACAAGATCGTTCCCTGGCTCAAAAAGGTCTCTTACGAGCACGCCACCTACATCGCGGCGGGCTACAAGATGGACGGAACCGTTTCCTCGGGCCGCGAATATGTGTCCTCGTCGTTTGCTGGCGGACTCGGGCTCGCAATGGCCTCGGCCTCGAATCCGGGCCACTTCATGGAAACCCTCTACGAGACCCTCATCAATACCGAAGGCCGCGTAAAGCCCGACGCCGCGAAGGGCGAGAAGTACTACCCCGCGACCCTCAACATTCTCTACCTGCTGCTCATGACGGGCAACATGCCCAATTTCTACAACATGACCGGCTACAAGGCGTTCACGCCCGACCCGAAACTCGCCCGGCAGGTGAAGGCTCCCGAGGGTACGCTCATGCCCACCAATTCGTCTACATTTGCGGCCGGCTTCTGGAACTGGGGCGCCTATAGCGACAAGTTCGGCGTGACCCAGATGCAGCCGGATTCCGGTTCCTCTGCAATCTACCAGCTTTCTACCGGCAACAGGGTCGCGGCCTCCATGCATATCGCGCCCGAGCCCACCTACGACGCCACCGCCGACCTCAAATACCCCTTCGCAGGCGTAGCGGTATCGTTCAAGGAAGACGAGAGCAATATCGACCTTTCTACTGCGGCAAGCATCAAGCTGCGCATCCGTACCGAAGGCGTTATCCGCATGGCCCTTTTAAACCAGGCCACTCTCGATGCCGATAACGAGGGCGGCGAACCCGGCTACCTGTTCCACCCCTCCGAAGAATACCAGGACGTGACCGTCAGCCTCGCCGCCGACAGCTATGGGGACTTCGTCGAGCTTTCTACTCCCGACTGGGCCTACGCCTGGGGCAAGGACGACGTGCTCAAGGCCGTTCGCGGCATCAAGTTCGAGGCCAAGATGAGCAAGGGCGGGTACGGCGCATTCGATCTTACAGACCTGCAAGTCCTCGACGCCTCCGGTGCCGTCGTCGCGACCCTCCAGGGACTTTCCTCGATTCCCTCCGCCAAGCCGGTGGCGGCAAACCGCGGCCTGCGCCAAGTCGGCAATATGGTTGATTTCAATGGGTTCAGGAATGGCGCGGAAATCAGCGTCTACGACATGGGCGGAAAGCTCGTAAGTAAACAAAAACTTGCAAAGGACAACGGCAGCATCGCCGTGGACCAGTTGACAACTAACGCGGGCATCTACGCCGTAATGGTCAAAGATGGCTCGAAAACACAAATGACACGGATACGGAAGTAAACAAGGAAACTATATTTTACACCCTGGATGGGTGTACATAATTTATCTTTGGCGTATAAAGGAGTCTTTTATGACTAGAATAAGCAAAACGATAAAGGCACTGGCCGCTGGCGCTCTCATTTTGGGGGCGGTCGAAGCCAATGCAGCGGCTTCAACAGCCAAACCCCTCCGCGTAGGCCCCGTGCAAGTCCACGGCGTCTTGACTACGAGCGGCAATAAAATCATAGGCAAAAAAAGCGGCAAGGAAGTCATGATCCGCGGTATGAGCATGTTCTGGTCCGATGCTACCGGAATCCAGTACTACAACAAGGAAGTCATCAAGTGGGCCGTGGACAACCTCAAGATTGACGTGTTCCGCTACGCCATGGGCATCCAGTACTACGACAGTGATGGCGGAACAAGCAACAAACTCGACGACAGCTACTCCTATATGAAGGCAGGAGACACGCAGAAGAACAAGATAGACCAGATGGTCGAGGCCGCCATCGAGAACGACATCTACATCATCATCGACTGGCATAGTCACCGCGCCGATAGCGAAAAAAGCCAGGCAGTTGCGTTCTTTAAGGAAATGGCCCAGAAATACGCTAATGTACCGAACATTATTTGGGAAGTGTTCAACGAGCCGGTCAACCAAGGCGCAGGCACTATCGCAAGCTATGCGAACGACGTCATCAGCGGCATCCGCAGCGCTAAATCCGAAAACCTCGCCCTCGTGGGTACCCCGAACTGGTCCCAGATGGGCAACGGATCCTGCGGCACCGTAAACCAGACTAACGTTGGGTACGTGTTCCACTTCTACGCCGGCACGCACTCCGTTGGTCAATTCAGCGGCAATATCAACAGCTGCAGGAACAACAACGTCGTATTCATTACCGAATGGGGTACAACGACCGCCGATGGTAAGGGCGACGCCAACACGGGCGAGTCCAGCAACTGGACGAGCTTCATGGAGCAGAACAAGATAAGCAACTGCAACTGGAGCCTCCGCCAGAAGGTGACCAAAATCGGTAACGCTTCCGATGAAGGTTCTGCCATGTTTGCAGGCGACCAGGCGCTCATCACTCAGGCGGCCCTCTCTGCAGCAAGCTACACCAACTCCGGAAACTTCGTGAAGAAATACCTCACCAGCAATGCTACCGACTGGGCAAGCCAGTATGCTTCGACCCTGAAGAGCGGAAACTGCGCATTCAAGGCAACCGTCAAGGAAACCGCAGGCAGCGTGACAAGCTCGTTCAAGTCGGGTTGCAGTTACACCTCCGACAACGAAAGCGCCGTGACCAGCGCAGGCGCCGTGGTCGGCCCCGGTGTTGCCATCTTGACCGGCAACGACGGCTCCCAGTCCCTCGTCGTCGTGACCGAAGAACCCAAGCAGGTAGCTACCGGTTTTGTCGACTTCAACTGCTTTACCTCCGGATCGTGCACCAAGAGCAAGAAATTTGGCGACCACGACGAAGACGGCAAGAACGAAGTCATTGCCTCGAACACCGGCAAGACGGAACAGGGAGCCAAGGTGACATTCACCTCCCTGAACACCGACATCGTGAAAATCAAGACGGCCAAGTGTTCCAACAGCAAGTACTGCTTCGGCAACACCCTTAACTCCTCCGTGATAATGTATGAATTTAGCGGCAAGATCGGCGAAGCAAAGATTGTCGCAGAGGCACCGGCAGTCACTGGCTACATCGCCATGAAAGACACTATCACCATTTCCTATTCCAAGCCGGGCGACAAGCTTGACGGAGTGTTCAAGGACATGACCGTCGCGAAGGGTTCGCTCACTGCAGGCGTATTCCCCGAACAGACGAGCTACGGCAAGGCTCCTGTCACATACACGTTTGATGGCCAGCCGACTTCGCCCTACCTCGCAAACAACGGCGGCTACCTCACTGCAGGCAACGAGGACGCCATCGTCCACGTGACGGCGACCGCTCCGGAAACTGCCGAACGCGCCGCATTCGAACAGACCATCACCATTATCGTGGGTGACAGCGCCGCTGCGGCTAACAGGGGCAACGTAAGCATCCCCGTGATGGCGAACGCCAAGTCTACGCTTTCTGCCCAGTTCCGCAAAGGTGGCATGATGCTCAAGGCTTCCCGCAAGGGCACTGCAAGCATCAACGTCGTCACGACTCTCGGCCAGGTGGAAAAGAGCCTGAACGTTGAACTCGGGGCCGGCTTCAACTGGATTCCGATGGACGGCGTGAGCGCAGGTAAGTACATCGTCCGCGTGAAGCAGGGCAGCAGCACCAGCAACTTCACCTGGGAAAAGAAATAAGGCTAACAAGCCGCAAGAACTTGGCCCCGGCATTGCCGGGGCTTTTTGTTTGTATAGTGTTTGCTGCGAGTGAAACTTAGCACACTCACACAATCACTTCGTTCCAGTGTTCGCTTTGCTAAGTTTCCACTCTCCGCAAAGAAACACGAGATAGGCTCTGGATTAGCACGTTTATTATTGGAAAAATTTAAAGTCGCTGCGGGCCTCCGCGAAATGACGGCTTTAGTTAAACTACAGGAGAAACGCTTATGCCTTATTATTTCACTGGCCAGGGGAAAAGGAGTTCCCGCTTGTCGCCGGTCATTTTCCAGCGCCTGACAGCCTTCGCGCAGGCATATGCGAAGAGACCTTCTATCCAAGCCCCCGCCATGTTCACGTCCACGAAAGCCTTAAGCACGTCCCCATCCCGAAAAATGCTCAAGGCACAATAGATGACAAGCGCGACCGCATAGAAAAGTAACGCATAATACAGCACATACTCCGTAAAGAATCCGGGCTTGCAAGCAATCTTTTGCAACTCGGGCATAAAAAACGGCTCCTTCAACTTATTCATGACCGCTTTATCCACAGCAAGCCAGATGCCCGTCAAAGAGGTCACGGCGAATAACTTGAACAAGAGCAAACCCCACCCCAAGACGATGCAATCGGTAACGAGCATCTCAATAACGACCAGGGCCGAGGCCACTGTAAACAGAATTCTTTTGTTCATAACAGAACAAAATGTACAAAAAAGGCTCCCCCAGAGGGGAGCCTTTAGAAACTTGATTCGCGAGGATTACTTCTTCGCAGTCTTGTAGTTCACGCCGGGGCGAAGTTCCAGGCCAATCGTCACCAGCACGGAAACGATGGGTTCGTGATGGTCCTGCGACACGTCGTAGACCGCCACGCCGGCATAGCCTTCGCTCTTCACGTTCTCGGCCACGGCCTTCACGGAAGGAATACCCATGAACACGATGGCTTCTTCCTTGCTCACGGCAAGCTCGGACTGAGAGTCGGAATCGAAGGTAACCTTGTAATCCGGAGTGTCGAACTTGCTCATGAGTTCCTTGTACGGAATGTAGCCTTCGTTACCGCTACCCACGCCCTGGTGCGAAGAACCGAAGCCCGTGGCACCGAGGAAGGACTTGCCGTAGAAGTAGACTACCGGCACGAGGAGATCCTTGTTGATGCCTGCACCAGCAGCCTTCTCGAGGGTCTCGGCGATAATCTTGCCACCCTGGTTCGGGACGAGGCTGGAGTTGTCTTCGTTCATCTGGTCGGGAATGAACACGTTCACGTAGGAGAGCTTGTTCATCACTTCGGCGGTGTACGGTTCCATCGCGACGAAGGGATACATGGTAGAGGCCACGATAGAGCCCGAGAAGGCGTCCGTGAGGGCGTTCACCATCTTGGCGTAACCTTCGGCATCTTCGGCGCTCATGTTCTGCCAGTCGAGCTCGACGCCCTTGGCCTTGTGGTCGGCCACCCAAGTCTTGAGGTTGGAGACGAACGAGGAGAGCGCCTCGTCGGAACCTGCGATAGCCTTGAGGTTACCTTCGGCTTCCATGCCGCCCACGGAGACCACTAGCTGCACGTTGTTTGCCGCGCACATGTTCGCGAGCGAGTCGTAGTTCGGAGCATCGTTTTCGTCGGGGAAAGCGAGCGAGCCGTCTTCGGCGGGCATGAGCGAGGAGTAGTGGATGTGGGTAACCGTGTTATAGCGGATATCCTTCGGGTAGAACTGGGAATACTGGCTCCAGTAGGGGAAATAGCCAATCACCTTGTCGGCTGCAGCCTGGGACATCGCCACGCAGGCAACCGCAATCGTCGTTACAAAAAGTTTGAGTTTCATAGTAATCCCACCTTTTATTCAGTAACAGAACTTGAACTTTCTTCGCCAGCGGCTTCGCTGCTCGAACTTTCGGCACCAGGATCCGCGGCGCTGGATTCACCTTCGCCAGCCGCTTCGCTAGAGCTAGATTCGCCACCCTCGCCTGCAGTTTCGCTAGAGCTGGAATCGCCCTCGCCTGCCGCTTCGCTGGATTCGGGAGCAGCCACGGAGCTAGAGCTTTCAGGTTCCACCACCACTTCGGGGCATTCATCCGCAGCCTTGCAATCGATGCAGTAGGTGACACCCGCATTGGCACAGTAGAGATGAGCGCGGTAAGAATCAGCAGTCATCTGGCACTCGCCCTTCTTCACCAGCGCAGTCTCGGACTCCTTGCACTTGCGGTAAGGACGGCCCTCGATGGCGCCATACACGATGTACTGCCTTGCAATCGCAGAAGTATCGAGCTCAAGCTTTGCAAACACTTCGGGTTCGTTGGAAACGCCATTGATGTTGAACGACTTGAGATACTTCATCTTGTCCTTATCCTTGAAGTCAAGGTTCTTCTCGGTAAAGGCGGCATAGTTAAGCGCAATAGTCGTCATCAATGTGGTATCACTGAGGAACGCAGCCTCATCGGATTCCGCTTCCGAGAGGGCGTTCATAATGGCAACCTGGTCCATAATCTGGAGGGCGCGAAGATCGGGGTTCACGCTCATGTATTCAGCAACGGACCATCCTTCGGGAAAGTTTTCCGTTTCCGGGCTGGAAACTTCCAGGGAGGAGCACGCCAGCAACGCAAGGGTTGCACCGGCGGTCAAAAGGGAAATCTTAATATTCTTCATTTTCGACCTCACTAGAAATTAACCGTCACATCGGCGGTGATAATGTTCTTGTCGACAGAAAGTTTCTTATCCACAACCGCGCCGGTAAGGTCCGCGGTCTTGTAGTCCACGGAGTTCTTCAACAGACCGTAACGGACGGTAACATAGGATTCCGGAGCAATACGGACCTTCGGGCCAAAGAGAATGAGCGTCTCGTCGACCTTCTGGATAAAGGAACCGCCAACCGGCAGACCGGCAAAGCCGAAGCCGTAGTCACCTTCGAACTTCTTGTTAAGCATCTGCGCGCCAGCCTGCAATGCGATTGGACCCCAGATATCGGCAGAGAGACCGCCAACGATACGCTGGGAAGAACGCTTCAGGAAGGTATCTTCCGTGGCCTTCTCGAAGGAACCCTGGAGGAGAAGCTTGCGGCCAAGCGAGGTGAAGATGCGACCGAAATCCACACCGAGGCCGGCGCCGATGGTCGTGTACTTGTTGTCGCTTGCCTCTGCAGTGTACTGGGAGAAGCGGGCATTGAGCTCAATGGCATCGTTCCAGTCAACATCGAGAGATGCGGCAAAGCCCTTGCGGTCAGGCGTTGCAAGACCATAGGGCAGCGCGAGATTCACGGACGGGTCCATCAGGAGGAGCGCTTCCGCGGCTTCGAGCTTCTTCATCGTGTTGGCGTCGTAGCCATTGCGGTAGAAGTGCGCGAGCTTGTAGTTGTTGTACAGGCGGTAGTAGAGGTTTTCGGCATCGGAGGAGCCCGAAAGGACCGTCGCCGTACCGGAAGACATGAGCGTGTTGGCCGTCAGCAGGTCGGTATTGTAGACCATGAAGTAGAGGTTCTCGAGGTTGCCCGAGGCAAAGTTCGAAACCACAGCCTGGTCTGCATCGCCATAGAGGGCGTTCGCGTTAAAGATGATGCCGTTGTTCGTGTAGGTGGGCGAAGACGCGAGATCCGACCAGAATTCCTTGTCGTTCATCATGTACATGCCGTTCACCTTGAAGCTCAGTCCAGAGAAGGAGCCTTCAACGTAGGGGCGGACATTCAGGGCAGTGCCCTTGTCATCCAGGAAGTCTACCGTAGTCCTTTCGACTTCGTTCGCCTTCACGATGGAAGAAACATACACGACGGTCTTCATGACATCGCCATCGGGAACTGTCGTTTCCTTGATCTGGGTTTCGAAGGCGGGATTCTTGGCCATGAATTCGGCATCGACATCCCACCAGGACATCGCATATTCGCCATCCAAGCCAAACGAGACCGGCAGGCTCGAAAGCAACTTCTTCGAGTCAAATCCCAGCTGGACAGAAAGGACGCTATTGTCGTCGTACATGATCGTATCGGCAATACCGAGATCGCGGGAACGCGTACTCAGGCGACGGTCGAATACATTCACGAAGTTGGCGCCGAGGTTCGCACCGAAGGCGCTGACACCGGCACGGCCACCGTAGGCATAGCGGTCAGCCCAGTCGAAGTCGAAGAACACCTGGTCGTTCTTCTTCGCTGTGTTACGCATACGCGCACCCGTTGCCTGCGCATAGATATCATCGATGGCACCCACCGCACCGCTATGGAATTCGGCATTCAAGCCCTGCAAGAGGCGGCGCGACGTCGTATCGAGATTGCGGTAGGCAAGGGCCTCGATACGGTTCTGCGTGAAGATTTCCGGTTCCTGGAGAATTTCAACCTGCGGGGTGAAGAGGGTGAGCGGAGTGTAGCCGACACGCATGTAACCCAAGTTGAAATCCACATGGTTGTTGAGAATCTTGCCATCGTAGCTGAACCAGTGACCGATAACCGGGTTGTTGTTCTCGTCGATAGCGCTCTGCCAATCCTTGTGGAGGCGGACCTGCACATCGAGGCGGGTCTCGGAAGAGGGCTGCGCGAGGAACTTAAGGTTCACATCGGTAAACGCCTGGTTTTCCTGAGTTGCAGATTCGTCAATGAGCTGGTCGGATTTCACCATCGAGGTAAGTCCGCCCGCCTTGGCAGTACCGCCCAAGCGAAGCCCAAGAATGGACTTGTTCAGGGAATCAAGCTTTTGCAAGAACGAAGTCTGCTTTACGGCAACAGCGGAATCGCCTTCGGCAAGTGCTGCCGACGCAGAGAACATAAATGCGGTCGCAAAAATGAGCGTGGTCTTCTTGTTATTCATCATTTTCATTCCCTCCCATTAAAATTCCACGTTAATGGAGGCTTCAACAATAGTTTGTGAGAACTTGTGCGTGAATTCGGCAGGCCATCCGGCGTCGGTCTTCACGTTCCCAGCATAGACAGGCATGTCCACAGAAACATCAGCTGTGTTCAACTCGGTATTCGTGAGCTGCGTCGTATTGTAGGTATTCTCGACGTTCACCATACCGAAGTTGAGCGAGAGCCAGGCATTCTTGTCGAGCGTGTAGTCGAGACCGACCATCCACTGCATCTGCGAACCCTTGACGAGCGGCGTCGTAATGGCAATGGGCAAGTAGTCCACATAACCCTGCTTCTGCTGGAATTCGTTCATTTCCATGGTAATCATCTGGAAACCGGCAGTCAAGCCGAGGCGCGGCAGGTACTGCCAGTAAACGCCGGCATTGATGAAGTCTGTCTTGAATTCGGCCGAGCCAGACACCGGAGCGCCACCAACGCCGATTCCGGACGGAATTGTCGGGTCGTATTCCATGGTGCGTTCGGAATGCTTGTAAGAACCAGAGATTTCAAGCGGCTTGGAGAACCCGAGCGCCTTGAACACGTTGGCCTTGAGACCGCCACCATATTCCATATAGTCGATGCTATTGAAGCCGGCGAGCGGAGATACCTGCATGTAGATGCCAAACAGGCCCTGCGCCTCGAACCAGTCACCAATGTTGCCAATCAGAGTTCCACGGCCACCTTCGCGGTTCGCAGTCGCCATGCCGTTCGGCAGCACCATCTGGATTGCCGGGTCAGACATAGCGTTCAGCAAGGCAATCTGGGCCTTGGAGTAGACATTGCCTGTCCAGGAATTCTTGTTGTACGGAGCGATGTTGTAACTGTCAGACTGCTTCTTGAAGCCGTTGTCGTTCGTCGTCATAGTGACGGTGACCGGAGCGAACTTCGGAGCGAAATTGTAGAGGGCGTCGAAGGTGGAGTAAAGCGGGGAATGCACGCTGTACTTGACCGTCTGGCCATCGTAGTCGGAATTGAGAATGCGCTGGGCGAAGAACTTGGGAGACTGCGCCATGTTGTTGAACCATGCGCTGTCATTGAAGATGACATCGCCAACCAAGCGGATGCCCCAGGAATCGGTCTTGTAACCGGCATTGAGGTTCGCATTGATGGCCATGCCGCTCTTGGATTCCTTATCATAAGAATCCTCAATCAGGAATCCGTCGCCGGTCGCATTGGACTTGTAGTATTCCAACACGCCATCGCCATCGGCATCCATCGGGATGGCAGCCGGATCATCGGCGGTCGTCGTAACGAAGTTGGGCTTCCAGTTATAGACATCGTCCATCGACATGGCGAGTTCCGCCGTAGCGTCGAGGATGATGTTCTTGTTGCCCATCATGCCAGCGACATCGCCACCCACGCGACCAGCGAGGATGAAGGTGTTCTGCGGATTCAACTCAAACGGATTGATGTCGCTAATCTTGAGCGGGTCACTCACGTTGATGGAAAGCTGACCTTCGTCATCGAAGTGGCGGTAGGTGTACGTGTACGAGTCTTCGTTATCGAAGATGTACATCATCGTTCCACCCAAGTAGGCGTTCTGCTTGAGCGGAAGGAGTTCCAAGTTACCGGCCACGAGGAACTTGTCGGTATTTGCCGCCTGCGTCACACCCGGAAGGGAGTCGTTCGGAAGGATATTGCCTTCGGCACCGGAAAGGTCAATCATCTGCGCGCGGTTCACGCGGGCGAAGATACCTTCGGCACGCACCTGGCCAAAGATGTCGTTCAGGTCCATACGGAACTGGAGGTTCGCACCCTGCAGGTTCCTCTGGTTGCCTTCGAGGAGCTGCTGCTTTTCGGCCATGTGGCGCTTGCGGGCGAAAATCTGCGGTTCGTACAGGATGTCGATATCCGGAGCGAACAACGTCAGCGGAGAATACTGCTGGCGGAAGTCACCCACAATCCAGTGGAAGTTGTTGCCAATCTGGCCTTCGACATTGAGCCAAGGCACCTCGATAATCTTTGCGGCAGAGGCGAAGTAATCCTGCATGCCCGCATAGAGGCGGAGCATCGCGTTCGCACGCACGCTTTCGTAGGGGCGGAAACCGAAGTTGAAGTCCGCATTCACGAACTCGTTCCTTTCCACATCGGGCAGCTCAGCAGCACCGTAGCGATCCTGCTCTGTCCCGAAATAGGATGCCTGGGCAACGCCGCGGACGGCGCCCGTGACCTCGAGGCCACGGTGTGCATTGGCGGAATCAACCTTGCTTGCAATCGCTTCCTGGTTATCGGCCACGGAAGCGGCGGCGACACCAGCGGTAAGCGCAAGGACACTCAAAGTTCTAGTCATCATTTTTGAAGCACTTTTGTTGAAATTCATACTCTTCTCGCGCCTCCATTAGAACCATACTTTAGTTTCGGCGGTGATGTAATGACCTTTCCAGTCATTATCAGGCACGGTTTCGTCGGAATGGGTCGCCCACTTGTAACGGACATGAATGCCGGCACGGTCGGCGAAGTTCCAGTCAAAGCCAAGACCAAGCGCTGTTTCCAGGTAGTTGATCGGAGCCTGGCGGAACATCATCGTGTTCACGTCGTTGTAGTGCGTGGGCTTCGCAGTCGTGGACTTCGGAATATTGTTCTTCACGTAATCAATGACATAGCCGTACTGAGAACGGAAGGTTTCGAGGCCGAGAATACCGATAAGGTGGAAGGTCGGCGTAAGGGCGAATGCCGGTTCAAGCTGGCCGTAGAAGCTCCACAGGAGCATGTCGCTCTGGGATTCGCTGTAGGCAATCGGGGCGATCGTCTTGGAGACGCCAGAGATAGAGGCATAGCCACTCATCACGACGTTCTTCTCGGTACCGAACCAGTGACCGATATCGTAGCCACCCGCAACAGAGAGGTAGGAAGACCACTTGGTATGGCTCGGGACAACGGAATCCTGAATCTGCTGGGCATTTTCGTAAGCAGTGAAGGTTTCCCACATTTCCCAGGTACCACCGCGGAGACCACCCTGCTGGCGGGTCATCTTCACGCCCACACCCGGAGTGAGCACACCGGCGCGTTCCACGTAGCCATTGAAAATCGCGTTACCCGAGTCGGCCCAGAACAGCGGCTTGTGCTTGGTCCAGGAGTTCGTGGATTCCCAGAGGTTACGGCCGTTCAGGCGGTAGTTAAAGAGAAGCACGTCGTTGCCTTCTTCGATCTGGCTGTGCAAGCCGTACTGGAGATCGAGGTGACCGCGGTTGAATTCCGGTTCAACCTTCAGGTTCAAGCCCGCCATGTTGGGGGTGTAACGCATAGAACCGGCGTTAAGGGCGAATTCATCCTTGCGCCAAGCGAGGAAGCGAGAGGGGTTGGACATAGAGAACGGAGAGTAGAAATCCTTCTGGAGGAAGATGGCTTCGAGAGTCATCGGCCAGCCTTCGAGGTACTTGCTCTGAGCCTTCACGTACACACCGACCTGCGGGGTGTTCCATTCGCTGTCATAGGAGTCCTTCTGGTAACCCGACAGGTGCTTTGCGCCTTCTGCCTTGTAGAAATTGAGGGAGTCCGTCATGCTCAAGGCCACATCGGCCATGATGTAGAGCTTCGGGGTGACATTGCCCTTGAAGTCGACAGACGCGACATGCGTATTCATGATGGTCGGGTCAACACTCATCGTGTTGTACTGGCTATAGAATTCCGGTTCATAAAGGACGGCCTCGTCAAAGACAACGCCCATGTAGTTGAGGCCGACGGTCAGGTTCTCGGCAATCTTGTTCTTGGCCAAGCGTCCGTGGTAAACGGCGCCGCGGAGATCGTAGTCACCGGACATTTCAAGTTCGCCCGGCTGGCCACCGTACATACGCAGACCATCGCGGGTGCCGACGTCCATATCCATCGGCTGGGAGACAAGCGCCTGGGCAGTCATGTTGAACGGAAGCTGGTAGGCGTTCATGAACACGCCACCGAAGGAACGGTTGGTCCAGAAGGCGCGGCCGCCTTCCTTCACCGGCTTGAAGATCTTTTCCTTATAGTAGGTACTTACAGTCTTTTCGTCTTCAAAGGTCTCGTACACCCAACCGAAGCGGGGCATGGTCTCGCGTTCCCACATGGTGAGCGGAGAGGAGTTCGCCCAGATAACGCCACCGGCAGTAACGTAGGCACCGAACACACCGGCACGGATATCGATACCGAAGTTCATTTCTTCGTCGACTGTCGAGGAGTAGTAGTCGGTAGAGTGGTCGAACAACACGCGTTCGTTAGAAGTCGGCACGCTGGTCGGCTGAGACCCCAGGTTGTTGCTGAAGAAACCCGAGAGGTCGAACGGGAACGTGAGGTTCGTCCAGAGAGTCATGTAGGAGTTCGGCATCGCAACGATGTTCGCCTTGAAAATAGCGTCGACCGCAGTGCGAGCCTTGTCGCTAGCAAGATACGGAGAGGGTTCGGAATAGTGAGAATTCTTGAGGCGGAAGGCCATGAAACCGGAAACGGCGAGAGGAGCGTCATCCTTGCCCATGAGGGTGGATTCCAGGTTCTCGGCGAGGTTGTCCATGTTGCCTTCGGCAGTATTCAACTGCTCTTCTGCGGGCATTGTCGCAGGAGCGTCGACCACGGCAGCCGGTGTATTGGCCGGAGCAGCGGAAGCGAATTCCTTCTTCGGGGCGGCCTCTTCGGCAGCAGGTTCAGCAGCGGCTTCCTCAACAGGAGCGGCCTCTTCGGCGGCAGGTTCAGCGGCAGCAGGTTCAGCGGCGGCTTCCTCGACCGGAGCGGACTCTTCGGCGGCAGGTTCTTCGGAGGCGACCTCCTCTGCAGGAGCGGGCTCCTCGGAAGTGGTCTGGTCAAGTTCGCTATAGGCCTGCTCGGCAGCGGCAGAGGTTTCTTCCACCGCTTCGGTCGCAGGAGCGGCCTCTTCTTCCTGGGCAAAAGCCAGGGAGGCGCAAAGCAAAGTCGTAAAGAGTATCGGTAATTTACGCATGGGAACCTCTTAAATCGCGTTGCGGAACGGGTAGTTGGACGGGCCTTCGTAAGGCTTGCCGTGCTTCTTGATCACAATATCGTCAATCCAGACCTTGAAGGACTCGTTTTCGTCCTTGCGGACTTCAAGACGGAAACCCTTGAAGTTTTCCCAGGAGAACGGGAGCATGACTTCGCGGGTGTTCTTCGCATCCCAGTACACACCGGTCTTGCCGAACAGCTTGAGGGGGATGCTGAAATGTTTCCATTCGGTGGTGATTTCGCCAAGGCTCTTGGAGCGGAGCTTCACCTGCAGGGATTCGCCGTTGCTCTTGACGCCGTCGTCGACGAGCACGAACAGGGCGTTTTCGCCGCCCTTGGCACCCTTGATCCAGAATTCGAGGACGCCTTCCTCGAAATACGGGGTCAGGTCCACAGAACCGGCAATACAGATAGCCACGCCGGAGTAGTCGCTGGCGATAAGTTCGATTTCCATGGAAAGGGCGCCTTCCATGGCATACTTGTCCGTGAGGATCGGTTCGGGGTTCTCACGCGGGTACTGGTAGGTATATCCACCGCCGCGGGGAATGGCCTCGCGCATGACGACGCTTACGACGTCCTTGTCGGGGCGGAAAGGCTTGGCTTCGCGCGTGACGAAGCGGGAATTATCTCTATCCCTATAATCGCTGAAGCTAGCAAAGGAGAAAGACGCAAGAAGGAGTGAGCCCACGGCGCACTTCCAGATGATGGTCTGCAGATGTGATTTCATAAGGTACAAAATCTCCAAATTCGGTGAACTACAATATAACTTGTTTTTTTGGGGTTGTACTGCCCACTTTTTCGAAAAAGCGTATACAAGAGTCAAAATAGCTCCAAAATTGTGCTAAAAAACAAGTTTTTCCGCTATTTTGCGGAATCTCACTCGTTTACCATAGTAACCGAATTATTTTAGAAAACGTGGATTAAAACGCCAAATATGTCTAAATTGTGTATACAGAACCCGACAACAGCAGGTTTCCTATGAATTTTCTGAAATACATCGTCTCCATGACCGCGGCAACGCTCCTGGTAAGCTGCAATTCCGACAACGGTGGCCTGAACAGGGCCAGCGACGACGACGGCCAGTCTTCCGGCTCCTCCACGACACACCCCGCAGTCGACTATTCCAAGGGCCGCGCCATGAACGCACGCCTGGGGAAAGGCATCAACCTCGGCAACGCCTGGGACGCCGAATCCTACTGGACCTGCGGCAAGCTCGGCGAAGGGGACGACTTTGTCTATACCATCAACGGCGAAGAACGCAAGATCACGCTGACTTCGGCCGACAGAAGCTATTTCAACAACCTCCCCCTGGAACGCTACAACTACGGCTGCGGCGACAACCTCGACAACGGCTGGAGCAACCCCATCAAGGACGAGTACTTCGCCTTCTTGAAGGCGGCAGGCTTCAACTCCGTCCGTATCCCCGTGCGCTGGCAGCACAATTCCAACCCGGTGACGCACGAAGTCAACCCGGACCGCCTCGCGGGAGTAGTGGCTGACGTCCAGCTGGCCGTCAATGCAGGACTGGCCGTGGTAGTCAGTTTCCACTGGTATAACGAAATCATGTTCGCGGCCAACCACGCCAAGACAAACCCGGACCTCTACGAGTTCGAGAAGGAACATTACGCCAGCATCTGGACGCAGGTGGCAACGGCCTTCGAGGCAGCACAGATCCCCGACGACATGCTCGTCTACGACCTGCTGAACGAACCCACCATGAAGGACGCGGAAACGCTGAACGACGTGTTGAACGTGGGCTACACCGCCGTCCGCGCGGCATCTCCGGGAAAGACAATCATGTTCGAATCCAGGCAGTCGGCCAAGTTTGCCGAAATCACCTCCCTGGAACTCCCGCAAGACGGCAACATCATCTACAGCGGCCACTACTACGAACCGTACGGATTTACCCACCAGGGCCACAGCTACGCATGCAAGGGCGATGCAGCCTACTCCATGACCGCAAGCAGCGACCTGAAGGGCTATATCGCCACCATCAAGAAGCTTTATCCGGACGTAAACGGCGGGTACATCCCCCTGAACATGGGTGAATTCGGCGTCTCCGGTGGCGCTTCGGCCAACAAGAGCTCTTGCAAGAGCGGTGAAACCCCGCCGACCGACGCGGCCAAGGCCAAGTGGGCAAAGGGCGCTATCGCCGCCGCAGAAGCAAACGGCATCTCGTGGCACTACTGGGGATTTGTGGGCGTCGGCGGTTTCGAAGCCTACGACAAGAAGAACAATACCTGGCTGGAAGGTTTCCCCGACGCATTCGGCTTCTAAGGCCCGATGCAGGGCGGCCGCCACGAGCTACGGGCGGACCAAGGT
>Ga0310696_10003512_pt1 | contig 19534 bp, 12 predicted proteins | sample AusTroGonzalo_MG_4_FD_203885 | JGI IMG/M metagenome (GOLD analysis project Ga0310696, IMG submission 203885) | Bovine rumen microbial communities from tropical cattle in Woodstock, Queensland, Australia - Gonzalo_02 (v2) (version 2) | ecosystem: Host-associated > Mammals > Digestive system >... | reverse complement strand
AAACCTTCAAACACTCAAACCCTTTCCCAAAGCGGCGAGGGCGCCGCTTCCCCGATGAATCCGATTCCCGATTCCCAATCCCGGAAAATTCGCGCTTGAACCCGTCCGCAGATGAAGCGCAAACTTACTCTTCCATGTCCCTACTCTATGTGATACACTATTGGCATGGAATTTGACATTAAAGCAAGAGGTTGAGCATGGATGATGCGGCGCGCTGCAAAGTGACAAGGTTGTCGTGGAACGAGTGGCTCTCGTCGCGTTCTGCGAAACGTGCCGCCCTTGAGTCTCGCGGGCTGGCTTCGCCTTCTCGCCGTTCAGCCGCTCGTCCGGAAGCCCGCTCCGCCGCTGCACGATAGATGGATTTGGCATATTTCAACACACACCAAGCAACAGGAGAAACCAATGAGACAGGAAATGCTGGAGAGAAACGGTGCAGGAAAGGCGCTTGCGCGCTGCGGAATTGGGGCCTTGCGCGATCGAACGGCCAGGACGAAGCTTGCCGTCCTTGCCGCTGCGGCGATTGCGTCGCTTGCGGCGAATGCGTTCTTCGAGAAGGCGACGCCCGAGTCGCAGGGAGTCCCGTCGGCGGCGATTGAGCGCTACATAAGCGCTAGCGAAACGGAGCTCGACGGCATCCACTCGTTCGTGCTGGTGAGGCACGGGAAGATAATCGCGGAAGGATACTGGGCGCCGTTCAGCGCCGACAGGACCCATCTCCTCTATTCGCACTCGAAGAGCTTCACGTCGACGGCCGCAGGCTTCCTGGTGGACGACGGAAAGCTCGACCTCGACGAGAGGCTTGTCGACATATTCCCCGAGTACGCTCCGAAGGACGCGGCAAGGAACGTCGCCGAGATGCGCGTGCGCGACCTCCTTACGATGAACGCCGGGCAGAATTCCGAGGCGGCGTACAACGATCCGGAGGGCGACTGGGTGAAGGCGTTCATGAACAACAACACGCAGCGCCTGCCTGGAAGCGGCTTCAAGTACGATTCGTGCGCCACGCACATGGTGGCGGCAATCGTCGAGAAGAAGACGGGGAAGAAGCTCATGGACTTCCTCCAGGAAAGGCTCTTTTCCAAGCTCGGCATAGAGGGCGCGTGGTCGAACACAAGCCCAACCGGAATCGCCTGCGGCGGATGGGGGATGAACATGAAGACGCGCGACCTCGCGAAGTTCGGGCTCCTCTACCTGAACGAGGGCGACTGGAACGGCGAGCGCGTCCTCTCTCGCGACTGGGTCAGGCTCGCCACTTCGCTCCAGACGAGGACCGACCGCAATGGCGACGGCGACTGGAACCAGGGCTACGGGTTCCAGTTCTGGCGCTGCCGCCACAACTGCTACCGTGCGGACGGCGCGTTCGGGCAGTACACGGTGGTCATGCCCGAGAAGGACGCCGTCATCTCGATAACGGCCGGCCTTTCCGACATGGGCAAGGAGCTCAATCTCGTATGGAAGCACCTTCTTCCCGCCATGCAGGAAGGCGCCCTGCCGGAGGATTCGGCTGCTTCGTCCGCGCTCGACAAGCGCTGCCGCGGCCTTTCGTTCCCGCTCGTAAAGGGAGAGGCGAAGGGCGCCGACGCGAACCTTGGGGCGAAGTTCGCGCTGAGCGGCGACCAGAAGAGGTTCTTCTTCAAGGAGGCAACTCTCTCGAAGAAGGGCGACGGCTGGGAGGTCGCGCTTGTGAACGAGTGCGGCGCGCAGAAGTTTCCCGTCGGGTTCGGCAAGTGGGAATACGGCGAGATGTCGGTGGACAAGCGCGAGTACGAGACGCTGGGCGCTCTTCCGGGGGTGCAGCCAACTGCCGCTTCCGGCGCGTGGATTTCGCCTGACACGTTCCAGACGAAGGTCTTCCTGGTGAACACGCCTGCGTGGTTCCTGTTCACGTTCAAGTTCAACGCCGACGGCACGCTTGGCTTCACGTCCAAGTTCTGGGGCTGGGGCGGCGGAGACACGAAGCTTGTCGGGAGAAGATAGTTGGTACGATATTGATTCCTCTGCGTTTTTTTGCTAGAATTCCAGCGTATTGCCAACGCAGGCAATATAACGTTCTACAGATGCAGAGGTAAAATGGCAACACGTTTATATGGTTCAAAGATACTTGTAGTCGACGACGAGAAGCTTATTCGCCTCACTATCAGCGCAAAGTTGCGGCAGGCGGGATATGACTGCGTTGCCGTGGGCGACGTAGGCATGGCTGTTGAGGCCCTGAAGGCTGCGCCGAAGTCCTTTGTGGCGATCATGACAGACATCGTAATGGTCGGCATGGATGGCTTCGTGTTCCGCGACATCGTGCGCGGAATAGAGCGGTCGATCCCGATATTCTTCCTCACGGCGCTGGATCCGGAGGAAGGCAGCGGGTTCTTGAAGCGGATACTGGAAGACCCGCAAAGCTACTATCTGCCAAAGTCGGTGAAGACTGACGTGCTGATCAACCGTGTGCGCAGGATTGTTGCGTCGCGCCGCATCGAGACGTTCATAGAGCGTAAGATGGAAGAAGACCACAGGTCGATGGAATTGGCCTCCCATATCCAGCGAAGCCTCCTGCCGCTCGGCGCGATCAGGACGCCACGCGGGTTCTACACCATGTATTGGCGTCCGTTCGACATGGTGAGCGGCGACTTGTTCGAAGCCATCCCGTTCGGCATCGGGTGCTACCTGTACGTGATTGGCGACATTCAGGGACACGGCACAAGCGCCGCGCTTGCGATGACCGCAGTGCAGTCCTTCCTCAAGAACCTCGCACGGCTCGAGGGGACGCCGAACATGGGGCCGGAGACAATCGCCAACATGATCCACAAGTTCTTCCGTGCGAATCTAGCCGACGTGTCGTACATGACGGCGAGCATCTGCGTCCATCGTCCGCTGCTGGGAAGCGTGAAGTGGATTTCCTGCGGAGCACCCGACATACTGGTGATAGAAGACGGCGTCAACGTGCCTGTGAATCCCGAGCACCGCGGCGGAGTCCCGATAGGGATGTTCGACGACACGGTCTATACGCAGGACGACGTTGTCGACACCCATCTTACGCGTTCGTCGCTGTGCGTCGTCTATACCGACGGACTGCTTGACATTTCGCGCGACATCGACGGAGACGACAGGCTGCCCCTGTCGGTCTCGCGCGAGATCCGAAGCGGCATTGCCAAAGAGGCGCGAAGCGAAGGCACCTGCATGGCGGCTGTCGCCAAGTTCATCACGGCGCTTTCCGAGTTAGGGTACGACAAGTTCCACGACGACGTAACGGTTCTCATGTTCGGCGCCACCATCAACCTTCCCGGTATCTACGAGGCCACGTTGCGGCTCCTGCCGTCCGACATCGACGATGCGTCGCAGAAGGTAGCCGACTGGTGCCGCGAGCAGGAGTGGCCGGAAGAGGGCATAGCACGCGTCCAGGTTGTCCTCGAGGAGAAGCTTGCGAACGTCCACGACCACGGCTTCAACGACCGGGACAGGCTCAAGGAGGTGGTGTCGGTCCGTCTGGTCAGGGAGAACGACAAGGCGGTGCTTACGGTCTGGGACTCCGGCACGGAGGAGCCGAGCATGGCGGTTGCTACGGGAGACTCGCAGGTCGCGTTCGAGAAGGCCAACCTGGACATGAAGGGACGTGGGCGCGGCAGGCTCATCGTGCGCGAGCTGTGCGATGGAATCGAGCGCAACCGCTACCCGCCTCTTAACGAGACAGTTTATCACATACCGCTCTTTGGCAAGGATTCGCAAGAGCGCAAGTAAAACGGAGGACTCGCAAAATGAAGGAATGCTGCAGGGTGTATCTCGACGAGCAGTTCGGCGGCGACGCCGACGTAATTGGCGAGATATACACGGAGTACGTTGCGTCAGTTAACGCCAAGAAAGGCGAGGCGGAAGCCGCGCTTGCCGCGTCAGACTGGCCGCGGCTCGACAAGGTGGCGCACACGGTCAAGGGCAACGCCCTTGCTGCGGGCGACACTGAAATGGCCGACACCGCAATCGCGCTTAGGAAGGCCGCAGCCCTTTCTGACGCGCCGGAGGCGGCGTCGCTCATAGGGAAGATAGGGGAACTTGCCGCGTTGCTCTGAGCTGGACAGCCATGGAAAGCTTTTTGGACAGGACTAAGGACGCCGACCTTGACCAGCTGGTCAGGGAGCTTGCTTCGCGTCAGTATGGAAACACGCGCAGGAGCATCAGGTTCAGGGCGTGGAAGCTCACGGTCCGGTGTTCCTATGCCGCGAAGCGCGCAATCGACATAGTTGGAAGCCTGGTTGGGATGATCCTGCTATCGCCCGTGTTTGCCGCGATTGCACTGGCAGTGAAGCTTTCTAGCCCCGGGCCCGTGATATTCCGCCAGACGCGTGTAGGACGCTATGGACGGCACTTCATGTTCTACAAGTTCAGGAGCATGCGCGTGGACGCGGAGGAGCGCAAGGCCGACCTCCTTGCCAAGAACGAGTCCAAGGACGGCGTCATCTTCAAGATGAAGGACGATCCGCGAATCACAAAGGTGGGAAGGTTCATCAGGCGCACCAGCCTCGACGAACTGCCGCAACTCTGGAACGTGTTCATTGGCGACATGAGCCTCGTGGGGCCGCGTCCGCCAGTCCCCTCGGAGGTTGCGGAATACACGCTGGAGGACCGCAAGCGCCTTGACGTCATTCCAGGGATAACATGCCTTTGGCAGATAAAGGGCAGGAGCGAGATACCGTTCAACGAGCAGGTGCGGCTAGACAAGGAGTACATCCTCGCGCCGGGCTTCTGGAAGGACATCACGATACTCCTGAAGACGATACCGGCAATACTTGGCGGGAAGGGGGCGTACTGATGGACAACATCCTGTTCGTCCCAGCTACGCGCGACCTTGAGTGGGTCCAGGAAGTCCTGCCCGGAACGAGCCCCGCAGAGCTTCCAGTCGCAGGGCGGCGGATCATAGACTACGCCGTGGAGCAGGCGCAGAGGTTCGGCGTAATGTTCACCGAGATACTCGACTGGCATTTTTCGCAGACGCTGGCCGACTACTTTGCAGACATGACGCGCACTGGTTTCCCCGTGTTCTACATGAAGGGCGAAGGATCGGTGCCAAGGGGGCTTGCGGACATAGAGGGATATTCAAGTCCGCTTACCAGCGACATCATGGACGGACTGGTCGTGGTGTGGGGCGTCGCCCTTTCGACGCACAAGGCGTCCGATGTCACGCTTGAGCCGGTTTCCGAAGCGGAACGCGTCGACACGCCGGCTGGCGTGTACAGGCGGGAATCCGGGAAATGGATGAAGATCGTGCCGCACGGGCTTGTTGTGCGTAACGTAAAGGCATGGTATGCCATCAACTTTGCCGTGTTGCACAGCCCCGAGTGTTTCACGCTCCCCGGATATTCTTCTGAGGATGGCGTACACCTTGGCAGGAACGTGGTGCTGGAACACGGCACGAGCGTAAAGCCGCCGGTGCTGTTGCAGGACAACACCTGGTTCGCGCGGAATGTAGTTCTCGACGGCGAGGTCATAGTCGAAAGCGGGTCGTTTGTCAGCGAAGGCGCTCGGCTTTGCCGCACAGTGGTGTGCCGCGACACTTTCATCGGCCCCGGGCTGGACTTCAACGGCAAGATCGTGGCGGGACGACGCGTCATCGACCCGGACTCGGGAACGTGGGTCGACCTTGAGGAACCCGGGCTTGCGCGGCGGATACCGGCCGGCTTCGGCTGGCTTAGGTCGTTCTGGCACTTCATGCGCGGACGTTCGTTCGGGAGGAGGGGATAGATGGGGCGCCATGTCGCAGGAGATGTACCGGCGCTTGACAGGATCGTCGACGATGCGTGCGCCTGCATCGGGCGCGAAATCGACGCGCTTGGCGTGCCATCCCTTGCTGGTGTCGTGCTAGGAGGAGGATATGGACGCGGGGAGGGCGGCGTGAAGAGGGCCTGCCGTCGCGGAGACTGCGCCGGGCAGCCGGCAAACTGCGAATGCTCGCTTTCCAACGACCTTGACTTCTTCGCGATAACGGAAGAAGGCGCACCGGAGGCGAAGTCTGTAGCCGCAATCGGAGAGGCGATAGGGCCCGTTGCCAAGAAATGGACAAAGGAACTGGGCGTTGACGTTGACTTTGCTGTGAAGACGCCGTGGAGACTCAGGCACGACGAGGAGCGCATAATGGTGCAGGAACTGGTGCGCGGCTACTTCGACGTTGCCGGAACAGCCGGAGTGCAGCTGTTCGCCGGCATAAGGAAAGTCGACGCCGCGGACATTCCGTGGATGGAGGCGGCGCGCCTCCTCATGAACCGCGGCATGGGGCTTCTTTTTGCAATGCCAGGGCCTGCGGCGGACACGAGGCGGACGCCCGATTTCATCAACAGGAACATCAACAAGTGCATTCTCGGCGCTGGCGACGCGCGGCTTGTCGCGCGTCACGCGTACGCATGGCGCGCCGAAGACCGGGCTGGCGCGCTTGGCGACAGCCTCTACGCGGCTGCGGTGGAATGGAAGTTCAGGCCAGGTGACGACGCGGTCTGCAGCTGGGACGCGGCGCGCGAAGCGTGGCTTGACGCGCTTGACGAGGTCAAATGCGGCTCGGCTAACGCGAGGTCGCCAAGACAGGCCGTCCGCTGGCTGGTGCGCCGGCGCACCGTAGGCGAGCTCCGCACGCTTGGACTGGATCCGGTGGAACGCATCCTCGATAATGTCGCACGGCACGTGCGGAACAGGCGAGCCCCCGATGCCGTGCTGATGCGGGACTGGGAGATTTTCAACTGAAGTAACGACAACGGAAAGGAAGGTGCAAAATGACCTGGAACATTACTGAAGAAGGCAAGACGCTTAAGGTCGAGGTGGATGGCAGACTTGTCGCCGCCGTGGCACCGCAATTGCGCGATGAGATTCTGTCCAAGATGGCGGAAGGCACCAACGTGCTCTTCGACCTGAGCAGGATGGTGCACATCGACTCTAGTGGGCTTGGCGTCCTTGTGCAGATACTGCAGAAGGCGAAAGCCTGCAGCGGAAAAGTGGTGTTGGCTGCGCTTCAGCCTGCGCCGAAGATTGTCTTTGACATCACCAAGGTAAGCCGCGTGTTCGAAATCGTGCCGACTGTCGCAGACGCGAAGTTCTGATTTTTGGTTAAGTGGCCAGGTGATTGTCTGGTTGTGAGGCTAGGTGGATATGAGGCTAGGCGGTATTGAAAAGAGAAGAGTTGTGGCGATGCTGTTCGCGGCGCTGCTTGCATCCGTTGCATGTGCCGAGACTGTCCGGGTGGCCGACTGCGAACGAGACCCGAAGCTAGACTTCTGGGCCGCGTCCGACAACGCGTTCTGCCTTGCCGTGATGGACGACGTGTTCAAGACCGCCGGTGTCGAGGTCGAGCGGCTGCCGTTCGGCGAAGACCACCTAATGGATGAGTCGAATGCCGACGTAATATGCTCGGCGTTCCGTACCGCGAAGCTCCTCGAGAAATTCGACTTCCCGATGCAGCCGATCGGGCGGATGCACTTCGCGCTCTACGCTACACCGTCGCGCGCTATGGAGCTGATGTCCACCAAGATCACCGAGTGGCCGCGGATGCGCATCGGATACTCGCCCGTCTCGCAGGGGCAGGCCTCGAACGACGACCGAGTGAAGTACTTCGAGCATGCGCGCCTTGCGCCGACATACGTGGAGATACCGACCAGCGTCGGCGCCGTGCAGGCTCTGCACGACGGCGAAATAGACGCGCTCTTCCTATACACGCCGTTCGGCAAGCGCCCGGAAGGAGTTGTCGAGGTCGTGCCGATAGGCTCTCGGAACGTGTACTTCGCAGTGCGCAAGGACAAGCCGCAGCTCCTTAAGAAGCTGTCGAAGGCCTACCGCGAGTGCTACATAGAGCACATCGACACATACGACGATCTGCGCGAGAGGTATCTTGGCATCCCGAAGCCTCAGAAGCGCGTCCGCGTGGCGGCGTACAGTCGCGGCGATCTCTTTGAAGTGACTCCCGACGGCGCAAGGTCCGGGGCGCTCGAGGTATGGCTCAAGTCCATAGTTGGACATGTGCACTGGATAGTCGACTACGTTTACGGCGATTACGACGAGAGTCTTGCGGACGTGATGAACGGACGTCTAGACGTGATAGGAGGCATTGGCTTCACGGCGCAGAGGCGCGACAAGTTCCGCTACCCGCACACGCCGATGGGGATGCTTCGCGTCTACCTCTGGGCGCACCCGGACAGCAAGTACAAGCCGGGAGAGCCCGAGACGTGGCACGGCATGAAGGTGGGTCTTCTCGCCAGCACCATCAGCGCGCAGCGGGCGCGCAGGCAGTTCGACGGCGACGAGTCGATTTCATGCGTGGAGTACTCGTCTGACGGCGACATGCTCGCCGCCTATTTCAACGGCGACGTCGACGCGTGCGTAGACGTGGAGATGCCGGAACTCGAGAACGAGAAGGCCCTTCACCTGTACGCCTCGCACCCGATGTACATCTGCACCTCGCTCGGGAGGAAAGACCTTTTCGAAGAGCTGGAAAGCGCGATGGACGAGATATGCGACGACTTCCCGAAGTATCTGCGGATGATCAGCGAGCACCATTACGGGAAGCGGAGCGACATGGCGGCTCTTTCGATGGAAGAGAGCAACTGGCTCGGCCGGAGGCTCAAGAACGACAGTCCCATAATGGTAGACTTCTCACCGTGGCCGTTCCCGATACTGGACGCTGACGGGAACCCCACTGGCTTCGTTGGCGATCTCCTGCGCGAGATGCACGAGAGAACGGGGCTCAAGCTGGGTGTGCAGCCGCAGACCGACATTAACACTGCGGAAGCCAAGTTCCTGCGCGGCGACACGGACCTCTGGATACCGTATCCCGTGAATGCATCGGCGGCCACCTACGGGGCTACGTCCGTTTTCGCGGTGCCTGTCCCGCAGAGCGTGGCGCAGGAACTGGGCGCGGTGGACCAGTACCAGGAGTTCGAAATGTTCGCTAGGCCCAGCGTCCCGAAGGAGCTTGTCTCGATCCTGAACAAGGTCATGACGGGCATCGACCAGACGCAGCTTCAGGAGATGTTCATGGCGGACGCCGCAGAGCGCCAGGTGGTACACCGCGTCTTCGGAATGACGCGCGAGGAGCTGCTTCACGTGATAGCGGTTGTGTCGGTATGCGTACTTGCGGTAGTCGTAGTGTTCGGGTCCGTGATGATATTGCTGCTGGTTCGCCAGACGAAAAGGGCGAACAAGGCGGCGCAGGTGGCCGAAGAGCACGCGCAGGCTAAGACTCGCTTCCTCGCCATGATGTCGCACGAGTTGCGGACGCCGCTTAATGCTGTCATAGGATTCGGCGAGTTTCTTTCGCGTGACGACATCGACGACCATAGCAGGAAGGAGTACACGGAAGGCATTCTCCTGAGCTCGAACGCGCTGCTCGAGCTCATAAACGACATCCTGGACCTTTCCAAGCTGGAGGCCGGCGCGATGGATATGCGCTCAGGCACCTGCGACATGGGACAGCTTCTGAAGGAGCTGCCAGCCATCTTCGGCTACCGAGTGCGTCGCCATGGCGTGAAGTTGCGCATAGAGGCACCTCCAGAAGGCAAGATGCCTCTGATTGCGCTTTCCCAGCAGGGGATGCGGCAGGTGCTGATTAACATCGTAGGCAACGCGGCGAAGTTTACCGAGAAGGGTGAGATAGTGATTGCGGTGGAGTGGCAGTCCGAAACCAACACGCTCCACGTCGAGATCAGCGACACAGGCCGCGGCATCTCAGACGAGAAGATGTCCAGGCTCTTCGACCCGTTTGTGCAAGACATCGCCAGTCGCATGCTGGCGAGCGCGGGGGAGATCAAGGGGACGGGCCTTGGCCTTCCCATAGTGAAACGAATGGTCGAGGCCGCCAAGGGAACAATAACGGCGCACAGCGAGATCGGCAAGGGCACGAGGTTCGTTATCGACATCCCTCATCTCAACATCGTTGAGCAGGCCCAGTCGGCGAAGTCTGCCGAGCAGACGATACGCATGGCCTTGCCGGAGCGGGTGCTCATAGTCGACGACATGACAATGAACCGCAAGATACTTGGCATACACCTCCGCAACCTCAACATAAAGGACGTTCGGTTCGCGGAGAACGGCGAGGATGCGCTCGACGTCATGAAGACGTGGATCCCCGACCTTGTGCTTACCGACATGTGGATGCCGAAAATGGATGGCACTCGGCTCGCCGAGGCGATGCGCGCCGACAGGCGCCTCGCCGAAATACCGGTGGTGGCTGTTACCGCAGACGTAGACGTTGGGTCCTCATACGACATGTGCCTTTTTGCGAAGATCATCTCCAAACCCGTTACGGCCAACAAGCTCAAGGCGCTCTTCGGAGAGATATAGTCCATGAGGCTTCTTGTTTCATGCATACCATACGATAAGGGCAAAAGCGGCATCTCGGTGTATGTGCGCGAGGTGGTGCGTGAGCTTGCATTGCAGGGACACGACCTAACGCTCCTCTGTGAAGATGGTTCTGTGGTTAAGCAGTTAGGTGGTTATGTGGTTCCTAACACCTTTAACCACGACACCACCGAACCACAAAACCACGAAACTGCCAAACCACCAAACCACCAAGCCGCCGAACCACAAAACCACAAAACCATCCTTGCGCCCGGCTGGACGCGTAGGCCGGCGTTCTCGATGCTGTGGCACCTCTTCGTGCTGCCGTTCTGGATACGCCGCCACAGGAAGGAGTTCGACGGTTTCGTGATCTGCGCGGCGAACCGCCGCGTGTGCGCGAGTTACCCCCTGCCAACCACCGCCACTGTGCATGACCTCGCCAACTTCCACGTGCCAGGCAAGTATTCGCGCCTCAGGATGTTCTACCTGGCGAGCATCCTTCCCCATTTCGCGAAGAAGGCGCAGCGCCTTGTTGCCGTGAGCGGGGCTACAAGGGCGGACATGGTGAAGTTCTGGCATTGCAGAGAAGATGACGTAGCGGTGCTGTACAACGGGCTTGCCGAACGGCATCAGGCGTCCGGCGGCAATGAAGGACGCGGAGCTGGCATTCTGTACATTTCGCGGATCGAACATCCCGGGAAGAACCACGTGCGATTGATCGAGGCCTACGGCAGGCTGCCTCGCGAGATTGCAGCTGCGCATCCGCTTGTAATTGCAGGGGCAGACTGGAAAGATGCGGAGAAGGTGCATGCTGCCGCAGCCGGATCGCCGCATTCAGACTTCATTCGCTTTACTGGATTTGTCGCAGCGGAAGACATGGAGAAGCTTTGGTCCGAAGCCGGGTTCTACGTCTTTCCAAGCCTGTTCGAGGGCTTCGGCCTTTCACTTGTGGAGGCGATGGAGCGAGGCATTCCATGTGCATGTTCCAACAACGGCTCGCTAGGCGAAATCGCGGGAGATGTCGCTGTGACGTTCGACCCGGAGAGCGTGGACGAAATCGCGTCTTCGCTTTCGAGGCTTCTTGGCGAAGGCGAGGCAGATCGTGCGGCGAGAATCTCAAGGGGAATCGAGCACGTGAAGAAGTTCTCCTGGGCAGACCACGCAAAGGGAATTGCCGGGTTGATTGAAAGCGCGATGGGACATGCGACTAGTGACGATAGACGTGGCTTGTGCCTCGCGTCTAGTGTCGACGCCGCGAATATTGCGTCCAATGCCCCATGCCCGGGAACAAGTCTCCTCTTCGGCATTCCAGTAGCACGCGTCACCGAATCGGAGGCAGTGGAGCGCATCGTCGCGATGGCGAAGGCTCGTCGTTCGCAGATTCCCGATGCCGTATCCCCGTTCTTCGTCGCCACGCTCAACGTAGACTTCGTGACCAACGCCGTAAAGGGCTGGCCATTCGGAGGAAACGTCGAACTGTGGGGATACCTCAAGCGTGCGGACCTGGTCACGGCTGACGGCATGCCGATAGTCCTTCTCTCGCGCCTGCTGGGTTGCAGGCTGCCCGAGCGCGTAACAGGCGCGGATATGGTTCCGGAGATATGCAGGCGGTTTGCCGAGGAGGGGTTGTCGGTCTATGTGCTTGGCGGCGACAAGGTGGCGGTCGAAGAGGCGTTTGCGAAGCTGGGCGGGAATCAAACAATCAAACTTGTCGGCCACGACGATTCCTTTGTGAGGCTCGACGAGGACCAGCCGGAGATTGTGGAGCGGATCAATGCCGCTAAGACCGACCTTCTTTTTGTCGCGCTCGGGAATCCGAAGCAGGAGCTTTGGATGGGGCGCAACGCCGCGAAGCTTCGCGTGCCTGTCATGATAGGGGTCGGCGGGACGTTCAACTTCATCGCCGGACGGGTCAAGCGCGCGCCAAAGTGGATGCAGAAGTCCGGGCTGGAGTGGGTGTACAGGATAATCCAGGAGCCAGGGCGCCTTTGGCGGCGCTATGCATACGGGCTTGTAAAGTTCAGCTGGCTTTCGTTGCGAGCGGTATTAGGGAGAGGCGGATGAAAATTCCGGACAACATGCGCCATCTTTCCTCGTTTTCCGCATGGGCGGTCGCATTTGGCTGCGCCGTGGGCTGGGATGCAGTAGTCATGCCGTGGACGTCATTCCTTCCCAAGGCCGGACCGATTGGCTCGCTGTTGGGGCTGATTGCCGGCGGATTGGTGATGACGGTCATAGCCTGGAACTTCCACTACATGATCAACCACAGGCCGGGACCTGGCGGAGTCTATGCCTACGCGACAGAGGCGTTTGGGCATGACCATGGATACCTATGTGCGTGGTTTCTCTGCCTTACCTACGCCTCGATTGTCTGGCTTGACACCGCCGCGCTGCTGTTGGTCGTGCGCTATATGATGGGCGACGGTTTCCTGCGGGTCGGATTCCACTACACAGTGGCAGGGTTTGAGGTCGGGCTTGGAGACATTTTGGTCGCAGGCGTTGCTGCCTGCATCATCATTGCAGTTTGCGTGCGACGGCGCGTGGCGACTGCCGTGCAGACAGTCTTGGCCGTTTTGTTCGCGGCGGCGTTTGTCGTATGCTTCGTTGCTGCCGCAGTGCGTCATGAGGGCGGAATGCGGACCATGTATCCGCTGTTCTCTCCGATTGCCGACGGTGGTGCTTTCGTGCAATGGCTCAACGTGCTCATGATGGCTCCGTGGCTGTTCATTGGATTCGAGGCGATATCGGCGATGACCATAGAGTTTCGTTTCCCCGGAAGGCGGTCGTTCGGCATAATGGTGGCGGTGATAGTGTCCGCTGTATTTGTATACGCAATCCTCACCGCCATTCCGGTGCTTGCGTCGGGAGGCTCCGCTTCGGGCTGGGGTGGCGCCATTGCCGGAATCGGCGATCCCAACGTGCATGCGTTCGACGTGGCGAAGGCCGCGTTGGGGAAGGCGGGTGGAGCTGTCGTCTGCTGCGGGCTTTTCGGTGCAATCTTCACGAATCTCATCGGTAATACCATCGTGGTCAGTCGCCTTGTCGCGGCGATGGCACAAGACGGCGCCATGCCTGCATGGCTTGGGGAGTGGAACGGCGAGATATCGGCGCGCAACCCAATGATTGTCATTGCCTGCATTGCGGTTGTTACGTCTGCACTAGGGCAGACGGTGATCGGGGTCATAGTCGACGTTGCGCTCATTGGCGCGGCGATAGCCTACGCCTATACATCTGCCGCGACACTCAAGATCGCGAGGCGGAAGGGCGACCGACTTTCCGTGGTGACCGGGCTCGTCGGGCTTGTGTTGTCTGTTGTCATTGGACTTTTCTTCCTTCTGCCGGTCTTTTCGTCCAAGGTGGCCATGATGTCTACTGGGTCGTACCTTGTCCTCGTCCTGTGGAGCATCGCCGGGCTCGCCTTATTCATCTTCGTGTTCCGAAGGGACTCGCTCCGGCGCTTCGGGCGCTCGCCGGTCGTGTGGACAGTCCTATTCGTGCTGATTTTCGCGCTGTCGCTGATATGGGTGCGGCAGACGGCAGGCGACACCACGCAGGCTGCGTACGACGCAGTGGCCAGCTTCCATTCCGACAAGTGCCTGGCCACGGCAAAGGACGGCGGAGTGCAGACGTTAGAAATCGAGGACTGGCACGACGCGCTGCGCCGCAACTTGTCTGGGGTCAGCGCGACGATAATCCGGAACAGCTACGTCCAGGGCGCGATAAACGTCCTTGCGCTCGCGCTGATTGCATGCTTTTACAGCATCCTCCGCCGCCGCGAACGGGACATGGAGCAGGAGAAGACCAGGGCGAAGAGCTATTTCTTCTCCACAGTTAGCCATGACATAAGGACGCCGCTCAACGCCATCGTCGGATTCGCCGAGATGCTAAATGCTGGCATGAAGACAGATGCCGAACGCACACAGGCCACGAACGCCATACTTGTCAGTAGCAAGACGCTCCTTGCACTTGTCAACGACGTCCTTGATCTCTCGAAGCTTGAGTCAGGCAAGATGGAGATATCCCCGGAGCCCACGGACTGCCCGCGCCTTCTGCGAGAGATCGTGGATGCCTTCCGCGTGTCGAAAACGAAGCCTGGTATAGAGCTGCGATGCCGCGTGGGAGAGATGCCCATTCTCATGATTGACCCGCAGCGACTGCGGCAGATATTGTTCAACTTCGTCGGCAATGCCATGAAGTTCACCGAACGGGGCCACGTGGAGGTCCGCGCCTCGTTCGACGGCTTGAAGTCTCCACAAGGCACCGGCGTGTTCCGCCTGGAAGTCGAGGACACAGGCTGTGGCATATCCGATGAGGATATCCGGCGTATCGGCTCCGCCTACGTCCAGGTCGGGGCGAAGGTTTCGCGGAACGGTGGTACCGGCCTTGGGCTCGCGATATGCAAGCAACTACTTGCCTCTATGGGCGGTACGCTCGAGATTCAATCCAGACTTGGACAGGGTTCGACATTCGCGGCGGTGATATCGGATGTCAAGATTGTCGCTGGCGTTCCTTCAGACGACGGTGGAAGGGGCGTAGCGTACGAGCCACGCGAGACCAAGATTGCCCCGGCAAGCGGCGTGCAACAGCCTAAAATGCCGCGCCGACTGCTACTCGTGGACGACTCGAAGATGAACCTCATGGTTCTCAAGGCGCTTTTGAAGCACATGGGCGACTTCGACGTCGTGACGGCGTATGACGGGCAGGACGCTCTTGACATCCTTGCTGCGCCTGGTGCTGTGCAGTTCGACGTAGTCCTTACCGACATCTGGATGCCCCGCCTGGATGGAGCCGGGCTTGTCAAGGCCATCCGAGCCAATCCCGCGCTGTCGTCGATTCGCATTGTGGCCGTAACGGCCGACGTCGAGTTCCAGTCGAACTACCAAGAGATGGGATTCGATGGCATCCTTCTGAAGCCAGTGACCACGAACAGTCTGGCCAGAATGCTGGCCGAGGTTTCAAGATGAAGATAGCACATGTCCTAAGAAGAATCTCGTTCGACGACTGGGGAGGCACCGAGCAGGTCGTATGGAACATCGCAAAGGCGCAGCGCGACGCTGGACACGAGGTGCGCCTATTCGCGACAACAGCCATGTGGAAGCCGGACGGTGGCACGGCGTCGCATGTGTTGCGCCAACCTTCGGCTGAGACTGTCGACGGTCTGGAGATACTGCGGTTCAAGCCGATCTATCCGTGGTGGCCGATGCCAGGCGGTCTCGTGGACGAACTCGACCGGAAGGGCGGCAACCCATTCGTTCCCGGACTCGGGAAGGCGCTTCGCGAATGGAAGCCGGACGTTATCCATTGCCATGCGATGGCGCGCATTGCAGAGCTTTGTCTGCGGGTCGGGGAACGGGGAATGGGGAACGGGAAGCGGACAAAGTGTGTGGTTTCGCTCCATGGTGGAGGGGCGAATGTGCCGACCGAGGAGGCGAAGAGCCTCAAGGCGCCGACGCGAGGCAGGCTTCCGTGGGGGAAGATGGTCGACTATGCAATGGGATGGACGCGCCGCGTCCCAGAGGATTTCGACGGCATCGTATGCGTTGGGGAGGATGAATATCTCAAGTACCGCGAGAGGCATCCGCATGTTATGTTTCTGCCAAATGGGGTGGATGTTCGCCTGTTCAAATGTCGCGGCATGCGCGACAAGAGGCGCGAAGGGCACGTTGGCTGCCCGGCAGGTGCAACGCGTCGGGCAACGGCCTTGCTTTGTGTGGCGCGCATCGACCGCCAAAAGAACCAGATGATGATAGTAGAGGCGCTGGCGAGGCATCAGGACATGACGGCGCGTTTAGTGGGGCCAGTGACCCAGTTGGACTACAGGGATGAGTTGGAGCGAAGAGCCGAAGAGCTTGGCGTTTTGGACCGGTTGTCGTTTGTCGGTGCGCTGAAGCCTGGGAGCCGCGAACTTGCCGAGGAATACGCAAACGCCGACATTTTCGTACTGCCGAGCAGGCACGAGCCGTTCGGAATCGTGGTGCTGGAGGCATGGGCATCCGGTCTGCCGGTGGTGGCAAGCGACGTTGGCGGGCTTGGGCGGCTTTGCGCATCCCATCCCGAAGCTGCAGTCGTATTCAGGCCAGACAATACGGCGGACATGGACCGTGCCATCGGGGAAATGCAGTCACGTATCTCTAGAGAAGGCGAGGAAAAGGTTTCGGAGGCCGGGCGCAATGCGGCGATGCGGTACGATTGGAGCGAACTCTCCTCGCAACTGGTTGAATTCTACGCTAAAATATGATATTATAGCCTTCAAATATGGCAGAAGAACTAACAGAGTTGGAACAGGCCAGATTGCGGAGCATTGCCGCGTTTCAGAAGGTCGTGTTTTACATCGCCATGCGGTGGCGGTGGCTCTTTGTCGTTGTCTTCTGCTGTTTAGCCGCCGTTGTTGCGACCTGTCTTTGGTTTCGCGGTTCGCGGAGTGTAAATCGCTACGAGGCAAAGACCGCGCTTCTCTTCACGCCGAAGAAGATTGCGCACATCGACGCCATGGGCGACAGACAGCTGATGACTGTCCTGGAGCGCCCCTCCCTCAAGCGTCGTGTGTCGGAGCGGGTCCAGATGGACACAATGGAGAAGATGTGTCTGACGGTCGACATGTCCATAGAGCAGGGCAGGAAGCAGGGCAACCTTTATTTGCTCTCTGCGGCATCAAAGACCTATGAAGGGGCAGTTGCCAAGGTAAACGCGTATGCAGACATCCTCATAGACGAGTACATGACGTTTCGTTCGAAGGACCTCGACATCTGGCGAGAGTCCCTTGAGGACAGACGCAAGGTACTTGTCGAGAAGCTGGCGGATGCCGACGCCGAGGAGGCTAGCTTCAAGGCGAAAACCGGCGCACTGACGCCCAACGAGGCGCTAATGGCGCTGAACGCTCTCATGTCGGACCAGAGGCGGAACGATTCTGCGCTTGGCGTGGACGCAGCAAACGAAGAGATCAAGAAGCGCAAGCTGGAGGGTGGCATAGGCGCAAACGGCACAGCCCTACTCGCGAACTCCCAGGCGATACGCCGCCGCGCCGCCGCGATAGATGCAATCGACGCAGAGCTTGCGCTGCTTCGCGAAAAGTACACGGACCTCAACCCGAAGGTCGCAGGCAAGATGGCGGAGCGCAAGGAGCGCGCCGATGAACTCGCCGAGTTCATGAAGTCCAAGAACATAGCTGAGATCGAAATCGACAAGATCGACCAGATCGAGAAGGCGGCCGGCGAGCTGGCAGAGTGCATTACGCGTCTAGAGGCCATAGCGGAGAAGCGGCTGGCGCTGTCCCAGGAGATTGCCGACAATGAAAAGCGCGCCAAGGAACTTGCCACGACGGTGATGGACTACGAGCGAATCGTGACGAGGCGCAACGACCTCTTGGCGTCCATACGTTCGCTGGACGAGCAGCTTGGCGGCATCTCGTATGCCATAGGCTCGCTAAAGAACGACCTTCGCCAGATCGAACGCGCGAAGGGTTCCTCCGACAGCGGGCCGTTCGGGATGAAGCGCGTAGCGGTTACGCTTGTCGCGGCCTTTGCCGGCAGCGGTTCGGTTATGTTCGTGGCCGTGCTGCTGGAGCTCCTGTTCGGCAAGGTCATTGGCGGCAGGGAGATATCGGCATACGACGGCATCGCCTTTGTTGGCTCGATCCCCAAGCCGGGCGAACTTCCAGAGGAGGAGGAGCGCGAGGCGATGGGAGTGGCTGCGCTGAAGCTCATGCTTGCCGCGAAGGAAAAGAAGTGCAAGACCATCTTCGCATGCAGGCTTCCCGGTGTGGAGGGCAACGACGCCTTTGCCCTTGCGTTCGACTTCACGGCAACGATGTCCGGCATGCAGTGCTTCTGCCTGGACATTGTCACGCAGGAAGAGTTCAAGCCTCCGGAGGGCTCGGAGGAGCTGCTGTCCACGGTCCGCAGCGGCCAGCATGGATGGTTCCCCGTTGCCAACCGATTCGCGATGGCGCCTACGGAGATCCAGATCCTCATGGCGGACATCGCCACGCTCAACGAGTCGTTTGACAACGTGTTTGTCCGAGTGGACGGCAGCCTGCATGTCGGCGGCACACTGTTCGACCAGCTTATGGAATTGGCCGACAGCATGCTTCTGCTGGTGGGCGACGGAACCACCACGCGGCGCGCTTTCGCTTATGCGCGCCGGCGGCTGAAGGCCTCGGGCAAGCCGGTGATGGCCATTGCCGTAGGCTCCAAGGCGAAGCAGGTCCGCGCAGAGATGGAGGTCATGTGATGAGAACTGCGTCGAAGATGGCTTTCGTGACGCTCCTTGTCGCCGGGTGCTATTCCGACAGGCTGACGTCAAACTACGACTCGCTCTTCGATCTCAGCGACAACGAAGACGACAGTGCGGTCGTCGATGCCACGAGCCGCAACGACACTGACATTGAAAAAGACCTCAAACGACTTAGGGAGCTCGAGTCCGAGGAGCTGCCGGCCTACCATCTCAACGCCGGCGACCATGTGGAGATACGCGTCTACGACCATCCCGACCTCGGAATGGATACGCGCATCGGCCCCGACGGAATGGTCGGAATAGCTTTCATGGGCGAGGTCAAGCTAAGCGGGTGCACCATTGCGGAAGGTGCGGACAAGATACGCGACGGACTGGCGCCCTACGTCAAGAACCCCGTTGTGAGCATCACCATTATGAACGTCGAGAGCGAAACGGCCACTATAGCTGGCGCGTGCGCGAGACCAGGCGTATACAACATTTCCAATTCGACCCGTCTTGCGGATTTTTACGCTATGGCGGGTTCCAGCGCCAACCGGTTGTTTAATGGCGTTGAGGTTGACATTGCGGACCTTGAGCATTCCTTGTTCGTGCGCGACGGGGAGGTGTTGCCCGTCGATTTCCGCAAGGCCATAGAGCATGGTGACAAGTTGAACAACGTTCGGTTGCACAAGGGCGACTATGTCTTCATCGCGCAGCGCATGGAGGGTTCCGTCATAATCTGCGGCGAGGTTGTGCGTCCCCACAAGCAGCTCTACGAGCCCAACATGGGGCTTTTGGAGACGCTTGCCACAGCAGGCTGGATGAAGGAGACTCACTGGCAGTATGTGATCATTATCCGCGACGGCATCGTGCATCCGAAGATGTACAAGGTGAACGTCGACGGCATTCTCGCCGGCAAGTGCCGCAACATCAAGCTGAAGGCGGGAGACATCGTGTACGTTCCGAAGGACAGCATATCTGAGTACAATGTGTTTGTGAGGAAGCTGTTGCCCACCGCCCAACTGCT
>Ga0310696_10003511_pt1 | contig 19539 bp, 42 predicted proteins | sample AusTroGonzalo_MG_4_FD_203885 | JGI IMG/M metagenome (GOLD analysis project Ga0310696, IMG submission 203885) | Bovine rumen microbial communities from tropical cattle in Woodstock, Queensland, Australia - Gonzalo_02 (v2) (version 2) | ecosystem: Host-associated > Mammals > Digestive system >... | reverse complement strand
TATCCTCGCATGGAACGTCACGAAAATCATCTGTGTTATAAACAGAGCCACTACGATGGTCATGGATACGTATATCACCATTTGAATACTCTAACTTATAAACTTCAGCCCAAGAGTCCACTAATGTTCCTTTGAGACGAATTTTAGGATAGTCAGGAAATACGCAAGTTTCCTTGATGTTTACACAGAAGACATTATTATCTTCTTTGCCATACTCAATTATGGTATCACGCAAGGTTTCAATGATAGATTTACGACATCCATCCAAAGACATTTTGATGAAACTCAATCTATTGATTATTGCACTATTTCTACTCATAGTTGTATCTGATTTAATGTATATGTATAACGCCTATGGTACTTTTTAAAGTACTAACCCTCATTAATAGAAATATCCGTAAGGGAAATTCCCAAGTTGACCTTTACCGTCGAAAAAATATTGGATTGTTTCACCTGTTCCGTATGCGTTTTCGTTTGCATAAATCTCAACCTCTTCGCCAAACCAATTCTCGCCACACTCTCTGTTGAAACGACCTACATGGTTGATAAATGGTGAGTAACAAGAATGCACTTCTTCGCCAAATGACTTAATCATTGAAATAAATTCATCCTTAGATGTCCTAACAATATCAGCAGATGAATATACATCTTCAATGTATTTGATATCTTTTTTCTTATGTATATCAAGATAAATCTTCATAGTTAAATTGCTTTTAAGTTTCTACTTTATTTAGAAGTGCTTTGATTTTATAATAAAAATCGCCATAATAGGATAATTTATCATAAACCGCTTTATCTTCACAATATTTGCAGATATTGGAGAGGATAGATTTGTCAATAAGTATGTTGTCCATAAGTTTACTCGTTGATAGAATTGTCACAGATTAACTCTCCGAAGTCATCGTAGATTTGCAAAGTAGGTACACCATCGTTCTGTGGAACTAAGACTGCTTCTGTATCATAGAGCATTTCTGTGGAATCTGTTTCAAATTCAAATGCCACATCTTTGTCCTTATACTGCTTTGCTTTCTCGATAGCCTCTTCTTTTGAATCAGCCTTGATTTGGAAATGTACTCTTTCCCAAATCTTAACGTGTTGGTCTTGATAAAAATCGAATGTTGCCATATTTGTAATTGTTTTTAAAGTTGTCCTCAGTACCATTACTGATTTCTACTGCAAAGATACGAAGAATATTTGAAACCTCCAAACATTTTCGTATCTTTAACACTTTTTAAACACTTTAGCCGTTTAATTTAATATTATCCTTTTCCTACTTAGCACACAATATTCCCTATATATATTGTAAAGCGCAGAAAAAGGTATATCTACAATTTCTCTGACTGCAAACCACATCCCAATCTCTCTATTGCATTCAATATTATCATTAGCCACAATTTTTTGTATGCTTTCAGAATAATAATCGCTTATGTAATCCTCTTTTTTCTTATCAGTCAATTCACCATCAAGAAAAATTAACTCTTTATGTGGTGTAACGACCATTGCCACCAAAGGGGAAATTACTTTATCATACATACCTGATATATGTGAGAAATCTGCCATATAATCACGAGTGATATAAAGCGGGTTAGAAAACTCAATAACTACATTGACGGGCAAAACTTTGATTAGTTCGTCAATCATTTCGTTGCGGAGTTCCTGATACTTATCCTCTAACTCCTTGACCTTTTTAGGTGTATCTGTCTTTACCATAATTAATGTGCGTTATTGTAAATTTCTGGTTCACTTGAAACATTGTAGATATAATCACCACATCTGACAAGCAGAGCATCTTTGCCGTAAATTTTCTTCATACCTTTGATGCAACCACTTTTGTGGAAATTAGGATAGTCTGAAATATTGTATCTCTCACCATCCTCTTTGTACATATACTTAACTCGTGCCATAATTCAATTTATTTTTAAGATTTATAATTACGAATTATTTCAAACATCTTATCTCTGCTGCAACCACGCATTCCCGCTTCTTCTAAAATTTGTAAAGCAAGTTCCTCACTCTCAACCTCGATAAACTTCAAGGTGTTAGGCTTAATTGTGTACTTGTATCTGCCCTCCTGACAGAGAGGAACACATTTCTCATAAGGGAAATTATGCCTTCCGATATTCCATACTGAATAACTCCAAGGAACTTCCGTTACCTCTTCAAAAACGTGTCTGTCATCTTTTATAATTCTCATAATTGTAAGTCGTTTTTAAGTTGTCCTCAGAACTATTTCTGATTTCTACCGCAAAGGTACAAAGAAAAAGTGACAACTCCAAGTGAAATTACCACTTTAACATTTTATTAACATTTGGAATTAATATATAATATACTAAAAACAACCCCCAAAGGTTGTATTGTTAGAATACAAGTTCTGGAGGTTGTAAAACAATTCATTATGAATATTCATTACACACTATAAGCCAAGAAAAGTAAGGCAAATTTTTACATTCCTTTGTTCTTCCATCAATTTTGCCTTTCATCTTGATAAAAGACCATTTTTCTATGCAACGTATATTTGTTTGGATATCGTTGTCTGTTATGGCTTTTTCTCTGAGGAAGAAAGTCGTATTTAGATGGTTTATTTTATCTTTCCAAAGTTTGTATTTGGTTCGATATAATCTGTTGATTCTTTTGTCTATGACTATATACATACCTATGGTACTTTTAAAAGTATTAACAAGAGTAGGTTGTCTGCCAATCTTCACACAACTTATTAAGTGTCGTGTAACGCATTGAGAGAGGATTGCAACCGCAGGGAGAAAACAGATGATAGCCGTTTTCCTTATCTCGATAGCCACTTTTGAAATCCGCTAACCATGCGTAGAAATTATGTATAATTGCATCCATAGATACATTAACGCCTTTCTCTTGGAAGAAATTGAATATTTCATTGGTTATGTCACTCTCTTGTTCTGCCGAATGAATATCGCTTGGATAAATGTCCTTATCAAAGTCGATTGTATCATAGCAGAATGTCTGCTTTCCCAAGTTCTGAGCAATGATATCGTTTAGTGTGGTTATTTCCCATCCATCGGGTATTTGCTCGTTATGGTCAAACATCACACCATGTTCCAAGTTAATTAACTTTCCGAAATCAAGACAGAATTTATTATCCTCGTTATACAAGGCTATAATTCTACCATCATTCAAGGTTACACTCCATTGTGCATCCTCTTTCTTGTCGATAAATCTCAAATTTTTCATAACTGAATTGTTTTATAATTTGTTTACACCGATAAAACTGACAATATGCCAATCCACCATTGTGTTATTTGGATTGCAGAGTTCACGAATTTCTTCCAAGTTATCGGTATAATAAAGAACCTCATTGTCATTACTCTCACTATCACTCAGATAAGCAATAGTCTCGCAGTCACGTATGATATTCTCATTATCTCCGTCAAACTTGACTTCAACCAAAATCTCCGTAGGGATAGCACCATTCTTACCAACAAACTTAGTAAGAGTTTCCTCTATCTGCTTGAATAGTCTGTCCTGCTTATCATGTGCATCCAATAGCATGGATAACTTCTCTCGAATGTCTGCAATATCACAAGCATATTCCATCAACTCTGAATGTCCACGAAAAGACTTGACAACCTCGTTGAGTTTATCGTAAGCATCTAAGACTACTTTGTCATAATGTTCTGCTCTTGTCATAATTGAATTGTTTTTTAAGTGTTGTCACCAAGACTATTCTTGGTTTCTGAGTGCAAAGGTAATAAAAAATTCTGAGACCTCCAAAGAAATCTCAGAATTTAACACTATTTTAACACTTCTAATAGCCGATTTCAGATAGAAAAGTTTCAGGATATTGCCAATCACATGTCTCAAAAATTGCTCTTGCAGTTGGAAGTTCCTCTTCATCCATATCTTCGTTACTATCTCTACATTCTTGTACCAATTTTTCCAAGTCTTTGCGAGTGTACTCTTTGACCATGTAGAAATCTTTACCCTCTATCTTATAGCATGGTTCTTCAAACGCATACTCTGGGACATAACAGATTTCGTCATGATGCTTTTCGAATGCCTCTTCATCCTTGAAAATAGTGCCCTGCCCATAAAAATCTGGACAAACATAGGTTACTCCGTTAATAACTCGCTTTTCACCTACTTTCAAATACTCTTTTTCCATAGTTCTGAGATTTTAAACGAAATAGATATAGCCCAAATCGCTGATTAACTCAGCATTAAAGGCTTCTTGGAAACCCTCTAAAGTATAGATTTCCATGTCATTACTATTCTTTGCGACATGGAGTTTTTCTTCATCTGTCAAACGCTCGAAATCTAAAACAGGGTACTCACAGTCAGGGTAAAGATAAATTACTTTCTTCATAATTGAAATTGTTTTAAGTTATTGCCCACACTATTATGGGTTTCTGATGCAAAGGTACAAAGAAAAAGTGAGACTACCAAAGAATAGCCTCACTTTAACACTTATTTAACACTTTATAGCCTTTTCAAACTCGATTGAAAGTTGCTTTAATTTTTCATCAACTTCTTCCATATCTGCGAGTAAATCTTTGATATGATATGGTGCTCCTGACCTTCCATGACCATCATTACCTAACCAAATATAGGTTTCATAGTCCACGTCAAAGTTCTCGTACAATTCATACAATTTCAGTCGGATTGCATCTACATCGTTCCAATCGTCCAAGTCAATCTCCTTGCAGACATCTTGACCGCCATTTGTATAGAAACTGAAAAAGATTGTTACGTGTTCATCATCGTCATACTCTGACACATCAATCTTAATGCCTAAGTCTTTACAGACTTTTGCTAAGACTTTATTGATTTTATCATTACTCTTTGCCATAACTTGAATTGATTTAAAGTTGTCCTCAGTACTATTACTGATTTCTGATGCAAAGGTACGAATAATATCTGGCATTACCAAATAAATCCGCACCTTTAACATTATTTTAACACTTTAATACCTATTCCTTCGATTTAAAATTATCTGCCAACTCGTCCAGACCACACAAACGTAATGCGTTTTGCAGTTCGTGAACGTATCTGATAGTCAAATGATAAATTCCACATTCCAATGTGTAACCCTCAGAGGAAAAAACACCTTCATTTCTTAACTTGAAATCATAATGATGTGGCTTCTCGTCTATCCTATGATAAAGAAAGCCATCACGCAATTCAAATCTGTTCCTTTCAAGGATTTCAAGAGTGAGTGTGATAGGCTTGACATCGGCAATGTCAATGAAAAATTCTTCTTGAACATAGGGTATATCAGGAGAATAATTAATGCAATCTCCATGAATATTCTCAACTTTGATTGGTGTTCCATTGTAGGAAACTAAGTCTCCAATCATTAGCGATTTACAATTTAATTCTGCTGAATTCATATCAAGTTGATTTTTTAAGTGTTGTCACCCACATCATTATGGGTTTCTGAGTGCAAAGGTACTGCATTTTCTTCATACTACCAAACAATTTCTTTGTTTTAACATCACTTTAACATTTCGACCAGAGTATATAATATATAATATAATAAAAAATCCTATCCTACTTTCACAAGCAAGATAGGATGGTAATAACTAAAAATCCTAATAATTTGCTAAATCACTTAATTCTATGAGTTTCTTTATTTCTTTACGGCCTTGTTGTTGTCCTCCCAAAAGCGGTCATACAGACCTTATCGGTGGTGTTGCGGTCATACTCTCCACCCTGTGTATAAAAACCGCTCAGAGAGCATATTTTACTTAAAATATCATCAAAGTTGTGAGATTGGTAGATTGTCTTTAGAGACTTGCTTCTCACCTGATAAAGATTGCCAACCTTTTGCAGTTTGAAACCTTTCTTTGACAATATGCTTTCAAGTTCTTTTCTTGTCATAATTATTTGTTTTTGTTTCTGAGTGCAAAGTTACTATTTTTTTCTGGAACCACCAAATTTTTTCTTCACTTTAACATTTCATTAACAATTACGCCTAACATATACCTATGGTACTTTTATAAGTCCTATTTTGTTAAATAGTAATAATCTCCTACATGCGTTTTATTGTATTCTGCCTGAGTTATGGTGAAATCCATTATAACACCATTAATATCGACAGAAACAATATATTCAGAAGGTATATGTATGCTATTCTTGTTACCTCGTTGCCACATCTGCATATTATACGCATTTGTATGCTTTTTCGAAACTATCTTGCCACCCGTGGAAGAGTGGCAAGATATAAGCAATAACATTAAAGTAACGAAAATCAATCTATTCATTCTCGAAATTCTTATAAGGCTCATTGAATACATATAAGTCACGTTCAATACCCAAACCAAATTTCTTTGGAATGCTCTGCAATTCGGACAGAGTGAAACATCCCGTTTCCTTCTCAAAGCCGTGAACCATACCAAAGAACTTCCAATCACCATCCTCAGTCTTGCTGCCTTCAAAGACATACCAACGCCAACCAGTTATAGGATGGAAGAATTTGCAGATAACGTTCTTTTCTTCCAAAGGTGTTCCGTCTGTTGAATAGAGAGGTGACTTTAACAGAGCCTTTTCAATTTCCTTTGTAATTAATTTCATATTGTTCAGAGCCAAATTATAACGCTTGACAAACGTTTTAAGTTGTTTTCAAGTGCAAAGGTAAGGAAATATTTTCATATCTCCAAACCTTTGCAAATTATTTAACAACTTTTAAAATACTACTTCCATTCGTCTTCGTTTTCCTCCATGAAGTCAGCGAGACCATAGATTTCGTCAGCGTTGATGTCATCAAGACTATACGCATCGCAATCCATTGTTTCAAGGTAGATGTTATTCTTCAACCTATAGACTGCATAGACTCTAGAGAAAGCATTTGAAGCATACTCTGGATGATTTCCACCATCATAAGTAACACAAACACTATCATCACACTCTGTCAAGTCGATATGATTGTCATGTTCGTCAAGACACTTATTGATGTAAGCGAGACAACGCTCTTTTATTTGCTTTTCCAAGTCCCAAACCTGTCTTTGTAATTCTCTTGCTTTTTTCATAATTGTAATTCAATTTATTTGTTATACATGAGAAATAGACGGTGGGAGGGGTTTGCTTTAACGTCTGCCTTATCCTCCGTTTGCGATGGGCGACACTCCATCTTTCAATCACACCGCCTTATTTCTGTTTATCCACAATTCTTTTTCGATACGTCTGCAAAATGCCACTTACCTATTTCTTTCTTATCTAACTCTAATAAGAGCGTTACGGCTGAATTGTACTCTTTCCGCCCCTCTATGTTATAGCCGTAAAGACCATAATCAACATATTCTTGGCATACAGATATTAAGCCACGAACAATTAGACTTCTTTCCTTTTTTGATAAGATAGCAAACCTATCATCTGTTTTCTTTGTCTTCATAATTGTAATTTATTTAAGTTGTCACAAGAACTATTTCTTGTTTCTGTTTGCAAAGGTACGAATATTATCTGATATTACCAAATAAATCCGTGCCTTTAACATTTATTTAACACTTAGTCCTCTACAAAGTAGAAAGATTGTTTTAATTTCAATTCTTTGCGTTGAGAAGTATCAAAGTTAATATGAATCATAGGGTTCATTTCAGGGTTATTAAACTCTTGTAGTCTTCTCAATAACTCTTCATATACCTCATCCCTTCCGCTTTCAGTCACAAAAGATGGTGCGATTTCCCAAAAGACGGAGTTACCACTATATGAGCAACTGCATACTGCTTCTGCTACAAATCCTGTAGCCACACGTCCACGAAATACACAATCCTCATCATCAAATATTAAATAAATCCAATCACTTAGGATGTTCTTTTCATCTATGGGTGCAGGTATTAATTTTTGTACGATATTCTCCATAATTGTAAGTTATTTTTAGTTGTTGTCCTCAGAACTATTTCTGATTTCCGAATGCAAAGGTACAAAGAAAAAGTGAGACTACCAAAGAATAATCTCACTTTAACATTATTTTAACACTTCTTCAACCCAAATGGTTTATTTTCAACGATGATATCTCAAAGTGTTTTTTTTGTTGTCCAACCTTTGTTTGGTTCGAATGTGCATACAGGCTTAATCATTTTCTCCAAAGTGTATTCAATAGCCTTGAAGAACTTGTTACATAACTCGTCTTCACCTATGGCAGTCACTTCCAAATGATTTCCTTTACTATCGGCAAACATACCCCTATGACTGAACATACATAGATTTCTACCTTCATAAAGCATTTGAAACGTGTTCATTATGACTTTTACCATACCCTCTCCATTGGAGAGTAATTTATTGGTATCAAAAGTTATGTCTTGACTATAAGTTTTCATAATTGTAAATGTTTTAATTTATTGCAAAGGTACGACAATTTTCTGTAATCTCCAAATATTTTTATGAATTTAACACTATTTTAACGCATATCACACCTATGGTACTTTTATAAGTACTATACAAAAATCATCTGACTATCTGTCACAGACAATCAGATGAAAGGTTAAAAACAAATATATAAAACGAAAAAAGAGAGAACTAACTAAATTGTCCTTATACTTAAAGTATGATATTCGTCTCCATTGCTTGCATCATCTGTAACTGAAACCGCCCAAGAGGTATGAGTCTTATTCAGCCTTTTTAAGATTTGATGCAGTTGGAAACATGTATCACTATCAAGGCAAAGGTATGTTTTCTCACCTGTAACGCATTTCTTCGAAAAAAGTCCGTTCGGATTGATTTCAAAACCTTTGTGCTTCTTAATATAATGAGCCAATCTTACAAACTCCTTGACAGGTTTTCCATAGAGCGTAATATTTTGAAAAATGCCTTTTGCGTTATATATCATAGCACCTCTTACTCCGCTACTATTTAGAACCATATTGCAAAGTCTAAGTACATCACTTTTCTTGAACTGAGTAATATAGGTTATCTCACCTAACTTGACATCAGTCTGAAAAAAGCCGTTATTCATTGTGTATTCTGTAATTGAGATTGGAACGTTTACCTGATTCTTTTCTTTGAGTTCCTTACTTGCCGACTTGATTTCTTTTAGTATCAATCTGCAAAGTTTCTGTTCTGTTAAATACTTATTATCTTTCTCCATATATCCTCCTCCTTTGTTTATTGGCAAACCCCACTTAAAAAGCGGAGTTCACCATGTCTCTAATTTCCTTGTCAAAATACTTACCAAGATACTCGTTAAACTCGTCTCTGATTTCACTTCTTTTAAAAAGCAGTTCATAAGGCAAAGAGCCTAACTTTTTATGCTTCTTGTCAATCTCTTTCAATGAATTAAGAAGCACGTCAAGTGCAATTTGATGCTCTCTTACATTCTCCATCTTACGGAAGAACTTAATCATTGACAATAACGCAGTTGTATGATAGTTGGTGTCTGTATAATATGCGCAACGTCCTACTGCTCGCTTTAATGCCACATAGTTTTTATGTACCATCCACCAAGTTTTTTCTTTAAACTCTGTCATAATTGTAATTTAATTTGTTGTCACCAACACTATTATTGGTTTCTGAATGCAAAGGTATGAATAAAATTTGAAACCACCAAACTTTTTCATACCTTTAACATTTATTTAACGTTTTCCTTTTACCCTTGTTAGCCATAGCTTATGGCATTTTAAGTTAGATGTTCCAATTCTCACATACTGCTTTTACTGCGCATTGGAAAATTTCGGACAAGTCACTTGCAGAGTAACTATCGGCACTATCCCATTCTCCCCCAAAACAATCGTCTTCCCAATAAAGTTCGACTTCTGAACCACACAGCTTGACCTTTGATATACGTAACGTAAACTCAGGGTCGTCTTGGTTCAAGACATAGATGTCACGTGGGAACTTTATTGTCTTTCCATAGACTTCAAGCAAGTTCTTCAACTTCTCCACAATCGCCTCTTTATAGGCATATTCCTTGTTATTGAACTCTTTCAGAGTATCGTTAAAACCCTCCATCAATTCTTTCTTGACCTTTTTGGTCTTTCTTATCTTCTCCATAATTGAAATTGTTTTTAAATTGTCACAAACACTATTGTTTGTTTCTGCGTGCAAAGGTATGAAGAAAATTTGTAATCTCCAAACCTTTGCCCCATTTTAACACTTATTTAACACATTACGCACTTGTATGAATCAAAATGAAATCCATTCTTTGAAGTATAGTCGTCAGCAATCCAATACACATAGTGAGACAGGCTTCTGAACTCCTTAGTAGGGAATGCCATGTTAGGATATTCAATTTCCGTTGGTGGCATATTATGAATAGCAGGGTCAAAGTCCTTTGGAACACTCCAATCCAAGTGAATTTTGATGTGCTTACACTTGACCTCGAAATGTATTCTCTTCTGTTCCTCTAATGGGAGTTTCTTCCACCATTTCTCGAAGTCAGCATGATACGTATCCATAAATTCATCCATACATTCATTTACTCCCATTTCTGGGGCAGACTTGTATTTTTCAATCAAACAATCAAGCCATGAAACATTTTCCTTACCACCCAACTTGTATGCTTCGTCTATCTCATCTGATGTATAGAATAAGCAGACCTTTGAAAAATCATTATACTTAATCATAATTGTAACTCAATTTATATTACTTCTGCTTGAGATAAAAGGGAAGTTATTTCTGCTTGTTTTGTCTCAGGCAGATTTAGCCACCATTCATCGAAATCCTCAAAGAACTTCTCTTCGTTCCACTCTTCACCATCATCTGTGGGTTCTGGGAAAGAATAGCCTATCCAACTTTTCTTGACACCACCTGCTTTATAAGCCTTTTCACATTCATCCAAATCAAAAAACAAACCTACAAATTTGGTAAAGCCAAAATCAAACATGTATAGGACATCACCTTTGCCTGTTTTTAAACTAACGTTGAAATCCGTTACCTCGGTGTCTTTGATGATTTTTGCGATTTCCTCCTTATAGGTCTCAGAAGACACATGTCTGTCCTTTTCTATGGCTTCTGTCTTCCCATAAGTGTCTATACTGAGAAATGCAACCCCTTGTGCTTTGAAGTTGTCAATCTGTTCAGCAATGAGTTTTAACACATTATCTGTGCTTTCCTCACCTTTGATGATGTAATTTTTCCATGTATATGCCATAATTGTAATTCATTTAAATTGTTGTCACCCACACTATTGTAGGTTTCTTGGTGCAAAGGTACAAAGAAAAAATGAGAAAGCCAAAAGATTTTCCCATTTTAACACTTATTTAACACATTTAGCAACGTATGGTATAAGTGTAAATGCACTCTTCGAACTTGACACTATCTATATCAATTTTATAGATATCTCTGTCTGACTCACACTTCTTGTAGAACCTCTTCACGAGCCACATATAATGTCCCCATTTGTCCCATGAATCACGTACAAGACCCCATTCATGAAAACCTGTGACTCTGACCTTGAGTATAACGACATCTATAGCGCAGCCGTAATCATCAATCAAAGTAGTATGGTTCAGACTGATTTTCTTTGCTTCAACACATCCGTAACCTGTAAAATGCTTAATCTTCATAATTGTAAATGAATCTATTTCACCTCAACACTATGTTTTGGTTTCTAAATGCAAAGGTACAAAGAAAAAGTAAGATTACCAAATCTTTGTACCATTTTAACACTTATTTAACACTTAATCATCCTCACAATGTATGGCATGTGTAGCATCCAATAGTATGTAATAGTGTCCGTTACCGCAACCCCTATACTCTTCTGAATACCATCCACGAAATATGCCATCTGTTTTCATGGCTAACTCTACACTATTGTCATAGCCGTTGGCCCATCCATGAGAATAATTTGTTTTATCCTCTATGCATTTTTGTAGGTAGGCAGTATATGTTTCCCTGTCATACTTGTGCCAAGCAAGAGATTTCCAACACTTGTCTTTTGCAAACTGCTCAAACATGAAATGATGATTTACCCATGAATATTTTTGACCTGAGAAAGTAAGTTTGTAAAACTCATAACTATCCCTATCAAGCAATTCAGATATTTCTCTCTGCTCTGCTTCAGGTAAAGAAACGAAATATTCTAACTCACCTTTAATGTTATCCCACATGCCACTTTTTGAAAGCATTTCTATTGCCTTCTTTGCACGATTAAGAACACGCTTATGTAACATATCCTTCATTTTATCTATGCTTTTAGGACGTGACATATATCGCTTTATACTTTCCCATTCTGCATATTCGTGTTGTGGCACATAATACGCCATCTTCCTGCAACGTTTACCAACGGCATAAATCCAACCATCGTTCACAGCAATTTTAAGGATTTTTCTTTTTCCATCCTTATACTTGACAACATATCTGCGAAAGATTTCATCAATTTGATTTCTTATTTCTTGATACTCCATAATTGAATTGTTTTAAATTAAACTTCTGAGTGCAAAGGTACGCATTTTACTTTTAATCTCCAAATGTTTTAACAGATTTAACATTTAATTAACATTTAGGCCAGAATATATAATATTAATATATAAAATAAAGCCATCCCTACTTTCGCAAGCAAAGATGGAATAAAAAGAATGGGAAAAAATTTACTATCATGTACTTATATGCCTATGGTACTTTTATAAGTACCAAGCACTTATGTCAAGTCACCTCGTTTGACTAATGTGACTTTGACTTTCTCCTTTTTGAAATTCGGCTGATTTATATCCTGCAATATATCTATGCAGTGTGTAAATCTCTTATTCATTAAATCTGCTACGATATAATTGCCATGCCCCTCAATATGTATCTCTGAATTGTAAGGTATCAACCATAACAAATCCCTGGAGATAGCGCAGAGCTTTTGTGAGCCGTTCTTAATCTTATGAGGTATAATCTTCGTGCCATTTGCAGTTATGAGATTGTCCTCGTTGGTCTGCTCCTTGACTGCATTGTACGTTGTCAAGGTGACATGGGTAATGATTTTCTTTTCAATACCCATATCTTCCTCAACATCTTTTCTTTCATCTACCTTTATAGGCTTATTCGTGGCTTCTGAAAGGGGTTTATCCTCTACGATGATAACTTTATCACTATGGCAAAAATAACCGCTCCAAAAGGCTAAAAACAAGCAAAAAAGGTATATGACATTATAGTTAAGTTGCTTCATTCTTATATGTGATATAGAATTTTACTTTTGTAAGGTCTATTGGCTTTGCATCCGTTTTGTCAGAACCATACATTACAACACACTTTCCGTTATGTATTTTTTCATACCAAACGTAAATGTTCTTTCTATTCACCATTGGAAAATTAAAAGTGAAAGATAAATCATCTTTCTTGTTGATTGGCACTTCACCACAATAAGATGTAATTTCACCTTTTTTGTTCTTGATGATAACAGAGGTGTTTTGAAATGATACCTTGTGCATCTGTTTCTTACCCTCAGTATCGACAAAATCAATTCTTATTGAAATATCCTTACGAGTGAACAACTTGACCATTTCAGTAATTTGGTCTTCAAACGTTGAGAACCTTACAATATGTCTTCCCGCATCTGTAAAGACCATTGTACCCTCTTTGGCATTCCACTTGAAACTATATGCTTTCATAATGTTTATTTTTAATTGAGTTCAATCCAATTATATATATCTCGTCTTGTGTTACATACGTGTATAAGATACGGATTTCCAAATTTCAATTCCTTATACGCATAGTACCCACAAACTATTGTTGCTCTTGCAACCCCCTCGGCTTCATGAAGAGAATTGCAGTTTATTTCATTATGAAGTTTATCCTCACCCCAATTTAAAATAAACTCGCCATTATCTTTCAGAGCAACAAGGAGAGAACTGAATATATTTGTCTTATATGCCATATCTGTTTACTTTTTTCTACAACCATACTCCACTCCGTAAACGTCACAAGTGAAAGCGAGGTAATCAGCAATGGAATTGATTGTAACATCATCTACAAACTTTTTGTCTTGCCAATAGTTAATCATCTTGTAGTCTTCCAAGCGGAATTTGATATCTTCAAATTCATTCCTGTTCACGATAGGAGTAAGCAATGTGTCACCACCCCAACCATCATTCATGCACTTACAGAATGGCTTTCCGTTAAGGTATAATGTGGCATTATAAGGAAGACTATCATCGTGACCATTAATCTCTTGATAGTCCATCATGGTAAATCTTAAACCATTTGCCGAACCGCCAACTTTGATGATATTGACTGCATCCATTATCAAGTCATTTGTTATTTTTAATGGCTTCTTGGTGAATGTTATTGTTTTCTGTGTACGTTTCATAATGCTTACTTTTTAATGGTTTGTTCAATTTCCTTTGCCATTTCTTCTACATCTGATTTGATTTCACGCATCCCATAAAGAATGTTCTCAGACTCTTCTTCATCCTCAATGTCGAAATCATCACAATACTCGTGCGCTTCGTCTTGCGGGTCGAAATCTACTGCATAAGACCTCATATCTCTGACAAGTCCCTCCTTATCATCAATGGTATTCATGAAGAAAGGTTGCGGGTCCATGACCTTTTTGAAATGCGATGTAAATACAACAGAATAGTCGGAACCATATTCCTTTGTTCTGTATTCACACAACTCTACGTCATAACCATGCTTTTCTGCGATGTCTTGTAACCATTTTGGTGTCGTTACGTTTGCCATAATTGAATTTGTTTTAAGTTGTCACCCACACCATTATGGGTTTCTGATGCAAAGGTACGGAAAAGTTTTGAAACCACCAAATCTCTCCGTACCTTTAACATTATTTTAACACTCCTTAAAATTTACTTTCAGTTCCTTGTAGTCTTTTGCAGGTTTCTCGTCTGAAACCCTTATAAGGTTACGTGCCCAAATGCCAACCTTATCTATGTCGGGATGACTATTGGAATAATCACCACCACCTCTGCCGTTGCCCTCTGCAATCAGTAATGGTAACGGATGGACTTTCATGCCCCATTTGTCACGCTTTGCCTTATTGACATCGACAAACTGCTTGGTGTCCTCATTGATGATGTACTGATAGGTTTTATTACAAACATCCATGTAATCAACTGGATTTGCCTTGGTCTTGTCTGTTGCCAAGTCGTAGAGGTTGCGTTTCTGACGTTTTCTGTCAGGGTCTGCATAGTCACCGCAACAGACTACAATCTTAGGCTCTTCTACGAGAGTTGAGCAAAAGGCATTGACAAGGTTGTTTCTCACGTATGAGAACTCCATAAGTTTCAGACCATTGTCGAACTCATGTGCATAGAACCACTTGTCGATTTTTTCATTCTGTGTGTTCTTTACCTCCTTTGACCTCGTTTTGAGTATCATCAACTTATAATACTGACCCATAATTGTAATTAATTAAATTGTTTTGTGGCACTATTGCCGTTTTGTTTTCTGATGCAAAGTTACAAAGAATGTTTGAATTATCCAAATGTTTTTATGGTTTTAACACTTTTTTAACAAAACACCCTTTCTTGGAATTGTACACAATCCTTTCCTTTGGCTTTTCCTTACTTCTCTTTTTGTTGACTTCCCATCGTTCCTGAAAGTCTTGGTATCTTTCCAATGCCTTGTCAGTTGACGACTTACAAATCCTTTCCTTGTTATGTGTGACGTGATACCCACCACAAGCCTTACAGAAATAAACTCTTTCAGGCTTGTAACCACTAGTTTCCTCTATTTCATCAGCGTTGAACTTAATGAAATTTAATGCTTTCTTTTCTGTTTCAAACAATAGTTTTGGGCGACCACAATCATAACAATATACTCTATGCTTTGGTCTCATAAACTATTTCTATTAAAACATCACACTAATTCTCATTATATCCATCACTTCAGAGAAAATCTCACTTGATGAAATCTTATCACCGCCATTGACAATATACATACCTTTGTTATCCAAATAGACTTTGGTAGGCTCTGTACCATTGCTCAAAGCGATTGCACACTTATTAGCAAAATTGAACTGATAATCTTTTACAAACTTCTGACGGAGAATTTCCTCAACTCTCTTGTCATACTTCTTAAACTTTGTCATATTTCTTTATTTTTTAATTGTTTTAGACTTTATAAGGCTTTGTTTCCCCTTATATGGATAGATTATCCACGTAGTAGAAAACAAAGTCTTAGAAACGTTATTTATACTCCTTACCCCCTGTTTTTATGATTACTCCGTTGTTCTCGCTGAATGTGACTGCACCACAATCATCTTCATCTAAACCGATTTCATCAAACTCCAGGCAGCCATCAACTTTCAAATCACGAATAGTCAAATCTGAATAAGGTGACTTACAGAAAATCTCTTCTGCTTGTACTTCGTTTTCCGCTATGACATCAACAAAGCGTGTCATGTAAAAGCGGTATCTCCTTTTCTTTGCCATAATTGTAAAGCCGTTTTATACACTCGACTTGTGTTCTGATTGTTTAACAAGTGCAAAGGTACTACTTTTATTGGACGTTACCAAATAATTTCGTACCATTAACACTTATTTAACACTTAATGGCTTTTATTTACAATTTTGATGCTTTGTTTTGAACTATCATAATGTCCGTGGAAAGTTGTATCACACTCTTCTGATATCTCATTTGTGAGTTTTGCCATGCTATTTTTGGCCGTAGGTTCAATAATGAGAACGTTTTGTGCATTGAAAGCAAATACTTTTTCTTTTGAATCATCAAAGTAGAACCCTACATCCATTTGACTTGCTTGGTCAACCAAACGATATATTTCCGAAACAATAGATTTTTGTTCAGGTTTGAGAGAATAATCATTCTTAGGCTTAATGTCAAATTGTGCATAGTCTAAAATGCTTTCCATAAGTTTGATATCATTTTGTGTCAAACTCTTGAAGTTATAGAACTTTGAATCATAGAAAAAGCCTCTGGAATTCATTGTGCCATATATTCTTTTCCCATTATTAACACAAAAATCAATACCAGATAATACTGAGCCTACGATTTCTAACTTGAAACGTAACTCTGAAAAATCATCATCACAATCCATGAAATGATATTCACCAATATTCAAAATATCATCTGTATTCTCTTCTATAACTGCATCCTCATCATAACCATGTTCTTTTGCCCACTCTAATGCTAAGTCTGCATCATTGAATACATCACTTTCATTAAGTTCGGAGGGTCTGCTATAGTCTATGTTTGTTCCATCATCCACATATAGAAGAACCTTATAAAAGGTAAACTCTGTTGCCTTATTTGATTTCATTTGATTTGGTTTTAATGTTATTACTCTTCTTGGTCGTCCATGTCGATGATATCTGTTACACCCTCAATATGGAAGTCAGTTACATTGAAGTCGCAGCCATAATCCTTAATGAGTTCACCACCCTCTGTATAGTGCTTACAGAATAGTTTGAGTGAGAACGGATTTCCACATTTTTCCAAGCCGAGAGAGAACTCATAGTAATCATCATTCTTGGTATAATGCACATGAAGAAGTTGTTTCTCTTCCTCATACTCATTGAATGGGGTTTCCCACATGCCTCTGAAAGTCAGATTCTCAACATCAAAACGAATATTGAACTTCTTCTTACCGAAACTGCACTTGAAACGGATTTCCTCGATATCCTGACTATTTGTTTCGTCATAACTCCAAAAGTTGTCAGTCTTCCACAAGTCACATATCTGCCTGTTATCACCATGACAAAACTCTTCGTCTATCTCGTCACGCATGAACTGGTCTAAGACTTCATAAGCAGGGGTATCTGTATATTGACACGCATCTGCCAACCCTGACCATACACTTTCATTCATGGTCTCATACATGAGAGACTTTAGGGTGTCGGTATCCAATTCATTAAGTTGGTATTCTGTGAGTTTACGAATCACGTAACCTAACTTAACACTATCTTTTTCATTTTTTCTTGCCATAATTGTATTGTTTTTAAAATTGTTCCCAACACTATTGTCAGGTTCTTGATGCAAAGGTACGAAAACATTTTAATATCTCCAAACATTTCCGTACCTTTAACACTTTTTTAACACTTACTCCATAATCTCACAAGGATAAATACCGCCTGGGTCCTCTGAGGGTGCAAACTCGTCTTGATTATCACTAATCCACTTTTCACACTCTTCTTCGGTGTCGAAATGGTCAATATGTGATAATTGGAACGCCATTGGGGTATCACCTGCATGATAGCCACAATTAATCATTGGAATCCACTTTGCCATAATTGTACCTCCGATTTAATACTCTTCAATAGCATCCCCAAAGGTGTCATTGAGGAAAGCATTGTATGTAAGTTCTTCACTATAGGGAGCAATAATTTCAGATAGATTCATTTTCATCAACCTCCAAATCTACCTCAATTCTTGTGCAAAGATTGATTGTAAATGTCTTCTTCATAATTGTAATAGCCGTTTTATGCACTCGACTTGTGCTCTAATGTTTGATAGTGCAAAGGTACAAAGAAAAAATGGAACTTCCAAATCTTTTTGTACCTTTAACACTTTTTTAACACTTACGCATCTTTAGTATAATAGTGAAGATATGCAGGCATGAAAGTCTCATAAAAGTCACACCAACTCAAATAAATCTTATCTTTCTCGTAGCGGAAAGTAACCCTGTCATAGTATGCGCTATTTACTTCTGGGTTATTGTAATACAAGTCCCATGTAAACTCAGACGACTCATTGAACTCAGCATTCCCCTCAAGGAAATATAACTTCCATATTTCATCAAAGATTTTATTCAAGTCAGAAAGGCATGATGCGCCTGAATGTGAGACTATATAGTCTTCGTCATTGATTGTTGCTTCTCGCCAATCTACTTTGCCTTTGAAACCTTGTTTATCTAAAGCCTTTCTGATAGCAGTCATGAAAGGTGTCATAGCATCCATGAAATACTCCTTTTCTTCATCATAGTTCCACTTTGGCTCGGTTGTAGTCAAAGTCTCTTTTGGCTCTAAATGATTGATGACTTCTGACAAGTCACCGAAAGCAGCCATTTTGCTAACATCACCACCGATATGGTCTCCACGTTGCAACGTACCCTCTGCCAATACGCCCTGTAAAGCGATTGAAATCATACGTCCAACTGCAAGTTCTGCTTCCTGTGCTTTGTTAAGCATTTCAATTAATTCTTGCTTTGTCATAATTGTAATTTTTTAATTAGTTTGTATGTTTGGTAAACCTTTCTTCCATGCTTCTTGCACGACTTCGGTAGCATCCTTATCACCAAAATATCTCCATACGCCCCATCCGTCTTGTTGCATGATATAGGCAATAAGATACATATTTTGCTTGGTTTCACACTTTTCTATCCAATTAATGAAACTACGGCAGAGTTTGGCTTTGTCTAACACAAGTCCATACGGGATTTTCTCGTCTTTAGCCAACTTGAAAGCCTTTGCTACCTTAAACAATAGCAAGTAGTGATTGACTAATGAATGGTACTCGTCTGCGCCCTCAAAGTCCTTTTTCTGTATTTTAGACTTGCAAAGATTGTAGTAATGATTTACTATAAGATACCATGCAGTATCAGGGAAGCCACCTTGTATCTGCTTGTGGCACTCTTTCAAAACCTTAATCAGTTTCTTCTTATCTGAACTAATCTCCATAATTTGTAATTTTTAAAAGTTGTCATAGGAACTATTTCCTATTTCTATTGCAAAGGTACAA
>Ga0310696_10003510_pt1 | contig 19540 bp, 12 predicted proteins | sample AusTroGonzalo_MG_4_FD_203885 | JGI IMG/M metagenome (GOLD analysis project Ga0310696, IMG submission 203885) | Bovine rumen microbial communities from tropical cattle in Woodstock, Queensland, Australia - Gonzalo_02 (v2) (version 2) | ecosystem: Host-associated > Mammals > Digestive system >... | reverse complement strand
AAATTTTCCGCTTCTATTTTAGCAAAAAGGCTGATTTGAGTTGGAGAAATCGTCCCTATGTTTTCAAAGCCGTTTTTGGTATAATCTTAAATTACCTAAAAGAACAAAATATTACGTTGGGAGAATTAATTATGGCAGATCACAAGAATTTGCTCAGGATGACAGATCTCAGCACGGAGACGCTGGAAAAAATTTTGAAAGTCTCCGCTGCTCTGAAGAAAGAACCGGAAAACGACCTTTTGAAGGGCGAGACGCTCGCTTTGATCTTTGAAAAGCCGAGCCTCAGAACGCGCGTCAGCTTCCAGTTGGCCGCCGAGGAAATGGGCGGCCGCGCGCTGGTTCTGCGCCCGGACGAAATTAAGATGGGCGTTCGCGAAGCGGTGAAAGACATCGCCCGCTACCTTTCCCGCAACGTCACCATCGCGGCCATGCGCGTTTTCTCCCACGGCACCCTGGATGAATTCGCCCGCTACGCCACCATTCCCGTAGTCAACGCGCTCTGCGACGAGGAACATCCCTGCCAGGCTTTCGCCGATCTCCTTACCATCCAGGAATGTTTCGGCAAAACGAAAGGCATAAACATCACCTATTTGGGCGACGGCAACAACGTCTGCATCTCTTTGATGCTCGGCGCGGCCATGACCGGCGCCAACATGACAGTCGGCTGCCCCAAGGGCTTCGAACCGCCAAAAGAGATAATCGAGGAAGCCAAAACGATCGCAGCCACGACAGGCTCCGTGATAAACATCATAAACGATCCCAAGACGGCGGCCAAGGGCGCCGACGTCCTCTACACGGACGTCTGGGTCAGCATGGGCCAGGAAGACGAGAAAGCCACCAAGATGAAAGCTTTCGAAGGCTTCTGCCTCGACGACGACTGCCTGAAGCTCGCCTCGCCTGACGCGATCGTTCTGCATTGTCTCCCCGCCCACAGGGGCGAGGAGATCACCGACTCCGTCATAGAGAGCAAGAATTCCCGCGTCTTCCAGGAAGCGGAGAACCGCCGTCACGTTGAGAAGGCGGCCCTTCTCTACGCTCTGGGAAAACTGGACCAAGTCAAGATCTGAAAATAATGGCGCTTTTCAATTTCTGGCACAAGAAGAAGGAAGAAACGAAGGAAGAGGAGCTCTTCCCGAAGGTTGACCTTCACGCCCACATCCTTCCTGACGTCGATGACGGCAGCAAGGACGAGGCCATGACGCTTGAAATGATGGAAGCTGCCTTGAAAGCCTACGTCGTGCACATCAACGCCACGGCGCATCACAGGAACAGCCTCTCCCCGGAAGTCGAATTGATAGGCAAAGCTTTCGCCAGGACAAAGGAACTGCGCGACAAAAATCTCCTTCCTCTTTCCCTTTCCTGCGCCCTTGAGACGGAATTCTATCCGGAAGTTGAAGATCTTTTCAAAACTTGCCGTATTTCGCTGATCGGCAAGGGAGGGAAATACGCTCTCATAGAGTTCACCGCCGACGTCAACAGTCAGTCGGCCATCGCGGCAGTCTTCCAGCTTTCCCTTGCGGGCTACCGCCCGATCATCGTTCATCCCGAACGTTTCTACTTTGTCCAGCGCAAACCCGAAGTCGCCGGGGAATTGCAGAACCGGGGCGCTTTGATCATGCCGAACGCCACGAGCTTCATGGGGCATTACGGCCTGACCGCCATGGACACGGCGGAAAAGATTTTGAAGGACGGCTTCGCCGACGCGCTTGCGTCTGACGCTCACCGTCCGGAATATTACGAGCAGTATCTTCTCGGCTGCAAACACGTCGCCAAGAAGTTCGGCTCAGATCTCCTCTACGAACTTACCTGGAAAACGCCGTGCAAGATCCTGGGCTACGAGCCGGAGAGCGAGCACGACGATTTCGATCCTTTTGAAAAATAAATTTATTCAAATCATAAACCCCAAAAGACCAGATCTACTATGAACGAACAGCAAAATTGGGAAGCCAAAACGGAAGAGCGGGACATCCGCTATTACTTTGAAGTACTTACCAAATACGCGCCTCTGATCTTCATCATCACGGTCATCACGACCGGTTTGGCCGTCGCGATCACCCTGAACATGCACAAGGTTTACCAGGGCAAAGTCCTCCTTTGCATCGAGCCTCAGGACAACAATATCATTGACAACAACAGGGTCAGCGACCAGCGCGCCTACGCCTTGAGACAGACGCAGATCCAGATGTTCTACAGCCGCAACCTCATCAAAAACACGCTGGAGACCCTGAAGACGAACACCCTGGCCTCTTTTTCTCTTCCTAACCGCAGGGCCACGGACGCGCAGCTGATCACGGCCTTCTCCAAGAAGATCTCCCTGAAGTCCGAAATGCGCACCGACCTGGTCTGGCTCTATGTGGAGGACGAGGACAAAAAGCGCGCGGCCATCTACGCGAATACGCTGGCCGAGACTTACATCCGCTTCAACATCCAGAGCCGTATGAAAGTCATGCAGCTCTATTACGATCAGATGAAGGAAAACGCCAACGCCAAGAAGGCGGATCTCATCGCGGAGGAGCAGGCCCTGCTTGAATACAAGAGCACGAACAATTACCAGAACGTCTCCGGGCACATCGAGCTGCTCAACACCGAAATAGCGCAGCTGCAGCACGAGCTTCAGGGCAATATGGAGCGCCTTGAGGACAAGGAGCTTTCCGATACGGAAAAATACACCATAAAGGAAGCCAACGGCAAAATTAACCGCGACATCGCAACCAAGAGAGCCGCCATCGTCTCCCTGGACGAGATCATGAAAAACGTCAAAGTCCGCGAGATGCAGGTGGAGTCCATCCGCAGCCAGTACAGCGACCTTCTGTCCCTAGTCTCCAAATTCGCCCTTGGCAGCCATATGGAAAACTACAACGTCAGGATCGTGGACTATGCCGAAACGCCGACTTCCCCCATCAAGCCCAACGCGGTCAACAACCTTATCATGGGCTTGGTCATCGGATTGCTTTTGGGCCTCGGACTGACTTTCTTCCTCGAATACTGGGACGACACGCTGAAGACGCCCGACGACGTCGAGCGCTTCATCCACCTGCCCGTCATGGGCACGGTGCCCAAGATGTTGAAGAGCAACAATGTCCAGGAACTCGAGCGCATCGTGGAATTCTATCCCAAGAGCATCATTACGGAAAGCTACCAGTCCATCCGAACGAACATCCTCTTCTCGAGCTCCAAGCCTATCAAGACCATGGTCATCACGAGCTCGGCCATGAGCGAAGGTAAGACGACGACCGCGTCCAACGTCGCCCAGGTCATGGCGGCGGCCGGCGACAAGGTCCTTTTGATAGACGCCGATATGCGCCGTCCCCGCGTTCACAAGATCTTCGGCATTGAGAACGAAGGCGGTCTTTCCGCTTATCTGGTCGGCATGAAAGAAATAGGCGATCTGGTCAGCAAGACGACCATGACGAACCTTGACGTCATCAACGCCGGACACACTCCGCCGGTTCCCGTCGAACTTCTGAACTCCCCGAGGCTGGGCGAACTGATCAAGTGGGCCGGCGAGCATTATGACCGCGTTATTATCGACGCGCCGCCTTACATGGTCGTGACGGACTCCGCCATCATCGCCCAGCACACTGACGCCGCGCTTCTCGTGGCCAACGGCGACAGAACCCCGAGGGATCAGGTCAAGAACTGCGTGCTGCAATTGAAGAAGATCAACATCAATGTTCTCGGCATCATTTTGAACAACGTTGACATCAGCCGCGGCGGCTATTACCGTTACGGTTACACTTACTCTTACTATCGTTCTTACCGCGCCTACCGCAGCTCTTACAAGAGCGCTTATAAGAGCGCTTACAAGAGCGCCTACAGAAGCGCCTATCAAAGCGCTTACAGGAGCGACGACGAGAAGAAGAAAGAAGTCAAGACCGCTGCCGCCAATCCCGCCGACAACCGCCGCAAAGCCCTGGAAGCCTACGAAAAGCTTCTGAAGGAGCGGGAAGCGGCCAAAAAGGACGGCAAGGAAAACAAGGAAAACGAAAAGAAGAGCTAAGGAGCCTTTATGAGCAACAAAAGCCGCGCGATCTGTCTGACCGGCATACTCGCGATCTTTCTGTCATCCCTGCCCTGCGTTTATTTCCTGACGATCCAGGAATACGTGCGCCTTGCGGTGCTCGGCGTCTTCGTCCTCTCGCTGCTCCTTGTTTACCGCAAGGACTTCGCAAGGGCGCTTTGGCGCAGGGCGGTTTTCGGATTGTGCGTGATATTTCTCATCTACGCTTGCGATCCGCTGACTTCGGGCGCGGTCGATCCCACGAAGGAAATAGCGCCGATGAGGTATTTCTACGCGGTGGTAGTGCTCTTTTTCGCGTTTTTGTGTTTCGCGACGATTCTTGTCAAACTGCTCTTCAACCGTCAGGTTTTCAGGAATTTCGCCAAGGAGATCCCGCTGGGCGAATGGCTGGCTTATTTTGTCGCGGTCGTGGCTGTCCTTTTCCTTGCGGCTTCGGAGGCGATAGGAATGCTGAGGAACGCGAACCCTCCGCTTTACGTGGCTCTGAACTGCCTGAAACCTTTGGCGGCTCTTGTGCTTTTCTTCACGCTGTCCCGTTTTTGCGCCCCGGGCGCCCACGACTCGGGCAGAAGGGACGTCGGGGGAGCCAAGGGCTTCACGCTTAGCTACGAGATGACCGCCGTTTGTTTCGTGGTCCTTTCCGCTTACGCCATGATCTTCGGCGGCGCCAGGGTCGGCACGGCGGTCAAGGGCACGCGTTTCCTGGCCCGCGACATGAATCGCTTGAGAGCCGTCGAGAAAGAGAGGGATTCTTTTGACAAGCTTATGCGGGCTTTCTCGCTTTGCGACGAGGAAGCCGCCAGGGTCTATAAGCTCGGGTATCTGGCCGGCGAACGCAAGTGGGCGGAGCAGGGCCGGATGGCCGTCGACGAACTTAAGAGCCGCCGCAGCCTCGAGACCGAGGCCATGATAGGAGCCTGCATCGGCAGCACCCAGCTTTTCGAAGCCGCTTTCTATGTAGATTCCCTGGACAAGAACTATCGTTTCGCGACGGGCTCGGTCACCCAAAACATCGCCAACGTGATGCGCGGCGCCCAGCAGAACAATTACATGCTTTATCTTTTGGCCAAGCTGCACGCTCTGTCCGGCAACATGGTGCTTTCGCGCAATTACCTCCAGACTTTCAGCTTCAACTTCCCCGATCATCCCAACGCGGCTTTCCTATCCGGCCAGTTTAAACAGGACGACACGAAGACCTACACGCTGCCCTGCAATTACTGGCTTGTTCCTATGGAGGACGCGCAGGTCGAAAGGACCGCGGAAGGGATCGTCATGTTAAACGGCCGCAGCGTCGCGGGGTACCTCTGGCTTCCGGAAGGGAAATATGTTATGACGCTCTACGCCAAGGACGAGGGCGCCGACCACGAGAAGGCAAAGGAAGCGAACTTCGATCCGTCCTGCAAAGCGGAAGTTTGGCTCGACGACGAGACGCACAGCCTGAAGGTCGTTTCCGAAGACCGCCGCTTCCAGCCCTACGAGATGACGTTCAACGTCAAAAAAACACCCGCGCTCTTTACGCTCCGCTTCACCAACGACAGGGACGAGGGCAAGGGACTTGACCGCAACTTAGGATTGCAAAAACTGGAGATCAAATGCGTTCAGTAGGTTGGAAAACCTATGCCCTGATCGGACTATCGCTGATTTTTGCGGCGTTCGCTTTCTGGCGCTGCTATTCCGGGCGCTTCCAGCCGGTCACGCCGAACATGCTGATGAACAGCGGCCTTTCCGTCCCCTACGCCGCCGAGCAGGACTTTTTGTCCGTAACGAAATGCTGCCTTAGGCATTCGGCCTCCTGGCTTGAGCAGATGACCTTCTATGCGATGCACCATGACGACGCCCTGCCGGACACCAGGGGCCTTTACTTTGTCTATGCCCTCGGCGCGGCCTTGGCCTGCATCATGGTCTACAGGGTGGGGGCGGCCTGCGTCAACTGCTACGTCGGGCTTCTGGCTTCGCTTCTCATGGCCTGCATGCCTTTGCAGGATTGGGCGAACTGCGCTTTCACGGCAGCGCTCGTCCTTTTCAACTGGGACAGGCTGCTCTCCGCGCTCAAATTCAACACCTACCTTACCTGGGCGCTCTATTTCCTTTCCTCCATCATGATGCTCTTCAACTGTTTCTTCACCGAGACGGTGCTTTTGCAGTGGTGGTTCGGGGCGCAGCTGGCGGCGCTTCTCATAAGGTACGCGATCGTTCCCAAACGCCACAGGTCGCCGTATTTTCTTCCGAACGACATAAAGCCGAGGATCCTGGTCAAGGGCGAAAGCCACATAAAAGACGTTTATGTTTTCCTTGGCATCAACATAGCGGTGGGCGTCGTTTTCGCCGTCCTTTCGCTCATGATCTATTCATTCGCGGCCCAGCGCGACATGCATATGCGGACATTCTTTACGATCATTCTGCGTTCGCTTGGTTTGGTCATGATCATGGGAACGGTCTATATCCTCATGCCGAACCACCACGACCTTAGGGAAAAATTTGTCAAATATCTGCAAAGGGTGCTGGACCGCATCTTCAACCAGCATCCGGAAAGGACGTTTTTCAACGTCAGGATCTCGCAGCTGGGCCTGGCGCTCGGCGTTTACGCCCTGGCTATCATGGCTTTCGCGCCGTTCGTTTTGAAGATCTACGGCATCCAGATGCGCTTCTTCGTGTCGAACGGCCTGGCGGCTTACCAGGCTTTCAGCGAGGACGCCGGAATGCTGGTCAAATGGGCGCCCGCCGCGCCGCTTCTGTGCGCGGCCCTGGCTTTTTGGATGTACAGGAAGAAAAAACTGCGCACGCCCGACGCCTGCGGCGTTCTGTCCGTCTGCTGCTTTGCCGTGCTTTTCATCATCCAGCAGCGCTACGCTCCCTTGTCAGCGCCTTTTTACGTTCTCAGCGTGCTCTCCATTCCTTATCTTATCGTAAGGCTCGCCCTAGGGTACAAGGAGGAAACAAAGCTGCCGGAGGAGGGAGCGAATGCTTAGGCTCTGTTTGATTTTCCTTCTCCTTTCCCTGACTGCCTGCGAAAAAAAGCAGGGAGACGGCAAGGCTCTTTCAGAGTCGGGGCTTTCTTTCACCAAAGAGGCGTGGCAGGAGGCTTACGACAGCTGCGCTACCCTTTGCGCCGACGCGCCGCTTATTCTGCGCTTCAAGGAAGGAACGAAAATAGAACAGCCCGGGAATTGGAAAGCGCCGGTGTTCCTTGAAGAGATAGGAAAACTGGACATAACGAAAGCCGAGGACGGGACGATCGTAACCAATGCGAAGGCCCTGGCGGTTTCCCCTACCAACGCTTACTTTGTCTCGAATCTCTTGAAAGGGAACCTTGAGCTGCCGCTGCCGTTTGACACTGACGAGGCGTCCTTGCCCAAATGGGAGAAGCTTATGGACGCTTTCAAAGCCGGCGCTTCTTCCAACGCTTTCGTTGGTGAAGCGTACGCCAGGCTGCTCATCAAGGCGCCGCAAAGCGTCGCTGTCCGCAATTCAAGCTACGAGGATTTCCGCGAGGCTTTCCTCTTTGAGCGTTCCCTCAAGACGCCCGTGTCGCAGGACTTTGCCGCCGTTTGGGCCAGGACCTACTATTTCCTGAGGAAAGCCATAAGAGAAAAACGCTTCGAGGACGTCAGGAAGATCGCTTTGGAAGCGGAGGCCATTGAAGGCGATTCCCCGGAATGGGAAGCGATAATGGCGGAGCAAATGAGGGCCTGCGATCCGACCCGCATGCGCGAGATAACCGCCCATTACAACAGGGCCATGAAGCTTTACTCCAAACGCTCGAAGGGCGTCCCCTTCTACCGCGTCTGGGTCGAAAAGACCGGCCTGGAGTCTTTCACCAGCGACAGCGAGACCGTGCTTGCCCGTTATTACGCCATTCTAAAATCGCTGGACGACAATGAAAAGGAAGGCTTGATAAAAGGCGAATTCGCCAACGCCATCAGGGAGCAGACCTACATAAGCATCGCTCTTCTGCTTCTCCGCTATGACCAGACGGCGAACGCCGCCAGTTGGGCCAAGCGTCTTTTCAGCAAGGATTTTTCCAGGGAAGCCAAAGCGCAGGGCGTTATGCTGATGTTCAAGACCGCGGAGAAGAGCGGCGCCGTTTTCGAGGCGATCGAGAGTTACGACAAGCTCGTAGAAGAGGCCCAAACCCCGGATGAGCGCAATTACTGGCGTCTGGAAAAAGGCACGGCGCTCATGCGCTTCGATCTGTCCGAGGAAGCGATGCAGCTGTACGCCGACATCTTGGAAGAGGACCCGGACATCGAGAAAAGACAGTTTGCCCTCAACTCCGAGAAACAGGACTCCCGTTTCATGCATCTTCACTACTACGTCCTGAAGGTCAGCGAGGATGACATGCGCGAAACTGCTCTTTCCAATCTGAGGAAGCGGGGCATATTGAACCGCGCCAATTCCTCCTATTACCTGCGCCAGGCCGCCCAGCTGCTCGTCTGCATGCAGAGGCTGAAAGAGGCCTACAACATTTACGACAGCATTTCAAAGGATGACAACCAGGCCCTTCTCGAGTACATCTATCTGCTTTACCGCAACAGCCGCTACGACCAGTGCATTTCGATGCTGCGCCGTCTGCCGTATCACAAGGGAAGCGACATCAGCAGGGACTGGAGGTTCGTCATCGTCCGTCTTTTCCGCGCCAAGAGGCAGCGCCCGGAGATCAGCAAGGTGATAACTGAGTACGAGAAGCTGACCAACGAGGTCACCCGCGCGCGCTTCTGCAACGGAATGGGCAACATTTACCAAGCTTACCGCGACAGCGACAAAGCGGCTTTTTATTACGAAGAGGGCATCAAGACGGACCCGAAGCTCCTGGACAATTTCTTAGACCGCGGGTTCCTCTACTGCATGTCGGCCAACAAAGAGAAGGCCGCCGAAATGCTGGACACCATCCTGAAACTAGAACTCACCCCGGGTCAAAAAGAAGCCATGCTCTATGACTGGAGAGCCATAGAACTCTACTACACCGCAGGCAGGGAAATGCCGGAGGAGGAATATGAATAAGTGGGCGAAAATAAGCCTGATCGTTCTGGCCCTCCTTTTGCTGTACCCTGCCGTTTGCATCTACAGCGTGCCTTTCCGATACATGCAGGAGATCTCGAACTACGATTCTGACGCGAACCTTAAGACCTGGGGCGTAATGATGCATTTCATAGAGGAGGGCGACGCGCTCGTGATCATCCAGCCGGACGGGAACTACACTGTCCAGATCTACGAGGGCAATGGCGTCTATTCTTTCCGCTACGTGCCGGTCCCGTCCCTGCAGAAAGATTTCGAGAACCTGATAAAGGAATACGGCAGAGTCTGGGTCTTCGTTTACAACGGCGTTCTTGCTTCCGGCCGCGTCATCGTTCCCGAGCCTTACAAGGCGACTCTCGCCGAACAGTACCAGTCCTGCTTCACGCTTCCCCTTTTCTTCGGCGAAACGGCTTTTCTTCAGCAGGACGAAAAGGCGAGGATGGCCAGGGCGCTTTTCTCCCAGCAGCTCTTGAACTACATTTCCGACATCGCCAAGGAAGTCGACTATCGCGATCTGGCGGTCTTCTTTCAGAAGGCGGGGCAGTATGAGAACGCCAAGAGCGTTCTTTCCAGGGCTCTGACGCTCTTTCCCAACAGCCCCATGCTTTACAGGACGCTGGCGGAAGTTTACGTGGCCTCCCGGAGCGTTGAAGCCTATGAGGAGATCTACGAATGCAACCGCACGGCCAACGCCCTGACCAGGGCCGAGACAGGCAAGGCTAATCTTACCGCGCTTTTCCAGAACGCCATATACACTTCCAAAAAAGGCTTTTTGGACAAAGCCCGCACGCTTTATTTTTCGCTGCTCGCCATTTTCGGGCACCAGGCCGATCCCGTCATGGAATCCCAGGTCAGGCGTTATTTTGTGAAAGACGTACTGCTGCCGACCGGCGACACGAACGAGGCGATCTCCCAGCTTCTGGTGGACATCAACCTCGGAGCCCAGAACACGGAGTACGATTACAACATGCTTCTCGACATCCTGGACAAGTGCGCGTATTCCAACGCGGCGGTCTCCCTGGGCTACGGTTATTTCAAATCGACCAATCACCAGCACGTCGAGTCGGCGCTGCGTTACGGCAAGATGGTGATGAAATACGGAACGGAAGCCCAGTTCAAGGAAGCGCTTGACCTTATCAGCGAGCGGAACCGCTACAATCCCCTGCTGATGGAGAAACTGAGAATGGAAAGGGAGTGGTTCCGCGACTGGACCAACATGGCTTTGAGCAGAGGCTACGTCCCCTTCCAAGGAGCGATCCAAAAATGATCATCAGAAGAATACTTTCCAGTTTCGGCGCCGCGATCCTGCGCGCCAAGGGCCTCAAGATCAAAGGAGGCCTGGTGCTCTACGGGAAGCCCATCACGCGCCTGACCGAGGGAGGTTCGATCTCTCTCGGCGAGAACTGCGTCCTTTGCTCGAAAAGCGAGGCCAATTTCGCCGGCGTCAACCATCCCGTCATACTGGCGCTGCTGCGTCCGGGCGCGAAGTTAGAGATCGGCGACGACACCGGCATCTCCGGCGGTTCTTTCTGCGCTGCCAAGAGCGTAACGATCGGCAAAGGCTGCCTGATCGGCGCCAACGCGCTGGTGACGGACTGCGATTTCCACGCCGTGAAGCCGGAAGGAAGAAGGCATAATTCCAACCCTGACGACATCGGCTGCGAGCCCGTAGTCATAGAGGACAACGTCTGGCTGGGAGCCAACGTGACCGTTTTAAAGGGCGTGACCATAGGCAAAAACACCGTGGTGGCGGCCGGCAGCGTGGTCGTGAAAAGTTTGCCGCCCAACGTCGTGGCCGGCGGCGCGCCCGCCAAAGTAATCAAAAATTTGTAAGGAAAGTTAGTGAATCCGTTTATTCCAGTCATAGTTGCTGTCGGCGGATTGATCGCCCTGTGGATGGCTCTGCGCCGTCCCCTGTGGCTCTTTTATTTCCTGATCTTCGTCCTGCTTGAGCCCAGCAGATACCTGAGCTTGAGCAGCATTTCCCTCGGGCCTTTCTCGATCAAGGGATACGAGGTGTTTCTTCCTCTCATCTATTTCGCGGCTTACAGGCACAGGAAACGCGCGCTTAAGGATTGCGTTCCCGTCTTCATGCTGCTTTTCTTTTTGATGACCGTGGTGTCTCTTTTGAACGGTCTTAAGAACGGTTACGGCGCCGGCGCCTTCAACTATTTCAGGCCTTACGCCTCCATGTGGATCGCCGTGGCTATCCCCCTCTTCTTCAAGAGATCCGACGAGACGTACGGCCTGATGCGCTTCTTCACGATCTGGGCCACGATCTTCATCATCGTGGAAATGGTGGCGCTGCAGACCGGACTCGGCTACTCCTTTGTCTATTCGCCCATTCGCGCGACTTACAGCTCGCTTCTTTCCGACACCAGCTGCTCGAACATGGCCTTCATCTTCATTTACCTTTTCTCCATGTTCGATCTGGAAATGAAGCATGCGACGCTTTATCTTTTGCTGATCGGCTTTTCCTTCATCTGCACGGTCATGAGCTCCGCGCGCGCCGTCTGGCTCGGCATGCTGGTCTCGATCGCGGGTTTCTTCGCCCTGGGCAGGGTGCGTTCCAAAATTTATCTGACCTTGTTCAGCATCCTCGGCATCATCGCCCTCTTCTTCCTCGGTTCGCTGTATATCGCCCGTTACGACATGACTCTGCGCGAGCGCATACCGACGCTTTTCAGTTCCAAGGAAGGCACCGGGCACTGGCGCATCATGGCCTGGCAGCAGACTGTGGAGGACATCAAGGCGCATCCCCTTATCGGCTGGCCGATGGGCAACGAACCGCTTTTCTACGTTGAAAGTTCTGGTATTTTCTGCACCAACGCCACCCACAACGAGTTTTTGAAGATCGCCCGCTACACCGGGCTGATCGGTCTTTTCTTCTTTTTGTGCCTGATGGCGCAGACTTTGATAAACGGCTTCAGATACATCGTGACCAAAAAGGGCGAAGACCAGCGGAAAATGCTGGCGCTCTTTTTGTGCGTAGTCTATATTCTTGTCACCTCCACCTTCTCCCAGCGCATAACCTCCATAGACATCTGCCCCTTCGTCTGGGCAATTTTCGGTTTGGTCTATCTCAGGCTCGTAGAGGAGAAGGAACGGGTTAAGGAGATCGCGCAGTGAAGATCCTGATGCTGAACGCCAACATCATAGGCGTCGGGACCTACCACCGCGCCCTGTGGTTCGCGAGGATGTGCGCGGAGGCCGGGCACGAAGTGACGGTTTGCACGACAGGCCGCGCCAATTACTGGGAGAGAAATTTCCTCAGCGACCGCCCCAACGTCACGATCATAGAAGGCCCGAGGGCCGGCTTCGACCTTTATCCCGGCAAGGGATCAAACATTGACATTTTCTGGCGCACGCTCTATCTTATGAAGGGCGGTTTCGACGTAATCTACACCTTCGAGTATCACCCCAATGTCTCCTGGCCCGTTTACCTCGCCAGGTCCGGCCGCAGGATGATCAACGACTGGTGCGACCTTTACGCCGGCGCCGCCAACGTTTTCCAAGGCAAGGAATGGATGCACCGCTGGGACGCCAAAAGGGAGGCCAGGATCCGCCGCAAGGCCGACCTCGTTACGGTCATCAGCGATTTTTTGGGCGACAAGGCCAAAGAGATCGGCGTTCCTCCGGAGAAGGTCGTCCTGATAAGGGAAGGCGTCGACACGAACTACATGAAGCCTTTTGACAAAGCGGAGAACCGCGCCCGACTCGGTCTTCCGATGGATGCCAAGATAATCACTACTCTGCAGGACGGCGCGGCCTTCCCGCCGCTTCTTGAAAGCCTGAAAGCCCTGCGCGAAAAAGATCCCAAGGTCGCCCTTCTCTTTGTGGGAAGGATGCGCGAAGACCAGAAGGATCTGGTTGCTGAAAAAGGCCTTTCCGACGCGGTCATAACGACCGGCTTCTGCAGCGACGAGGATCTTCCCAAAAATCTCTGCGCCGGCGACGTCGCCGCGCTGCCGATGGTCGACAGCCTTGCCAACAAATCCCGCTTCCCGCACAAGATCGGCGACTACATCGCCTGCGGGCTGCCTCTGGCGGTCACCGACATTGGCGAATATCCCCTGATGCTCAAAGATGAGGATCTGGCGGCCGTAGCCAGCCCTGGCGAAGCTTTTACCAACGCCTTGGAAGGTCTTTTAAACGACGCCGCGAGAAGAGAGGACCTTTCCAAAAGGGCGAGGGCGTGGGTGGTTGAGAATCTTGACTGGCAAGTTTTGAAAAAGAGTATCGTTCAATGTGTGGAGGGCAATTGATGTCCATATTGCGTAGAATATTCTTTTACCTTTTGTGCGCTCTCGGTTTCTGCGCCTCTTCCATGTATGTCTGGTCGTATCTTTCCCAGTCGCAGAATTCCCTGCGAACGGTGGTTTTCGGCCTCTTCCTTATCATCATCATGCTGGCAATGATCAGCTGGAAGACGGCGGTCTTGACTTTCGTTTTCTGCCTTCCCCTTTTCAACACGCTGCCGACCATTCTGGGCGTGGAGAAGCTCTGGCCGCCCTTCAACTTCAATTTGCTTTTCCTTTCCGGGCTTACCACCGCCTTTTTGATCTACGTCGTGACGGGGCAGTCCCCGGAGTCCAGAAGGCATCACAACAAAGGCATCCCCGCGACGCCCTACGACGGCTTGTGGTTCATATTTACGCTCCTGGTCGTTCTTGGCATGATAATCGGAGCCTGCCGTTATGAAAACGTTTTTTCCTTAGGCTTCTACAGGGAGCTGCCCGGCAAGCTTCTGGGCATTCCTTTCGCTTCCCAGACTGAGAATGTGCTCTGCTACACCAAAGCCATGCAGTTCATAGCCATGATGCTGGCTTTCTATTTCGTCTCCACCGTCCTTAAGGATCAAAAAGACGTTTACACCGTTTTAAGGCTGCTTATCGGCGCGGCCGTCATCGTCTGCATCTACGGCGTCTGGCAGAACAAGACCAAACTGTTTTTGGTCGGCATCCAGGAGTTTTTCGGCCGCATCAACGCGACCTTCAACGGGCCGGACTCCGCGGCCACCTATTACCTCGTAATGGGCATATTGGCGTTTTCCGGCTTCTGGTTCGCGAAAAAGATCGTGCATTATCTGACGTTGATCTTCCTTTTCGCCCTTTCCTTCGTCTGCTTGTATCTCACCGAGACCAGAACGGCTGTCTATGCCTTCGGCCTGGCGCTTTTCGTTGTGTTCGTCATGGTCGTTTCGCGCAGCAGGAAGCTTTTGAAGCCTCTGCCTTACGTCCTGGCGCTTGCCGGTTTGCTCTTGTTTTTCGCCCCCGCCAACGAGATGACGCTTCCCGGCAGCTATACCCTGAAAGCCCTGAAGAGCCAGCGCCTTGTCCAGGGCCTCGATAAAATGAAGATAGAGCCGAGAAAAATAGACGAGCTGCTCTCCTTCCGTTCCTACCACTGGTTCGCGGCGCTTCAGGCAATAAAGGACGCGCCCGTTTTCGGCCACGGGCTCGGAACGTTCGACAAACTTTACAAAGATTACAAGACGTCCCGCGACGGATACAAGAGCGCCTTCGCCCACAATCTCTACCTCGACTACTGGGTGGAGATGGGTCTTCCCGGACTTTTCGTCAGCATCTTCTTCTTCGTCTTCTCGATCTTTTTGTCCTGGAGGTTGTGGTCGAACGAATGCTGCGGCAAGCATGCGCGCAGTCTGGCTCTTGGGCTTTTGACGGCCCAGCTTTCCGTCGCGCTCGGCAACCTTTTCTCCAGCAGCCTTTACTATGTGACGGAACTGATGTTCTTGCAGAGTGTCTTCCTGGCAATGCTCTCCACCCTCTTCAAATCAGTTTATCCCTCCGGCCCGGAGACGCTGAGGGAAGAGGCCGCCGTTTGCTGCGAAAAGCTGAAAACGGGTCGCTTGTTCCGCTTCGCCGCGGCCGCGGCGGTCGTTTTGATCTTCGGCATCTTCCTCATCCTCTGCCGCAGATCCGCCCTGCAAGGCGAGGCGCAGTACTACAGCTGCGAACCGTATGACAATCTGGGCCGCATGCTGGAATACGGGATACTGCATTACGAATACGACCAGCACAGCAACAAGTTCGCCCGCACCAGGCGGCATGTTTACCGGCCGCTTCTGGTCAATTCCCGCTATCTTTCCGTCTATTTGAGGGCCAGTCATCCGGACGCCGATCTCAAGCCGGTGCCGGCCAGTTTTTCCGTCAACGGGAAATTGGCGGGTTCCTGCGTTATCTCCAACCGCACCTGGAACGCATTTGTGATAGACGTCGGCAGGATCGTTCCGATCCTGACCAACGAGGAGATGGCGGTTAGCGGTGAAAAGATCCCCATCAATTTGGAGATGATCTCCGGCCGCATGTGGAATCCCTTGGACTGGAATCCCCAGGAGCAGAACATAAAGTACGGCGTGGACCTCGGCACAATTCTCCAGGGTCTTTTCTAAGCCAACAAAAAGGAATCATTATGTTATCGACCGCTTCCAAGATCGTATCAAGAGAAGAACTGGCGAAATGCTGCGAAGAGCTGCGCAAAGCCGGCAAGACCATCGTGACCTGCAACGGGAGCTTCGACCTTTTCCACTACGGTCATCTTTGCTTCCTGGAGGAAGCCAAGGCCCAGGCGGACGTTCTTATAGTCGGCCTCAACTCCGACAGCTCGATTAAGCAGTACAAGAGCCCGCTTCGCCCCATTATCGGCCAGGAACAGCGCGCCGCTCTTTTGTCCGCTCTTTCCATCGTAAGCTATGTCCACATCTTCGACGAGACCGTGCCCATGCCCTTTTTGGAAGTCGTGAAGCCTGACGTGCACGTCAACGGTTCAGAATACGGCGAAAACTGCATCGAGGCGCCGACCGTCAAAAAATACGGCGGCCGCATCCATCTTATGCCGAAGGTCGCGGGCCTCTCCACCACCGGGCTTATTGAACGCATAAGGAATCTCCCTCTCTGATGAAAAAAGCCGCCTTCATAATCTTCACGCTTTTCGTCCTCGCCGTGGCGGCGCTAGTCGCCCATCATTTCTATATGGAGGCGAAAGCGGACGAAGAGCTCGCGAAGCTAGTTGAAGCGCGCGCCAAAGAGGAAAAAACCGAGGTCAATTCATCCGAAACAAAAGCCCCGAACCAACCGAAGGAATACAAGGAAGAATTCCGGGGCAAAACGGGCGTAAGCTTCGCCTCTCTTTACCGCGGGGAAAGCGCGGTCTTCATCACCGCCGACGCGGCTTACGAATTATTCCGCAATTATTATGAAAGGGCCGCGGACGGCGTTTACGGCACGTTCCTCTATGACCAGTACGCTTCCCTCTTCGTCGATCTGGTCGAGAATCTGGAAGCCCGCTACGAAGCCGCGCAGGGTTCCGACCGCATAGCGGTCAGGAACGCGCTGCTCTTCGCTTCCGTTTGCATGAAGATCTGCCTGCCTGAATCGCGAGTGCCTTCCGCGGTGCAACGTGATGTGGACGACGAAATAAAAGCCGTCAAAGAAGCCTCCTTCATCGGCGAAAAAGACGGCAAACTAAAAGACTATACGGTTTACGCCGCCTACAAAGAGAAAGCCGACACTCCCTGGGGCAGCGCCGCTCTTCTCAGAGCCTACCTCGGCAACAACTATTTCTCCATCGAGGAAGAGGAACCCTTCGACAGCCTTTCCGTCCTTGCGGACACGCTTTTCACTAGCGACATCTCCTCCCAGAATTACCGCGAAGCCGTGAAGTATCTCAGAGCTTTCGACGGCGAGACGAAAGTCATGACCGTGAAAGAATTTTTCGACGCGCCGAAAGGGAGCGGAGAGGAGAAAAAAGCCTTGCTGCAAAACGCCAAGACTTCTTTTGAACAGCCGCCCTGGAAAGATCCCGTGCACATCGGCGAGCCCACGAGCCGCGTCTTCTTCCTGCCGCCGCCAGCCGCTCTGCCGGAAAGGACTTTCAGGGAACTGCACCGCTGGGTCGTTCCGCCCAAAACTAAGCACATCCTCTACGTTCTGGGCGCGACGGACGACATCCCCGAAGCGGAAGCCGGTCTTTTGACAGGCTTGAGAGAAGAATTGAAAGGTCACTTGGGCTTGTCTGAACGCGCCGTGGCAGCCGCCGTTGATCTCAAAGACAAAGAAAAAGACCTTCCCTCCTCCTGCTGGATCCGCTCCGCCGTTTACAGCGCCGAAAAGCCCGAGGAGATAAGGGAAGAGAGAGACTGGCCGAAGATCAAGACCGTGAAGGTCGAAAAGGAAGCGGACTATTACCGCGCCCTGGCCGGCCTTATAAAAGAGCTGAACGAGCTCTACACGGAATTAGACCTCTACCGCGTGATGTCCAGTTATAAGAAGACGCCCCTGACTCCCGACCATCTTTTGGAAGCGGAGCAGATCTTCCTTGATTTGGCCGACATGTCCAGGGAAGGCGAAACGGACAGCGAAAAAGCCCTTATGACGGCCAGACGCTTCCTGACGCTCCTCGCTTCCGGCAAGAACACCGACACCGTCTGGGATAAAGAAACGACCCTGGGCCTGGAATACAACTTCCTTCTGAAAACGGTCGTAGGCCTTAACAAACCCGAACAAACGCTCGTCACTTTCCCCGAAGAAGACAACGCCGCTTACGCCGGCGTCCGCTACCGCCTCTTCGAGAAAGAGGAAAAAGTCCAGGAAGCCAAATGAAAAGCTTCGTCTTCTTCGCGCCCGGCATGCGCTGCGCGGGCTGTTCCTCAAAAGTAAAAGCCAGCATCGACAAGACTCCCGGCGTCGTGAGAAGCGGCGTTGATCCCATCAGCAAGCGCTGCATCGTCTATTACGACGAGACAAAAGCCAACGAGGAAGCGATCCTGAAAGCCACCTCCGACGCCGGCTTTACCCCGACGCTCGAAAATCCCCTGAAGAAAAAGGAAAGCCTGCTCGTAAAGAACGTGCTCTTCCTTTTCGCCATCGCCGGCGCCGTTATTCTTTTCCTGATCGAGTGGGACCTCTTCCCTCATCCCGAAAACCACATGACGGACGGTCTCTTTCAAATGCTTTTGGCGCTCCCAGCCGTCGTTTGGGGATTTGACATTTTCAAAGGCGTCATCATGGCGGTCCGCTACGCTCATCCCGACATGCAGCTTCTCGTCGGCCTCAGCACCGGCACGGCTTTCCTTTACAGCCTGGCGGAGCTATTACTTTTCGCAAACGGCGTAATAGAGCATCCTCATTACCACTTTTGCGCCAGCGCCATGGTGCTCGCCATCGTCGGCCTCGGCCGCAAGCTCGAAGACCGCGCCAAAAAGAGCGCCGCTTCGGCCCTGGAGGAACTCACCGACCTTCTGCCCAAACACGCCCATCTGCTAGTTGACGGCGTGGAAAAAGACATCCCCACCGAGCTTCTGAGCGAAAACGATGTTTTGCTCGTCAAACCTGGCGAAAGAGTCCCCGGCGACGGCAGGATCATAGAAGGCAAAAGTTCCTTCGACGAATCGCTTTTAACGGGCGAAAGCCTCCCGGTCGATAAAGGAGTCGGGGATACGGTCACAGGCGGCTCTATGAACCTCCTGGGGGCTTTTACGATGGTTCTGGAGCGCAGCGGCGGCGACACGACGCTGGCCGGCATGGTCCGGCTCGTCGAGGAGGCCAGAACGACCAGGCCGAAAGTCGCGCTCCTCGCCGATCACGTCTCCGGGCACTTCGCCCTGGGCGTCATCATAGCGGCCCTTTTAACGCTTATAGTCTGGTGGCTCATAAAAGACTTCAACACCGCGCTTCCCTACGCGCTGACAGTGCTCGTCGTGGCTTGCCCCTGCGCCCTGGGCCTTGCCACTCCCGCGGCCCTCGCCTGCGGGCTAGGCAAAGCGGCCAACTGCGGCATCCTCTACAAGGACGCCGCGGCCCTGGAAGCCTTCTCCAAATGCCAAACCATCTTCTTCGACAAGACGGGAACTTTGACCAACGGCGCCCCGACCGTCAAGGAAGGCTGTCAGGACGCAACGCTCCTTGCGATCGCCTCCCTCGAGCAGTATTCCGAGCACCCGATCGCCAAGGCTGTGACCTCGGAAGCAAGCAAGCGCGGCCTGAAGCCGGAACCCTGCTCCAACTTCGAAGCCGTTCCCGGCAAGGGCATCAAAGGCACAAGAAATTCCGACAACGCTGAGCTCATAATCGGCACCTTGGCTTTCTTGAAAGAACAAGGCGTCACAGCGCCCGACAACGACCGCGGCATCCACGCTGCCGTCAATAAGAATTACCTCGGCTCGCTGGAACTCATCGACCCGCCCAAACCCGAAGCGGAAAAAACGCTGACAGACCTAAAAGAGAGAGGCCTTGATTGCATTCTCCTCACCGGCGACAGCAAAGAAGCCGCCCTTGAATTCGCCAAGACCGTTCCGCTCACCGACGTCAAATACCGCCTGCTTCCTGAGGACAAGCTCGCCCTCATTCGGCAAGCTCAGCATGAAGGCAGGATCGTCGCCATGACCGGCGACGGCCTCAACGACGCCCCCGCCCTCAGCCAGGCCGACATCTCCATCTCCCACTACAAGGGCGCCGGCGCCGCGCAGTCCGCCTCCAAGATCCT
>Ga0310696_10003505_pt1 | contig 19569 bp, 8 predicted proteins | sample AusTroGonzalo_MG_4_FD_203885 | JGI IMG/M metagenome (GOLD analysis project Ga0310696, IMG submission 203885) | Bovine rumen microbial communities from tropical cattle in Woodstock, Queensland, Australia - Gonzalo_02 (v2) (version 2) | ecosystem: Host-associated > Mammals > Digestive system >... | reverse complement strand
TGAACGGAAATACGGCAAAAGAATTCCCTCTCCGATCCGGAGAGGGAATTCTTTTGATTGCGGTCAGCTGAGTGAGCTGCGGTAAGCCATCACGGCCGCATAGTATTCGTACATTGCCGCCATGTTGTCCTTTGCCTTCTTGTCCGTGCTGTTCTTTAGGACGGAGCGTATATAGGACAGAGCCGATACGGTGACGGTAAAGCTTCCTCCTGCCGTTCCGGTGATCGTCACGGTATCCCCGAGCTGGTGAGCGGAGATACCCGGAATACGGATCAGATATCTTCCGTCTTTCTGCTTCACTGCCTCATATGTCTTGCCGTGGAACGTCCCGGATGCTTTCACCTGTGTACCGTCCTCCGCCGTCAGGAACACGTCCAGAACTGTCGTGGAATCCAGATGCAGCTTGTAGGTCGCCTTCGTGATCTTCGACGACCCGAAAGCCTTGTCGAAGGTATACCCGGAGAGTGCGGCGAGGATCGCATCGTAATCGAAGCTGTCGGCATAGTGCCTCGGCATCTCCGCGTAATCCTTCCCGATGGTAAAGTCGTGGATGGAGGACATATAGATCTGCGAATAGTATCCGTAATCAGCAATCGACCGGATCAGCGTGACGGCTTTTTCGCTGAACTTATCCTTATTCTTCTCGAAGAACTCGATATATCTGGCTACGGAGTATTCCTTGGATATCGTCTGTCCGTCCCCGTAATGGAACACGGCCGTGATGGTATCCGCCATCTGGATGGACTTCACATAACATGTAAAGCCGTAGTACAGGCCAGAGCTGTTCTTCTTATTCGGATTGAAGTCCGCCCTTGTGGTCTCTGCGCCCTTGCCGCTGACTGTGAATTCCATATAACTCTCCGCGTAATCCACGCCTTCGATGGCCGGCAGTTCAAGGTAGAAGTTCACCCCGATCTGTCCGCCCAGCGTCAGCGACTGAGAGCGGAACTTCGGCGCGAGCTCCTCCACGGAGATCACCGCCGTGTCTTCCGTTACTTCGATCTCCGGCGTATCGGAATCCACCGCGTGCCTCGAAGCGTCCGCCCGAGCCGAGGTCAGCCTCACCTCCGCGCGTCCCGTAACAAGGCAGCGGAACTCAAGGTCGAATCCCGTCCCGACAGGCCGGTCCGCCCCGTAGCCGACCACCCGCACGGAGCCGACGCCGGTCCTGACGGAAAGCCCGTCCAGTTCCGTGGTGGCGAGCTCCAGCACGGAAGCGTCGTACGTCACCGTAACCTCCAGCGTGTTGAACACCGTCTCCGTTTCGCTGTCCACCGTGACGCTTACCGTGGCGGTGTCTCCCACGATCCTGGTCTGATCCTCCCCGATGGCCGCGGTATAGGCGGTCTCCCCGCCTCCCGCCGCAGAAGCCGGCATTGCCGGCAGGACCGCCAGCAGCAGGCACAGGGCCAGCGCGGCGGCCAGCGCTTTTCCGATCGTTCCCGTTTTCATCACGATACCAGCTCTCCTCCGTTGCATTCCGCCGCCGGAAGGCCCTTTCGGGCCGATCCGGCCGTCTTTGTTAATTATATCCCGCGGGCCGTAACCGCACCGTAACCCGTTTCCCGTCACGTCCGGTACGCCAGCACCGCGGCGTAATACCTGTACAGCGCGGACATTCCGTCCTTCGCCGCTTTGTTCGAACCGGAGCTGTTCAGCACCGAACGCGCGTATGACAGTGCGGAGACGATCACTTTGAACGCGCCTCCCGCGCTTCCCTCGACGGTGATCATGTCCCCCAGCTGATGCGCGGAGATGCCCGGGATCCGCACCAGATAGCGTCCGTCATCCTGCTTCACCGCGGCATAGGTCTTTCCGTTGTAATTCGCCGACGCCGTCAGCGCCGTTCCTTCCTTTGGAGTCAGATAAACGTCCACCGTCGTCTCGGAATCCAGATGGAGCTTGTACGTCGCCTTCTCCACCTTCGCGCTTCCGAGCGCCTTCACGAACGCCTTTCCGCTCACCTCGGAGAGGATCCCCGCATAGTCGAAATCCTCCTCATAGTGGACGGACATCTCCGCGTACTTCTCCCCGACGGTCCAGCCGTTCACGTCCGCCAGATAGATCTGGCTGTAGTGGCCGTAGTCGGCGATCGCGCGGATCAGGGCGACCGATTTCGCGCTGAAGGATCCGAGGTTCTGCTCGAAGAAATCGATGTACCTCGCCACGGAATACTCCTTCGAAACGGTCTTTCCGCGGCCGTAATGGAACACCGCCGTGATGGTGTCCGCCATCTGGATGGAATTGACGTAGCACGTGAAGCCGTATCTGGTGCGGGAGGCATTCATGTGGTCCGGGTCGAAGCCGTCGCGCAGGACCGTCGGGTCACTGCCCACGGTGAATTCCATGTAGCTATCCGAGTAATCGACCCCTTCGATCTCCGGCAGCTCCAGAAAGAAATTCACGCCGATCTGACCGGACAGGACCAGGGACTGGCTCCTGAACGCCGGCCGCCGGACCACCGTCAGGCGGGCTCCCTCCGTGACCGTGACGGTCCCGGAGGAGTCCGTCACTATGCATCGGTACAGCCACCCGTCCATCTCCGCCTTTGCCGTCACCCGCAAAGACGCGGCCGCGCTCCCCCCGTCCGTGCAGTCGGACCAGTTCGCCCCGCCGTCCGTACTCACCTGCCACAGGAAAGTGCAGGCCGGATCGGACGTCCGCACGGTGAACACCGCCTGCTCCCCCTCCTCCGCGGTCACGCCGCGGGGCGGGAACACGCCCTCGCCCACCGCCAGTTCCAGTACGGCGAAGGGCTCTTCTACGCGCGTACCGGCCTCGCCGCCGGCGTCGCTGTACATGACATGCGGGAACCAGATCTGGAACTCGGTGTCCAGCTCCGTCAGCGGCTGTTCCGACCACTCCACGTAGTCCGTGACGTCCCTGACCGCGCCGTTGGCGTACACGGCGGAGATCTTCATCCCGGAAGGATTGAAGGCCTCTCCCGGGGCGTACATTGTCCGGTCGGGCTCCCGCTCGATCTCCAGCGACACGATCCTGCTGCCCACCGCCATCATGCACGCGGAGTCGTTCTTGAAGTACAGGGTGCCGTACTCGTCCGCGATCGGGCTGCAGATGCAGTACTGGGCCTGTTCGCCGCTGGGGGTGAACAGCACGTACGCGGTGTCGTATTCCGTCGTGACGCCTGCGGCCGTCCAGCTCTCCGCGGTGGTCACGGACGGGGCGGTCTGCCCCGGTCTGTCCGTCAGCATGCGCAGCTTGCCGGGGGTATAGTTGTCGAAGAAGTATACGTTCACGCTGCCGGTCTCCGTCTCGTAGGCCGTGGTCAGAAGGCCGCTCGTCTGCGGATATCCCTGGGTGGGCACGGTGTAGGCCACGCTCCAGCGGTTCAGGTCCACGACGGCGATGCCGTGCCCGGAGTACGGCGTGAACTGGCTCTGGCCGGAAAAGCCGACGTACGCCCTGCCGTTGTATACCGTAGGCGTGCTCGTGCTCATCCCTGTGCCGGCGGGCAGGTCGCTCAGCTTCAGCGTTTTCAGGCTCCCGGCCGCGAAAGTCCCGTCGGCGTTCACGTCCACCCGGCAGAAGTACCCTCCCTTGCAGGTGAAGTAGCCGCGGCCGCCCCCGGAAGTTCCGGGCACGAAGGTCACGCCGCTGCGCACGTCTCCGGCAACGGGCATGACGTAGCGGTCGATGGTCTCCCCGGTGCGCGGATCCAGCGACAGCACCCGGGCCTTTCCGGTGGTATACCCTATGCTGCCGTCGTCAGTGCACAGGAGCAGATATCCATCTGACGCGTAGGCGCCGGCCCAGTAGAAGCCGCCTTTGGACGCGTAGGTCCACGACGCCAGCTTCTCCTCGTCCGGTCTCAACGGATCCTCGTCCGTGACTGTCAGGCACACATAGTCCGCCAGGGCCGTCTCCCCGTTCCAGAATCCGGTGTATATGCGCCCGTCGTGATACACGATCGGGCAGTCCGGCTGTCCCAGCAGCGGATCGTGATAGATCCACAGCGGTTCCAGCGTGGCCGCGTTGAACGCCTGCAGCGTCCCGTCGGCCAGCCCGACGAAGATCATGCCGTCGGCGTAGGTGGGCGCGTTGATGGCAAAGCTGGAGGCATGGTCCATGGCGCCCGTCGCCAGGATCTCCCCGGAGACCGTGTCGATCCTGTACAGCGTGTTCCCGGCGTAGGTATACAGATCCCCGTTGACGATGATCGGGCATCCGCACGCGTCGGAGGAGTACCCCTCCCCGACCCGGGACGCCCAGTAGAGGGCGGTGTCATCCGCCGTCACCGGCGTCTTCACGTCCACGGCGCCGTTGTTATAACGGTCCACTCTGGGCGAGCCCCACCAGGCTTCGTAATCCGGCAGGGACGGATTCTCCGGCGCCGCCTGCAGCGTGACGTTCTCCTCCGACGCGGCACTCGGGGCCACGTATCCCGTCACGCGTGTGCCCACATATCCCACGGCCGTTACGGTGAAGGTATAGCGCTGTCCGGGCGCCAGGCGGAAGGTGCCGTCCTCCGGCGTCACCCGCTGTCCGGTCACCTCGCTCACCATGAATACGGAGGCGTCGGAGGGCTGCGTGACGAAGCGGACCTCCACGGGATCCGTCTTGCGCACCGTTATGGCGTACTCCGCGCTCTCCGCGTCGGGATCCGCGTGGCAGATCCGCAGGGTCACCGTCTCGGCGTCCAGCTGCTGGTCCAGCGGGACGGTCACGCCGTTCAGGCTGTCGTACCGCTGCCCGCCGAGCAGCGCGTAATACCCGCCGCAGGCGGGAGTGGCGTCGCCCTCGCTGATGAAGGAACCAGTCAGCTTCATCTCCGTCAGGCTGCGGTCCACGGTCGCGGCGTACTCCGTCACGTCCCGGTCGAAGGTCACGGACGTACCCTCGGGATCCGTCAGCGGGATCTCCGTCTCGCCGGAAGTCAGGGCGAGGCTTCGCAGGTGAAGCGCCCTTCTGAGTTTCAGCTCATAGTCCTGATACAGCGTCACGTCCCCGTCCGCGCGGGACAGGCGCACCGTGACCGTCTGCCCGCAGCCACCGGCCGTCACGCAGGAGGACAGCGCCGCAGCGCCGGAAGGACCCACCTCGCGCTGGATGGAGACCGCGTACGGCGTCCCGTGGGTCTGCGCGTTGTTGGTCTGACGGTCGTACAGCGCCTGCACCGTGTATCCGGCTGCGGGCGTCGCCTGGGCGTAGATCAGGCCGACCGCGTCCGGGATCGCGGCGGACATGCCGTGCCGGTCCGCGGAGAACGGCCGGTCCGGCTCGTAGGTCTTCCGCGTGGAGGCGCTGCTTCCGTTGTACAGAGCGAAATCCGCGAGGGCGTCCGCCGTATCCGGCTCCGCCGCGGTCACCGTCAGCCCCTGGGCCGCGGTGAAGCTCCGGCTGGCGTGAAACCAGGTGTCCTTCGTCGACACGCACGTATACGTTTCCTCCGGAATCAGATGATAGACCCCGTCCGCCGGCAGGATCTCCGATCCGGCCGCATTGAACACCTCCGCCGTGGTCCCGGCCGGCACGGTCACCGTCACGTCCGCGGCCTGCCGCCGCTCCACGGTCAGCGTGTAGCTGGTCGACCTGCCCTCCGCACTCACCGTAACGGTCCGAACCTCCTCCGCGGAAGTCCCTGTGCCAGTGACGGCATACGAGGGGCGGAAGGGTTCGGCCATGACGCTGATCTCCTCGGCCGTAGCCGTCACGTGATACTCGTACGTCAGCGGGTCGAAAGCCAGCGGCAACGTGGTGTTCTCCTCCACCGCCGTCAGCGAGGCCAGCGTGGGAAAGCGCTGCACCGACGCGGTCCAGGACTGGATCATCGTACTGCCGTCAACGTCGTACCGGGCCTCCAGCGTGAAGGTCCGTCCGTCCATGCCCTGCCCGAACAGGGCCGGCAGGGAGGCCGCGTTGCTGCCCCACGATTTTGCGCTGTCTCCGTAATACTTTCCGTCCGTCCCGGTATAGACCGCGTACAGCTTCACCCCGTCCGCGTCCGGAAGATCGGCGTCCTGGGCGGCGTTGAGGATCGGACTGACCTGTCCCGCCGTGTCCTGCACGTCGAAGGCCAGGCCGTGGGCGGCGTCGTCACGGCTGCAGGCGTAGGGCTGCCGGGTCTGCTGGTCCAGCAGCCGGATCTCCCCGAACCACTCGCCGTACGGCAGCTCGACGGAGACCTCCGTGTTCCCGCTGACCGCGACCGTCCGTTCCGTCCGGTTCCATCCTCCGTCGGATACGGAGACCGTATACGTCCCGGCGATCACCTCCGCGGAGATCCCCGTGACCGCCGTCACGTTGCCGTAGGCGTCCGTAAGCGTCACGCATGGCGCCTCCAGGACGGCCCCGTTCTGACGGGCGGAAACGGTGACGGTGCACGTATCCCCGTGCATCATGGTCTCATATTCCTCCACGGCGGCCGCAAGCGCTCTCCGGCATTCCGCAGCATCGGCGGCGTTCCCGCCGCGCAGCGCCGCGATCCCGCCGGATACCGCCGTCTGCACCGCCCCGTAGCGGGCCGCGTTGTCCGTCCGGTCCTGCACGTCCGCGATTTCTTTCAGGAGGGCGAGATGCTCCTCCCCCATCGACTGGTTCTCGGTGATCATCACCGCCGTCACGCCCGACGCCGGCACGGTCAGGTCGTAACCGCCGCCGTCATAATAGATCAGGAAGCTCCCCTCCGTGCCCTCGATCACGTCCAGGAAGGTCCCGTGGCGCTCGAAACTGTAGCCGGAGAGATCCAGCGCCTCCTGCACCGTCTGCACCTCTGCGTAACCGATGCGGACGGGCCCGATCAGCGTCTTTCCCGAGGTCGCGGCGAACAGGCAGAAGGAACCCTCCCCTTCGGCCAGTGCCGCGGGAGCGAGGGCCAGCAGCAGCGCCGCCGCCAGTATCAGCGCGGTCAGGCGCGAAACAGACCGTTTTGTTTTTCTCATAGCGGGTTCCTCCTCTTTCCTGTACGGTGTCTCAGTAGACGGCGTCGATCAGGCGCAGCCTCAGCTTCCGGCCGAAGGACCACCGTTTCCGGCACTCGGCCAGCACGCTTGTGGCGTAGGCGTCCATCTCCGTCCGGTCTCCGGCCGTGATCTCATGGGTGCTGAACAGGGCAAGCTGGTTCAGCCGGGCCGCGTCCGCGTCCCCGGGCAGTTCCGGATCTCCGCATCTGGCCTTCAGGGCCATCGCGTACCCGTATCGCATCGCCACGGCGCCGCGGTCGTCCGCGCTTTCGATGCGCCGAAGCGCCCGGCGCAGCAGCAGCCGGCGGCGGACCGGCAGCGCCAGAGCCGCCAGTGGGATCAGCAGCAGCGCCCACAGCGCGCGGGCTCCCAGTCCGTCCCTCTCGCCCCTCTCCGGCCTCTCCGCGTCCGGCTCCTCGGTCTGGGCGTAGGACATGGCGCTCTCGTACTCGAACCGGTCTCCGCCCGTGCCGTCCTGCGACGACCCGAGGTCCAGATCCTCCGGATCCACGTATCCCGGCGTGACCTCGAAGGGGACGAAACCCACGCCGTTGAGGTAGTATTCCGCCCACGCGTGGGCGTTCTTTTCCGTCAGCACGACCGGCTGCCCGGCCTGTGCCTCCGAAGCCTGCTCCGGCGTGAGATAGTATCCCTCCGCGTACCTGGCGGGCACGCCGTAATACCGCAGCAGCAGCGTCGCCGCCGTGGCGTAATGCACGCTGTAGCCCGCGCCCCCGCCCGTCAGCATGGCACGCAGGAAATCCCCGTCCCCGCTGTCCGTGTATGCGCGCTCGTCGTAACGCAGGTTCCGCTCGATCCAGTCCCGGACCAGCTGCTGGATCTCATACAGCGAGCGCCTTCCGGGCGCCTCGCCCAGCCGGCGGTACAGCTCGTTCCAGCACTCCTGCGTTATCTGCACGTCCTTTTCCGTCACGTACTCCCGGTACCCCTGTTCCAGGGCAAGATACTCCTCCACCCCATCGGGCGCCTCTCCGGAGGCCAGGGCGTACTGGGCGGCGTACCAGTCCGGTACGCTGCCGTCGAAGACCGTGAATTCCGTGACAGACGGATCGGCGCGCGTGTCCCCGATCAGAGACGCGTCGAGCAGGCGGCTGTCCGCGAAGGCGACGGGAAGATAGGCGTTCTCCCGGCAGGCAGACAGGTTCCTCACCGTCACCGCCTGCGCCTGCGCCCCCTCAAGGAAGCCGACGGCGGCCGCGGTCTGGCTCTGCCCGTAGAAGCCGCCCTCGTGCAGCCAGTAGAACAGGCCGGCGTCCTCCGCCAGTTCCTCTCCGGGCACGCTCTCCCAGGAGGATCCGGTGTATACGTCGTACACGTGGCCGCGCAGATACAGTTTCTGCGGCCTTTCCATGGTCACTTCGAGCGCCGGCTCTTCCCCCGCGCGCAGAGGCCCCAGGCCGGCCAGCCGTCCCTCGGGCATGGCGTGCGCCGCGCCTGCGTCGTACCGCCACGCGTGCATCCGTTCCCTGACCGAGCTCGTCATGCCGGAGAGATCCGCGTTCCACACCGCCAGTCCGGCGGCGAGCACCGCAAGGACGCACACGGCCGCGGCTGCGGCGCGCGTGACGGCCTGGCGCCCCGAACGCAGCCCTCCGCCGCACAACAGCAGAAGTCCGAGGACCGTCAGGGCCCAGCCGTCGTCTACGGCTATGATGCCGTAAGCCGTACCAGCCGCCAGGGCGAGGGCCGCCGGCAGCGCCGGCCACAGGGAGCCTCTCTCCGCCGCGGACGAATACAGCAGGGACAGAAGCGCCATCAGCAGGATCTGGACGGTCAGCGGATCCCCCGCGCCGTCCCTGGCCAGATAGATGCGTCCCCGCGCCTGCGTCAGTTTCGTCAGCGCGTCGTTGATCACCGACCGCAGCCCGGCCTGCGCCTGACCGCGGAAAACGAGGCAGAGGATCAGCACGGCCGCCAGGCCGGCGGGCATGACCCAGCGCCGTCCCCGGCCGCCCCGCAGCGCCAGCAGTGCGGCGCTCAGCAGCAGTCCGGCGGCGGCCGCGGCCCACCAGGGCGCGGTCAGGCACGGAAATGCCTGCTCCGCCGTGAGGGCCGTTCCCGCCCACAGCGGGACGAGGGGGATCAGGCCCGTCAGAGCTCCCGCCCCGGCGGGACGCGCGTCCCCGGTCCTTCTGCCTGTCAGTCTGTCGTCCCTACGATCCATACGTACCCAGTCTCTCCAGTTTTTTCGCCGCGTCGGCTGGCGTGAACGCCACGGCGTTCCCTCTGCCGGCGTCTCCCTCCGTACACAGGAACACGTCCACGTTCTCCGGCGCGGGCGCGTCCGAAGGCTCCGCCGTGAAATACAGGACCCGCCCGAACCCATCCAGTTCTTCCGGCCCGATACGCCGCGCTCCGTTCCGTCGCAGCAGCACGGGAAACGTCTGCGCCAGCGCTTCCCTGTCCGGGATCTCATACAGGCGCAGGGCCCCGTCCTCGCTGCGGCCCGCCGTGAAGGGCCGTCCCTTTTCGCACAGCCCCTGGCCGACGGAGAACACGGCCTCCGCCAGCGCGTCCAGCTGCTCCGGCGTGCCGGCGCTTTGGTCCCAGTACAGCAGCAGTTCGCTGCTCACCGGCTGCGCCGGTTCCCGGTAGACGGGCCGGTCCAGCTTTCCCGTCAGCTTCCAGTGGATGCCGTGCAGGTCGTCCCCGGGGACGTAATCCCTCAGCTGGAAGGTCTCCGTCCGGTCGTTTCCCTTCCGGTCGTCCCGGACCTCCTCCCCGCCGCCGGCAGCGGCGGCCGGCAGCGCGTCCGCGTCCACCGGAAACGTCTCCGGCAGAACGGTCAGCCGCGCCTCCCCGTCTGCCGGGCAGCGCAGGGGCAGGAACCCCACGGCGTCCGTGAATATGAGGTCCTTCACCGTGAGCCGCAGTCCGCCGCAGTGCGCGGTGGCGATCTCCAGTTCCGCCTCATACGCGTCCTTCGCCGGGTCCAGGGGCAGGGTGATCTCCCTCCGTTCGCCCGTCAGATCGTTGCGCAGTTCCAGCCGGACGTATGTCCGTCCCGCGGGGGCGGCCCCAGACCACGGCACCCGCACGGCGCCCCGGACCGGCTCTCCCTTCCGCGCGCCGGTCGGCAGTTCCGCCAGCACCATTCTCTGCCTGCGGAGCGCTCGGTTCCACAGCGCGGAGAGGAACGGCAGCAGGAGCGCGGCGGCCAGCAGGCCGAACGCCCAGGGCGATCCCGCCAGCACGGCGGCGGCCGCCAGCGCGGCCAGACACAGCAGCCATGCAAGGCCGCGTCCGATCAGAGCCGTCCTCATCCGAGCCGGAATTCCTTCACGTCGGGCTTCTTCACCCGGGACGCGATCTCTGCCGCCAGCTGCTGCGCCGTCACCTCGTGCAGGCGCGCTCGGGCGCTGAGCACCAGCCGGTGGGCCGTCACGTCGGGGAACACCGCAAGCACGTCGTCGGGCACGGCATAATCCCTGCCCTCGAGGCAGGCGTTGGCCCGCGCCGCCCTGGCCAGCGCCAGCGCCCCGCGGGGCGAGAGTCCCAGCTGCACGTCCGGATCGTTCCTCGTCTCCTGGGCAAGCAGCGCGATGTACGTATACATATCGTCGGACATGTGCGTGCGCATCGCCTCCGCGCACAGTTCCACCAGCCCCTGCGCGTCCGTAACGGTGCGGCAGGCGTCAATGGGATCGTCGTGGTGGCGCTCCTTCATCAGCATGGCCTGACTGTTCACGTCGGGATACCCCAGGCTGAGCCGGATCAGAAAACGGTCCAGCTGGGATTCCGGAAGCCTCTGCGTCCCCGCGGAGCCCACCGGGTTCTGCGTGGCCAGCACCACGAAGGGCACGGGCAGCGCGCGCGTCACGCCGTCCACGGTCACGCGCCTCTCCTCCATGGCCTCCAGCAGGGCCGACTGCGTCTTGGCTGAGGTGCGGTTGATCTCGTCCGCCAGCAGCAGGTTCGTCATCACGGCCCCCGGCTGGTATTTCAGGCTCCCGCTGTCCTTGTCGTATACGGAAAAGCCCACGATGTCCGAGGGCATCGTATCGGAGGTGAACTGCACGCGCCGGGTCGTCAGCCCCAGCACGCGGGCAAAGGCCATGGCCATCGTGGTCTTCCCCACGCCCGGCACATCCTCCAGCAGCACGTGGCCGCCGGCCAGGATGGCCAGCAGCACCTTGCGCACCTGGTCCTGTTTGCCCAGGATGACCCGGTTGACCTCCCGCAGGATCTCATTCGTCACTGTCTGCATGTCTCTTCCTCCTTCTGCCGGCGAAAACGGCGGCCCCGGCGCCCGCGCACACGGCCGCGGCGGCGATCCCCGCCCACACGGCGGGCGGCGTTCCCTTCCCCGCGCCCGCCGGGGGCGCGTAGTCAGTAAAGTCATAGATGGACGCGCCGCCGGAGCGCATGCGCTGCATGGCCGTCATCGCCATCAGCGCCTGTTCCGTGGCCATTCCGTCCGACGGCTCCCCCGCCACATGGCAGAAGGTCCCGTCCTCCAGCCGGAAGGAAGCCAGCGCGTCCGCCGCGGACACGCCGTTCTTCGTGAATCTCGGGTCCTCCGCAGGATCCAGTCCCAGGGTGCTGAGCGCCAGCACCACCTGGGCCGCCGCCTCCGCGTTCTCCGACCCGAAGGAGGCGAACTGCCCGTCCGGCCCCTGCCGGCCGGACAGCCATTCCAGGGCCCGGTCGACGCTCTCCCGGCAGCTGTCCGCGTACGGGGCAAGGGCGCTGAGGGTCATGGCCGTCATGTCCACGTCCGAGTCCCCGGGCGAGAAGCCGAAGCCCCCGTCCCCGTTCTGGGATCCCAGGATCTGCTCCAGCAGCCATTCCCGGTCGGTCCCGGCCCCCTCCGGCACCGCGTAGTCCCCGGCGTCCAGCAGGATCAGCGCGTAGATCAGCCCGTTCAGGCCCTGACGGCCCACGCCGGGACGGAAGTCCCATATGCCCTCCGCCACCAGGTCCACGGGCTTCCCGACGCCGTCCTTTCCGAAGGCCCTCGGGTCGCCGCCCAGGGCCAGCACCGTCAGCGCGATGCGGTGGTATTCCGTGGCCAGGGTCGGATCCAGGCAGCCGTGGCGCTCATATCTCATCGTAACGTTCTTCTCCAGCCGGGCCAGATAGCTGCCGTAGCGCTCAGGAACGCCGTTCAGCGCGAACACGAAGGCCATCCAGTCGCTGCCGGACTCTCCGGCCGGCATGAAGGACGTGTCCTCCAGCAGCCGCCCCTCCGGGCAGCCGGCCATCCGGCACAGGCTTTTCTCCGCCGTCAGCGCGTCCGGCAGGCCCTCCGCCCGCGCCCCCGCGGTCAGAAGGCAGAGGCACAGCAGCAGGCACAGGGCGGCCGCGATGGTCTTCCGTTTCGGTCTTCTCATGGCGTGTCCCCGCCTCCTTCCTGTCCTCCGCCGTCCCCGTCTCCGGGTCCGGGTCCCTCCCCGGGCCCCGTGGCCGGGAGCGTTACCCGGTACGTATCCCCGCAGACGCTGCAGGTATATTCCACATACCCGTCCTCCGTCTCCGTCGGCTCCCGGCGGTCCGTCTCCTCATATACGTGCTCGTGGACGCCAGTCGCGGGCAGGACCTCCCGGTACGTGTCCCCGCAGACGCTGCAGGTGTATTCGACGTATCCGTCCTCCGTCTCCGTCGGCTCCCGCCGGTCCGTCTCCTCATACGTGTGCTCGTGGCCCGTGGCCGGCAGGATCTCCCGGTAGGTGTCTCCGCAGACGCCGCAGGTGTATTCCACATACCCGTCCTCCGTCTCCGTCGGCTCCCGCCGGTCCGTCTCCTCATACGCGTGCTCGTGGCTCGTGGCCGGCAGGATCTCACGGTAGGTGTCCCCGCAGACGCTGCAGGTGTATTCGACGTATCCGTCCTCCGTCTCCGTCGGCTCCCGCCGGTCCGTCTCTTCATATACGTGCTCGTGGCCCGTGGCCGGCAGGATCTCCCGATAGGTGTCCCCGCAGCGCGCGCAGGTGTATTCGACGTACCCGTCCTCCGTCTCCGTCGGCTCCCGGCGGTCCGTCTCCCCGTATCTGTGGCCCAGCGCCTGGTAATTCCCGTTCAGCCACAGCCCGCAGTAACTGGAGTATCTGCCGTACCCGCCTCCGGTGGAGGCGAATCCCCCGATATCCTTGCCGTAGGACAGGGTGAAACGCACGCTGACCGTGCTCCCGTCCTTCACCTCGAACCGGTTCATGGACCGGCCCGGATAGGCGCCGTCCACGGCGAACATCCATCCGGCGCCCATGGTGTAGTCGAACTCGCCCAGGCTGTCCCGGTCGTGCTGGCCCTCGTTCAGGGCGATCCCGTCCCTGCGGATCGCGTTCCACAGGTCCGCCGGTACGGCCGCCCGCCGGCACATGTCCCAGCGGTGGATCCGGCGGATGTAGAAGTTCCCTCCGCCCGAATCACACGTGATCTCATACCCGTAGTCCTCCAGGAAGCGCAGGAACACGTCCGCGGCCGTATCTCCCTTTTTGATGTCATATTCCGCCGTATCCAGGACGCCGCACCCCACGGTCGTGGCGTCCAGCACCACCGTCACCGTCCCGGCGTCGTCCCCGTCGGCCAGGGATACGTACCGGAGGGTCTTGCTCCACCGGGACGACGAGGTCCCGTCCCAGGCGACGATCTCGATCGTGTAATCCTTGTGATCTCCCACGTTGGGCGGCTCGAAGTGCAGATCGTATTCCGGGCTGCTGTCACCGCCGGTCTTCCGCACCGTCACGCCGTTGAGCTTCACGCTGATGCGCTCAGAGGTGATGGGCCTTCGGTCCGGATCCGTCAGCGCTGTCACTTGGAGCACGAGGTCAGTTACGCGCACTTCAGCTCCGTCGGCCATGTCGTCGATGTTCGTCGTGATGACCGGCGGATGCTCTCCCACCGTCGGATGCTCCTCGTCCGCCCGGCTGGCCTGGTACGTCACATATCTGGCCGTATGCTGCGTCGGACGCCCCGGCTGATACAGGTACATCGTGATCTGATAGGTCTCCCCGAGTTCCATCGAGAAGGACCAGTTCCGGCCGTCGTCGGAAGTCAGCCATGATGACGCCCTCGTGGCGGTGTTCTTCACGGTGATCCGCACGCTCAGATCCTCCGCCCCCGTGCCGTAGGCGTAGAACGCCAGCACGCCGTCGGGCAGTTCCTCCTGCGTCACGATGCCGTTCGGGCAGTTCGTGGCGATGGCTGTCGTGATCCCGCTCTCTCCTGGCGTCACGTCCGGATCCTCCGCGCCGCCGGAGGGATCCTCCGCCGCCGGGTCCTCCCCCGCGGCGTCCCCGCCCCCGGGTCCGGTCTCATCGCCGGAAGCCCCCGGCGTGTCGTCCTGCCTGTCGGGCAGTTCCGGATCGTCGGGGTCGGCCTGGCCCTCCCCGGGCTCCGTCTGACCGGACGGCGGAGGCTCCGTCTTCCGGTCCGGCTGTTCCCTGTCCTCCGGCTGCTCCTCTTTGTGAGGTTCCTCCTGCAGGGTGTCCGCCGGTTCGTTATCCTCCTGTTCCGGCGCGGTGTCCTCCCGCTCCTGCCATTCCCGCCTCTGGGAACTGCTTCCCCCGTCCACGGGATCTGCGTTCAGCGCCTGCGCCCGGCGTTCCAGAGGATTCTCCGGGGGCGTGCGGCCGCCGGTGAAGGCGGCGACGGCCGCCCCTGCGGCCAGCGCGAGTATGAGGACGGCGCACAGTATTCTGTTTAATGTTTTGCTGCCGTTCATACGCAGGCCTTTCTTCGTTCTTCCGTCCAATTACCGGGTCCGTCCGCCGACGCCTCATGCCCCGCAGGTGCCGTGTTCCCAAAATGGGTTCCACGCGGAACGTTGTCTCATCGCATTCCGTGGGGAGAGGACGAACAGCGAAAGATAAGCTTTCGCATATATGCGGAGGCGGAAGATTCGCAGTTTGTGAGGACGACTTCGTCCCCTGGGTCGTTTATTTCTTTCTCTTCTTTCCCGTCAGCAGGGCGAGGATCAGCAGGATCACGATCACCCCGCCTGCGACGTAAATCATCAACAGCCGCGTCTGACTGCTTCCGGGAGTTTCTCCGTCCGATGGGTCCTCTGCAGGTGTCGGAGGATCCCCCTCCGCCCAGCCGGCGAACAGCGTCATGTTCCCTTCCACCACGTCGTTATCGAAATCCCAGATCTGCGTCTCGTACCAGTCCCTGTACCAGTGCTCCAGATGGTAACCCTCAAGCACCGGATCCTCAGGGCGTACGACCTTCTCGCCGATGCTTACGGTCTGGTCCGGTATGTCCGATCCCTCATAGGTCTCAAAACGCACCGTACAGTCATTGGATACGATCACAGTCAGGTTCTTTGCCGTCGTCACATATGACTCCGAACTCGTCTTATTCCCGACGATACAGTTCCGGTTCTCTATGATCGAAGTCCCGCTCGTTCCGATCACACGGAGCTGGAAGTTGCCGATCAGCGTTTCCGCCTCCCAGGGATCTCCTCCGCCCATGGACACTCGGTTCATGTAGAAGCTCCGGTACCCGTCCATCAGACCGATCTCCGTGGTCGCGATGCCGCTTTTCGTCATCACGCTCCCTTCGATCATCTCAAAGAAATCATCGTCGTAAGAGATCTCATTCTGCATGGTATAAAGCGTAAAGCCTTCCGCTTTATCCGTCCGTGTGAGGGTGAACGTCACCGTGATCACGTCTCCGGGCTGAGCGTATTTCTCATACGCCCCGTCCGCTGTCAGACTGAAATCAAAGGACATGGAGTTATCCACCGCCAGTACCTGGAACGTCAGCCCAAGCAGCAGCGCAAGCGCCAGGAGCACAGTTATGAAAGCCTTATTCTTCATATTCATTGATACCTGTGTTCACCCCTGTTTTCCCAGTGGAACCGTAGGATCAACTACGTGTTGCAGAACTTTCATGGCATCCTTGGAGCTGATGTTTCCGTCCCCATTGGCATCAGCTGCAGTTATATCTATGGCAATACTGTTATCCACGACATACTGCAGGATTCTCATGGCGTCCTTGGAACTGACACTGCCATCGCCGTTGGCGTCTCCATACAGAACTGTTGCCGCCGTGGCAAGATACTCTTCTATAGCAGCAATAGTATTTGCCTCTCTGACGGTCATGTAAGCGAGCTTTTCTGCCTCGTTCAGGGTACTGTAGGCATCCAGTACTGCCTGTAGTGAAGGCTTATCCGCTTCGGTCCATAAGCTCTGCTCTGGCAGTCCAGCTATCATGGATTTCACATCGTCAACATGCGTGAACGCCATCACTTTTTCATGCAGATTCTTTAATTTCTCCCCGAAATCCATCTCCTGTTTTTCGGATTCGGTCAGTTCATTGTACCTTTCATATAGTTCGTTGATCTGAGTTTTGTAATCCAAATAATTGCTGTAGATCATATCACTCTCGGTAGGCAGGAGTTCCGTCTTCTTGTCGATGCTGGCGGCATTGTTTTCAACAATGTACAGGGTATATTTTGTCCCGGAATAGTAGATAGCCTGCGCCTCTTGCTTATTCATGCTGGGCCAGCTGTATTCCCCGCAGCCCACGTAGACCACGTCTCCAGCCCTGACCGGTATTGACTGTGTTCTGCGGAAGAAAGCCTCATCGGAATCGTATCTGTTCAGGAACGTCTTTACAAGATAATTCTTATTATTCGCCGTAGGCGTCACCTTGATACTGCCGACACCTCCAGAAACAATCGCTGTATAAATCCTGGTATTGCTGGCGAAAGACGGGTCCAATGTTGCTCCGGTGATCATTAGCTCCTTCAGGCTGGTATCCGAATTTCCAAAACTTCCTCCAAGATCGCTCCCTAATCCCGCTGAGGTATATTTGACGCTGATGATGTCTCCATTCCAGATCTCCCCCTCCGCACAGCTGAACTGATCAAACCCGTAGTTGACAAACCAGTCGTTCAGCGTACCCATCCATCCGGCCTCCGTTCCCCCGTCAAATTCAGCAAGGCTTGGTTCGTTGTCATCCAATACCCCATTTGAATTTACGTCTACGTATACAGTGGACAGGTATGTGATGTCGTATCCGACGCCTCCCGTTCCCAACCAGGAAAGTCCGTTGATCGTCAATGCTTTCAGCAGGGCGGTCATCATCGTGTCGTTTTCACACAGATCGTACCATCCGGCAAAGAAAATGTTCTCCTCCTCAAAGGGATAATAGCTCTCAAATGCCGTATTGCCCTCCGGATACGTGGTATTCTCCAGGCTGATGAATACTCTTCCGACAGGATCACCGTATTCTGGAAGCGTTATCCCTTCTGCCCGCATGGCATATGTCGTATCCCTGCCGACGCTGAACATGGCGGACATGGCGTCCTGCAGAGCATGATTCATATCTTCCTCTGTCTCTGCGCTGCCGATTGCCTCATCTCCGTCATGCTTAATGGAAACGATTGCGTTCCAAACGGATGCATCATAAGCATTGTACTTTTCTTCATCATAAGTGTCGAACACTTCCTGCAGCTGTTGCAGGGCTTCCCGTCTGAAAGTATTCAGATCAACCGGCTGATCGTCACCGGCAGCTCCGACGTCGCCGATGACGATATGTACCGTCACATCGTTATCCGGCATTATCAGGCCAAGATCACATCTTGAATATCTGTATTCACCCTCTGCATAGGAAGGACGAAACGCTTCAAAAACGTTGCAATTCCAGTCTTTCGCTCCTTCAATCGTTACCCCCGTAATCTGTACCTCCGGCCAGTCGTACTGGTCAGTCACATCGCTGTCGTAGAATCCAACGCCAACGGATGCCCCGGGAATGACTTCTATAGGAGCGATATTAAGAGAAGAAAACATGGTTTGATCTGATATGACCGTTTGTGATGGATACTGATGATTTGATATGCTTGTTATCGCATAGAGACTGTCTTTCTCCCCGGTGACATCAAAGAAAACCTTATACTTCTTTCCCTCAGGCAGAGTGCCATTATACCTGCCGTACGTTTTTAGAAGACGATCGTATTTCGCCTGCTGTCCTTGGGTCATCTGCCCCTGCATGTACGATGAAAGGCTGTCAATAAGAGTCCTGAGATTTTCAAATCGTTCTGTGTAATAGTCTGTAAACGCATCTGCGTCGTCAGGAAGATGACTCAGATACCAAGAAATCTCTGAACGCTGTCTTCCATGCTCATTGATAACACTATTGATCAGTGATGTCATCTGCCTGACCGCTGCTTTCTGACTGCTGTAAGCGTCTCCAAGCAATACTGATTCAGCAACAGCCTGGGAAGCTTCCAAATAAATCAACGTCAACTGTTCCCATTGCTGGGCTGTATAAAAGTCTTCTTCATGGGAACCGTATATCTCATCCAATTCCGCCTGCAACGAATCGCGTACCGCCCCGTCATTCTGAGAGGGCAGCACATGCACCAGCACGTAATCTCCGGCAGCAAGATTATCATAGGCTCCGCCTTTGCTGTTCCCATAGACGTCAAGAGATCCAGACGTCTGAGGAGTTACGTCAGCTATCGCAAGCTTGTACCATCCTTCGGCATAGATGGAAATCGCTGCGGTCCCGTTTTCATCTGTCTGAACGTCCAGTTTCTCCTTTGCTGGGGCACGCTTCGCTGTCACCGCATTTCCCTGCGCTGTACTCAGAAAAACATCGACGCCGGATGCCGGACCAGTTCGAGTATTTACTTCTGCTGCCGCTGTGGTTTTTGTTACGGAAAGTTCAAAAGGCTGTCCGGCTTCCTCTTCTATCACTCGATCCTCGTCTTCAATATGCAGAAGTGACAGATATTCATAATACGTATCATATCCAGCGTTCGGTATCCTGCTGATGTAGTAGTAATAGGCTGGCGGATCGACGACCGCGATTACAATGTCATCTCCATCCCGGAGCTGGGGCTTACCATTGGTCTCTCCACGCCACTCTCCCACACTCGTCTTTGAACGATCAACGGCAAGTTCACCATTGATATATACGTAATATGCGGGAGCATATGTTTCGTTAAGCGCCAACTGGGTCTTATTGAACCCCATGGCGTTCATCAGTCCGTCGACCGTCTTATCTGCTGCCAGCGTCACGTCATCGTCATACGTTATTGTATCTGCATCGGCCAATCCAAAAGATGGATAGATCAGGCTGAACGTGTCCGCAACCCTAACGTGGACGGTAACGGATTCCTCCCGTGACTCAAGAGCATAGTAAGCCGTGTTTGCAGCGGAAAGTGCCTGCAGATAGGCCCGGATCTTCATCGTCGTACCGCAGCCGTCGGCTGCACAGGCTGCCAGCGTATCCCTCGCCTGGATCCATACTGCCCAAGTGTCCGCCGTGTATTCCGATTCGTTCAGATCCGTTTGCCCCAGCAGCCATTCCACAGTCCGCCTATAAAGAAGAGCATAATAATTAAACGAATCCTCTGCAGACGTAGACATCAGCCCCGCAAATGCATCCTCCAACGCCTGCACTGTGGCGTTCACCTCAGGCTGACAAGCAGCCGTGTTGACTTCCGTATAGCTGCCATCGGAGTTATACAGGCTTGCCAGGAGTGCCTGCGCCTCCATAAGTGCAGCGGCAAACGGAGCCCAGGTATCTTCCGTGTAATAAACTTCGTCATAAAGGTTGTACTCTTGTATGGCCTCATAAAGTTCTGTGGCATTGACGCGGCTCACGGGAATCAGCATATCGATGGCCGCAGAAAGATTACCTGTGGCCGTTCTCAATTCTTCCACAGTTGCCCCTG